>Ga0116227_10002621_pt1 | contig 40645 bp, 30 predicted proteins | sample S1TSphgellanicum_FD_89693 | JGI IMG/M metagenome (GOLD analysis project Ga0116227, IMG submission 89693) | Host-associated microbial communities from peat moss isolated from Minnesota, USA - S1T2_Fb - Sphagnum magellanicum MG | ecosystem: Host-associated > Plants > Peat moss > Unclassified...
CCCCCCCCCCGCGCGGTCAGTTGGGTAATAACTGTCACAGAAAACAAAACCCATCAAAAAGAAAAACAAAGGTCCGGGCAGTGCCTGGAAACTGCCCGGACAGACAGACAGACAAACACCACTGTAACTTTAATATATAAGATAATCACCTTTAAGGTGGTTTAAAGTATGAGTATATTATTAAAATAATAATAATAAGGTGGGAAAGAAAGTTTCCTTCACATAATACCCCCTAACAATACCTAGTTCGATGCATGTAGTGCAAAATTTTAACACTTAGTTTCCCCCTTGGAATGTCTTGTGAATTGTGTATAGTTGTTGGATGTTCCATCACATAGTATCAATTTAAATAAACATAAGGAGTTCCCAAAAAAAATATTTTACAAAAAAAATTGCACCTTTTTATTGCACAAATGTCCAAAGATTCACCAAAGTGATTACATTTTCAAGACAAAAAAATTCCATTTACACAATAGTGGAAATAGTTTAATAGATGGACCCCAAAAACATTTATTATTTTTTTAAAGTAGTGAATTAGAACCCTAAATGTTCATGTCAATAAAACATTTGAGTTCAATTTGAGCATGGTGAAAGAGCCTTTATCTTCCTTTTCAAGTAGGGTTTCAACATGGAATTCTAATATGGTCGCACCTTGTGATTTAAAGACTTGAAAAACGTTGGGTTTCAATGAACAAGATATAATAGGGTTTGAAAAAGGAACATTTGGCACATATGCATTGCCAATAAGATATTGGTGCACATGATGGGTCTTGCAATAGGATTGGGTGACAACACAAAAGCCCAATGAAGAAGACAAAATATTTATTCATCAATAAAACCCCTTTCTAATGAAGGGTCAACCACATTCAAGAGGGTGTTATTTTGGTGTTGTTGCTAGATGTAATCTATCAAGACTTGTGAATTAGGAACAATTTTGTTATAAACACACTTTCCACATGTAATTTCCAAAGTTAGACACATTTGATTTTGTTGTAGTTTTCTTTGTTTGTGGAAGTTTGAGTGCTAGATAGCCCAATGTACTTGTTATCAAAGTAATTTTTTGGAGTTTGTCATGATCTATCAACCTTGCCAATGCAAAATCTCTAAGATGTGCTTAAACATTTGCATCCAACATAACATTATTAGTTTTAATGTCACAATGCAAAATGCATCGTCCCCATTCTTCATGCAAGTAGTGTAAGGCAACTACGAATCCTATCACAATATTGTATTGAGATTTCCATGCAAGGGTAAAGTGCCAAGAGGACACACACCAAACAAGGATTTCTCCCAAAATAACCATTATATAATGTGTAGTTAGATGGACATTAAATAGTGGTGACATATTTGGTTTTGGTATTAAACTAACATTAGATCCATTCGCCAACCAAAATTTGAATCAATTGTGTTCTTCCATCAAAATCAATCAGAGCAACAAAACTTGCGACAAACTTGATGTGGGGTAATTTCATGGGTGATCCATATGATTGCTTGAAGGAATGGGTCAATCTTTCATCAAATGAGAAATGGTTGACCCAAGTTGTTAGGGGGAATGGTTTGGTTATTAGAAAATGGTCAACTCATGTTGTTGGCCCAAGTTGCCTTGGGCAATGGGCCATAGATATGGTAACTCATGGCAACTTGGGCCAAGGTGAACCTTTCCACTAGGCAATTAATTGGGCAAAGCAATATTTGAGGAAAAGGTTGACCCAAGGAAAGCCATCTTTTTCTTTCTTCTCCAAATGACAACCATCTTGAATAAAGAAGGTTGTAAAAAAAATTCAACCTTGGATGTCCCACTTGTTAAAATCATTGTCAACCATTGCATCACAATCCTTTATTTTTAAATGAGTCTTAGTAGGTATCTTGAAAGCAATTATCTTAACTTAGGTACAAGAAAAAATAATTGAGATTGATTTCTTATTGCACATTAGTGGTAAGCATGTGTATTTTTATGTCAAAACTTGAGATGCATTTAGTTTTTTATTTATTTAATCAACTTGCACACATTTTGTGATAGATGTTATCATCAAGGTACATGCCTTGTTGTAAACGCTTACTTTCAAAACAAGGAGAATAAATGATCTCTTTGTCTTTTGTGGTACTTAATAATGTTGTGCATGCATATATGATATAAGATATAGGTAATGTGTAAGTATATATGTATTTATTTAAATAAGTAGATGTATATATGTATAAGTGAATTTATTTATGCATGGTGTTCAATAAAATTAAAATCTCAACAATATTCATGTAAGTGTATGACATTAGACATAAAAAATGTATTATTTAAATGTATAGTTTAGTAAGGCTATTTGATACCATGTCATATATTTGAAGTGTAAGCGTAATATATTTACACAAATTCTATTGGTCATGTAAAATTGTGTTGATAAATACATAAACTCCAAAAGTAAGATGTGCAAATTAAACATGTAAACATGATTTTTTAATGTCAAATGGTTTACAAACTTTGCCAATACATTCTAAAAATAAAGTGCATTATAATTTCCAAAATCAAACATGCATTTGTAATGTAAAATGTATGTGTTGAATTGACGCACAACAAAATGTCAATGTGAGTATTAGGGTTGTCGATGTTCTTTCTAGACATGACATCCCTAGGATGTCATTGGGACATCCCATCAACTATTATTGTAGTATACATTATTTGACTTGCATACAAAGTCAAATGTAAAAAATACATTTAGAATACTAACTAATATTTATTGTCAATCTCACCATGATCATCTATGACAATGACAACAATGATTGTCATATCAAAATGTTGCAACATGTGTTGAACAAGATTACAAATTGTATCTTTAGGCCAAAAGAAAGTTTTACACAATGAACAAATGTTGTGATGGTTCTCATCTTTGTGGCTATGCAAAGTTCAATCGTTCACTTTGAATTTCCCTACCATAATTTGTTTTGACTTTGACAACTCAATAATTTTTAGTCATACTTTTTAAAAAATCAACTCAACATGTGTTTTGTTCAAGGCCCTCGTGATTTTGACAATGATTATGGTGGTACCCATAGTATCAATGACACATGCATGAAAATAAAAATCTAAGCCACGGATTTAGAAGTTGATGTAATTGATGAATCACCATACTCAAAACCAAACTCTTGAACACTACATTGTGAATTGTATGATCAATGTCTTCCACTAAAAAGATTGGATGTTCATCTCTTTTTCCCATTTACACCTTACTAGATCAAAGTTTAATGATCTCAAAACAACAACTTGAGTGAACAATGGCTAAAAACACAACTTCATTGGCAAGGAGACCCAAAAAGGCCTTGTTTGAAGCCCAATCTCTTTCAATAGGTTACATTTTCCAACTAAAGAACAATCAATTACTATATAATGAAACAAAATTGGATCCATAAACCATGAAACAACCCAAATAAGACCAAAATTAAAATATTTGTTTGAACCTTATGTTGCCACAAAGGCAAAGATGACAAAAAAATAAATTCATGCTTGAACCTTAAGTGGCCACAAAGGCAAAGAGGAAAGGGGAAAATAAAATAAAATAATTTGAACCCCTAGATGGCCATGAAGGTGAAAAGGATGGGGGGAAATAAATATTGCACATGCAACCACAAAGGAGATAACAAAAAGGATGAGAAAAAATTTAGGATTGATTTTTTTTTTTTTTTTTGGGTATTTGGTGTTCCCACCACATTTTTAGTGTGTTTCCAATGTATTCCCCACAAGTCCCCATGCTATTTTTCACATGTTCCACAAATTGAACTTACATAACCTATAAAGGTGTGGGCCAAAAGGACCACCTTTAAACTTCAAATTTGGGAGTGCCCAATGTTTCAAAAGAGAAGTTTGATTGGCTAATCAAATTAGTGCCTCCTTGCAAAAACATTTTAAATAAGTGCACCCCAAATTTCGTTGCGGAATTAAATGGAACATTTTGTATTTTAACTAATGTAGTTTTCATTCAAGGACTCTCACCTTGAGGATTGTTTGCCATGTGTTAGGGTAAAAACACTAAACACCCAATGGGTGAGCAAACATTTAGATAGTTCAAAAAAATGGCTCATTAACAAACATTACCAAGTTGGTAGTCATTCAATGATATTTTATAACAAAACAACTAGTTTTAAACCTTCCATTCAAAGATGCCGTTTTTATATTTTATACTAGGTAATCACTCCTCATAGTCAAAAATATTAATTGTTGAACATTTTCATCATGTTTTTGGTCATAAATGGGGTTTATCAAAACTAAAGACTTTTTAAAAGTTGAAATAAGAAAACTTTGTGAAAGGAATTGCTTTGTATAAAGTCCACATCATTTGGTTGTAATAAGAAGGATATTATTTGTGTATGAAATCTAACATGACCAATTATAGGATGCAATCCAATTACACATGGAAAAAATATGCGTTCACAAGAGGCTATGTTGTTTTTTCAACCTTGATTTGATAAGACTTTCTTTTGTTCATGTCAAGGAGGTCTATGAACAACTATAGGGGTGCCATGTGAAAGGCTACTTAAATCCTTTGAACCTCCAAGGCTAAAAATGATAGGAAAGTGAACACAATTTTCTTAAGAACATAAGTGTTCAATCACTAGCCTATCCACCCTACTATGACATTCAATTTCATTTTTTATAAACGATGATTTTTCATATAAAACATTTCCTATTTTAATTGTTGTTGTGTTAAACTTGTTTTGAGGATCACATTGCCAACCATCACATTTTAGGAACTTCATGGAACATTTCATAGTATAACACAATATGATGCATCTTACTTAATTCTTGGGACCCCAAAGTCCCAACACTTTTATTTTTGTGATTTTGTTTTTTGATCAACCCATCAAAGAATATATGAAATCAAATTTTGGGCATTCCCCAAATAGATATATTGTTGTCTTCTTCTTCCTCTTTATATAGGTTATAAGAGTATAATTTAGGATAAAGTATCGGAGATAAAATGTGAAACTATTGGGAGCCTTTTGGAAATTTGAGGAACACATTTGGGGACAAAATTATAACCACTTGATGAAAACATAGTGGAACCACATGAAACACATTTGAAACACCAAATTCCAAAAAATCTTGTATCACCCCCTCCTTCCCCTAAAAGGAAACAAATTGGGCCTCTTGAATACATATTGTCTCACGTCATTGGCTACCAAGAATTTTCTATTTGTACATGTGTTAATTTCCATTTATGGCCTAGGTTAATGGCATGAGCATGAGTTGTGGGGACATATAATGAAAAGTTGTTTCTTGTCCACACATCACCCAATGTCCATGGTGTGTTGGTGGGTGTTGGTTTGGTCTTCCCCCTTGCCCTTTTGTCACCACACACACACACACACACACTCACACACAAGCAACCCCCTTTAAGTGATAGTAATGTTGTATTCTATTGAATGCATGGGTTACTTAACATCCTCTAGTTATTGTGAAATTTTGTAGTACAAAAGACATTTTTTTGAAAAACTCATTTGGAAACTTTTTGGCTCATTTTTCTATTCAATTTTTTTTGAATCAATGGAATGATACAAAGTTCCTAGTAGTTTTACAATTCAACAACAAGAAACCAATCCACTAGGATTGTGGATGTGAATGCTCATTTTAAAGTGCAGGGGAATGTAGATTGCACCCAATGGGCATGTTGCTTAAAAAAATTAATAGGGATGGATGAAGTCACCGATTATTTGCAATGCTAATTGATAGGCTTTAAATTTCTAAATAATTTAAAATGAAAATTTGACTTTTAGATTTTATTTTTTTTAATGATCAATTTCAACCTTGTAAAAAGACATTAACATGATGATGATGAAACCATGGCAAGCTTTATTAAAAAAAACAACTAGTAAAAGGGGAAAGGAAGAACAAAAAAAGAGAACCCAAGTTTGAGCCAAAAAATGCAAAAACCCAAAGTGGGTCACAAAAGAATAAAGGGAAAAAAAATTTATAGAGCCCCCACTAGTTGCAAAAACATTTCAAAAATTGAAAGTGAAGGGACTTGAAGGAGTAATAAGCCTAGAAGAACCCTCATTTACAACAATGCACATCTCAAAATAGAAGGAGGTTGCACTTTCTATAACGCTACTAACATTCTTTGCTTATAGAAGGCATGTAGAACTACTAGGGGGTGCCTTTGTTGACCATGCCATGTTAACACATTGAAAAAGAAAGTCATTCACTTGTTTGTGTAAACACCAAAAAACCTCTATGGAAAGGGGAAGAAATGCATTCACCAAGTGTTGGTGATGGCAAAGTCTTTGTTTTGCTTAAGCCACACCATTGCAATCATCATGAAAGATGAAGCAACATGGGAAACCAAATATATTCGAGATGCAAATTAAAAGCCATGTAAGAGATGATGCTAGAAAAGGAATGGTCATGTAATCTTTTTGAAATGGTCTCCAAAAGCCAATTTTATCTACTTTTTACAAATTGCATGAAAGGAGGAATACATGCCACCACATCTAGGGGAAAAACTTCATGTGCCAACCTCAAATGAGCTTGGAAAGGGAGTGGACTATACTTGTTGATACCTATCGCCTCCAATAAGAATGGATGATGACCCAATAGGAATCTAATGGCGATGATATGTGCAACAAGTGCCCAACTCCTTGAATATGTTCTCAATGCAATGCATTATGTGGAATGAGGCTGATTCCCCACAAGAGATGGGGAGAGAAACATGTTGATGCATTAAAAGGTCCTATCAACAATCCAAAAAATGGGCAAATAGAAGGGTCTTTGGGCAAAACATTGAAAGAAAATTTCAAAAGTTATTTGGTCATTTTTTAACATCAAAAGCACTTCTGCATGGCAAATATCCTTGTTTAATGCATTTTATAGGAAGGACAAAGAGAAAGAAATGCACCCAAAGGGGATGCCCAAAATCTTAATACCATCCAACATGCAACAATAATCAATAGGAGGAGTGAAGCCATGAGTCAAACCCGAAGGTGACCAAACCAAACATTTGTAAGATTGAACCACAAAGCCCATAAAGCTAATTGAAAAAAAATGATCAAAAGCAAGGGAACAACAAGGGAGTTTGATCCCAATGTTTTATCAATGTGTTCCATGTGAAACTATTGGGAACCCATAAATACCCCCTTAACAAGCTATGTCTAGGCATTAGTGCGATATCTTATGTGGAATTATGTGGTTTTGTTATGGATTTTGATTAGTATAACTAACATAAATAAAACAAAATACCATTTTTGTTTAATGTTCGAAAGTAAATTAAGAAAAAAAATTCACTTTTCTCTTTTGAGAAGTGGTGGGCTCAGAATTGGGTGGAACACATAACTTGCACAAAGTTAATTTTTTATCATTATCTTGCTTGATAAAACAAGCATAAAATATTGCAAAATTATACAAGGCACAAAAAGTCAAGCCCACACAAAACTTGTTAAAAGAGTATTTAACATCTCCCAACCTTGCATAGTTGAGTGGATCAAATCTCAAACATAATTTATTTGAAAGGATAATGTTCATTCCAAATTGCATTTGATCACACTATGACACCAAGATCCACTACATGTGAAAATCTCAATACCCATTTTTGCTATATGTAAGGACCACATGCTTTTTTAAAAATGTTTTGCACTTATGGCGAAATTTGCCATGGGCAAGGTAGCCTTGTACGAAGGCACTTCACATGTGTGAAGAGGTGTTTTTTACACACTGTAAAATGCCTCTATACATCCAAAAAGCACCTCCAAGGGTTGCCTCCAAGTTTGTTATGATGGATAACGCCCTAACATCAAGGCATTAAACCCTCGACTTCAAGTTCTGCCTTTGATTGAAAGGGATGCAATGCTCCAACAATAGTGGTGATAAGAAGTTGCAACATTACCTTATAACTAAACTAGAAACTAATGAAAGGCCATGCACTCACTATTTCAACCTTGTCTAATATGATAAAATGGAAGGAAATATGGGTTTTATTTTCCATCTAGTTGCAAACAAGGCACCTTAGCTTTGAAACAACTATTTTGTGGTTGTTAAAAGATAAATAAATATTTAAACATCAAAACGACCATGGAAAACAAGTTTGCTTTAATGTTTAAACATTTGAACAACCTATTTACCAAGTTTTACAATTGTAACCTATGAAAAATCTAGGAAGAATTTAAACATATGAAAGCTGATTTTCAATTTTTATTTATTAACACATAGGTGAATTCATCAAATTAAAGTCTTGCACATAACACATGCACAATGCACATAACTCACCTTCAATTAAGAAGAACACTTACATTTTTTTAAGTTAGGATCATTCATGTGCTTAAAACTTAATTTTTATGTGAATTTCATCCAATGGAGAGCTTATCATATTCCTAAAGATTTCACTGCATGATATTCACTCACCAAACTCACATGAACTTTCCCTTGTGAATGTTTTCACAATCACAACAATACATGAATTGATTACATCACAAGTTCATAAAATACAAAATCCTATTATAATGCTTGATGATAAACAAAAAACATGAAAATATGAAAAGAAGGAATGAACTAGAATCTCCACTCACGATTCTTTAAACACTTGAAAAAAATATTTTGGATGAATTATCAATCCCATTCATTTACATATATTAAATGTTATCATTCATTGATTTCAAACCAACAATATTATGCAACATAATTATATTTTAAAACTATCATTATTTATATAAATGAATCATTAAATTATTTGGAATTTATTTTTAAAAAATCTAATGAAGTGCAAGGAAATTCTCAATAAATTATTTTTCAAGCATAAGGCCCATAAAAATAATTATTTAATTTTCATATCCATCCATCTTTCTATCCTTAGGTCATAATTAATATTGTTTTCAATTTTATTTTCCTTTACTTTTTATTGGTAACTATGGTGATAGGTTATAGGGTAGTTCATTTTCCTCACATTTGGATTGTACACAACCAAAGGAGGAAGATTTAAAAGGGGCATATGAATATTAGTCTTTCAAAAGTTAACCCTACACATAATGGATTCAAGAATTTTCATAGAAGCCCAAACCTAGTTTGTCATACTAAACATTCATGGGCAAAGGATTGGCATACTCAACATTTATGCAAATAATAAATTAGCTTAAAGAACTCAACTTTTTGGAACCACCTTTTGTAACCTTAATTCCTATTAACAAATTGGATAATTGTAGGGGACTTCAATATGGTGGAACGATTAGAATACAAAAGCCAAAATGTTTGAGGCACAACAATGGGAGGAGAAAAACAAATGCATGGAATAAGTTAGTTATGTTTCTAAGGGTGGTAGATGCATTTTACCTTGATGAATTTTGAAAGATCGGTCCAAAAAGCTTCACATGGAGTAAAAAGAATCCCTTAGCTACATGGTCAAGATTAGACTGCTTCTATGTGAATTCTTCAATCCAAGTTCAAAGGGGTAGACATAGAATTTGGCCCACAATGGGTCATGTTTCAAACCATTCCCTAGTTTTCCTCCAAATTTATTTTAGGAAATCAAAAAAGCCTAATCACATCCCCTTCAATCTTTCTGAATTAATTCAAGGTGACATTTATAAGCAACAATTTGTGAATGCATGGAAAGAATCAATTGAAGATTTTTTAGAATTTTAGAAAGGAAGAGTAGTGGAGGCTTTGAGAAAACTAAAAGATCCCAATGATTAGCTTTCAAATGAAAAAAAACTTAAGAATCAAATTAGTTATCTTTGACAATTCCAAAACATTGAAGTTCCAAAGTTACTTCTTTAACAAAGTTGTGGCAATCTTGAGGCTCAAGAAGCTCTTAACATGATGCAACAAAATTTAGAATTTATTTGGCTGGAAAAATTATAAAAGTGCAAAAATGGAGTAGGCGCCATTTGGGCTCAAGTAGGGGATAGATGTAGTAAGGATTTTTTTGAATGTCATAAGCAACATAAATTTCATACCCATATTTTTGAGCTCATAGAAGGAAGAAGAACTTTGAGCTCCTCAAATAACATACATGAATACATATTCCGGTATTACAAAGCTCTCTATTCAAGGGGGAAAAGGGTTTAGGCAAACCAACATCAAAGGACTCAATGCTTTAGTAGTGTGCATCCCTCCATCACCAAGGAACGTAATGTCATGTTTACAATGGAGATTTTAAACCTGGAAGTGCATGCAACAATAAGGCTTTCCAATAGAGATATTTGCAATGTTTTGGAAGGAAATTGGAGTAGATGTGACAAAATTCCTATAAAAAACATTTGAACAAGGAGATCTATATCAACATTTCAACACAAGACTCCAATCCTTAATCCCCAAACTAGGTCCAAGAACATGTATCAACAACTATAAACCAATATCTGTCTTCACATCAACATACAAGATAGTTGTTAAGGTATTGGCTTATTGTTTCCAACCATTGATCCTTAATTGGATCAGAGCTAGACAAACATGGTTAATGAAAAAAAACACATTTTAGACAATGTGTTTGTGGCCATAGAAGCAATGTAATGAGCAACAAAGTCTATTCAAGTTTCATAGTATTGTTTTTAGACTTTGAAAAAGCCTATGACTTGGTGAATTGATAATTTCTCCAAGAAACTATGAAAGCCATGGGATTTTAAGCAACATGCATACAATGGATATCCACTTTGTATGATAATGCTAAAACAAGTGTCTTGTTGAATGGGGCAAGCACAAAAAAATTCTCTATGGAAAGGGGCATTAGGCAAGGTTGTCCCCTTGCCCCACATCTCTATTTCTTAGTTGTAAATGTTTTGAATGTAATGTAGTAGATCCAATCCATCAAGTAGAAGGATTGAGATCTCTTCTTTGTTGATGACATTGCCTTGTTTTTGAATGGAACTAAAGAAAAAAAACCTTTAGCAGGTATTTCATGTCATCAACTTATATTGTGAAAGATTTGGAATGCAAATGAATTGGCACAAGTCATGTGTAGTTTGGGCTTCTCTTAATTTTCAAAATTGGTCTTGGAGTGAAGACTTAGGATTGAAATGGCTTGGCAAGGGACAAGCCATTAGATACCTAGGTTTCCAAGTGGGTTTTGAGGTTCCTCAATAGGAAAAAGATGTTAAGGTGATCCAACAAGTTAGAGGGAAACATAGTCAACATGGAGGAAAGCAAATTTCCTTGCTAGTTAGGATCCTAGTAGCCAACCAAGTTGTGCTAGGCTTCATTTAGTACTTAGCATCTTGCCTTGACGTTTCTTATGCCTCCCTTCATAAAGTTAAGGCCTTAATTTTGTGTGGGAGGTTAGGCCAACAACAAAACTAAGGCTATAATAGCTTGGGACACAACAATCCTTGCCAATGTCAAAGGTGGAATTAATATTTTTGACCCTAAAGCTTAGGCCCAAGCTTTGTTAGTAAAACTTATTACTTGAGGATTAGTTCCAAGAAACAAACCCTAGAAGGTCTTGATTAGATTTAGGATCAACTCCATCTAGTGACGCCACTATGGAAATTGGCCGCCCAATCTTCATTGGTTTTTTATAGCCAAAAGGATTGTGCTCAAAAGGTCTCCTTTATGGCAAGCAACTTCCCAAACTTGGATGGAGGTTAAACAAGGAATCTTTAAAATACACCCATATTTAGGGCAAGAAATTGCAAGACAACCTTTTTATTTGAATCCTAATATTTGCAATGAGTAGAACGTAATGTAGGGATAGTCCAAGTTAACAACAAGCTTCAATGAGGGTCTATCAAAGGTATAAACATAATAAGGGACCTTTGGGTAGAAGAAACTTGGGATTGGATCTCCTTACCTAATGTCCATTTTCGAATTAAGTCCCACCACTTAGGCCCACTTTGGCAATCATTTTTGGATTCAATTCCATGGCTTTTGGAAAGTAGAAACTTTCCAGAAGTTGGTCAATGGTTGGCCTAGATGATCCAAACATGTTAAAAGACAATCTACTCGAATGGTACTTAATCAATGAAGTCCAAGAGCGATCCTTGGAAACAACAGTCTTAAAAACCCTTGGAGATTTAGATAGACTTGTAAAATTTTCTCTTGGATTGGTTCAAGTGCTAAGAAAGAAGATGGTAGAAGCCATAGTTATCCTCAAAGATGCTAGAAGTAGGATGTGTGAATTTAATCCTCCTTACCTTCTTCTAGAGGGTCATACTCTTTGGGTTCTTGAAGGAGGTAAAATTCTAGAGCTTCATCTTGGTCCAAAGGAATGGTGTTGGAGGAAAAGGGGAAGTCTTCTTGAGTTTAATATCTTTGGTTACACAACCAAAAGGGTTATAAGGAAATAATTAGTAGACAAGGTTGCCAATAAAGTTTTGATTTTGAATTGCAACAATCTGGGATCACACTTAGGCCAGAAAAAAATCATTTTTTCAAAGTTGTGGCACCTTTGGCTTCCTCATAAAGTTTCAACCGTGATTTGGTTAATCTTAGCAAATGGTCTTCTGGTGGCAACTTGGAGAACCAAGATGGGTCAAGAAGGCTCATGTAAGGTGTGTAATGCAAGGGCTTTAGAAACAATAGAACACACCTTTTCCTCATGTGAAACATTGGAAGGAATGTGGGAAAAGGTTAAGCTTTGTCAAAGGAAAGCAGGTCTCTCCACAAGATTGGAATCTTGGTAGTCACTTCTAATTGGGGAATCGCAGCCATCAATAGGAGACCAAGAAGGCTAGGAGGAAAGCGGTTGGGATTCACGGAAGAAGTGTACCATCGCACTAGAAACTCCATTTGAGATTCTTAGATGCACATTGCTAAGGTTCATCTGGGTTTAGAAATGTAATTCTGAATTTAGGAACAAACCCTTCCACAAAGGAATTCCTCTTTTCCGTTCTTGGCAAACCACAGTGCAGGTGGGCATGGGAGTGTGGGCAGAACTTGAGAGATTTGCGCAGGTGAGGAGCCAAGAGGAGCAATAAGAAATGGAGGAACAATTCATAAGCATCTGGTCAAATGGCAACCTCTTTAATTCTTACCAAGCACATCTCAAGTGGAAGCCAGTTCCCCATAAAGACTTTCTTACATGAGAATTTGTAAACAGGCTGCTGAGTTTTAATGGCAGCAATGTAGCTATTTACTCTCCGGATTCCAGTTCTTCAGATTTGGAACCATAACGTCCATCTTATCAAACAAGACAATCATCTCCAACTGTGTCATTGGCTCAAGCGGAGGAGTTGACATAAATGTTCCTAGCAACATTCTTCATGTTATTTAGGAGGAGGCTGCACAAGCCTCTGCTCTTTAGTCTCATGCCAATAGAGAAGCCAATTCTCATGTGGCATGTCAAGGATCAACAATGCCAGAGTTGCAGATCATTTGCAGTCTCCAGTAGATCTCTGCAAGCCCAAGCTATTTTCTATATACTAGTCCATAATAGCTCAAAGGCTTAGCTTAGATATAAACTTTTTGTTGATTAGTTTTTTTTAAATAGCCTAAAAGTTTTTAGTGAACGAAAAAGCAGTTATCCCTCTCGCTGGTTAAGTTTTTAGCAGAATTCATTGCTCTGCTCTTGAATTCATTCCTGGCACTCTTGTTTTGGCCATCCCTCAAAAGAGGGGGTGGGGGGGGAGGTCTGTGGCCCTTTCCTGCGACCCTCTCGCGGTTGTTTCTTGGTTTTCAATGTCTGTGGAGGGGCCTCCCGGCATGTGGGTTTTGGGTCCCTGAAAACTTTCCTGGCAAGGCTCCTGGTTGCGTGCCTTCTGGCTTGTTTCGCGGGCTTCGGCCTTCTTTTGCGGTTTATCTTAACCGGAAGGGGACTTTCAGCTCACACGAGGAGACGGGATTTCAACTCCCAACAACCAGCTTCACAGTCAAACTATCAATCAACTACTGGGTACCTGGCTCAGTGATCCTCTCACAATTTTATTCTTACTAATCAACTTTTGGTGTTCTAGAACCTTTGGACTTCTGACCCATTAGATAAGTACCTTAACTTTTATAAGTGTCATTTAAAACCTGGACTAATCAGTGACAAAATAGTGACAACTTGAAAGTTAACTGTAAAGTCCAGAAAAGACGGCACCGGAACGCCTGGTTTGGTCACATAGGGGATGAGATTTCCAAAAAACAGGAAAAGAAAAGTACACAGGGCTTCGACGGGGCATGAAACTCAGTTTAGCAGCAACTTTGGTGCTAAACTGAGTTTGTCCTGTCGTCCTTTCTTTTCCTGAAGGCCTTCAACCAATCGCTGCTGATGCTATGTGTACCGTAGCTATACATGTTCTGGAGCCTCCTGTATTTACTCCTGAGAGTCTCAGTATTTCATACCCTTATTTAATAAAATTTGGTGACTTTGCGGACAACGATCAGGAGGGGATGATGCATCAAATGAGGGGTGTAATTCAGGCCCAACAGGGCATGACTTTATGGATAACTATATTGTTTTGGAAATAAAAAATTTCATGCAACCAATGAGACGACTTGGGCGGCTTAGTGTTTCTCCTTTGGGTTTTGAGAGAGAGAGAGAGGGGGGGGAGGGGTGTCTGTTCCCGATGTGTTCCCCAAGTTCTCAAGTGTGTTCTGAAAGATGTTTCCAACAACACCTGATTTTTGTTCTCATATTGTTTGGCCATGGTTCATGGGGCAGTTGAGGGGAGGGGGGGAGAGCATGACAAAGCATGCTTCTATTTTGGAGAGAGAAGCATATTTAGGCTTCTATATTGGGGGATTGTCCCCATGTTCCAAAAGTATTGGTCATGGGCCAAGCAATTGACTCCTTTGGGAAGAAAAAAACAGGAAAAAAAAAAGAAAAAAGGGTGCACTACCTCACTAATGAATAGAATCATGAATAAGTACCCCCAGTTTCACTAGCTACCACTTGGTTCTGAAGGTTCATGGTGCATATGACAATTCACTCAAATACTGGGCAGGTGGATAGCGTGGCTAAGGGAACGCACTTCAAAATGTTTAAAAGTGATTTTTTACCCTTGTTAGCCAAGGGATTAATTGCTTTGTTTCTGGAGGCGCTCTATGTAGTAGCACGTAGACGATTATAATAAATAAACAAGAAAAATAGCAAGAAAAAGCATCTCTCTTCCATGTGCATCCAAAGTCCAAAACCTTCTTTTGTTTGGTAATGGGCCTCATTTATTGGGCCACATCACAAAAACGGTGTTTCCAAAACTTTCAACACTCCCAAGGTAGAAAGTTTGGAAACTTTCAACACTCCCAAGTTAGAAAGTTTGGAACTTTCAACTCTCCCAAGATAGAACTTAATTCTACTGCAGACTTTCCATTGGCCCATCCATTTAGGCTCGGACTCTGGGGAAGGAATATGGGGTAAAATGTGTGGAACAACGTGGGGATGCATGGGAAGAACTATTGGAACAACATTCAGAACATTTGACAAAGAAAATGGGATGGATTTAAAGGACATTTGGCAAAGGAAATGGGATAAATTTAAAGAACATGTGTGGGAGAACATATGGGAGCTATGGGAGAAACATAGGGAATATGGGCTACAATATTGTGAAGACATGGGGGAGAAAAACCCCTAAACCCCAAAAACGAAGCAAACTCAAGTTTCACCTTTCCCCCACCACCGTCTAACTCACATCATTCGAGGCTTAGAAAACCTTTTCCTATTTGCGTTCAACAAATCTTTTTATCTAGGCTAATTCCAGGTTGCCCCCCTTGTGATTGGGGTTGCCTATTTGTGGGGAACGTATTGTCTTCTCTTGTGAATTCTTTGTTTGAGAATTATTCAATGCACAACATCAGTGGCAAGTATGATATACATATGGTGCGCTGGAGTCTCTCATTCACGTCTTGTAGCACATGCAAAGTCTTTGGTACTCCTTTGTTTTGACCCCACCCCTTGATTCCTTCGTCTTCTCTCTTATACCGTCCTGTGTGGTGTAGGGTATGAAAATGCAATTCAAATTGTTTTTAGTTTTCACAGCTTCCTCCCATTCTCTTATCTCCAAAGTCAACAGATTGAAAAGTAAACAACACAGTTTCGTCTAGTGAGCAAATCTTTTGGAGGCGATCCCCATAGTGTACACTTCTTGACCACAATCCTACCTCTTGAGTTTTGGTGTTTTCTCTCCTTGTCTTTGTCTCAAGCTTCAAACATTGAGTAGAGCGTAGTTAGCAAGTTCTTACACTTTTATTTAGACTATCTTGGGATGTTTAGGCTATTGAAGAAGTTGTATGAAAATAGGCCAGCGTGGGACTTGCATGTAGTTGATATAGTCTTTGTTTGAGGACACAAATCATTTTGTTGTATTAAATTATGCTTGCATGTCAAAATCATGTATATCAAGTTTGGCTCTTTCATTCCCTTCCATATCTAAAGTTTATTCTTGCATCCATCTTTTTGGGTACTTTGATAAATTGAAATTAGCTTGTAGAAAGTGGGAGATCTATGGTTAGTGCCTTTTTCTTGATCGATTAGACTCATCAAAATGTTCTCATTGAAAGGTTTCTTGCAATATTGCATAGTCACAAGACTTCTAGTAATTTTATTTGTGAATCCATCTTCTTTTGTTTTACATGCCCAACCCTCAAGCTTCACATTTGAGAACTTCAACTCCTCGTACCTTGAGCAAATCATTCTTGTGGATGATGCTGTTCAATGGGAATCAAAATACATTTTGCTTGATTCTGTGAATACAGCCTTTGGAAATGGAAGGGGTAATGGATGTGGTAGGCTCATATACAAGGAGAAGGTGCAGATGCTACACCCTTCCACAGGTGCTATAGCCTCCTTTAAGACTTCTTTCACTTTCACAATTTTCCCTCCTTGTGAAGACTCAAGTAAAGGGTCTGGAGATGGCTTTGCATTCACATTCATGGAAGATAACCATACGGAAGGAGGTGCGGGGAGCAACATGTGTGTAACCTTACATGGAACTCAGGGACAAATTGCCAATACATTTTTTGCAGTGGAATTTGACACCTATTTAAACCCAGACTGTGATGATCCAAGTGATAGCCACATAGGGGTTAATGTCAATAGTTTCACATCATTGACCACTTACAATTTGTGTAATTTCATAGGTAATCATACTAATACATCTTGCAGATATTTTATCAATGCCAATACCAAGTTTACTGCTTGGATTGAGTATGATGCAACAACTGAGTGGCTTGATATTTGGTTTGCAAATGGCTCAATTTCTAGTGGAATTGTGAAGCCAGAAAAACCAGTGATTCATTATAATCTGGAACAGTCCGATAGTCTCTTTAAAGTCTTGAGCCATGAATATATGTATGTAGGGTTTAGTGGGAGTGTTGGTGTGTATACAGAGATAAACCAAATCGAATCCTGGAGTTTTGCAAGTAGTGGTTTACCTTTACCATCTTATATTGCTCTATCAGAATCTATTATAAAATCCAATTATGTGAAAGACTCAGTGCCTATCATTGTTGGTATTTGTGTTGTCGCCATTTTCCTTCTTGTGGTTAAATGCTTTGTTCTCTATAATCAACGACAACACAGAAATTGGAATCTCATCATGGATGATGGGAGCGATTTATGCAACATTGGATTTCAAAGGTTCACTTACAAAGAGCTATGTATTGCTACAAAAGATTTTAGTGAAGCACAATTGTTGGGGAGCGGTGGCCATGGATCAGTTTACAAGGGCTTTCTTCAAGAGACTGGTTCTCTAGTTGCAGTGAAGCGAATCACAAGAGAGTCAAGGAAAGGAGAATCCGATTTCATTGCAGAGATTTCTGTGATTAGTCAAATTCGTCATCCCAACTTGGTTCAATTTCAAGGGTGGTGCCAAGAAAAGGAAAATTTGTTACTAGTGTATGATTACATGAGCAACAATAGCCTTGACAAATGGTTGTTTGAAACTCCTGGGATTTTACATGTGCAGTCTCCTCATGTCCTACAATGGGAAGTTCGTTACAATATTGTGACAGGAGTGGCAGCAGCTGTACATTACTTACATGAGGAATGGGAACAATGCATTATACATCGTGACATCAAAGCTAGCAATGTTTTGTTGGATGCACAATTCCAACCACATCTTGGAGATTTTGGATTAGCAAGGTTCACAGACCATGACAAAAGCTCAAGGACCACCATGTTGGCTGGTACTTTAGGGTACTTAGCTCCAGAGCTTCAACACACAGGCAAGGCTACCAAATCCACTGATGTGTATAGTTTTGGTATTTTGGCTCTAGAAATTGCATGCGGGAGATGTGCTCTTAGTGAAATTGATTCACAATCCCAATTAGTGTTGTTAGATTATGTGTGGCAAGAGCACAAGAATAAGAGCATTTTTAATGTAGTGGATCCAAGATTAGAAATGAACTTTGTTGAGGAACAAATGTTACGTGTCCTCCATGTGGGGCTTTTGTGTTGTCACCCTGTCCCGCTAGTCAGACCAAGCATGAGATTAGTTTACCAATATCTAAAAGGTGATAAGTCAGTGCCATCTCCACCAGAATTTGAACCAATGGCAATTTCTTATTGATTGTATCTGGTTCAAGTAGTAGAATCACTAAAGCACTTTCTGACCTTAAAGTCAACAATCAACCAATCATAGAGGACTCATGTGAGTCTTTAGCCACCACAAGTTCTAGATCTGGAAGTGTAGAATCAATCATCTAGAAATGAACTTGTTAGGCCTTTTGTAATGCTATGCCTATGTTTTTCTCATAATCTTTTTGACTTATTTGTTAGATGGTGTCCTATTGGACATAAATGTGTGTTGTGAAAATCTGTACTTGTCCCACAATATGTTGCACATTGTGTTGTTGCATGTATGCTGTCTACCCCCTAATCCTCTTCTAGTCTTGATTAGGGCCATGAGCATGTTAGGAAGAGGAGGAGCCATAGTTCTCGAGTAGTTCAATGATAAAAGCAATGCAATCCCCCCTTCTTCCTCCACACTAAAGAAGAGTATGATGAAGTGGGTGTCACATGACTGCTTAGTTTGTGGGCAAAGAACAATTTTCAGAAGATGACAAGGAGTGATATAGTTGCCTCAAGTCTGCTCTACTGTCTCTTAGTCCACAAATCCCTTTTCTCCCAAACTTCTCTCCTCATAAATTTCTAGGGTTAGGTGCCCACCACTTTACAAGTTGTTTGCACTTTGATTGAAGAGTATGTAAAGAAACTTGACTTTGAATTAGATAGCAGAGAACATAAGTTAACTGTCATCCAACTTGGTATGAGTCACAAGAGCATGAAAACTTATTTGTTGAAGTTTCTTTAGATGCCATTTAGATCCTGAAACACAATGAGAGCAAACGGAGGTCTTTGAAAATGTTAGGACACCAACTGGGATTCAGCAATTTGACAAAACGTTTGTAGGAGGACAAATGCTGCTAATGCAAGACTCAGGGCCTCACATTTGTCCAAGAATTGTGTACCACCTTGGGCAAGAGGGTCAATTGAGGAGAGTCAGGAATTTGGGACAAGCATGAATGTCATTCGGATTGCAAAGACACATTTCAATTTGAAGGAAGGAGCTGCTGCCAATGTGAGACTCAATCCTCAATTTTCTCTTAGAGGTGTGTATCACAATGGACAGGAGTGCTGAGGAACAACAGAGAAGGAGAAGTGGGTTCATTGTTGTGTACTTGTTGAGTTGACCATGAGCTTTCTGTATGTTTTCATGGCAAGCAAGCAGGTCCCTTAGGCATTGTTGTGAAATTTTGTGATTTGCAGGAGCTCCATGTTTCATGGGAAGTAACCAGATCCCTTCAAAGCTGAATCCAACAATACACTGGATATATTATATGTACCCTTACATCTTCATGCCAGTGATATGTAAGTGGCTTGCACTTCAACACCTTCCACCATTCACAGATATCATCAAGACACATATTGAGAGAAACAATAGCCCACAATATCAAATAATTATCTCTAAGAATGCTGTCTCAGTTTCAAAAAATTCAAGCAAAGTAATTGATAATGTCATCAAAGAATCCTCTGGTTAATTTTCTATTGACAAGCAACCTCAAGGACTGGCTGAATGAGAACTGTAGCTTTGCAGTTTCTCCAGGTGAGTTTTAAATGCTCCATTTGGTAGCAATTATCTATCACACATGAATGAAGCTCTCTCTCTCATCACTGATTTCCAAAACTACAGATCTAGTTCTGATCTGTTTTCAGCCACATTGTCCAAATGTCCTTGGGACCTCAACAGCAATTACCTTGGTGCTAATGGAGCTATAGATTGATCATCAAGTCTTTATTGCTTTCAACAACCTTGACTCATTATCTGGCACTTGTCTGTCTTCAAACCCAAAACATTTCTTGTCACCACTGTCTTGGATCATAGCAATTTTGTCTCCATGAAACTCTCAATAGTTTCCCAAACCAAAAACTCAGTCATTGATGGTTAGTGGAGGAGTTTGGACATGGCAAGAGGTAGAACCCCAAGAATGAAATAAAAGGTTTCAAAAGCAAAGAGAAAGGAAGATACCTTGTAAAGACCCCCACAGACAGTAGGCACTCAAGCATGGTACAAACACTGATGAGAATCAGACAATCTTCCCCATCCTCTGCAGGTGGCACTACAATGTAGCACATTGTAAGAAATACATCTCAACAAGCAGCTGCATTTTGAGGTTGCAACCTTGCTTGTCATTCTTTTGTAGATAATGACTGTTTAGAAAGCAGGCACTCTGACTAGAGGGAAATTTCTATCTCTGCAATTCTTTTTTCCATGCTACAAAAATAATCCACACTTGCTATGTTCCTTGACAATTTCATTTATAGATCACAATAGGTCTGGAATTATGAGTTCTCTGATATTATGCACTACCTCTGATCATGAATTCATTTTCATCTACCTTGTTAAGGTTCATTTCTTCCAGGGTGATCTAATCGTGTACCAGAACATAGAGCATTCCATTGAGTTGCATTCCTGGATTCTTGATGGATGCTCCATGTTGGATCCTGGAACACAGAATTGCAACATTTTGAAGCTTAAAATATAGTGGGCTTTGCATGAAGTTCAGAATCTGAAACCCCAGAAATTCTCAGCATGGAGCAGTGCTGAAGAAGCTTGGTTGTTGGAAGAAGAACTATATGCCTGTGTGGAGGCCACAACATCTATGGCATTTAGAACATGCATCTACACTGAAAGAAGCATAAAACAGTGCAGATATTTCCTGTGATGTTTCTGCCAAAGAGTAAGAGCTGAAAGAGATCTGCTACTTTTGACCACTTGCACATGTGAATGGCAAACTTGGTTTCTCTTTCTTTACTTAATATTTCTTTTGGACCTTGCATACTCTAGTATTGCTGCAAGTTCAGATGTATATGTCCAGTGTTGCTGCAAGTTCAGATGGACATGTATTATTCTGATCTGGGCTGGGAATACGACCCATTGGCAATTGTCCTGAAAGGCTTGATTGCAGTTGAAGCATGAGCAAACCCTTCCCTCCTTGCTGAACAATAACATCATTGAATGCTTGACTGGCTGGATTCACAAGGCATTCTCTAAATCTGGTAAGCTGAGAACCCTTCCTTCCACCCCTTCCAGCTGTGGCGAAGATAAGTGTTTTGACAACCGAGGGCAACAGAATCTCCGAGGTTTGATGTTGCAAATCTCAGTATATGGTGTAGAAGGACGGAAGGCAAGTTAGGGGAAAAGACAAAGTCAGGATGGATGGTTCCTTCTTGGCAGCAATGCATTGCATTCTGGCAAGTTAGGGAAGAAGACAATCTCAGGATGGATGTTTTCTTCTTGGTAGCAATGCATTCCATTCTACCTCCAAAGAGTTGCATTTAGATCATTTGAACTTTGCATCATGCCTCATGCGTCAAGGCAACATGTTTTGCCATTGTCCACTGCTTGCAGCCTCTTCTTGAAGTGGTCCATTGTTTATGTTCTTGTGTAATCAATCTGCTCTACAACTTCTGTGTCATCTGTGATTACAAGTGAAGCTCTGCTGCACAAGCTTCAACCTTAGTTCATTCCACTTTGCAGATCATTGTACTTGTTTGCAGGATTTTGCAGAATCATGTGACAGATTGTTGGATGTGTTTGCAAAATCTCTGAATCCCTTGCACCCAGGGTTTGCCCCACCACAACAACTGACCTTTGGCTTGTGGCAATCCACAGCTAGATGCTTTTACATTTACATCATGTGCAAGATTTTGGAATCATGTTCAGATTGTTGGATTTGTTTGCAAACTCTCTGAATCCTGTGAACCCTGGATTTTCCCCACCACAAGAATAACAAACCTTTTGACTTGCTGCAATCTGCAGATAGATGCTTTTTTGCATTTCCGTAAAACAGTTTTGACAGGTTTGCAAGACAAACAAAAAGACAAAGAGAGCTGCAAAAAGATGATGGCTGCTTGCTGGTTCTCAAGACAAACCAAAAGACAAAGAGAACTGCAAAAAGATAGACGGCTGCTTGCTCGCTCGCTCCTTTGCATGACAAAAAAGATCGACATTCTCTTTACAAGGTGGTAGTCAGCGGAACCCCGGTTGCAGGTACCCACGAGTTTGCCGTTATGAACGACAAGGCCTGATACGTGAGCGCTTGGTTGCGATCAGTGATCTGGTGCGACCAGCTGACTCTCTTGGCAGTATTGGCACCAGCACCGAAGTCCAGGTACTCGGCAAAGAAGGAAGTCTTGAGCCCGAAATCCGATGTGTTCCATGGTAGCCAGCCTGCAGGATTGATGTGGCCCAGCAAGTTGCACTTGAGGTTGACGCAAGTGGAGTACGCCTTCCACGGACGTCCCAGGTAAGTGGGGAATTGGGCCGTGTTGGATTTGAGATCGGCTGTGGCGTCGAATGTGCAGCTCTGGAACGAGAGACCGGTGCTTTGGCCGGGATCCGTCTTGCCTTGAGCCGTGTACGTGTTCTGTTGGCCCAGCAGAGGCTTCTTGGCGATCACGTTGCAGGACTGGAAGACGCTGTTCCCGTTGCCGAAGATGAAGTCCACGGTGCCTAAGATGGTAGTCTCCCGGAAGAAATGCCGGAAAGTATGCGCGTACAACGTGTCTTGGTAGCTATCTAGGGAGCACTGATAGAACACCGCCTTGTCCGCGCTCACTCGTACCGCCACGGCTTGATGACCCATAGGTCCTGCCGTGTTCTGTGCCGTGAAGAATTTGCCGATGAAGCCAGATCCTTCGACAACTGGTGCACAAAAAATGCCGAAACCTACGTCAATCCTTCAAACAACTGGTACACACAAAGATGCAGAAAGAAAGCAGTAGGAAACAACGTGGGAGTTGCAAAGCTCAAGGAGTTCTGTAGCGACACTCAGGAGGAGTTCTGTAGTGATGCATGAAGAAGTGGAAAAAGTTTCAGGAGAAAAAGAAGAACATACTTACTCAGAGTTGCAGACATGAAAGTGGTCGTGCCCGGTGTACCATCAACGCTCAGGTGGCCTGTGATCACGGTCTTCCCGGCGCCATCGCCGGTGAACATAATGTTGGTGGCTTTCTGCGGGATGGTGACTTGCTCGTCGTACACGCCCGTCTTGATGTAGATCACGTAGCGGTTGGCAGTGGCGCTGCCGGTCTGCGGTGCCGCGTTCACCGCTGCTTGAATGGTATTGAATTTCCCTGATCCGTCTTTCGCAACTACGACATTGGGGGTTGACGCCGCAGCCGTATCAAGCAAGTGCTCCTTCTGCTCGGAGCTCATCCAGCTGGGAACAACACTCGCAGCAGCAGCATCGTCAGAAACTGCTTGCGTTTCTTCAGGATTCAGGAGACGTCGAGGAAAATCCCAGCTGTTGGGTCTCTCGGAGTGCACGGGTCGAGTCCAAAGCTGCAGATCGTTTCCGAAAGAGAATAGAGCGTTGACGAATGCGATCGCGTTGCTCAGAAGCTCCTCGGTTTCCTCCTTCGCTTGGATTGTCTTGCTCTCCAATGTTCCAGTCTCGACAAGCGTATCGATGCATGTGGTATGAAACTCCATCGCCGCGGAAACCTTCGTCTTGATATCATCAAAGCTCGTCGACCTCCACAGGTCCAGCTCCACGTCCGAGCTGAACCTCGAAAAGGCCGTGAGATCTGCGCCAGCAGCCTCCAGCTGCTCAAGCGACCTCACCAGGTTATGTTCGCAAACTTCCAAAGCCCCACCACCGACGATACTTAGAGACTTCTCAGCTCCGTTTTCCGCAACTACAGACGCCAATGTGTTCTTCACTCCTTGAGAAGCGCTGAAGAGAAGGACTCTAGTCAGCCCCAACGAGTCCGCGGAATGTGCATAGTGTTTGTCAGTGAGCATCTCACGACATGTCTGCGGGTACAAGGTAGCACGGCAAGCTGCGGTGATGGCTTGGAGTCCAACCAGCTGCAAATTGTTCTCGACATTCTTCCCTCGCTTGCTTGATCTCAACCTGACCTCAACTGGGTTAGAGATCACAGTTGCAAGAACCAACAAGGCAACAACTGCAACACCCACAATGGCTGCCGAAGATTTCCTCGTCCCTGTTGGTGCTGGTGCAGCTCTCTCACCTCCAACCAACGGTGTCGCAACATCATCTCCTGGAGTAAACATCCTGCCACTCCCAAGGCAATTGCCGAGCTGAAAAGACTCTCCTTTCTTTCAACACTCTCAGTTCCCCGCGCCCTCTCGACACACATGAAGCTCTCACCAAACCCGCACGAGAAAAAGGCCGATATACTACAATCACTCCTCTCTCCAGAGTCCAGACACTGCAACACAAACCAGCACAAGACTACTATATAGGTGAAGGAGCAAAGAACATCATCGCCAAGCTATTGCTGAGGTTCAGACACCAATAATGTCGCATCCAAGGAAGGTACGGTTGGTCACCGTTCTCAAAGTAGTACTGATTTTTTCTTCCAGTGCAACTCCTGCACCCCACCCAATCCTTTCTTTCTCATTGAAGCTTGAGCTTCATGGCATGTGAAATCTTTTGTGCCCAGAATTGGAATCTCCTTCTCCTCCTCCTCCTCCTGGACATCATCATCATATCCTCCATCCCTTCCTCCACATCATCATCATCATCATCATCATGAACATCATTCTCCTTCTCCTCCTCAGCACCATCATGGTCTTCCTTCTCATCCTCAGTTGTGTGTCACCAGAACGGGATTGCATGGGGATTTCGTCTGACAACTTGGGACCCAATTTGCTGACAGACCACATCGGCAAGGTAAAAGGAAAAAAAAGGATTTCGTCTAACAAAATGTTGCAGCAGTAATAGTACACTGACTGTGCCCACAGATCACGGGCTCCGAGTTTGAACATATCCTTGAAAAGAGCACGTTTTATTTGCGTGGCCTGCAAAACGAGCAGCTACAGTCTGCAGAAGGAGATAGAGAGAGAGAGAAGAGGAGGTGCGTGTCTCTCTCCTTGTGTCTGTGTCTTTGATTTTTGTTAGACTAGTTGTTGAAACTTGGTCCCTACCACAATGGGTGCCCGATGAATGAAGTGAATGCAGAGGTGTTGTGCAGAAGCAATCACAGCCGTGAAGATTTTATTTCCAGCAGAGTGGCTGCAGCAGCAGCAGCAACAACAGCAACTATTTAACTAATAAGGCTTCAAAGACTGAAGACCGTTTTGTACTCTTGTGGGGTTGTGTATTAACTGCAGTGTTGCTAACTTTAGTACTTGAGAAACAGCAACGACTCACATGCATTGCATGTCTGTGGTAGCTCTTTTGATTTTTGCTTCTTGCTCTTTTGGATTACTCCAAAGTACTCCACCACCCAGCCTCTCTCTCTCTCTCTAAGCCCTAAGCTCTAAACCCTAAACCCATTAGAATCAAGCAACCATTATATTTATTTTGTTTGGACATTGCGAATTATTCTACATTCCGGTTTCAAATATTTTAGCACAAAATATGTTGACAAGAAGATCTGGAAAAAGAGTTCTGATTTTGGCCTCATGAGACTCGCTTCTTTGCTCCGTCCCTTATTGAAGAAACGTGTTGTGCTTTGCATTAGAGCAACAAGAAAGTGTTGCAAATTTGGATCAATTTGTCGATTTGATTGCAAGACTCTTTGTGCTTAAAATTAGAGGTCAAGGAAATTGAGTTGAGAAGTGTAGTAGCAAATGATCTTTTGGGAAGATTTTTTAAAAAGTTTTCGTAATCTCCTATTTTCACTCTTGGACAACCAGCTGCATTTTTCAGCTTCCCAATCTAATTGAACGAATGTGCTTGCATTGGAGCTCAAAGAAATTAAGAAAAGCAAGTGGAAACTGCATTTGTTGTTCCTCTAACAAAGGTATCCAATCAGCTGTGTTTTTTTAATTGTGATGTTTGGTCAAAATGTGAAATTGAAATTAAAATATACTGTATGGGGAAAAAAGTGATTTTGGAGGTTTTCAGTTGCCAGAACTGAGAAAAAGAAATAATAAAAATCATTAGATTCATATATTTGGTTTTCATTGTGTAGCCAAACATATAGAAGTGTGATTAAAGATTTGTACTTTATTTCTGGTTTATAGCCATATTTGGCTAAATCTTCCAACCAATGATCATCACTTTTTCTCTGTCTTCCAATGGATGGATTGCCACTTTGACTACAAACAAAAATTCCAAAAAAGACTGTCTTTGATCTGTGTGAGCTGAGCCAATGAAGGTACAAAACTGGGTGCTTTAGTGGTAATCTGAAATCAGTCAGTTCTGCTGCAACTGGTTTCAAATTCAAAGATGAGAATGGAACTTCATGTTTGATGATTGGGAAGCTTGAATGGGAGCCACCAAACCATGGCCATTTACAGATTCACCAAACTATTCTCCAGGACTTTCTTCACCATAAATCCAAACATAGAAGAACTACTTAGTATTACCTCTTATCAAAGTATCAGGAAACCCACAAACTTGTGGGATTGATTGTTTATGGCACTCAAAAGGCCTTCATCAGCACCACATGCACAACTTGTATTGCCTGCTTTGATCCAAAATGAAGGAGTTTCCCTCCCAGTCCAAATGGGATTATGGATCTTGGATGATGGATCCTGGCTACCACTGCAAAGCCAACAGGGAAGAAGCAAGAAATGTAGCAAAACCATTGAATCACAATGGACTCAAATTAGCCTCTATTATTGGATGCAGTCCTCAAACACTGTGTTTTGACAACCAAGTCCTCTATGATCTTGTGAAGGATGTGGACTTCACCCCTTTTGAGCCTCCTTGAGCCTATCTTTCAGTGTGGCAAGCCTTCCTGAGCTGGGAAGGTTGAGAGCCATCAAAGCTCGCCGAACAGCTTGTACATCCATTTCCTCAATTTGTGCCTCTGACAGGGCTCCAGATAATGAGCTAGGAAGTGGGGGAGGAGGAGGCTCTGAGCCCCCAAGAATTCGGGGTGGCGCTTTCCATGGAATCCTTTTCCTTGCCTACAACAAACCAGTAATTTTTCTGCTTGAAAAATCTCAATTTATAATGATCCCCTGAATAACATCATAATTACTAGTAGCAGCAGGACCCCACTTAAGGATAACACTCAAGAATTGATACCTCACTGACAAGCTGTTCCAGATCTTTGTAGATTGGTTGGGCAGGAAAAACTCCAATCATTTCACTTGTTCCATCTGCTGCCATAAGATACACCTGCACCCTCATAACACTATCAAATTATGTCCACAGGTGGACCGCTCTTTCTTATCATCTGCTTGAGCTTCTGAAGGCATACAGAGTGAAGAAGATGCATACTAATTTGATGACTGTTCTTCACTTTAGATGTATTTAGTAGGTGACATGGGTCTCAATGCACAGTACACACAGGCCATATGACAGTGTCTATGCTAAGGTCTTGGAAAATATGGGACTGAGGAATCCAGCAGCAAACTTTCTTGAAGCCTAGACTCAATTGCCTGACTACACCTAGATGCATAAGTGGGAGTGTCTGCATGTCTCTGAAGGATTGAGGTTTCTGATAAAGCATACATACTTGCCAATCCCCTGGGAAACATTTCAGAATGCGCACCACCCCACCAGAGCTTGATGTTACATTTGAGGCCTCCCCCACACGCTGCTCAATCAATGTGTATGTGGTTTCAAAGGTATCAACAAATTCCTCAGCCTGTCTGCCATACTACCCCCACCAGCTGTTACTGCACACTCCCATACTATATAGTACATATGTCTTGAGATGTTAGAGGAAGAACACACATCACAGTGCAGAAACAAGCTTAATAGCAGGAAGATATAAATAAGATATGTTTCTCACCTTCTCCAAGGACCAAATCCAAAATCGGAAACTACTTGACCTGCTAATCTCCATTGTGGATTCACCAACAACAAGGGCCTGCTTTCATCACTACTGGCCAATGACCTTACCTATCCCAAAGACACATCCACATATGCAGTATATAACTGGTGCAAGAAGACAGTACTGTTCATCAGCACCAAATTATACCAACATCTGGTCACATCATGCTCCCACAATAGTATAGAGTATAGACATTGGAAATAGCAGAGAAAAGAAGTGCAGTGATGACATATACTAGGTCAATCTCAATGGTATTCCACACAAGTTTTAACTCTGGCTTCCAGAAACACATAAAGTCTCCCAGACAACACAGCAGCAGTAATGAGGGATACCTGCTTCAATGTTTCAGCTATAGGGAAAACGATAGCAGCTATGCTCTTATCTGCTGGGTACAGAAGACCAACAGGATCCATCTCATTGTCCTTCTCGCCGATGCGGCGTGTGAGAACTTCATCTTTGTCACCTAATGGACTCATTGACTTGAACATAGCAGTGATCATCTTTGAGCATGCAATAAACTCATCTCTTATACCACATGGATAGTCCCTGGCACATTAACAGCAAAAGGATATTATTTTTCAGAAAAAAAGAAACATGTCAGAGCTCTGGCATGAACAAATCTTCCAAGATGTTGCATCCACTTTACAGAATCCTGACAGACAGCATATTTGGAATCATCACAAAAAGTAACAGACTGAACCTGGGCTCAGTGTCAAGGTAGTTGAACTGGCGTTGATCAACAGGGAGCAAAAGCTGTAGCTTCTGCCGCTGTTTACCACTGGCTATCGCTCTTTGTACAGCCTCCCCTGCCTTTCTTTACATACATGCCATTGACCAGTTTCCTTCCAAGTATTACAATTACTGCAAAGGGTGAGAGAACAAGTGACACCCAGAGCAACAAACCTTGACATTATGTTTGAAGAATATCAGAACCAAATGAGAGACATAAAAACCTGGTCATGAAGAATCAGAAGAAATAAGAACCAAAAGGGTAGAAGAATCCCACCTGCTTTACCACTTCTTCCATAGTCTGTGGGTTAGGCCAAGTCTGTTGAGCCTCTGAAACAAGTATACGTGAACCCTTCTCTTCCAGAGCTGCAACTCTTAGTACTCCTTTCCTCAACACCTTTAGGTCTGTCTGCCAGATGATTGCCTTGCTGCACTTAAACACATGAAAGACTTGTGGACTTGAAGGAGTCGCACCCACATTACATGCTTTCCTAAAACCATGTTTGGTGCACAAAATCTCAGGTTTCCACATGCAAGAGATTGCAGTTGTAGCATGACCAACCACTGCTGCCATAGCTGTGATACCCTAACAAATGCCCCAACACAGGTTCAATTCCGTGAGAATCTTCTATTGGGTACCGATACTTGACAACATCTCTGGAGCCCTATTTCACAGAGCTTAGGACGTGTTTTCCAATTCAGACAAAAACAGAAACTACTGGCCTCTTGCCAAGCTGTCAATTACAAACCAATCTAAAGAAATCCCAGCATGCTCAAAGCCAGAATCATACAAGGCCTTTGTAAACCATATGCAACACGTTGTAAAATGGGTAGGCAAAAATGTCTTGTTGCGCCACAACTGTAGAAGTGCTCAGGCAGACTATGCAAAGTATAACACAGAAAGACCAAGAGTAGAGTACTAAAATACCAGATACTGAAGTTCTGGACTCTTCTTCTTCTTCTTCCTCCGTTTCTGATTGCTGCTATGATGCAGTTGAATCCAGCTCCATGAATTTGACAAAACTCTTTTCTTCTTCCTCTTCCTCTTCTTCTCCTTCTCCTTCTAAGCTTCTTCTTCCTCCTCTTCTTCTGATTTAAGAGCAGCTAAGAGAAGAATTGAGTGGGACCTTGAAATTTTCTACAAAATGCGCTCTAGAAGCTGTGATCTGCAGGCTCTTGTCCTTCATCAGCCACTCCCAATTCTTAGACCATACATAACAACAGAAACAACAACTTCTTCTTCACAAGGAAATTGAGCTCTACTACAACTAAATAAAAGAAGAGCTATCCGAGACTGAGCTGCATCATTACAATCTACTCTTTGTACCTCTTAGTGCTTGCTCAGCAGGTGCAATAGTTTCCATTGGCGAGATGAAGCTCAAAGCATTGCAATTGCAACCAAGGAATTGGAATCCTTGGAATCCACAGCTTCTTCCCCAACCAAACTAGTTGTATCATCGTCATTGGATGCTTCTTCTTCTTCTTCATTATCATCATCCATGAGTTACTCCTGGCTCTGAGAAAGAGAAAAACCCATGAAAAGTAATAAATTTAAATTTAATTGATTCTTTGATTATTTAAAAATTTAAAACACCGAACAAACAAGGGTTGTGTCACACTGTGGCCTTGCCATTTACATTAAAAAGTATCTTAAGGCAAAATAAGAATTTTATGTATATTCAAATATTTCACCATGCAAAAATATAATCTTCAAAAAAGTCTCTAAAAGAAACTAAAATCCTTCAAGCTATCATAACTCTATTATAACTAAATCTCAAGTTTCAACACAAGCCAAAATGTCATCTTTCCAAAATCCTTACATAAAAATAGACCTATTATTACCTAGGGGCCAAAACCCTTAAGCTACTATATATACTCTATAATGAATCCAAACACAATATCTTTGCCTTGGCAGGCAAGGCCAACAAAACTTTTTTCTTTGTCCTTTTTTATGAAGAAGGAGTTTTGGTTCTGGTTCTCACTCCGGTTACTATCCATCTTTAAAAAATCCCTTGAACTTAAAACCCAAGGTTCTTTAAAATTTTATGGAATTGAGGCCAGAGATTGATTCATTTGCAAAGTAAGAACAGGCCAATGCTGGTTTGAAGTGGTAGGAAAAACTCAAGGCAACAGAATAAGGGCTTCTGCAAGGTGGAGCCGAGTGTGATTGAAATCCAGTAATGTCCCTTGCCCAAGGGTTTTAAGTTTTAACATGCGCTGCTGCCTGGCAAGAAGAAGAAGGATTTTCATAAGGCCCAGGGAGAAAATCTTTTTAGTGTACACTGGTGTCTTGTAACTGGGCCTACGAGAATTCCTGCACACGAATCAGAGGTTGTTTTTTTTCACTCTGTTGCACGAGATCTGAGTGCACTAAATCTAGCTAGATCTTGTGTATAAGAGACCCCTCTGGATTTGAGATCCCCCAAGGTAGGTAGTGCCATTGTAATAGTGACATTGCACGATATCTGAGTGCACTAAATCTAGCTAGATCTTCTGTATAAGAGACCCTTCTGAATTTGAGATCCCCCAAGGTTGGTAGTGCCATTTCAATAGTGACAATGTAGAGGGATATGGATTCTCCTTCTTTTGAGGGGTTTTCATGTTGTTTTCATCAGCATGGGAAATAACAAAGAACCCCACAAAGATGGCTTTCGGTTCTGCACTTCTTGGGAAGAGAAAACATATCCGAGAATGAATTAGAAGAATCTCACATTCATTCACATTCATTCACCTTAACCTGGAAGAGGGGACTGCATTGTAATGCAGTTTTCAACTGGTCCCCCAAAAAAGTCACTTGGGCAAACCAAAATAATAATAATAATACACAGGATTTGCATGAACAGAAAAAGTGCCAAATTCACCAGATTTCAAGGATTTTTTTTTCTCAAATCAACATATTTAGACAATATAGGTACCACACTCTTCTAAAATATGACTTTTTCTCACAAAATCAGAAGATATATGAACCCAAGTTTCAACCATGAGATTTGACACAATGACTCACACCACAGTAATAATTCCATTATGTTTTCAGTTTGGTGGAGAACTCAGAGAAAAGAATGAAGGCAAATAATGAGTTGAGTGGACAACCTGAGCCTGCCAAAAAAGAAGGAAAACACAAAAAAGCTCTGTGTGATGGTTGCTGGTCAGCACTCAGCACCCACAACTACTACTTCTGCAGGAGAAAGACACACAGTGAAGACAAAGAATGGTTGTGCAAAAGATGTGCAAGAGTGGTGAAAACTTTCTTTTCTTCACACCAGAGCTCTTGAATACCACACCAATCCTATTTTGTAAGCAACAATAGAACACCAATGGAGTTTTTTTGATGTTATGCAGATGGGCCAGAACAAACAAATACAAAAACAAAACCTATGTAAAGTTATTTTCAGATGGGTTTCAGTATGTACACCTTCGGAAATATTTAGCAATCAGTTTGGAGTTGGTTCAGGGTTGCTGCCTCTGGTTTCTTCCATTCAATCTAACCCCCTGTTGTTTGCACAATTTTTTGTGCAGCACCTGAATCTCACATGAAATCCTTAAAACCAACTTGTGCTCCTGTGTGCATTCCATTTCAGCATGTTCCTTGGCATCAAGGTTTAAGTGAGCCTGTTGGCCAAGGTCTAACAACAATACTTTTGTGCGGATGACAAGTGAACTAGGACTTGCAAATCCATTGTATGTACAGCTCCACATATTGTGGTTCAGTTGGCACAGCAGCAATCAACAGCAACCTTGTATGCACCACCCTTGTTTGCAGGACACCAGAGGTAAGGGATGAATCCATCCTGCTGGGAAGTACGCTTTAGCCCATGTCAGCACCACCACTGTGTGGCACTAGGCCTTTCAGAATAAAGAGCTTCATCTGGTTGGTGTTGGGACGCCTTCACCAAAGATCAGACTTGCCACAGTGGAAGTTGCCACTGCAACCTGTGAAGGGAGCCAAACAGGGTTCCCAGAATTGGGACCGTCCTTCTCACTTGCCATACTGTCATCAAGATCCCTACTAGCTTTGTTCTCTAAAGCTGCTTCTTTCCTTCCCCTGAGGGGTCGTGTCACCAAATTCACTATCACTACACCTGTGCGGGCTGCAATCAGAAATCCAAGCAGTGCCAATGTGGGGCGGACTGCCCAATGCATTTTCTCAATATGCTGGTATTTGTTGATCACGCCACTGATCTCATTGAGACGAACCACTTCTGTCTCTTGTGGATCTGCCCAGACACCTTTCCCATTTAAGTCTTTCCCAGAGAAGAGATGACCTGGAAACTTAACAAGCAGGCCACCACTAGGCATTATGCTTGCAATCCGGCCAGTGTCCAATCCTCCAATATCCTTCTGAGGCCAAGGGAACCTTGGAGCTACCACTTCTGCCTTCAGCCGAACATACTGCCCATGCAAGAATGGTGACACCTTCTCAAACTCTGTAGGGCTTGCTGTATAAAGTGTTTCACGTCCAAAGAAGGCAACCTTCAACTTACCTGAATGTTCGACCTGATGCACTATTCCTACTCGTGATGGCATCTGCCCTGCATTGGCCTCTATTGACCATCCACTTCGCAGTCGAACCCAGTCATTTGTGACCAAGCCTCCTGATACACGCTCAAGTTCCACTGGATCAACCCTCCAAGCTTCCTGGGAGCCTCTGAATGTAACCATTATTACACCATCCTGCACTCCAATTCCTGAGACAATTCCTTCACTCTGGCAAAATTCTCCAGGCCAGCCAAAGCGGGGTGACTCAACCCAATCTTTCAGTATCACTGCATCTCCTATTTGGAATGAGTCTTTCCACAGATGAAGATGGCTGGCACCACTGCAGTGGATTGGCTCCCCAGGTTTATTGCAATATTGTACAAGGACATTGTCAGATCCTATCACTGTCTTCACCACACCAATTCTCATACAGTGTCCACTTGACTTCTCTTGCATGCAGACCCAGTCTCCAACCTTGAAGGGCTCATCAGGACTGCACAAGACAGATGTGATCTTAGCTAATATGTACTTACAAGACTTCCCTCTATGATCAAAATCCAAGTCAGGTAATGAACAACAAGATACAACCCAACTTCCAGGATAACATACTCAAAGAGGTCAAATCCTCTGGCAGATCAAGACATAAGGCAAGATCTGAGCAAATGAGACACTAAACAATAAGCTCTTGGGGAATAAATATACAGTCAAAGGTTCCACAAAAGTCTGGAGTCAAGAGGAGCTAGTAAACTGTCACTAAACAGCCATGTACCATGAATTAAGGAGACAGACAGATAGAAGGTGAACCATCTAGAATGGACAGAAAATGATATTTTCCCATTGGATCATTAATGACATGAGAGTGCAAAAGACACATTACTTACTTAGTGAATGCATGAAGGATCTCCCCAAATGTTGGGCGGCTGCGGTAGTCATACTCAAAGCATGCCTTCAACACCCTATCTACAGCTGGGGGTAGCCCACTTGGAACCAGAGGCTTTTGGTGCCTGATAACCACAGCATCAAAGATGTCTTGGGGAGAGAAATGATTCCAAGGCATTTCTCCTGTTATCATTTCAATTATGCTGCAGGCAAATGCCCAACAATCTGTTTCAAAAGAAATTGGGCCCCTCAGATTTGCACCCCACTGCTCTGGAGCCATGTAGTTTGGTGAGCCCAACCAATATGGATGCTCTGAAAATGGTGAGTGGATTCCACCAAGCAGCATCGGGATTCCAAACTCTCCAACAACTGCCATATTCTGATTGTCCACAAGAAAATTGCAAGGCTTCAGATTTAGTGCCAGAATCCCCCGTGAGTGGAGCTCCATAATGCCAGAAACCAATTGTTGACCATACCTGTCCAATGAAAAACATGCCTCATAAGCAACTCAAAGTGCAGGATTGCACAGTAACAGAAAATATAAGGATGTGAAAAGGTCATTATTCCCACCCATCTGACAAAGTTAACTCATTTCCATTCTTATCTGCCCAACCCAAGTGCATACCTGGAGCACCAACATACAAGTTGTGGTACAACACCCACAACCCACATTTTGTATTACATGTCTCAACCTGGCAATAACTTTGTAGAAGAGAAGGAAGTGAATTCAACTATACTCTCTTTCACTGGAATGAATCTATAAAAGCCTTGTCAAAGTCAGGAAATATAGTTTTGAAGGTGTTTTCAGGTTAAACCTGGATATTTTATGCCACAAGAAAGTAATGTAAGGTAAGCCGTCTCAGCAAACCTGGTCACCAATAAAGATGCAATAGTTCACTACCTTCTGGTTTTTGGAGCATCAGATGACCAACATTTTGTCAAGAGACAAGTGAATGAAGAGATGGAGATTAATGAAAAAGTCACCTCAAGACATCTCCAAGTGGAAGCTTGTTGCCTGGAAGATGCGCCATCTTGTCTCCCAGAGAACCTTCATAGAACTTCATAATGATGCAAGCCTGTTCAACATTCAATCATTTCTCTTTCCAGATTAGAATTAGTAAAATACCCAGGGTGGACTAGAGTAAGCCATTGATGTATATATACACATCTAAACAAAGCCAAGAGGAGCTCAACCAAAAACAAGAATGAAATAGGAAAAGCTCGGGTCAAACCCCAAATATCAAACTTAGATGGACAGTAACAAATTACAAGATAAAAATCAACTTCCAGAAGGTTAAACCCAAGAAAACACATAGTAGAACTGAAATAGGACTTTTGGCATCCAAGGGCGATTTCAATACTACATGGATTTCTGAATGGACCTAGTTTTTCCTTCTCTTTTTTCTTTCTCTTCACTCACTATGTTAGTTAACAGGTCTGGACATTCTTAGTCTGGAGCTAAAACAGGCAATTCAAAGTATCAGTAAGAAGGGACAAATGTTGAAACTCACCTTTCCATCTTTAATTGAAATTCCATAGGGCCAGCTTACACCCCTCAAGCCCTGAGCAGTGTGAAACACACTCTCAAACTTCCGCAACAAAGAGCGGACCTGCTCCTCCGAGCCTGTGGGTAACATCTTAACTGCAACCTCATGGTATTCATCAAAGTCCTCTGTACAGTTATGGATTGTTGCAAGCCATACATCACCAAAAGGACCCCTTCCAATCCTGTGCAGCAGCTTCAAAATATTGGGGTCAACCCACGGATGTGTACAACTAGGCTCTGCTGTCCTCCTCACTTTCACTGTTGTTCCAAATTGCTCATAATCCTCTGGAAAGAGTTCATCATCAATTGAGTACAGTTCACCTCCCATTTTTGATCTTCCTTTCCCAAAACTCCTTGTACTTTGTGGTGCCAGCTTGCCTGCCTAAGAGGCAAAAGGTAAAAAGGGCTTAACACCATAACATAAGTTGCAATGAGAAGCTGGACACTAGTTTGAGTCAGAGGCTTTGTGGAGACAGAGGGCCAATGAAAAAGATTGCACTTTTTCTCCTATAAAATTGTTTAAAACTGAAGCATGTCATCCGATACCACAAAACCACCAAGAAGGAAAAGCAATATCATGAATGACCAAAGTCCACCTTCAATATGCAGTGACCACAGTTTCCTCACTAGCCAATCATTTGGTGAAAGCAGGAAAGTTTGTTTGTTAGGTTTTTCTTTGATTTTTACAGAAGTTATTCATTTTGATATCGCCTATTGACAGCCAAATTTATAAATACCAGCCCAATCCAGCAGAACAACAGCAAGAGGGGAAAATGGGTGTTTCTGACAGAAAGAGAGAGCTTTGAGGACCTTTCCAAACAGAGCTGAAGCTCCTGAGGGTGTTGCCTGGGAGAGAAAAGGAGAGTCTCTGGTTAGGCATCAATGGCAGTCACGCACCACACCTTATCTGTTGCAGTCTGCACTTCCAAGCATACAATTAGCAAATGAGGAAGAACAGAAAAACACATTGCTTTCATCCTCTGTCCATATACTATAGAACTTCACAAAACACTGCAACAACCAGCCAAAGGATCCCCAACCTTCATCTTAAGACAAGAAAAGAATCAACCCCATTATATGCAATTGGAGACCAAAACACAGAGACATCAACAGTTGGAGAATTCCACGAAGAAGGTAGGACTGAACTCTAGCTTATATCAAAGGTGACTCCAAAAAAGCATTACAGTAATAACCAAACAGATATTCTGTCAGTTTTGGCCAAACCAAGACAAACACAACAGGAATGAGTGCAATCATATCCTTGTGAATGTCATCCACAAAGTATCAGACCGTCACCTTCATTGACAAATGGCAGAGCTGCCATTGCTCCCCACTAACTTCATGACTCCCAGCAATGAGCGAAGATAAGCATATAATCAGGGCAAGCAATTATAGAAAATTTGTGTTCTGAGTTATATACCCAGAACAACAGGGAACTCTCGGTCATGAAGTTTGCTGCTGCTTGAGTGGCATAGCTAATCAAAATAGTACCCTCATTCCCAGCTGCAACAATCTTGTGAAGGTAAGGTTCATTTTGTTTAGTTTGCACCACTAAAAAGCAAGCATAGAGGGGGCTACATGGAGGGTAGTGGTTGATCCCCCCTGCACCCCAAAATTGTGCTTGAGGTATGCCACCAGTAACTACTCAGATGCAAAATATCTTCTTTAGCCACAACAAAAAATACCAATGTGATAGCAAGAGAAACCTCTAGCTAAACACAAACACCCACAAGACACAATTTGCAGAAATGAAAGAGACAAGAGAGAAATTAAGAACGAGATTAAAAGTGGGATCAGCATTGCCATGAACAAAGAAAATTGAAATTAAACAAAAGGCTCCTTAAAACCTGCACAAGACAGTGAAATGACTGCAAAAACAAACAATGAAAGCATCAAATCACACATTGTGATAAAGATATTATTGAACACAATCCAGATACACAAGAGCAAAGACATCAGAACAACAAAAAATCATGTTAAAAGATGAACTACAACATGAACTACATGCAACAAAGAAGCAAAAGTGGAAAAAGCAGAAAATCCAGTAACAAAAAACATCCAAAACTACTCTCAGATGACAATGAATTCAGTAACCAATCTCAGATCGAGTTTACTCAGATTCCATTATCTACAGTACCAGAAAAGCTTCTCAGAGAGCCACAGCTTGGGACGGTCAAGGCATGAGATGGGCCACCTTGGAATAAAAGAAGACCACCCAAAACAATAGCAACTTGGACAACCTCAAAATTCGAGACAAGAGCAAAGAAAAGCACAAACTTCCAAACACTCCAACTAATCATGAAAATTGTCCTTCCAAGTGAGAGAGAGCTCCTCAACAAAAGAGAGAACTCAGAGAATCAAACACCAAAGCATGGAAGAGAAAATTTGTGGATGGATCAATGCTTTGGAATTCTAGAACTGCATCAACTTGCAGACATAAAACCTTGAGTTGCACAGAGGAAGAAGGGGGGGAAATCAGTAGGATCTGTGGGGCTGAAGAGAGGCAACCGTACCAAACGAAGGCACTTTCGAATGATCAGATTTCAAATATGGCGATCACTCGAAAGGATCCGATACTCAGGACGTCCTTTACCGAGACACATGAACTCTCCGACTACAGGGAGAGCATAACTGACTGTCAACTAGTTCCAAATGACTGGCAATCAGCTGGTTGTAGACCGTGAGCTGCTCACGATCCACGAGAAAGAGGAGCGGGAGAGTAATCTTTTTTTGGAGATCACGGGAGCAAATTGCTTCTGCTTGCAATTATAATAATAGACGAAAAATTCTCACAGTTTGCAAGCTACGTTGTCCTTTGCGAGGCAGAGGACTCACGAGTACGAGAAGTCGAAGGGAAGAAGAGCAAGATCTTTTCAATCACGCGGCTGATGGAAAGAAGACGGAGAAGGTAAAACCACGCCGATCGTAATCACGGCAGACAAAACAAGAGCTCCAAAACTGCAACGACAAACAGCAACATCCAAGTCATAAATAAAACTTGCGGATCAAAGAGAAACGCCGGGAAAACAACACGACACAGGAAGAAGGAAAGCCCGGTCTCCTTCAAGAAAAACACCCTGACTGCCAAATGAGGATACACGAGATGCTGCGCATAAACAACACTTACAGAAACCGACACCAGATCGTAGCAAAGCCTAAAGCTCGAAACGAGAGCCAAAGACTCCGGAAACTGCTGCAGGAAAAAAATACTCTTCCTGTTAGATGTAGCAATTGAAGAAAGCACAGGTGCAACGATCGAAAGAAATTCGAAACCCACCCGCCCCCCGCCCCGCATTTCTAGAGCTCCGGCGACGACGGAGAGAAACCACTGGAAATTTAAAAAACAACAACACTACTGTACAAACAACAAAAGAATTTGCAAAAGCAAAGTGACAAAACAGAAACATACATACATACGTTTTCAAAGATCTCCAAAGTTTATAACACGACAAACCCCCGCCCGCCACTCCAAACTCCCGTTGTGAAGCTTGTGAAAGCGAAAAACAAGGCAATAAAATAAATAAATAAATAAATCGAAACTGGCGCTCATTGTTCCGAAAATTGCGAGGAAGGAAGAAAAATTACCTGAAACACCTTTGGAAACAACTTCTTCAGTCCCGAGCCGCGCGATCTCCGGGAAGCGAATAGAAAAACCTCCTGATGCGAGACGCAGTCCCTGAAAAAACAGAGAGAGAGAGAGAGAGAGAGAGAGAGAGAGAGAGAGAGAGAGAGAGCCAAGAAAAGATGACAGAACTAGACACAAGAAGGGGGCACAAACAGCATCAAAATTCCCAGGGAAAAAACTCCTGCAACACCAGAAACACAAGTTCAAGATGCAGATGTAACGAGCAGAGGAAAATCGAGAAGAAACACTGGCATTCTCGATGTCAGAAAACACCAGAAAAAACAGAAAAAACAAACAACAGCAGCGACAAAACGCTGAAGAAGCGCATCAACGAAGAAGAGCGCCGCTGTAGAAGTAGAAGAGAGCGAGAGAGAGACGACGATGACGTGTATCTGGCCTCTCGGTTATAACCTCGATTTGCGCTGCCGATTACCACACGACCAAAACAACGGTCAGGTTCTTTTCCCAAGGAGGTACCTAACTATGGTCCCACTGGCCATGAGAGGGGAGGAGGTGGCCACAAGGAAGGGACCTGGACTTGGGACTTGGGAGCAATGTATAGTCCACTGGCCATGAGAGCACGAGGTGGCCACATGGAAGGGACCTGGATATGGGAGTTAGGGAGCTATGTATGGCCGTATGGCTCACTGGCCATGAGGGGACGAGGTGGCCACATGGAAGGCAACTGGACTTGGGACTTGCGAGCTATGTGCCCATTGGCCATGGGTCGCAGGGAGCGGGGTGGAGAGCACGCGGATGGGACCTGGACTTGGGACAAGATGTCGGTTATTGGGCAAAATTCCTTCTAGAGCCCAGCGGCAACAAAAATGACGACGTGTCATTGACCTCTCGGTCAAGTGCTGGATCGAATGCCCACGGTTCAACGATCCAGATGGAGACAAAATAACGACGTGGCCACAATTAACGGATCTCGATCCACCTATTACCGACCGTCGGATCTTGGGCATAGACGTGGCACTGGGATCTCCATCGCCGGTCAGTAATTCCGAACCTTTCTTGTACGCTACCCCCAGCTAAAAGACAGACATACCTACTTTAGGTACCTATGGAGTAGGTACCTAGCTAAGCAGGTAACAATGTAATAATGCTGGCTGCTTGTAATTTACCTGTACCGGGTCATTACTTTATTTACTTTTTACCACGATCCAGGTAAGTAACTGTTTTTTTTTTTTTTTTTTTTTTTTTTTTTGGGGAAGGGGGGGGGGGGGGGGGGGAATTTTTTTTTTTTTTAATTTTTTTGTGTTGGGGGGGTTTAATTTTTTTTTAAAATTTATTTTTCAATGC
>Ga0116227_10002623_pt1 | contig 40629 bp, 30 predicted proteins | sample S1TSphgellanicum_FD_89693 | JGI IMG/M metagenome (GOLD analysis project Ga0116227, IMG submission 89693) | Host-associated microbial communities from peat moss isolated from Minnesota, USA - S1T2_Fb - Sphagnum magellanicum MG | ecosystem: Host-associated > Plants > Peat moss > Unclassified...
AAAAAAAAAAAAAAAAAAAAAAAAAAAAAAAAAAAAAAAAAAAAAAAAAAAAAAAAACCCTAACTTCCAATGGATAATCCCAACTTTGGCTACATTAAAAAAAATTCTAGAAAAAAACACTAGGTGACCAAACCTAAAGCTGAAGAGGAGCTGAGGAGCTGAGAACCCTAAAACCCTAAACCCTAAACATTTAATTCATAACCCCCACAAGGGAAAGGCAGCTTATTAGTGCACAAAACATGATTGAGTACCACCATCTACACTTAATTAATCCAGACACTTAATACAAAGAAATATAGTAAACCTATGCTCACACACGAGCAGGTGACTACCTAGTCAGAGGTCAGCACTGACCAGGGTTAAGGGTCAGTTTCCATGGGGCCCAGCCAGCCATAGCAATAACTAAAGGAATAAGTGTGAAAAATCACTGATTGATTTGCAGGCCAGTTAAGTTAACTCATGTAAAGTACTGACATGGGGAATAAGAAGGCATAATGGCATGTGCACATGGCAAGTGCTGACATCATATTCAATTGGCCTTTGGAGTCATGTAAATTCATTCATTCATTCATTCATTCATTCCTCTTGCACTATGGAAAGCTTGTTGACTATTTACATTAACTCACACTGGCCTCATCAATGGTTAGTGCATCCAGATTGTGGATTACCATCAGTGTTTTTTATAATTTTTATAATTTTTAAAATTAATTTATTTTTTTATAATATTTTAATTTAATTTTTAATTTAAAAATATTTTATAAATTTATTTATTAAATAATAAGATTTCCTTCTTTTTTTTGCTTAAAAAAAATAAAAATCTTTTGATGTTGAAAAATTTGGCAATTTTTTCCCAAAAGATTAGCAAAATTAATTGAATTTACACTAGGAAAAAACATTTGCAAAAATTTCCCATTTTTTGGGTGGGAAAAACACAGATATTTGTCCCACAAAAAAAAATCACCATGCCCATGTGCATTGCTCTATTTTCCGTTTTTTAAAGATTAGCTGAAGTGGTAGTCATCCTTAAGATGACAATTAAAGCAAATCTGGCTACAAAATAAAAAGAAAGTAAAAAAATAATGAAGAATCCATCTCTATTGTTTGCTACACAACTTAATACAAAAATTTAGCAATTTTTCAAAACAATTCTGAAAAAGAAACCTGAAATTTTATTTTTGGCTATTTTCCAAAAACAAATCACCACACCTTTAAAAAACAACAACACCTAACCATGATTGGGTTTTTTGGTGTAGGGTATGGCTCTGGCCTCTATCCAAGGTATATGGAGATTAGAACCATAATACCAAAAATGGGGACCATTGCCCTTTATAAAAACCAGTTAAAGAACTATTTAACGAAGGTTAAATCCAACCGTTAAGGGGCCTTATGCACATAGGACCCTATAAACATATAAGGATCCCCCTTCCGATAATTCTCAAGACCCTAACCCCCACAATTGCCCTAAAGAACAAAGGCAAAGTTGGAACATGTTATTACATACCTACTTAATGGCATTTGCTACTTTAGGTTATGATTGAGATGATTTCACTTGTGCAAGATGAGTGGGTTATAAGTGTAGTGTTCCTTCATGGATTTCATGTCAAGAACCTTCATTTTTGCATCTTATGGTTTGTGTTAGATTTCACTTTTGCAAACTCGACAATTACAATACAAGTGTCATATAGGTAATATACTTCCCTTAGCATTTTTTTGGGGGCGGTTTTGGCTTTGAGTGGAGTTTATAACTTATTTGAAATTCCATTCAAACCCTAAATCCATTCCAACTTGTTGAAAAGAAACTTCTACTGTAATTGTGTCATGCAATTTTTTTATAAAGATACATGAATATACATTTGTTGTCACCTCAAATGTAATACCAAGTTACCAAGTTTCAACCTTGATTTATCACATTTGTGTTCCAAATAGTCGGTTTCCTTAACAAAAAATGTCATGTTCTTCATGTCCCTATTACATTTATTGAAATTCTCAACATAAAAGCCAAAATGATATGATGCAATTGTATATAAATGTCATCACTCCTTTGGAATGTTATAAGTACAAATGACCATCATTCTATTCATTTCTTCATAACCAAATTATGTCACATTTTGGAATGGCTACAATTTTAACTAGATTGTAGTTGTTATTTAACATTTGCTAGGCCTTTCAATAAGAACTTGGATTTCTGACATGGTGAAACACATTTAGGGAGATTATTTGAATTGTCACAATTGTAATTTTAAAATTTTAAATGAAATTATAATATAAAGTTGTATTCAACATTGACATTGTTAAAATTTAAATTATTCATATTGTAATAGATTTTTGAAATAATGACACTAAATTTGTCATACAAATTAAATGAAAATTTTAGACAAAAAACAGATGTCATAATAATATCAAAATTAAAATTAAAAAATAAACCACCATCAAATGAGGATTTAAAAATAAAATGTATTGAAATTTTCTTAATACAAAAAAATTAATTAAAAAAATGCTATGTTTTTTTTTCATTTTTGCATCATGTATAGTTCAATTCAAATTGAAATATGAAACTTTCACATCAATTTTTGAATTAATTGCATGTTTAATGACATTAAAAAAAATTACCATTAATTTTGATAAAAAGTATAGGGGATAATTATACTAATTATATTATAATTATTATTATAATCACAAAAAATTTAATTGAGATGCAAAGATTCAAAATGTCAAAAGTGAATCATCTAACCATGTTTTTACCCAACATTCAACAATACAAGATAATAACATAAAACAAATTTGAATTGAAACATTGAAAGTTATCATTCTTGCCACAAAGTTAACATTTTTGCCACAAATTTTTTTGTTTAAACTAAATCCTTTGTTTTATTTGTCATTTGATTGCAAGGGCAATTGTGTGCTTTGCAACCAATGGTATCACTATTTTTTCCTTTTTTTGGGTGGTTATTTGTCTACCCAATCTATATGTCCAAAAGACAAAGTTGTTAAATCTTTAAAAACAAATCTTAACCTTCAATTACCACTTGAATATCAAGTTTTCCATTATGGTTTACAAAATCAAGAATTTTGACAGAACTAATGAGAACCTATTTAGATATGAACTAGATATAAAATTTTGAAGATATAGATTATGAACTAAATTGCTATGCAAACCTTGATATGAAGTCAAGTATGGCAATTTATTTATCAACTTATGTCGTTATATAATTTATATTCTAGCTCATCTTTTTTATCATAATTTTTTCACCAAGCTTGTGATGATAAAGGGGACCAAGGTTAAACTATAATTATATGGTACACAATTTTTTTGAAGGCCACAAGTATTTGCCCAAAGGCTAACGGTGGGGTGGATGTCCTTAAAACCAATCATGCATGAAATTAACACAACCAAATCATAATGGAGTCTTTGGTGCCTAATGAGACACAACAATCGACATGTAGGGTAAAGACCAAAGGTGATAAGCTTTACTAGAATAAGGGCCTACGAAAGGTGGAGCCAAACATAGGCCTAAATTTGGTAAAGCCCATTGTCAAGGGGCTTCATTGAACGTAAAGACCTACTCCAAATTTTTATTTTAAAAAAATTCCCTATGTCACCAAATAAGTGCCACAAGAAAAAAATAAATTAGAAAAGGAACTAAATGACATCTTAACTAATGATTAGGGTTGCAAAGCACAATTAAATTTTCATCCTAAGTAATAATAATACATCCTCTAAGTGCATAGCTTTATGTTACATCATCTAAAATATTGTAGCCCAAGGTAACTTTCCACATTGACAAAATGAATAGTTATTTTCTTTGCAAAAATCAATTAGTTTTTAGATTTTTGAAATAATTATTTTTCATAATCTAGAACTTAGTCTAGCATGAACTTGTCAATATTAGTAGTGGAATTATATATTTAGATCATAGCCTATGATAGTTCTCACAATTTTCATCACCTTGGCCTCATATTTTCACAAAAAATTGTTTCAACATTTGAATGATCATTTAACAATGAAACTAACCCTTGGGTAATGTGGCACCATTATTTGTACCCTATGTTTTTTTTGCAATGGAGCAAATGTTTGGGACCACACCTATACTTATAGTGAGGTATGAATGTTGAATTCCAAGAAATCCTCAACTATTTAATCACCCCATAATTTAACGATGTTGTGGTCCATTGTATTCCCCATCAAACAACTCTCCTAGAAACTTGACATGACAAACCTACACTACTTGTGTCACATTACAAATGTGATTTTTAAAATTAAAAATCATCAATTTTGACTCATGCACCCTCACATAGGAGCCATGTTCAAATCAAAATGGTTCTATTAAAATTTTAGGGTTTTATTCATACATTTCATAATTATTATGATACTAGTGGGTTGCCATTACTTGGGTTATTTGTGTTGCAAAAGATTTTACGATTAGCAAATCAAGTTTTACTTCCAACTCAAACATTCAATAAGCAATTTACCACATGTACACCACAATATAGCCTATGATCAAAGGAATAGCTTGATATCCAATTCTTTCAGTTTTGCAATGTTTTATCTTGCTAGACACATTTAAGTTTATGAGTATGAATGTTTTTGTAGCTCTATAACTTGGATGGGCTTCATCACCAAAGGTAATGATTTGATCATTGTGCTTTCCGACAACCAAGTTATTATACAACCCACTTCCATCCCTTCCATTCAATAACAATATTTTTATGTTCATTTAAGTTATCAATTTTTCATTGATGAGAACCCAACCAAATTCCTACAGTAGTTTATTATTAATTTGCCAAAATCAGTGGAGTTTTTACTAAATTTAAATAACTCAATTATATGGCTAAACATTGGCTAACTTAAATGATCGGCTCAAGTGATAAGATTTAACTGGTTTATCACTTTGTTCAGTACTCTTTTTAGGTTATAGTTGGGGATGTGGGAGGAATTAACACAGCACCTTGGATGTGTGTTAAATAGTAATAGAGATTTGATTGGGGTTTTTTTTGTTGGGCATGCTCTTAAGTATTATATTGCTATGAATATGAGATTATCTTGAATTCTTAAGAGTTCTAATTGTTCAGTTCTTTTTCAAAAGGAACCTTTGATTTTTATTTTTTTCATTTTTCATTTTTCATTTTTTTTTTGAGATGGAACTTTCAATTTTGGTCATTTTTACAAAGAATTAAAAACTAGTCAAGTTTAATAAGACCAAATTCAATTTCATTTTCATCAGACACAATTAAACTGTTTTTTAAAAAAATTGTCTACTTTTAGTTTGTTCAACTAGTGTACACAATTCAAAATAGAAATTATGTAATATCAGTTACGTACAACCAATCAAATGCAATAACTTGCTTAAAATGTAAGACCAAGATTATTTTTAAAACTAAAATTATACTTATTTAAACTAGGGAATGTAAACTCTTTAAAACATACCAACATCCCCTTTCTTCTGATTCTAATTCAATTCTGAAAAGAGACCATTTTGTCCAAATTAGGTTCAAATCATCATTTCAATGGAACTCGAAACCCTAGTCCAAACTGAAAGACCCTAAAACATGACCTATTAACTTGGACCTGAATTTACCAACACTATTTGAGAACAAATTGAGTGAGTATTGAATTTTGAAACATACTAGACTAGTCCTGGTATGGGGTTTTTTTATTTCTTACTTGGTATATATTAATATGGAGTACTTGTTAAAAACTTTCATATTAGTTCGGTATTGGTATTATTAGGTCCAAGGCTGATTTTTGCTGAGTACCGTAGTACCTTTACCATTTTTGGCAATAGACTGCCGAATAATTAATTAAATTTTAAATCTTACCTTCAATGCTTGGTTTTTTAATTCTGAAAATTTTGGCACGTAATGGTTATACATAATAATAAACACAATATCAATGATATCGAATAGTCTATTGTGTGTAGAAGACCACTTCAATATTAAAACCGTGTCCTTGGAGGTTCTAAGGTTCAAACCCTAACGGTGAAAATTTTGGTTTTATTAAAATTTTCAAAATTTTGGATAAACGAAAAATAATTTGTTATATTGAAATGGTCAAAGCACTATGGTATAAGAAGGCAAATATATAATCTTGGTATCAGTAGTACTGGCACAAGGCAAGTAAGTATATACTTGATGTTAGTTACCTCAAGTCCCATACGAGGCTAGTATTGCTATAAGAGCATCTTCGCCCAAAAAAAACTGTAAACAACTCCTTTATTTTAGAATAGAGTACCAATTAAATGATCACTGTGCCCCACCCACAAATGTCATAAAAGTTCCTTTAAACACTCAAAGACCATTTTGTGTCTTTTCATCTGGATGAGTAATAGTCAGTGTCCAAATCCATGGTAGAAACAAGCTTTTAAAGGGGTTAAAATGACCACTTCAAATGGTCTTTACATCTGGATGAGTAATAGTCAGTGTCCAAATCCATGGTAGAAACAAGCTTTTAAAGGGGTTAAAATGACCACTTCAAATGGACCATCAATACTCAAGAGCAGCAGCATTTGGATTTGCATTTTGCCTTCCAAAACCTGGTTTTTTGAAATTTATTTGAATTTTCAGCAGCAGAAATCACGTAAAAAATCAATATCTCCCACATTCTACATCTTACCAAATAAATTCCATTAAATCCTGCTCAACAAGATCTTTCCAACAACACCAAAGGCAGAGATTCCAATTCCTCCGAAATTTTCAGCTACAATTTAATTTAATTTAATTTAATTTTCAGTGAAGAAAATCATTCAATATTCAAGAACTTTTGCACTACAAGTCCAAACGTCATGGAACCAAGCCCATGCACCCCTTCTCGTCGAGAGCTTTCCAAAGACACCAAGAACACGATCTGAAGCATCCCAGTTCGGTGGATCTCATTACTTCAATACAAAAACAAAACAAACTACCTTCCTTCATAGATAGATATACCTAAGTTGCACCCTATTGCAAGAACCATATGGCTCTTGTCCATGTGAAAAATAACCTCTGGCCCCCCCTTCCCTAATAAGCTATAGTTTCAGTGTTTACATCAGACTATTGCAACAATTAGAACATGTGACATCATGAATGCGAATGGAGAGTCATGAGACACTGAAATTAGCTCTGAAACTGAAACTCAACTTGATGGCCAATTCAGTTAGGGTTTGGCAGGGAGCAAAAAGTGCACCACTTTTTTCCATTCTTTTAGTTTGGAGAGAAAGCCAAGGACAAGAGAGCCACTGCAAGGAGTATCATTGCAACTCCCATTATGCACTACTAACCACAATAATTGAGAACCTTCTTGGATTTGTACATATAATGATCCCACACATCCCACACTCTCCCAGAGAGCCCTTTGTGCTTTGTGTAGTTGTCTGAAGACCTCCTTCTTCCAATCCTGTGATGAACTTGTGTTGCAAAATTTTGGCGAGTTTAGTTGAACTCTTACCCTAAGTACACCATCTTTTTTGTTTACGCAAAAGAAATAACCCTCAAATGAGTTATTACTTATTACACTCTAAAAAAGCTTGTGAGAAAATTCTTTTGTTTTTAAATCATTCCCATATTTTATTTTATTTTATTTTTTAAATGGATGGAGACAACCCAATTGTTTCAAACCCATACCCAGCATCTGAAATATTTTCTTCTGGCCCAAAGACAAATTGGGCAGGTTAAAAAAAATTTAAGGTTGCCCATTGCAGCTGGTAAGAAATTGTTTTGGGGCCATGGCTAGCAAGTCCAATGATAAGGGAGTGAAATAGCCATAAGTTTATAAGGTTAAGATTAATTACAAAATTGAGTTTCAATGACATTTGATCAGGCAGGGCACATATATTTAGTACTAGAAAAAAGTTCACTGGCTGCCCTCAAATGGAAATTTCTACAGTTTTCACAGTTTACACTTTTCTAGAACATTCTGCCCATAAAAATCAAGTGTGTAAAAATGAGTTCACCCAACCCTAATTTGAGCTGCATGCAAGAAGTGTTATATTCCATATACTTCTAAAACTTTGATCAAATCTCAGGTTCTGCAGAATGGAAGTAGTACTAGAAATTTTATTTTATTTTACTTTACTTTATTTTATTTATTTATTTATTTATTTATTTATAGAAAAGGAAGGGAAAAGACAAACAACCCAATACCTCTCACAAGGTGTGGCCAAAGGGATGATCCAAAACAAATGATGAATGTGCCAATGAAAGTGGGAAAAATAAGTAAGTAAGTAAGTACCTATGTGTGCACTATCTCATAATTCCATCCATCCATGAGTGCTCTGATCACAAACTAAGTATTTTCTGCTTGGATTACTACCCACATCTTGTGCCAAGAAGGCCCCATTTGTCAGGAACAGAAGAACCCTACTCAAGCCTTGCTAGTAATCATCTCAATGATTCAAAACTGCATGTTGTAAACTCTTCACATAGCTTGTTGCCTCATCAAACACAGAACCGTGGAATTGCCATGGCATTTCTTACAACACCACAATTCCACATTTCACAATCCATGACATTTTCTCTTAGTATTACCTCGGTGTAAGTTCCTTCTCCCACAACCATTCATGTACATGAATGAGCTAGCCCATGATTGTTAGCTAGCTTCTCCCACCCTAAACCCTTAAGGAAGCTTGCTTGCATACATTTCAAGTTTGTTATATTGCAAATGTGATGGGCGTTGCAAACCATTGAACAAAATGCATTGAATGTGTCAATGAATTTTATGGATAAGTGAGTGAGGAAGTAAACAAGCATATTCAAGTCATGTAGTCATTGCAAATTCTTGTACTTTAATTCAAAGCAAAATGCAAGTTGTTTAGTAAGATTTGGTTGGATTTTTTAAACCTTTGTGTGTTTTTTCTATCGTTGATGATTATTTGAGTTGATCACCAATTATTGATTGTAATGCATTTGGGAATCAAACATGCTACAAGATATCATGGTGAATTTTTTTAATGCTTTAAAATTTGATAATAAAATATTATGGACCATTTGAAATTTATAAACAAAGTTTATACCATGTTCTTGTCTAGAGGGACGTGTCAAATATGGGTGTCATGTCTTTCATGGGACATTGTAACATAAAATCAAAGGATAATGTTTTTCTCACGTAAATTATTCACATGAACCAAGAATGTGTATCACATGTTGAATGGATCAACTAAAAAACATAATTGACATATTGTGTACATGTAAACGAGAGGTGTTGATAGGTGATAAAACTACGTAAACATTTTGTAATTGTAAGGTTGTTGAAAGAAACGAAGTGGTATTGACAACATTGACCTTTGATTTTGACATTACATTGTGTTTGAATTAATCCATGTATTGTGAGACAATTATGTTGTTAATAATCATCTGAACCATTACAATTTAAGTAGATGTTGATAAAAGCAATCCACGTAGGTCATCACATCTTATAGGTATTGGAGGTCAAGACATGATACCTTTTCAAATGTCGAAATAATCTTTTTGGTGTGAAAGTGTGCAAGTTTCTTCAAAAACTTGCATGCCTTGATTTTGCATATTTTAATGAATCAATGAACAAGATATTTCCACACCATGCTAGGTTTCTTTATGAGGAAAACAAACACATTGATTTTTTGTAAATGTGATGATGGGGGTGTTATATGAAAATTTACATGCAATTGAAGGAAACTTAAATGTCACATGCTATAGCTAATGAGCTAAAAAATATCCCTATCATTGGGTAGATCAATAAATCACAAAAGGAAAGTGGATACCTTTGAATTAAACCTCAAGAAAACATTAGCCAACTATGTTGCTATTAAAATCACTTATTGAAAAAATGTTCATTTTTAGAAAGAAACAATAGATCTTGAGATGAATAAAGATTGGATCACACTTATCAACTATCAAGTTAATGTTTTACATTAGTATCTTCGGCAATTTGAATTATTTTTCTCATTTTTTATTGTGCAACATGTGTGCACAAGCTTTGCAAGGGCTTGATAGCCTATATTCTTAATTATTGTCCTCCAAATATTTGCAAATTACAAAACAAGATTTATGGATCTCTTGTCCAAGGTTTAATGTCCTATGCAATCAAACATATCTTATGACAAAATGTGAATTGGGATTCCATTTGTACTTCTATACATAATGATCTATGGTTTGTTTTTGCTTCTAATGTTGAAATAAATATGTTGGGTCAAGTTTTACTTAATACTTAGTGAAGTTAGTAGGGCAATTTGATATTTTTTTTAAGTTATTAATAATAAATTTATTTACTGAGGTTACTAAGGCAATTTGGTAATATTTAAAATTATCAATATTAGATTTATTTACTATCTCCACTACGTAAGAAGTGATGCTCATTAATTTAGCTATTTTTGAAGAAATGATATTTGGAATGTCAACTAGCTTTACTTAATTCTAGAGGTTGTTAGTTGGCCAACTAATTATCACTAAAAGGGAGGCCTAGAAAGTCAAATTTGGAGGAGTTTGGCTAAATTTTAGAAGGAAGAAACAATTGTGAAGAATTGGACTTAAGAGAAGAGTGGGATCCCCTTTGGGCTTTCCCCATTCCTTTCTTAATATACCCTATCTTTCTATTTTCCTAGTAGTACTTTTAAATGTAACTACCAAGCCCGTTATTGGGAGCCATTTCCAAAATTATGAATACCAATGAATGTTGAAACATGACAAACAATGGAATTGTTACTATACACCACACACAAAGGAAAAAAATTAAATACCCCATATAAAACCTTTTTAAAAAAAAATTATTTTTGTATAGGTATATGTTTATGCAATGACAAGATGACTTGTCATGTGGATTCATTTGCATGAAAGGGGTGTACAAATGGGATGGATCCTAATGGGGGATAACTACTAAACCACAACATGATTTATGAACAAGGGCCCTCCATAACAATTAGAACACAAAAGATCCCAAATGGAGTTGGATTACAATGGCAATAAAGTGCATTGCATTAATATTATCATGTTCATGTTCTTCACTTATGTTAAAGAAGCTACAAATGGAAAGAATTGCATAAACAATTTATAGAATCACAACATTACTTTAATAGTAAAGGAAAAATTAGAGTTCATACAAATGGAGTGAGTTACATAATATTGAAATACAAAAATATCAAAAGCATCTAACTTTGGTATAATTATGCAAAAAATGTAAAATGAAATGCAATTCTACCTAATTGCTCTACATAACATTGCCACAAATCCCATGTTTTGTAACAAAATTCACAAAGAAAATAATGAAATGATATAGATTTTTAATGTCATCGAAGGCAATGTTGTTGTAAACTCCATCATTCACAATCCATATTTCACAGCATAGTTCTTAACATTCAGAAAAATTAATATCCAATGTTGTCCAATATTTTCAAACTATAATTGTGTGTTAATTGTCAAAATATTTTTAAAAACTTCACATGTCAATTAAACTCCAACAAAAATATCAAGATTGAAATTCGTTTATTTGTGCAACTATTACCAAAACTAACATGAAAAAAATAGAAAATAATTTTGGATAAAAACTAGGTAGAGAATTCAAGATGTGATTACAATCATACAGAGCTTTAAGGTGTAATTGATACTCAAATATTTCATACTTCTTGATCATAATAAAGTACATTCCCAAGCAATTTTTTTTCTTCAATTTTTTAATGTATCCAAAGTGGTTATCCAAAAAAAGATTTAGCCAAATTTGGCTACAAGATATATATGAAAATTCTCAAAACATCCTCTTATATTTTTGGCTACATAATTGAACCATGTATAAAAACATGGTGATTTTTCTTCTATTTTGGTCAAATTTTGATTACTGAAAATCTCAAAAAACACTCAATTTTAGCACTTTTAATTTTAATACAGCTTTTGGCTATGTATAGCCAACAAAAAAAAGTTCCCACATTTCAAACTACAAATGTAATTCCAATTTCCACTCTTTTGTTCATATTTTGAAGGATTTTGCTCATATGGCCATATAAGTAAGGATGCAACAATTAATGTGGTCACTTCCCATTGGCTAGGGTAAAATTATTTAGCAAAGGACTTTTTTTTGGGCTAATTTGGGTGAGTAATGTTTTTGGGGGATAATGAATATTTTTCTATGCTACTTTTTTATTTTTTCATGTGCTTTGGTAGCAAATTCACTTCTTAACTTCGAAATATTCTTATTTTTGAAACAACATATAGTGAAGGAAAATTCAAATAAACACATTTTGATCTATGAGGTTAATTATAAAATAACCATAAACAAAGCTTTAATATATGAAACTTTTTTTTTAAAAACTTTGATGATCAATGTAAATAGATGTTTTGTTGTTATCATTTGATATTGACAAAATACATGTTTAACATGCATTTAGGTAGGTTTTGGAAATGCAAGGAGATATTTTCAAATGTCCATGTCATGTGAAATAGGTTTCAAATAAATGAAAGTTCAACATTAATTGGATTTGTTATATTTTCAAGTTGGCCATACTGTAACATGTAGTGTGTATGTATTGTAAATTTCAAATATTTTTCTTATCATCTATCAAAAAAATTGTGTGAAAGTAGGTTTGAAAATAATATTAATCAGTTGGTTTCAAATGTATTTGAGAATTACTTTTACTATAATAAAATTCGTCAAAAGGATTGTACTCAACTTTTTATAAATAGAGGGCATGATGATTTGATAATGAAATTTTGGAAGGTTTGAAGTCTACGTTCATGCATTTATGTGGGTAGCATATGATTTTTTTATCAAAGACCTAGTTTTATACTTGTTTGATTATGTTTTCAACTTATCAATGTTTTTTAGCAACACACACACAATAAACAACCAAGACTAATCATTGAAAAATAGGCTCTTACATACAAGTGACCATGCCCACATATGAACCTACAAAAGAAAAACAAATAAAACATGCACGTGCACTTCCATAAGAATCAAACCCAAACCTTAGATTAAAAGTTTGCCCATTGCAATAAAAGTTATTTGCACCAACATCCAAACCACCGCACAAAAATTAACATGGACACAATCTTAGCCATAAATTAGAAATCTTCAACTCCTATGTTGTGGTAGTATATTGTGAATCATATTAATTAGTTGGGTTTTTTAAAAAATAAAACATTATAATTGACCCATCCCAAAACAAAGAAAAAACCCCCACACTTTGGAAAACCCCCCATATAAAAATGTATATTGTAATGTGAAATGAAAGTTATAACAAACAAAAGCTTTTGAGAGCAAAAGCCCACCCTAAAGGAAAAAAATAGTCTTTCTTAGCTTACAAGAAAACCCTACATAAAGAATAAATAATTTATGAAGTGGCGATACTTATTCATAAACACACACTTTTAGGGGCTCTTTAATAAAAATAATTTTTTTATTGCAATGGCAAATCAAAGTGGCAACAAACATTAATGTATTATTGCATGTGGCAAATGAGAGTTCTAGTAAACACTAAAGCAATATTACATGTGCACCATCTCCTTGCCTACATGAAACCAAAAAACGTCCCCCATTGGAATCAATCTAGAAAAAAAATCCCAACCTCACTTCAAGACATATGGATACAACAATTATTGTGTTTCACATTCATCAATTTGAAATTTTCATCAAATTACGCAATGTTGTATTGAGATTTCTTACACTTTCAACGTTTTTCCCCTTCAAATTTATGAAAATTTTCAACATCTCGATTTTTTATTTTTTATTTTTGAATTTAACAATAAGGTAGGGTATTTTAGAAGTGGGGTTCTAACTTGTAAGTGGTATATTTGGAAGAAACTTCAAGTGTTGGATGAAATTGATACAAATCAACAAATTTCTTTGACATTAAAGGTTTATCAAATTTGTTTAACACTTGAATCATCAAACATGTGTTTTTATGTCATGACCTTAACTTTGGGCTTTTAACCAAAATTGGATCAACACAAACAAAAAACAAGTTAGGAACAAACTAAGGTAAGAAAAAGGATTAAATGCATTGGGGGGATGAAACACACTCATAGGACTTGTGGTATGAACTCCTAACTTGAAAATATAAAATCGCCAATTTTTTTGAATCTTTGGGACAAACATGCAAGGGGTAGCCTTGTCCAAATCAATAATTATTTATACCATTGAAACATTCTTAAAACATATATATATATAAAGAGATTAGATTTTCCAAAAATTTATGCCCAAAAAAAAGGTTGAAAGTCAAATCAAGAATCGAATGACCTATGATGGAAATGTGTGACATTGTGTTTAAAAGATCTTTTCAAGGGCTACAAGTTTATAATTAGAAGCTCTTCAATTGGAGTTCATGTGAGAAAGTTATGAACCTACAAAGTTGTGAAATTCATAACTTGCAAATTTCGAGACCTCACACTTGGGACTTTTGAGAAAAAGATTCATTTCAATGTAGTCCTCACAAAGAGGTCTAGAATATAGTATAGGGAAGAGGGTGCTGGCCTCCTCCCAAATTCAAACCGTGCAAATGTAATGAGTCCAAAACAAATCACAATCCAAAGTAATCTTCATTTTCACTAATCACTTACATTATTTAACTTGTGCAAGTGACTTGTTCATGAGGTGTTCATGAACTTATCACTTTGTTCTACTCCCCATGTCAAAGCTCCCACACACCCCTCCTTCCCTTAATGTGCAAAATTGGAGAACATGTCCCCATTGTTAGCATTTGGAAGTTCATTTCTCAAACCTTGGGAAAAATTAAAGGATGCATCATTTTTCATTCCACTATGCCAAAACCTCGGTTTTATGATTACACATGTGTTTGCATTTGTAATCATATGTGCTAATATTTAATATATGATTTTGTTATCAAAACATACCTATAGTTTTAAACATTTAATCACAAAAATGGTTGTAATTGTAAATGTTAATCCATGTGACTTTCATGACTATGGTCATGTCGAACACATGATTGTAGACATAAATACTTTGAGCTTTTATGTGTCATTTTGATTTCTACTTATTTTATGTTAGTGTAAAACATTTGGGTGAATGCAAACTATAGTGGCTCACTTTTGGTGTTGAAATGGCAATTTCTACAAGGTGCCTTGTGTTTAAATGCATATGGTGAATAATTTAATCTTAAATACATTAAATGATGACTCATTCTAAACTAACAACTTGATTGAGAAAGCATTTGCACAATTTGTTTTGAAAATAATGCATTCATTATCAATAATGGACTTTTGAAGTAAAAAATATAAACTAGTCAATTGGTTGGATTATTAAGAAATTCAAAAATTCATATTGAATTTCACTCCAAATTGTTCATAAGGACTAAAAATGGGTTCAAGAATGAAATGATAAAATTAAATGTGAAATCTTTTTTTATGAAACCTTAACCAAATGGTAGTTATGAACTTTTGAAGAGTTTAAATTGAACCTTATTTTTAAAAGTCCTTTTGAAATGAATTTATTTTTGTTTATCAAAATTTCTAGGCCCAATGGGTACATAATTGAAATATCTAAATGAGTTTTTATTCTTATGGATTTTATGGGGTTTTCTTTTGGGATTTTCAAAGTGAATTCATCATACCAATCAACAACAACATTTTTCAATATGGGTTTTCACCTAGTTTTAAAAAGTTTTATAAATGAATAAAATTGTAGTAATCAAATATTACAATAATGAAATCTTAGAATTTAATACCATGCCCATATGGATAATATATAAAAACATGCTAAGAACGTTTGAGAAATCTACAATTACCTTAAATGAACCACTATAATGTGCATACACCCATTTTCTAATTTTTTTTCCCTATGTGTGTGTGTGTGTTACAAAGGTGTTTTGTGGCCTTAGAACTATGAAAATGTTCAAAATGGAATAGTTTGGTCAACATGGGCTTGACATGGAAGGTAAATTTCTCTTTATTTATGTTGTTAACAAATATTCCAAATGTTTATTTCCCTTGTTCATTTCCATTTTTTTTTTGTGGAAAAGTTGTTTGTTCAAAAAATTAGCTTCACTTCAATCCGGTTATCAATTCTGATAGGAAGGATCTTGTATTATAAGGTATTATTTTGTGTTTAAGATACATTAGTTGTGCTGCTAGTTGTAGGACAAAACAAAGAACCATTGACTAGGGAAGCAACTAACTTAGTTAAAGGAGGTGGTTGATCCTTAGTTTTGTTTGGTGGTCCAAGGGTTAGGAGACTTGAAAAATAGGTGAAAAATGAAGATGAAATGAAAAGGTGATGCCCAAAGTGAGGATTACTTTAGAAATAACTTTAATGAATCCAAAGTTCGGATCCATAATTGGGAGGTTAGCTAATAGGTTTCTTATGCATGGGTCTTGTTCATCTATTTGTTAATGTTCTAGATACAATAGGTGTTTATGGATCTTGAAGAGGAAGTTTTTTCTATGTGTTAGTGTGACCCAACACCCAACAATGCACTAGTTTAAAAAACCTCATTTTGGTATTTCATCGTGATGAAACTCAAATCAATCCCCATTGGCATTTGGGGAGGTTGAAAAAATGAAACTCAAAAAAAAATTTGCTTTCATTTTTCTTTCCTTTTTTGATCTTTTTTTTTTTTGTCTGTCCTCCTACCTACCCCCTTTTGCCTACCTACCTTGTTTTTATTTTTTCTAGTATTTTTCTTCTTTTTTATCTTCTCCTTCATCCTCTTCTTCTTCTCTAAAAACCAAAAAGTTCCTCTTGTTTCCTATTGCATGGAAGATGATGAGGAGCTCAACCCCCTCATCGTTTTTTTGTAATTTTGTAATTTTTTTATTAAAAAAATTGTGGTTTGGTTTAATTGTTGCAATTGCATCATCCCACCCCACTTTTAAGCAAAAACTTCTTACCTCCATGGAGATCAACCTACCATCGTGCTTCCAATGCTGATGAGATGTAAATAAGAACTTCTTGTTGTCATTTTTTGTTTTAGAAAAGAAAAGGAGGAGGAGAGTAAGAAAAAAAACAAAAGCAAAAGAAAACAACTAAAGATGAAGTAAAAAAGGAAAAAACAAAAATATTTTTAAAAATAAAGAAGAAAAGACTATTGAGTTTTTTTCTAAGTTTTTTTAATGCCTTGTGTCTTTGGTTGCTAACAAATTTGTTATGATGGTTAGTATTCCACCTCATGAAAGTTTAAACATGTATGAAAGCGAAAGAGAGATGTGAATGAATTGTAACAAAACATTGTGGTTCTTTTTTTGTGTTTTGGGTTTTTTGATTGTTTTTATTATTTCATTATAGTTTTTTTTGGGCTCTAACTTTCAAATGGGGCATTTCTATTGTCGATGTTGTTGACATTTCCAAGCCACCTAAAAAAAAATATTCCCTCAACAATTAAGTATGGAAAGACTTTGTCTCAAACATGTATACCTCTTTGTATGAATATACTAGATCCATTGGGTGGTAATTACTCAAATTTTAATTGTTTCACACCATTAACTATGCTTGTTAGTAGACACAAGATAGTTTACACTTTGAAATGTACAGGGATGGATATTTAATTTTCTAAATAGCAAGATGCCCCCATTCACTTAAGTTTGTATTCAACCAAGGGGCTAACTTAAGTTCTTGTTATTTTAGTTGTAATTGGGATCCAATTCATATTTTGGACATGATATTATCAAAATGACTTATGATAGTTTTGGGAAAGGATGATAAAAACCTCACAAAATGGTCTAATGTCTTGCATGCCACAACCTCTATTAAAGTCATCTAGTCACACTATAACATGATAATCACACCAATAAGTCTATATCCATATCTATAGTTGATTCTTTGGAGGTCTATTTTCGCTAAAATCAACCCATTGGAAAGTGCCAGTCCTATAGAAAGTGAAGGTTTTTAATATCCTATGACTTTACCTTATAACACCCATTTCTTAGTAGTTTTGACTTAAAATTTAAAGCTCTAATAGCCTTTACTAGTGCAACCATAGCACTTGAACTTGAGCCCAACACACACGAGTTAATTACACTACCACAACAATATCGAACATTTTCATGTATTTTTAGTATGTGCTCCAAGACATGAACTAATGTTGTATGATGGAAGTTTTATTGTTTTTAGAGTTTTATTAAACTAATCATGTTATTTATGTGTAAAATTCAGAACGTATTTAATGTGAATGTAACAATGGCTACAATAGGGATCTATCAACTCTCCCAGAAAATCAACTTGTGTGTGTCCTTACTTTTGATTTTCATGAAAAAATATTTATATTATAGCCTTTACTTTGATTCATGTCCAACATTTTTTATTTCATAAATCAAATGTTCAAAGGTTTTCTAGGTGCAATGGAAAGACATAGACAAAACTTTTTACTATCATTGTGGTGTTTTTGTTAGAATCCTTGCATTATTTTAAGGGTTCATCTTTCAAAGTTGCAAAATTTTCCTTGGGTCAAAAATTGTTAATTGAATTGTGGAAAGTTGTTTTAAGATTAGAATACATTTTATTTTTGGTCTTCTTAATAGTTTTGTATAGTTTTTAATTTTTTTTCCTTGATTACCTCTTCAGATTACATTTGACCCATATTCCTTTTCACATGCATGTAGACTTTATATTGTCTTTAGATGTTTGAGTTGGTTCAATATAACTATTCATGGGACTAATATGAAAAAATAAATTAAAATCTTATTGAATACAATTAATCAAAGTTCTTTGTTAATGAATTTATAGGCAAGACTACATGAGTGTGCTAAAGGTGCCACTAAACAAGGTTTGAATGAAGGTTGTTGAAATCACACACATACTATCTATGTTTATGTTATGTTCCAATTCCTAAATTCATAAGCTACATAAATAAGGCTACTAATGAAGTACATTCTTGGTTTTGGACACATGAACAACAAATTATTTTTGTAACATTACCATGGCAAAAACAGATTAATACTATTTTTTTTATCACCTAGATATTCATCACAAACTTAGCATTTCATGGCTAAGTAATGGAAATCATGTAAAATTTATTCATTCATAATTTGTACATTTCACACATTAATATTGTGCATTGAAAACACATTTGACACAAAAATTTACAGGAAGATGTGAAATTCGTGTGATATTATTTCATAGGTTCGTAATTAACACATTTACTCATGTGTAAAATGTATGAACAAACTTTGCACGATTTTCATTATTAATTCGTTGCATGGTAAATTTGTGATAAGTTGATATATAGATTGTAACTTTTGTCTAAAGTATTGTAACTCTTTTTCTAAGTGTAATAAGCAAGTACCCACATCTACATATCTTTATATGTGCTGACACATTTGATCTTATCTTTGTTAGACATTTTGCATAAATTCAATTTGTAGTTAATTTTTTTTACAGTAATAATTCTACATACATTTGAGAAGATGTAAGCAAATTAAAGAAACTAAACAATGAAATGTGACCAAAATTGCAATACTTACATATGGGTCAAAACATGCATTGAAATTTTTGGACCAAACTTGCAATATCCACATTTGGGTAAGAAGTAAGAATTGGTTTCTTGGAACAAAAATGTAATACTCGTATTTGGGTGGGAAAATATACATTGGTTGTTGTAGTCTCTTGAATTTCAAATGATATTTTTCATATGTAGGTATTGCATTTAGGGATTGAGTTTTCAATTATTCTAGTTTCAAACAATAACTACCAAAATATGCAATATTCACACATGGGTTTCAAAATATGCATTGGATTTATGAACTAAACTTGTAATACCCACATTTGGTGGGAAATAAGGGCTAGTGTTTTTTTACCAAACTTTGAATACCTAAATTTGATTCACAAAATATACATTGGTTGATGTGTTTTATTGCATTTGGAATGACATTTTTTCGTATGCGGGTATTGCATTTTGGGACGAGGTTTTCAACTATTCCAACTTCAAACAATAACTACCAAAATGTGTAATTCCCATATTTGATCATTGAACAAATTGTAATTAAGATAGGTGGATACTTATGTTTGCAAATTCCCCTCCCCCCCCCTCCCTAAATGTGTATATGAAAATTTCCTTCAAAATTTCAACCTAAGTTTGATTTTAATTAGTGTAAAAAAAGGTGCAAAATGTCATAAATGTTTGTTGTTACCCTAATTATAGACCTATTGCCTATTGTTTAATTAAATTAAAAACCTATTATTTAAATAAATAAATTATATTATGCATTAAATGGTCCAAAGTGGAAGCAAAGATTTGAAAGCAATGTTGAAAAATTGCCCATGATTGCAATACACACATTTAGGGCTAGCAATTTATCATCATGAGGGATTCAAATAGGACTAAAATATAGTTCTTTAATTCCAATACCTTCATTTTACACTACAACTTCATTGCTTGATGTTAAAAACATGCAAGTGCTATGCAGGTACAAGGATGGGTGGGTAGGATGTAAGTAGGTGGTTGGTAGGTAGGTACAATGGATGGGTAGGGAGGGTCAAGTTGGAGGGTAGTATGTAGTTAAGGTCAGAGTTCCCAAAAAAAAAAAAGGAGAGAAAAAAAAAATTAATCAAGAAAAGAAAAACTAATCAAAAGGTCAGCAGTAAAAAGTTTGGACTGTGGTACCATGGTGATTAATTAACACATGTTAACCATGGTAATTAATTAACACAGGTTTAGGAAGTAGATGAAAAATCCAACCCAATCCAGTGGACAGAACGGCCAACTGGTGCACTGGTGGTGGTGCTGGTTCACTGTGGCCTTGAGTAGGCTTCACTGTTTGTTGCATTTAGTTTTCCACTGGAAAAATGGTCGTAAAGCGAGAAATTATCATCATCATCATCGCCTCCTCGTCTTTGGTTCGGGAGGAGCAGTCAGTCCTGTCAACGGTGGGCTGTCGTCCACCGGCAAGCACATGCCGACATCAAGTTTGTTTGGTACACAAACTATCATAATACTGTCTGTCGTCTGGTTGTCCGTCCGTCCCCAAATGAAAACCCCTTTTGTGTGATGAGAGTGTGACGGAACTGTGATGGCAATGCAAACCAGTCATGTTATCATGTCAATCCTCTCACATCCGGACGAGGAAATGTGATGAACACGGACGGGGTAAGTAAATACATTGCACATTTTCCAAATTCCACATTTTCTACCAATCGGTTCTTAGAGCATCTCCACCCACAACACTAAAATGGAATAATAATGTACACTAATTTTTTGGCGGTAACGATATTATGTTTAGATTCATTATAGAGTATATAGTTGCTTACGGGATTTTGGCCCCTACTAGGTAATAATAATAATAGGTCTATTTTTATATGAATATTTTTGAAAGATGATATTTTGGCTTGTGTTGCAACTTGAGATTAGTTATAGGGTTATGATATCTTGAAGGATTTTGGTTGTTTTTTTTAATAAAAAATTAATTATTTATTTATTTATTTTAAGGATTTTTTGAAGATTATATGTTTGCATGGTGGAATATTTGAGTTTTGGTAATTCTTCTTTTGCCTTAAGATACTTTTTTTTTCATATAAATGGCAAGGCCAGAGTGTGACACACCCCTTGTTTTCTCAATGAAATATTGTAACTATATATAGTCACTAGTGTGAAACTTGTTTTCGGCCAGTAAATATGTCCCGTACACGTGCTCTCCGAAAGGGCCAATGAAAGGAAAAAACCGATTGGCTCAAAGTGGTCACCACATTTAAATAACAATCTTGTTGGGTGGTTCTTTGATTTTGTTAAAGAATCATCAGTTCCAGTTCTTTCAATATTCCCGAATCCAAAAAGAGTCCTCAGTCACCCTTGTTTGGAAAACCTCAAAGAACTGATGGTTCTCTTCGACTTTTAAATTGTTTTTGAGAACTATGATTGTAAAATTATTCGTAAAGTCATTCGATTTTCAGGGGGTGAAAAGGCTGAGTTTCGGCATAATAAGGCATCAGAATGTGTACCTGGGAATGAAAATTTTACAAAACAAAGTAACTGGGACCCAAACTAACTTTTTCGCCAATTTTGGTGGTGAACTGAATTTCACCCAATCTTTCCTTTTTTCTGAGTGCCTCCAGTGCTACTACATATATTTTCACTGCTCCTACCCATACAACTATTATAATTATTCTCGAATCTTGTGCATTAAATGCTGAGTTTCGGCATTTCATACTTAAAATTTCCTTACTTCGTGAATACCACTGAAAGAGGGGATAGGGGGTGAAAGAGAAGGTGACTTTACAAAGAGCTCTTACATATTAAAACTTGATTATTTGAAAATTTTGAGAACAAATGGGTAAATGAGTATATATAGATGGGTTGATAATCAATAAATATTTGTCTGGAGGACCACCCAACACTGTTAAATAGTCTCTCACTTTTATACTACTCATTCTCTCATGTTTATGGGTGGGGTATGGAGGAATAATTAACACTGGATGAGGAATTAGTTAGACACTGATAGAGGCCCAAATGAGGGATGTAGGTGGAGATGGTCTTATGTTAAGCATCATGTTCTGATACAGAAGCCATGATGCAAAAGGAAGGTGTGAAAGAGTCTGTTCCAAGTTTTGAAAAATGAGGTGGCTGATACTTGTATTCAAGACAACAAAAAGAAACAAAGGAATGAAGTTGAAGTGATCACAAAGGAATGAAGTTGAAGTGATCATTGGTAGACCTCATCACCACCACAAGGCAAATACAGGAGAGCTCCAAGGGCTAGATTTCACTTTTCAAAACACCCAACTCTCTGCTGCAGAGAGATTCCATTCCACCAGATAAGGTGCCCTCCAGATACACTAGAAAATTTGATGTTTTTTTTTTCCAATTTTTTAGAATTTTTTTTCGAATTTATACTTTTAAAAAATAATTTCTAAATTTTCTGAAGTTTTTTTTTTTTGGTATAACCACACTGTGAAAATTCACCCAAAAAAAAAAAAATCACTGCAGAGTTGACATTCATAGTAATTAGGGATTGCAATTAGTTCTAAAATAGGTAGAATGATATAATAAACTGAAATAGGACTCAGAGTAGTTACCTATTTCAGTTTCAAACTACTCTGGTGGTTAAGAACTGAAACCCAAATGGAAAAGTGTTTCCTGTCCATCCACCATTCATCCACCATCCATCATGGAGCACTATTGATTGCCAATTTTTCATTATGGCCATAGGCTACTTAACTATGGCACACCCACTACAACAAAACATGGTTTTTGCTTCGGCAATTGACCTTGTTGGTTTATGACAAATGTGGGAGGTTAACTATGCGGTTTCATCCATTAGTGAACCTCCCACATGGTTAATGGATGAAACCACATCGTTTACCTCTCACATGTGTCATGACCTAAGGTCTACTGCCATAGGAAAAACCATGTTTTAGTGACCGAAAGTCCGATTAATTCTACTTTCAACCCATCATGAATGAATAACCATGTTAGATCCCATGTATGGGGGGTGGGGGGGGGGCTTCATGGTTTTCATAAAACCTGCCATGAAAATAGAATGCCCGCTCATGGGTGAAGGAATAATTGTGCACTATAATATGCCCTCCAGTGAATCACAGAATCATGTTGGCAAAAGCTTTGATATCATCTCTTATAAGTGTAGGGTAAAGCCCCTACGCGGCGGTGCAGGTAGTAGTAATAGGACCTATGCCAAGTCAGGAATGTCCCCGACCTGTGGGCTTTTAAGGCCCACCACCATAAAAGCACAAGGGAAACCTTATCATAAGTTTAAACTTTAAACATAATTTGAATCATGAGGTAATACGAGAGGTAGGGCTTGTACCCTAACTTATGCCTACTTATAGGTGTAAGGTCCCCCAGTTGTAGGGTCGCTCCCACTCCTATATTGTAGCCATAAGATCCCTCCTCTTTTCTTTTCTATGGAGGAGGTTCACGGATGAAGGCATGACAGCTGATTATGTCCCGTAACCAGCACAGCTCTGACCAGTTACCGAGTCCATGTTGTAATGTCTACCCACTAGGCATTACACGTAGTGGATAGACATTGCTGCGTGCATGTGATACAATCATTACCAAAGGTTCCGGGTGGCCAAGGGAATTGACACCAAACCGAAGGCCAAAATTCGAGAATGTTGTCTGCAAAATGGTCGGGGGATCGCATATCACCTACCCAACACTTAGCAACATGCAAAGACGACGGACCAAAAGGTCCCCCACCCCACCCCACCCCACCCCCCTCTCCGCAAACCTTTGTGTTGAAACTTTCTTTGCCGAATAGGGTAGTAGTACCTTGGCAGCTTTGACACTAACTTATAATAATTGTAGAAATGTAGAAATTTTTTAATTTAAAAAAAAAATTCCCTGAAAAACCCAAAAAAAAAAGTTGTGAAGGAAATTAATTAGAGAACATTTTTGGAACGTTGAGGACTATTTTATTCTTCAGCATGGAATTATTTTTTTAATTAAATTAATTATTCGAACAAGCATGTGTTGGAGTTGCCTTGCCCCATGTATATAAACCCTAAACCCTAAACCCCATGTAAGCTAATTGATCAGCTTAGAAGCATTGGTGCCTGAAACATGATCCATAAGGCTCCTTTGCATGGCAAATTAATATTCTTCCTCCTCTAACATTTAGTGAGAACATACACATAGCTTGATCTAGGAACCTTGCCCTGCCAACTCTGAATGGCCAAGATCATCACATGTATCTTGTCTGGAGACCATGTTTTTTTCTCATCCGCCACTAGATTCATTCCATCACAAATTTTCCAGAGTTTGTTCTTCCCCAAAGACAAGAAGTGTTTTTTTTTATTTTTCTTTGTTTTTTTTGGCAGTTGCCAAGATCAGTGTGCAGATCCAACAACAAACAAACTGGGGAAATGGATATGCATTTTGGAAGTTTCTCTTAAGAATGTAAAACTCTAAACCTGTGTTCCTCTCATACCTCTGGCTGTGTCTGTAGTCTGTAGTCTGTACTCACCTGACTTGGTTGCCAGACTTCAAACATTCTCAAAAACCAAATATCATTTGCCCATCTAGCAATTCTCATCATCAATGAAACCACCACCCATGGCCTTGAAAAAATATTGAAAGACCATATCTGGGGAAATCACAGACCAAAAGGGAAAGATGCAAAAATTACATTTCTCCATATCAGGTTGCCCTTGAACCTCTGAAGAAAGTGGGTGGGTGGATGGCAGGTTTAGGGTTTAGTCGGCCTATGGTGACTAAGTTGTGAGCCAACACACAACAGTGAAGATTCTCACAATCTACAAGATATGAAAGTCCACATAATATATAACTACTTTTCATAAGCACAGTTGCAGACCAAATCTTTGAAACCATGCAACTTCAATGCAACTTATTCCTAACAAACCCATGGGAAACATTTTGCTCATTTTGGCAGCAGGCTTCATCAAAATTACCACTTTCAAAATACTGCATTTCACTGCCATGGGGCACACTGTAAGGCAGCACTTTTCATCACTTCTCAGCATTTTTGAAATTCTATGCACATCAAATTCAATAATTTAGTACCAAGGAAATAGGCCTCAAAAAGTAAACATTTGCACAAAAGCTTGGTGTTATAGTCTTCAAAATGCAAGGTGTTGAATCCAAACAAAATAAGATTATTGACTCACTTGCATCAGGGCTACATCAGGCACCTGACAACTCCATAGGACTGCACCTTTGCAAACATCATTCCTAGATCCTTCATAAGAATGCCAAAGAGAACAATGGGAACATATTGGGCAAGTTCAAAACAAGCTCAGAATGTCAAGAATCAGTCAAGATTCAACTAGGGCTACCCAAAAGATGTGATCCCCAAAAACACCTACCTAATGCATATGTTCATACTACCTGCCACTTTACCTAATATATGTCCCATTTCCTCCACCAAGAGACCCCAAAATGGGATACCAGAGAAATAAATTTCTAACCATTATGCCTTGAAATCTTACTCAAATCAGTTGAAGAGAAAGGATCACATCAAAATCCTGCACAAACCCAGATGTAGGGTACATCTGAGTCAAGACTAGGTCTGGCTGCAGCTCTGCATAACTAGGTTGCTGAATTAATGACCAACCTCTGATCCCCTGATCACAATAAGTTGCGCTTCTTGAGTGAGTGCCAGAACATTGCATCTGGGCATTCATCCAATTTCAACAGTTCTTGTAGATGTGTCATCACAAAGGCAGAGGATGAGGTGGGATCAGTGCACAAATCAGCAATTGGACTTCATCCTTGCCAATAATATGCTGATCTACATGTGGAATATCAAGCACATTTGCAGGCAGAGTGCATCACAAATGGGAAGTCTAAGGTAACTGCATCATACAACCAAAGAAGTAAACTTTGATTGTGTGCTTCTCAATGATGGGTGGACACAAGACTACTACATCCCACTTGCAAAGCAAATTGGGCCACCAGTTCAGAGAACAATGATGTAGCAGAAACCTCCATATCATAAACAGATTGTCGCCCCCAGGAGCAAGTCTGGTCAGTGCATGTCAACTTTCTGAACCCTTCATTTTACGTGCTCGTTTTTGGTAAGGAGGAGATAGTGGAGTCTCGGTAAGCTTTGTTGTTGCCTAAACAACCAAAGAAGAAATCAGTTGTGCCATGACAGGACTCGCAACTTCAACAATGAATCTATGTTCCAGCAAACATTTTGCACCATCTAACACAGCATTGATATCTATAGCAGCACCTACCTTACGCTTGTGATCCCGCTTGCTTGGTCGTTCATCTGCAATCAATGAACGGAGTTTATCAGAGACATGGAAAACAAATGAAGCCACAATTTTAAATCCTGTTTCTCACAGGAGCACACTAAAGGACAGTAAGGGCTAAATCTACATACAGAAACAAGATATTATGCCACATGAACAGCAGAAAAGAAAAAAGGCGATGATGCCACTCCCACCTAAGAAGCTATCAAAATCTGTCCCAACAGCAGTGGCACGTGTTGCCACACGCTCATTATCAACACCACGATAGGACCTCTGCAATCATCATCACAAGCAGGTGTCATTCTGTACTTCCCCATTTCCTCGGTGATATTTCACTGTGATACCAATTGGTCCAGATCCAAGGAATTAAGCACACCAAAACCCTTAGTAAATCAGGGAATGAGCTTGTATTTGCTCCAAGTGCTTCTTCTGTACAAAATATTGTTTGGCCTCCTTTTACCTTGGGAGTGCTTGGAGTAGCAGGAACATCAGCAAAAGGGTTTTCGCGTAATGCCGCCACTTCAACCTCCTTTGCTTGTACCTGCCGATGGTAAAGAAAAGAGAGAAAAAAAGTGAATTCCCATGTGGATTCCCAGTGTAAACGATTAGAAAGTAAGGCAGCAAGGTAATATACAATACAAAGTCTATGACAAAGTTGTCTGTTCCACTCCTCCCACAAAAGATTGAAACAGCAAACAGACTACAGAATCAGTAACCAAGGGTGTATAGTATTGTCACTTTATGTGATATGGATTCAACATTCACCTGTTTTTGTAGTTGGATTAGTGTGATCACTTCTTTCCGTAGCTCCAGATGCTCAGCACAAACTGCTTGCGTTGGCACCTTGGGCTTAGAACGAACCTGCTTGTCCACCCCACAACTTCTTTAAACATTGTCTTACCACTATATACAATGTAGGTGACACCAATTCCCACAGGAGAGATATACAACAAGGAACAGGTACATACCCCATACTCTTCAAGCAACTGATCCACACGTTTGGAAGTCCTCACACCAGCTGTTGAGCCAATTGCATGCACCTGCTGTGCAAGCAGAGCTGCCCTAGAATACACCCTTGGCTGTCCAAGTAATCACCATAATTGATCAGCTACAATACTTCAAATCCTACAACCTCGTATGCTAACTTAGTATGACAATGGGGATCAAATCTCAGTGCCTCAATGACAGCTGCTTACCCTAGCATGGAGGAAGTGTAAAGTGGGAGGTGATAGTGAAAAGACTTGCAGCACTCCTAAACCTATATAGAAGGCCCTAAGAGAACTCAGAGCACTCTAGAACTGCAAAGATCCCATTTAATTCAACAAAGAAGGCTAAAGAATAATAAAGCGTTGCAAAAGCAAACAGCAGTTCCCTAAAAACTTGGTCTCACCCTCACAGGGTCAGAGGAGGGTTTTGATACCAAAACCTATTAAGGAGGGGATTTTGATAGAGACACACATACCCCTCGAGGTCCAGAGGGGGCAGCCGCAACAGGAGCAACAACAGGAACAGGAGGAGCAGGAGTAGGAGTAGCAACTGGTGCAGGAACATCAACTGCTATAGCCAATGGTGATGAAGATGTGCGGAGCACTCGAGATGGTTCTGCTGGGGCTGCCACTGCAGGTGCTGAGATTGGCAACTCGGCTTCTTCTCCAATCTGCAAGGACACTTGTTCAAGATCTTCAACTTATGGCATCTTCCAACCTAACAATGTATGGCTTTACCACCTCCTAAATCAAAATGTTTAACAGACCTTTGTGTCAAGACGAGCTTCTGTAATGCGCTTAGCTTCTTCCAGTACCTGTTACAGGTCCAGGCACACAATCACTTGGAGTGACTCCATGAAAGGAAAAAGAAAATAACACAAAATCAAGCTCCCAATAATAGTAATGAAGCATGCTGAGCTAATTGGAGGGATAGAAAATTCTAGGTGACCATGGCTCTAAAGAGAGATATAGACCTTGGCATCCTCATGGTCTTGCTGGCGAGACTGTGACAGGATTATACCCAAAGCTCGCTTACGGTCCACCTCATAAGCCGTATTGTATGTATCCTGCCATAGCACACAAATATACTTAACTTGGCAACAATGGCAACTACTTTCAGAGCCTGAATACCTATCAAGTGCAAACATGCAGCAGAGAGCACGAGGAAATCCATACCAATACCTTTACAAGAGTATGATCTGCTACTTCGTCAGTCACAGCTGCCCTGGCAAGAACAATGGCTCTTGCAGCTGCAATCCAAGTTTGCATCAGGTGACAATTTAGCATAGTGTAAACTTCAACACAAAAGTGAACCACACACAAGTTGTTTCTTTGCATTGATCGATGCCTGGTTAGTTTAAAAGGACAGCTGATTAATTTTCTAAAGGGTGAGAAAGTAGAACACCTGAATAATAACGACCCTTGAGCTCCTCCACTGTGCGAGGAGGTGTGAAACGATCAGCAATAATAATGAAGCGCAGATCAAACTGCTCACATAGGTCAAACAGATTGTCTGTCTCCTCCCTGCTCCATCCCTTCTTCACCACCCCACATTAACTCTAATGCGGAAACATCTCCTCCCAAAAACTCCATGCAGCGTTCTTGGACTGAAATTTGCAATTGCAGTGATAATCCAATGTTAAGTAATTCTTGCACTTAGTGCACTGTACAAAGTTCATGATTTCACTTACTGGATCAACAAGATGCTCACTGTACTCCTCATCAGTGTAGCGCACAACCTCAACAGCCTGCATGCAAAACACAACTGCAAGATTATAAAAAATGAAACAATCTCTTCCAATGATGGGTGTTGCCACATTAAGATGCCAGCCAAACCTGATAGTGCACTGAGCTACAGAAGAACAACAGCAATACTGGCAAGGCAGAGCAAAATTCTATGTGTTGCAAAGGAGCAGACCACAGGTTGATTGCATCCAGACATAAAGTTAGGAGTCTCAATACCTTATTGTACTTATCAAATGCATAGTCCCCAGCAGGTGAATGCCCATCAACCATTCGAACCTGTGCAGGAAACCACATGAATCAAATTATGTATGCTGCCAAACATCCATAACACAAAGCTTATGCTGACACTTCTGTATCCCCAAGATTGCTGCAACTCCTCCTGTTCACATACTTCACTAAAGACACAAACTGCATTGTCATAAGAAGTACAGGCAGAGCTGTAATTTGACTCCTAATCCCCTGAAACTCCACCCAAAACTGTGATTCTCTCATCATAGAGTTAAGCAAGAGAGAGAAGTCAAACCCAGTTACACAACTGCAAGTTATCCAAGCGTGCTGATGTCTTAAAAGGAAGCCATTGCCATGATATCTGCCAATCCAAGCTCACATCAATATACCTCTTCAAGCCATCTATCACACTCATACACCTCCCACAACAATACACAAGCTAGATGGGATGTGGCAAAAATAAGAACTATATCATCATGGTTCAAGCATGGCAGGATGCTCAATCCTGTTCCATAAAGGTCCACACATTCATAAAGCCTTCATAGTTGTCTTTTAGTGTAAATCAAGGCACCCTTAATTTCAGTAATTACACCCCAGTAATTCCAGGGGGTTCTTCCACCCATATGGCAGACATTAAATTTTTTGCAACACATGCTGCATGAACAGAAAAACCCTCCATACCTCTCTGCAGTTATGGCCATTGGATCTCAGAGATCCTGACCATTGAAAATTGGTGCCCAAAAATCTGGGGTTGAGAAAAGCCAGGAAGCCATCAGGCTTTACACACAGCAGGATGCTCAATCCTGTTTCCTAAAGGTATACATATTCTAACTGCATTAACAGGAGCAATGTGTTTGTCTCTGCTTTCCCTCAGAAACCTGAAGCCCCTTTGGGTTTCTCACACTTTGGATGACTGATTTGGCAAGTCATCACGGGGAACATATTCTGCATGTAGTAGTGGAGACAAAACCCAATAACATGCAGTGTGGCCATGAGTCCCAGCCACTAGGTTTCTTGGTTTGATGCTCATTGTAGACTTCAGCAGTCAAATGCAGAGACCTAAGGAAGGGCATCTGTACCTTTTTAGAGGGAATTTGCCGCCGTTTCAGAGAAGAAGGGTCCAGAGTTGGCATAATTGGAGGTAACCCGCCAGTGAGGGCGTAGACCTGCACCAGCTCCTCTTAGTTAATAAACCTTTCTTGCAACGTATCAGAGCCTAACGACGAATTCAAACAGCATTCTCAGCTAAACCTCTCAATGATGACAATCAAGACATCGACTTCGTATCTTTTGGACGAGAAGGAAAAACACGAAGAGGATGCATTACAGGAGATCATTTGCAAGGTTAGTAGAACTTTCTCTTTACCTCACGGGAAACGCCATCCGGCTTCTTGAAAGCGTCTTTCGGTGTTTTGCGCTTCTCTGCACTCGCACCCAGGCCGGCCACTTTGTGCAACCCTAAAATCTCCTTGGCGTCCCCCATTCTCTCTCCTCTCCTCAGACACCAAAGATTTTCAAGCCTCGCTAAAAAATCATCAAACCCTAACAAAATCTCATGCCCACGACATTACGAATTGTCCTCTCTCTCTCTCTCTCTCTCTCTCTCTCTCTCTCTCTCTCTCTAAGGGCTTCGCTCCTCTGCTTTCAGAACCTCCCCAGGATGGCGAGATGTAATTGCATAAAAGCTCTTCTCTATATCTACGCCACAGCCAAAATCCGATTTAAGTCACAACCTTGTTCGCGAATTCGTTTCAACAATTTCATAATCCAACGTCGACAGAAAACACGCATAAACAACGAATATCTAACGCATCTCCAACGCGAAATCTTAAGCCTTCCTCCAGATTCTACGCAGGTCCCTCTGCTCTTCATGAACCCTGAAACCCTAAATGGGGTTTCAAGCGTAAGCCAAACCCTAATTTCTGGTGGAAGGTCTACCGTAGGCGATTGTGCAGGTACGAATATAAATACGGACTCAAATACGATTTCAATACGATGCTCGTCATGCAACCATTAAGCCAAACCCTAAATTTTAGTCTAAGGTCTACCTAAGATGATTGTGCAAGTACTAATCTAAATATTGTAGTACTTTGGTGGCTTGGGCATAAATTAAATTATTTTTCAATTTGTCAAAATTTCGAAAAAGTTGTTTTAGATATAAAAGTTTGATCTCTAGTCATTTTGAAGGCAAGATACTAAATAGAGATCCACTTGATCGTTAAAACAATTCAAATTGTTTGAAACAAAAGTATCTTATAATAAATTTATTTTTTATTGTTGAAATTTTCAGAATTAAAAACCCAAGTGTCAAACCAAGAAACTAAAATTAATTTAATTATTCAACATGCATATGCCGAATTTGTCATGGTATTATAGTACTCATATAAATATGGTGCTTGCCATGCAAACATCAAAGTTGAACCTTAATTTCTTTTCTAAGGTCTATCATAGGTAATTGTGAGATATGAATTTAAATATTTATGTAAATATGATTTAGATATGATGATTAAACCAAACCTTAATTTCTTTTTGAAAGTACATCGTAGGTTATTGTGCAAGTATGAATCTAAATACAAACATAAATATGATTTAAATATGATATTCATCATGAAACCATTAAGCCAAACCTTATTTTTTCCTCAAGGGTTTATCATAGGTGATTGTGCATATATTAATATAAATATGAATGTAGATATGATTTAAATATGATGTTCATCATGAAATCATTAACCCAAGCCTTAATTTGTGCCTCCACGATATCCAATCTTACAATATTCACAACACCAAATCATGTCAATTTTAAAGTTAAATTTCCTACATGTGTTGTACTGAAACTTTTGAAATAATCAAGCACATGGGCAATTTGTTGATCATAAATTATTTGGTTAATGATGTCAATAGTAGGTTCATTTTCATTGAAATTAAACATGATTCCAAGGATGTGTACAAAGGCCTTCCACTAATGACATATTTTTCAAAATTTTATTACACTAACATAAATTTATGTTTTTGGAATGAACAATTTTGATAGCATAAAGGAAAAAAAGAAGTTCATTCTTGATGCACCCCCAAACTCCTGGATGGACTCAACTACGAATCCAAAGGTGAAAACAGCGAAAGGAAAAGAAGTTGGGGCACGCTCCTTAGCTCGCAACACTTTGAGGGTAGAAGGGCGTGTTAAAGCTCTAGGATGAGGACTAGGAAGAGTGACAAGCAAATCAATTACTCACACGGACCTAAACAAACCAAATAACAAGTTGGTTAATGCATAGTTGGAACACTTTTGGTCCATGGATAAGCCATGAATAAACACAAACTCACAAGACTCACCACGACCCAAACTTGGGGGAATCCACCACCTTCCCCCTTATAATATTCTTTGTGTTTGGTCACGGGGCTAGCACCCAAATGTCATTTTGTCCCAAGACTCCCAAGTTGGAATCTTGAAATTCTCAAAATTAGGACTTCCACAATTTTGGAAGCCCATAACTTCTTTTGAAAACCTCTAATTGAAATGAAATCTAAAGCAAAGTTGTAATCCTCATCAAGATCTTTCCAACAGTATGTGGCATGACACTTGCATGCAAATAACTTGGGGCGATTCCCGACCTTTCTTTTGGCCATAATTTATGTTATAAGTATCCAAATGGATCATGTGAGCCCATTTTAATCATCTACGTTTCAAAAAAAATTCAATGATATAAGGAACTTTTCAATTTAATGAGTTTTGACCCCTGCAATTTTCCTTTAAAAATTTGAGAATTCATTGGGACTCCAATTCCCAATGTGGGAGTTCAAATGGGAGTGTGGGGGTTCATTCCCTCACACTCTCATGCACTCCCAAAAGTATGAAATGTGACTCCCGACCTTCACTCTTGGCCCGCACCTTCACAAACCCTTGCTTTGGTCATAAGCCCAAGGCTAAAATTGCGACAATTCCACATGTTAAAAACATGGTAAAATATCCCAATGATGGATATTTCTTTTTTTGGTGGAAAATATCAATAAAATAAACCTTAATACATTGAACTCATGAATTTTTTTTATTTTAATGCTCAATAAAAGGAGGTTCTTTGATTTCATTGAATATATTCAAAAATTGAATGTATTAATATGCATTTAATTACATTTTTAAAATATAAATATATGAAAATACTTGCGATCTTCCTACTTGATTAACCCTTGAACCATCTCTGAAACCACCCATTGATGTCAAAATTTAGTATGGGCATAGGTTAATATTGGCATCATTCAATCTAAAATTGTCAACAACTTTACCCAACATTAATGGTTGAGCATTATAATTTAACTCAAAACCCTGGGGGTTAATATTAACATGTTGATGCCCCTTAAATTGAAAAAATCTTCCTTCATTGTGCATTACCACCACATTGGGAACAACACTAGCTTGATCAATTGTTGGTCACATTAGAAGGTTGAACGAGGTTTAATTAGATCATGTGCCAAGATTTAAGGTGGCCTTTACACACCTTTGTGCAGTTGGCCTAAAAAACCTATTGGGAAATTATAATAGGCGGAAAAATGTCCTTTGACCTAATCACTGCATTTGGTGTTCTTCCATTTTCACATAATGTGGTTACTAAATACGACACAACCATTGGTTGAATATTTAAAATGGCTAATGTTTCAATGGTAAACAGTGGTGTTTTAGTACACCACTTTGGCTACCCCCAAACTTATGGATGTTTTGGGCCCAAAAAAAATAATTAAACACCTTCCTTGGCACCCCACTAAAAATTGATGTTCATGTAGGATTAGGAATGGTGTCAATCAACATGAATGACTATGGGAATTGCACATAGCATTGAACTTCTCCATGTTAAAGATCCAACCTTTCATTAACACCTCATGATTCCTACATTCAATCATTCATCAATGTCACTACTGCAATTGTGGAAAACATCTTAACCCTATTGGGAACCCCAATATGGTCTCCATGATCGTGACCTCCTAAAACATCCACAATATCTTAATTTGGGGCCACTAATTTTGAAACATTAACTCCATGAAATATCTTGGATCACACATCCAAACTATAATATTGGTGTGAACAAGATTATTTTCAATCCTTTGCCTTCCTTGACACATATGCATTAGATTTTGTTTAAGTCGCCATGCTTGTAACTAAGGCTTCCAATGATGCAAACCTAGCTTCCATGGTGTTGGATAAACCTTGAGTTGGTTTAGTAGCCAACCTTTTGTTGGTCATACTTTTCCCTTTTTAGCCCTTCCCAAAACCCTAACCCTTACCAACATTTGGTATATGTGATTAACATTGTTTCAATTTTAAATATATTGTGAAACAATGGTTTGAATCATAAACCTTGTAATGAAAAAAAGGTTGACAAAACTTAGGGTTGGTGGTAGTGGCTTGAAGAGGATTAAGATGATATTTTTTCTAATGAGGCCCACCACATTTCCAACAATTGTCTTCTCCCCTTGCTCAACAAAATATAATGTGCAACTACTTTGTTTTAATTTGGCCCCCTTGGTCTTTTGTGGCACAACCTTATTGAATTGGCCACAAGATTATTGAACTAATGATGTGGATGCATTCCTTAAGTTTTCATTGTTGAACTCAAGTGTAATTATTCATTCTTCCAACATGTTCATTTTTATGTATTTTGATAATTGAAACACATTTGCCAAAGTGGGTTGTGCAAGTTGAAGTAACATGGCATCCCACATTCGACGCTTAAGCTCCTTGTCTAATATCATTCCCATTAACATTATTCCTTCCATTAACATTATCACTACCATTTGTCACACTCCTACTAAAGATTGTAATCACATTTAAAGTGGAAAACAAATGTTGGGATCATAGGTATTTCAATAATAAACACATCAATGAATGATTAATACAAGTGTCATTCTTCAATTTAAACTTCATTGGCATGTTTAAACTTATGATAATCATTTATAGGCAGCCCCTCCAAATTTTGAAATAAATCCTTCCATGCCATAAAGGGTGTAAACAATTAAGGATTTCGCATTTCTAATATATCACACCAATTGTTAAACTTTTGGATAAAATATTTTAGTTTGATGGTGGTAACCACCCTTGAATATTAGCAAGGTCCTTTGGTGGCTCCATAAATGCATCCATGCACTACAAGGAATTATTTCCTTTGCAATCAATAAATCATTGACTATATGTTTTAAATGATTACATAATTTACTGTAGTCATATAATAATGGTGCATTTGACTAGTAGATGATGACACAATAATAAAAATGATGACATCATTTTTTCATTACAAATTTTCATCCATATGACATCCCTGATTGATGATAAAATGATGTGGATGTTCAAAATATCATTTGAAAATGTGATTAAGATAAAAATTATTTCAAATATAACTAAGAATAATTATGCAAATGACGTGGACAAAATGATATGTCATTACATAGACAATGTGGTCATACAATTATTTACGATGTTTTTTAAATGATTATCAGTAATTTAATACAAGTATAGATGGACATAATGAACTACAACATGTAAAAAAATAATTTTGATAAATAATATACATATAGGTAATATAATAACCTTATTATATTTTTCTTAAATTTATTTGATATATGATCCATTTAAAATATTCAATGTGAATAAACTAGATATTATACTTTAAAATAAGTTTTAAAAGTAAAGTATGATATATTATAAATATTATAAATATTTTAATTTAAATATAAAATAGAAATGTAAGATGTGGGAAATATATAATTTATTTGTACATTGGAATTTTATCATCAATTTAAATAGAAATTTATATATATTATTTTTAAAATAAATAAAATTATTTTACATGTGGAAAAATACACAATTGCATTAGATTATTCCATTTACAAATCATGTCTTTGAATTATTTTTTCCCCAAGAATGGTTATTAAAATGTTATTCAATAACAAAATTCAAATCTTTTGAAATTAATTTAAACTATAAATAAATAAATTGCATAATTGTGTACATTTATTGAAAGAAATTTATGAATAAATTTTCATTTTTTCCATTTGGACAAATTATCAATAAGATATAAATGATCATATTTGAAGTTATGCGTAATGTTTAAATGAAATATGGTTTAAATATAATAAACATTAGGCTATTTACACAACATGTGGGGTGGCTTGGTGGTAAAAAAGTTGAACTCCATCCTTGGGGTCTAAGGATTAAATTTCACAAATGACATTTATTGTGGTCAACATTGGAATATTGATTGAATATTTTGTACACCCTTAAACTACCTAGGTTAGGTGGTTACCTAAGTGAGCTTAAAGAGCTAAATTAAATGGTATATTTAGCCACATAAATTAGGTTTAAAACTTAACTTAGGTGATAGTGACACTTGTCAACAACTAATAGGATGAAAAATAATGAAATTAAAACATATTTTATTATTTATATTATAAATAATAAATATTATAAATAAAAAATATGTTGCCCAAGTTTTTTGGTCCAATTTGTAATAATAACTAATTAATTAAACAATGACTAAATTATCATTATTGACTTCACATATGTCTTAAACATGTCATGACACACACTAAATCTAAACCATAAACTTATTATTTATATTATATACAATTTATATTATAAATTTTAAAAATAATGTTCCCTAAGTTTTTGGGTCCAATTTGTAATTTAAAAAATTAAATGGTGACTAAATTATCACTAATGACTTCACATATGTCTTGAACATGTCATGACATACACTTAATCTAAAGGGATGTTGAATCTATTACAACTTAACCTACCCTTTAAACGATGATTCTCATAACACAAACCCAGGGATATTGCGTTTATATGGTTAAAATATTTACATACACAAAAACATTTCACATGGTCAACAACATTTGAACACATTGTGAACATCAATCATCAATTTGATTTCATCACAATGCCGAACAATGGGACATTCTAATGATCATATCTAAAGACATCCACAATTATGCATCCCAATACAACTTAACCCTAGTTTAAAACCTAATCAATATGTTTAGGCAAATCATGTGTCAAGCAAAACCTATTTAGTGATTAGGATTAGGTGGTAGCCTTATCCCATGCCCAACCAATAATCATATTTATCATGGCCTATAGACTCATTATGAAAATAATGCATTGGTGAAAAGGCACATGGCCTTTCACCTAGGATTTCACATAGAATAGTAAGCATATATCACCAAAAGATAAACCTAAAAATGTGTGTTCACCCTTAACTCATAATTGAGTGACACACATCTTAATAACCCCCAAGCCCTTCAAATGAAATGACAACTCAATCAACATATTGATAAACAATAGGAGACAAACACAAATGGAGATGCACAAATCATGCAACACAAATTTTCATTTTCGTGATTTGTGCACATGAATCACAATAGGAATTCAAATTAAAATGCACCCCATTCATAATGGCGTGACATTCCACTACTTATAGGTGATTGGATTAGGTGTTTGCCAACACAAGAAGTTGGTATTGAAAATTTTTGCAAAATTAACTCCACACATACCACCTTTCCCTACTTGTGAACAAGCTTCCAATTTTTTTTCTCTAAATGGCCTAAAATCTTCTACATCAGTGGTGCTCCTCCCTAGGAACTCATTAGTGCAAACCACTCATGATTGTACTTCCATATGAATGAAATGCGAATTTTTTAAAAATGGAAATTAATTCAAAAATGGGAAATGAAGCTTTGGGCTTTTCCAATTTTTGTCTCCAAAAAGTCTACATGTTTACATGCATGTAACCCTCATCAAGAAAAATTAAATGGCATAAATATCACTTTAATTCAACATCATATGAAAAAGATATGGGGCTTCAAAGTTTATGGATGGATGAATTTTTTCACATCTGATTTATGGATGAAAATTGTCCAATTGGATGGAAAGTTGATAAAATCAAATAAAAAGGAAAACAATTAGATTAAATTTTCATGGATGAAAACTTTTACATCCATATTATAGATGAAAGATTATCTACTTGGATGAAAGTAAAAAAATAAAAATTGAAAAAAGGACACATGGTAGGTTCAGATTGGTGTCAAACTTTACCATTAGGTTTGGAAAAATTAACTTTCTCCACATTTTAAGGTAACCAAACCATGTTGGGGTTCAAATCCCTAGGGAAGCTAGCTATGAACAAGAAACAAACAAACACATATGTTAAATGACATAAACGAATTTGACTTGAAACCACAACGTTGTTACAAAATAATGTTGTGCAAAAACACAAACAACAAATGCCATTGTTAAACCCAACTTGTTTAGTTAAAACACTAAACAACTAATTACATTTTTAGTGATTCAAAATGGTTGTTCATTTGCAATGAAAACAATAATCCAAGCTTAAAGACTTTCACAACACAAAAATGCAAAAACTAACATTGCGCACAAAACACATGAACTTGCATGCAACAATAAAGTGTGTTAGAATTTCCAATCACCAAAAGTGATTTGAGATCAAACAAATTGGGATTATATCCCATCCATAAAATATCTTGAACCCTATTCACACTTGAATTGATTCAAGATAAAAACCCAAACAACTAAATTAACTTGATTTATCCCTAGTTAACTAATACCTAACTGAGCAAGTAAACTAATTGCAAAACTAACAACTACAAAACCATTGAACGTGTTGATGTCAAAACATAACACCCACAATACATTAAAAAATAAATAAACTAAAAACTAACACATCACCATATTGTATTCACTCACAAGCACATAAATCACATAACCAAATTGAAAAAGAATTCAAAGAAGGTGATATTTACACCTAATCATTAATGATAATTTCCTTAACCATTTCCGTTCATCATAATCAAAGTAACTACCAAAAGGTTTGTAAATTTATTCTATTCATTTTCTCTTTGACCATTTAGGTTAAACATGTTTTTATTTCATAGAAAATTCCCAATCATCATTACACATCATATTTTATCTTTCATAGCTAATATGCATTTAAGGCTTAACTTGGGGTTTAATTTGAATTTCATATAAGATATTCAAACTTGAGGATGGCTATAGATGAAATTACATGAAAGATATGAATACATGATTAATATAACTTTAAGACTTAGCTTATCCATTTATATTTAAAATTCGGTCAAGATTGAACCTACATCTAGATTAGGAACTAACTACAATGGACATTTAAAATGAATGCATTAATAGAAAGTCAACATTTTGTAATTATCATTTGCAAAGACATGTGCAATTAAAAATTGTCATAATTAATTAAAACAAATCAAACATGATTTTTAGTTACATGCAACATTTTGTACTTGACATGTATGTATAATATCATTATCCACTTTTAATCATCATATTCACAAAAGGTTAATTGCATGTATGAAACACAATTCAAATTAACCATTTTTACATTCTAACACATGTTTATGGTTTCACCCAATTATTTTGTGACACTTGACAATTTTAAGCTTATTTCAATATTAAATTAATTTAGATAATCCAATTGAAGGTTAGCAAAATGTTAACACATGGCATTTAAGTAAATAGACTTAAATAGGTAGGTAATTTTGAATAATCTTATTTTATTTTGGGTTTAACCTTAGGGCCAAACCTTTTTTATTGGTTTATCACAAATATCATTTTTTAAATGTTTTTAATCCACCTAGTTATTTATTTTACAAACTTGAAAAGTAAGACAAACAATATGGGATAAAATTTTAGTTACAAATCCTAATTGCAACTATTACTTCATGTTATATGTTATACTAATTATATAGTCTACTTATAGGTTATATGACGAGCTCTTAAGTCACGGGGCGAAACCCATTTGAGGGTTTCATAAAGTCAAGTTGCGAAAATTGTGATTTAACGGCGCACTCCCGGCTTCCAACTCTAAAAAAGGGTAGAGGGTTGAGTTGGGGGCCCAGGGATTAGACTAGGAAGAGGGACTAGTTTAGTTCGTGTGAATCTGCATCCAAAAAAAAACTAACCACAAGAGGTTAATTTAGCATTCGGGACACCCTTGGGTGTTGGGACTTGCCACGGGCACTTGGACACACAAGACTCACCACGGCCCGGACTCGGGAGTAAGCCACCACCTTACTCCCCTATAGTATTCT
>Ga0116227_10002624_pt1 | contig 40625 bp, 20 predicted proteins | sample S1TSphgellanicum_FD_89693 | JGI IMG/M metagenome (GOLD analysis project Ga0116227, IMG submission 89693) | Host-associated microbial communities from peat moss isolated from Minnesota, USA - S1T2_Fb - Sphagnum magellanicum MG | ecosystem: Host-associated > Plants > Peat moss > Unclassified...
CTGGTCCCCGTTCACTACGGGGTTAACATGTTTTACCATGATTTCATATAGTGAATCTGTCCTAGTTCACTCAAAATCCTAGTGAAATACAAGGTGAACTTGGCCACATCTCCTAGTAGTGATTGTCCATTATGATTATTCATTTTAGATGGTTTTTAATTTTGACATGTGGTACATTCAAAAGTTGCCACATGGCATATTAATTGAATTTTAGAAACCCAAAAAAATAAAATAAATAGTTTAGTACATAACCATAGGTAGGTAAATTTGTAGCTCTTACATACCAACTTACCTATTTACTTACCTATGTAGGTAGGTAGAAGGGTAGGTGAACTAAAGAATAGCCACATAAATTTTTTAATTTTGTTTTGTGTTTTGCCTTTAGGGTTAAGCTTTTATGAACTCATCTCAACATGGCACATGTATTTTAGTGTGAGAATGCAAGAAAATATGCACCTTATATAGTTTGTGTGATAAGATTTTGAAAACAAAACATATGGGTTAAATAATTTAGTTGCACCCTAGTTGCACTTGAATTGCAACTATAATTTTTTTTCCCACATGCTTTATGTTTATTTTTATTTTATAATTAATCTAAATTTTATAATTAATCATTTGACATAATTATTTGAAATAGATATCTGATAATCAATTATGTAGATTGATTATTTTCATTAATTAAAAGAATTAAAAAATTAGTTATTTAGTTAATATAGATAGTTAATTATCAAAATAATTATTTTGATAATTGACGATTTGAATTCAAATAAAATTTATTATCTAAATTATTTGAATTAATTATTCAAATTTAAAGTTAATTAGTTGGTGAATTTATATAATTAATTAGTATTTAATTATCCAATTTTAGATATTTAATTATTTATTATCTGAATTAACTAAAAAATAATTACTTAAATTTGATTATTCAATTCATATGAATTGTTTATTATTCGGTTGAATTAATTAGTACATAATAATTAAATATATTACATATAAATTATTAACAAATAATTCATTATGAAATATTAAATAATAAACATGAATTTGAGTAAAAGGCATTGAAGCATATAGAAACATTTCCATATGTACACCTTTATTGAATGTTCAATAAAATATGTACATTCCCTTTAATTTCGATTCAAAAGTAAGCTTTCACCTTCCATGAAATTCTATGTTTTGATATGTATGTATGTTAACGTGATGTTGTGGGTTGCAATGTAATGGAATATTATTAATACAACAATTGAACACCAATCACAAAAAATAGGACTACAATATTTATAATTTATTTATTTAGTGAATTGTGCAAAAATGAATTATTTGAATTAATTAATTTCACAAATTGTTTGTAGTGACACATATGTAACAACAAATGACATCCAAGCGGCCATGTAGTGCTATAGTTGTGGCATAATAGTGGCATAGTAGTGGGCAACTAATAGTAAATAGTGCCCACTTAGTGGCAACATAATGGCTAACCAACTACACAAACAAACTTCATAGTTGAAAACCAATTACAAAAATTTGTACCTCATGGATGGTGGGAATGAAGACACATGTTGTAATCACACTTATGAAAGCTGTATGCTAATTGTAGAAAAGTTGTTCAATGTGTAGTTCATTTTTAACAATCTTAACTTAATTACACATCATAACTATAATGTAACTTTTCAAAAAATCAAACATAGTTGACTACATGCATAAATATAGTGCATTTAAATTACCATATATAAAATACATTTAGAACTATGGTGCAACTACTAATCAACTTTTTTTTTTTTGACGTGGAAATTTATTTATTAAATCACAGTATTTATAAAATGTAGTTGCATAGGAGTTGCACTTTAAAGGATGTAGTTGCAACACAATTGTACTTGAGTGGTTTTTGAATTTTAGTTGTAGGGTAATATGGTTTTCGCAAACAAAATTTCTCATAGTGAAGTTGTAGGTATACACATGTATTCTCTTAAGGTAATTAGATTTCAAAATTTGTGAAAATAACCTAAACCAAAACTAGAATGAACATTGCAAGTATACCCAAATATGATGAGACCCAAACTGGGTAATTGTATGTCAACATGTATGAAAGTAACCTAAACTAGAATTGAAATGAAAGTTTTAGGTATATCCAAAGATTATAATATTTCCATTAAGGTAATCAAACCTTAAAATGGTTCAAAATAATCTAAACCAAAATTGAAATTTGTAGGTTGTAGGTATATCCAAAGATGATCAGACTTTAATTAAAATAATTAGATGTCAAAATGTGTGAAAAGAACCTAAACCAAAACCAAAATGAAGGTTGCAAATATACCTAAAGATAATCAAACCCTAATTAGAATAATGAGATGTTAGTATTATAAAATAAACTTCAATTAGAACTAAAATGCAAGTTGCAAGTATACACAAAGATTTTCAAACCTTGATTATAGTAACTAGATGTCAAAATTGAAAAATCTGATTTGAACCAAAATGAAATGAAAGTTGTAGGTATGCACAAAAAAAATCAAAGTATTCATTAGGGTAATTAGATGTGAAAATAAAAATTAACATAAAAATTGACATGCTTTACAACATGGGGTACCTTCCACATTAGAGTTTTTCATTTCACCACAATGCATTGTTTATATAAAGGTTTGTAACCCTAAACTAGAATTAGTATAAGATTCAGTGTTAAAATCATATGCACTTGACATTTAATCAATTTTTTGCATGCACATGTTTAATAAATAGACTTCAAACTTGAGGCACTTTTGAAAAGATTCCCTACGAATTTTGAATTGTGCAATGGTTTGAAGTTACCATGCATGGTTAGTTTGGCAAATCTCAAGTGCATTCCATTGCACATTTTCACCTACAACCTAAGCCATAATTTGTTCACTTTACAAAGGTGCCATAACATAGAAGGGCTCAAGGATAGGCATGGGAGGATAGGTTTTAAAACTATGGTGTTTGTGAAACTAGGCAACAAACTATTAAGAAATGTTTTTAGTTCCTTAGCTATGGGTTTTGGCAATTGAGACGTTGACAAAGTGAGTGACTGCACTAACAAGAAACTAGTAAGTGTTTAAACATTTTCAAAGAAACTTGCTAAGTAGTCCAAAAATAAACCAAAAAGCCAAGAGGGAATACCCACAAAGTCTAAGTTGTTCATCATGGGTGTCATAAATTTTTTTGTCACCTTCTACTAACACAATAATGCTATAGCCTAGGGGATTTGGGTTAGTTTTTGCTCACCTCTACAATTTGACAAGGACTGGCTAAAAGTTGCAACTTCTTGTAATAGTGTGAGATGAATTCCTGGACAAAACCACAGTTGCACAAACATTAGCACAATCAATAATGCGAAGAGCTCCTCCGCTTTTCCATTTTTTGCATTTTTCATAGCTACATTCTCCATTTCACTTGTGAAAATTTCACTACTACAATTAGTTTTGCAAATTTACCTCACCTTCACACTATAATGTAGACTCACAATAATGTAGCATGACCTTAAAACCTTGGTTGCAATAGAGTTTTATCGAAAAACCTCCAAAACCTCTCACGCTTTCTTGGTTCATGGCATTGTAACGTTTGCAAACATTTGCACAAACTTGCTTTGTCACGCTCCCTCGTGCAAACAACTCAGTTAGACAAAAAAAACCTTAAAAGAGAACTTGATTGGAGGCTCGTAGGCTTAGTTGGTTTATTGTGCACCTTGGGCAAATACTTGGCTAGGCAAAAAAAAAAAAGGAACACCATGGGAGTTCTTTCTTGAAAAAGAAACATGGGACCAAACTAGTTTTACCACCAAATTTGGTGGAAAAACTAATTTGGGTCCCATTTATTTTCCTTTATTAAAATCTCCTAACTTGCAAAAATAGGGCCCTCTCATCCCCTAACACAGAGACTTTACGGATAACTTTACAATATTGATTCAGTACCTCAGATGTAACACATCACAATAAGGTTGGCAAATACATGTTTTGCCACTGGTTTCATGCACATAATTGGCCATGCCTCCTTACAGTAGCGCTCCCTGATGTGGATGACTAGCACCTTTGCCAAGTTTCTCGAATCAGAATCACATATTGTTCTTATATCAACCTTGATTTGTGTGTGACAGAGTAGTATTCTGACACATGCCTTGTTTTTCTTTGGCAAAGGCATTTGTTCCTAGATGTGTTCACTTGAACTATTCAGCTTCAATGTCAAAGGGCGGAAATGGATAGACCGCGCACGCCTAGTAGATGCAGCGGTTGTGTTTGAATCTGAGGTTCTTCCAAGCTTAGAAACGTTTGACTAGGAAACATTCAGCCAGTCATTGTCCCCTTCCCCAGAGATAAAATACCACTTACTGCTTGCTCCAATAGACATGATTTTGATGTGAATTCTTACAAATCCTTTGTCTTCTACATATGCACAATATGTGCATGTTTAACACAATGAATACGCTTTCAGATAATGCAACATGCAACGACCATATCTGAGCTGTAGATTTTTTTTGCCTCCATGCAACATACGTAGAGAAATTATATATTTTGCACCAGCTTTTTTTCTGTCACAATGCCATAGGAAAAGAGACAGTATTTAAAAGTTCTTGGGGACCTAAACCCCAAACCACCACCGTGGAGCAACTAGGAAAGTTCCAATGTGTCACAAAAAGTTTCTTGTACAAATCTATTCACTCAAACCACATTTTGTAGTACTAGAGATCATGGCCTCCAGCCCACTAAGCATTCCTACAAAAACAAATCTGAATTAACATGGTCACATATCCAATGAAATTCAAAATTTGCCCATGACGAATTCTTACAAGTTGAAATGTGTTACACCCTGGGTTATCGATGTAATCCATTTCCACCCAAATCACATCATAGGAATCATTCTTCTGCCCAAGATTCTTCATTGTCTGGAGAACAATGCTCAGTTTATCCACACCCTGAGTATCCTCAAGTAGTACCCAGTCCTTGGCAAACTTAGAATTCTTCCAAACTAGGAATGGCCTGAATTTTGGGAGTGCCCTGTCTTGACTGCCTTGCCTCATGTAAAGCTTAACTCAGCATAAGAACCCACCCTCCTTGCATAAGAACCCACCCTCCTTACATAAGAACCCGTCATACAAAATCATGCTGTGTGCATGTGCATTGCATGGTTTGTGGCATCCGTCGTTTACACTGCAAACTGTTGTGGAGGGCTTTATGTGTAGGGTACCAACACCCTGGGAGAAGAAGGGAGTCCCTGAAATAGTCTCCCTGGAGGGGTGGGCCAAGGGGAGTTATTTCAGGACCTCCCTGCTGCTGCCAGGGAGTTAGTTATCCAACGTAGCCCATTTTCAGGATGAAGAAAAAAGTAACTGAGTGAAGATGAAAAATGAAATCTCTTGATGAAGAAGCAGGGGGAGAGAACTGGCCAAACAGGATGAAGAAGAGAGGGATCCCCCTGAGCAATTCATAATGTCCCTGGGAGAATAGCTCTTTGTAAAAGCCATCCATTATTAGTGTACTTATTTTGGGCCAGGGCATTAGGTCGCTACTAATGTTTTTGGTATGTTTGAGGTCAGCTTTTAGCTGGTGAGAGCCTTGCATTCCTCACACGTGGTACAAGCTATGTTATTGTGAGGTCAGTTTTGAAAACTTTACCCTTTTCTTCCTTTTTTTGGCATGCAGGTGTGAAGAGCAAACCAGTGTTGTTGGGCGGGTACGATGCTGGAAACTTGGTATATAGACTGATACTGGCCCTCCTGGTATCAAAGAACTGACCAGACTGGTATTATGCCAAAGCCCAAGGCAACACCAAAACCTCGTACTAATAATACTTGTCTAGTAGGGACATGAAGTAAATACCAGCCTCATACCAGGTCTGTAATCTGTACCAATCTCAATACCATGTATATAGTAAATACCATATCATATATTGTAAAGGAAGAATGAAGTTTCCCCTGACTCCGGACGGACAGTGGCTACGGACAGTAGCTAAATATAGCGAGGGTGTGACTTGACGTCCTGGATGACAGGGACGAGCAGGTTCACGGGGTTCACACTCGTACTATATACATACAAGCAAAAAATCAGCCCTTGTCCATAATACCAGGACCAGGCTTGTACAAAAGTTGATACCCGCCCAACACTAGTTGTGAACAGACCTCCAAGCTAAACACCACATAATTTCTGGGTGGTTAACTGAAGGTTCGGGGATGGCGAAACAGAGTAGGTAGATTAGCCAGGTTTAGCCAGCTTGCTGTGTTCAGGACATGGGTATGCTGTTTCTGCAAATTATGCAACCGGCTCTTCACCAAACCCTAGAGCAGTGAAGGTTTTGCTGCGTCTTGCTGCTCTAAATGTAGAACATAGCTGCACAATTCCTGCTCCGACAGCAAGGACGACAGACGGAGTATCAAACTGGTAACAACAGTGGCCTCCAACCTTGGCAACTGAAAGTTTCGTAGTTCTTCGCTTCTTTGCTCTCAGAGAGTGTTCAGAGAGCCAGCGCTGGACTGTCCTTGAGACTCTGAATTCATTCTCGGTTCTTTGGTGCCACCAGGGGGGCCTTATATTATTATTAGTTTTTGAAGCCAAAGATGCAAAATAGTTGAAACTTCAGGATATCTTTGGCTGAGAAGCTTGGAGGGCACGAAGATGGCAGGGCCATAAGAAAGCTGGTTTTTGGGTGTTTTGTGGCGTAGGAATAGGGAAGAGGGCCAACCTGGCTTATACAGGCAGACCGGCTGGGCTGACGGGGGAGAATCTGGCAGTGATGGCAATGCTGCCAATGCAGACCTCACCGGATGTAGGAGGGGGCGACTTTGGGTCCATGACACTGGGCAGGAGAAGCAAGAAGGAGGAACGTATCCCGCAGTGGGGTTACCAAGAGACAAAGGAGTTCATTGCAGTACGGGCAGAGCTGGAGAAGGATTTCAGTCAGACAAAGCGGAATAAGACGCTGTGGCAGCTCATTGCTGGAAAGATGAAGGAGAAAGGATTTCATAGGAGTGCAGATCAGTGCAAATGCAAATGGAAGAATCTTGTCAACCGCTACAAGGTAGGCGGTGTTTCTGTTTTGTTACTTGCTCAATCCAGAAGAAGCCTCGATTGCATCTACAGTTTCCTGAATCCCTCATGCCCTCATTCTCTCCACAAAGTAAATGTATTTTGAGGGAATTGGAGAGTACAATGGCTCTAGCGCCCTAGCTTTTAAAATTTCAAAGGAAAATGTGCAACCAGGATGAGTTTTGTAGAGTCTTTGTGGGTGGCAGGATTCCAATCATTGCTCTTTGAAGGTTTTATTCATTACAGGTTTCAGACCTTAAGATTGTTTGCTTGAGCCTAGCTTAGTGCTCTATGCTTCCTTGATTTGATGGTTTGCTGATGCAAATGTATGCAGGGAAAGGAGACCTTTGAGCCTGATTATGAGGTCCATCTCATTTCCCTCCCTGTCTTCACTACACACCCTCAATGCTTTGTGATAGGTTAAATAGTGTTTCCATATTTGCATGTGAGTCTGCTTTTTCAATCTTCTGTATGCTTCGATGTGATTGCATGTCAATGGCTGCAGGGTAAGGAGACTAGTGAGCCTGACAATGGCAAGCAATGCCCTTTCTTTGAGGAGCTTGATGTGATCTTCAAAGAGCGTGCAAAGAGTATGGACAGGATGCTGCATGAGGTGGAAGCAGGGGCCAGACCTGGTAAGAAAGGGAAACGTGGGAGGAGGTCTTCAGATGAGGATAGTGATGATGTTGATGACGAGGATGATAGTGAGGATGACCGCATTGTTGGCAGGAAAGGCAGAAGATCAGAAAAGGGACAGAGAGTCACAGCTGAAAAGTTTCGGGCAAATAGCATGCAGGAAGTTCTAGAGGATTTTTTCCAGCAACAACAGCAGGCTGAGGTGCAATGGCATGATGCAGTGGAAAGAAGGGAGCAAGAATGGCGCATGCGGGAACAGGAGTGGAGAGATGCCATGGAAAAACTTGAGCAGGAGCGCATCACAAGAGAGCAAGGGTGGCGTGAGCGTGAGGAACAGAGACGTGCCAGAGAGGAAGTTCGGGCACAGAAAAGGGATGAGCTCTTTGCAGCCTTATTGAGCAAACTTGCTCAAGAAGATGATTATTGACAAATGTGAATGATTAGATAACATTCTCTACCACTGTATTTGAAGGATTTCAACATAAGAGAATGATTTAAGAGACTGCAAGTCTCATCATACTCTTGTCATTTTGGCGGTTTTTTGTATCTTTGATATTTGCAAGCAATGCTAGATATGATAGGTGGCAACACTGGGCCAGCTGTAGGTTATGGCATCTCCAGTGTGCATACACATGGCAATATCCATTTCTTGCTCATATGTTGATAAACTGTTTCATTCCATTTTCTGGACGGTGCAAAATTAGTGTGCATCACCTTTTGTGGTGCATCTCCAAGCCTACAGATGCTTTCCGAGCTGTGAGAACAAAAGCAGTGCTGTCATCAACTGGAAAGTCTTGTACTGCCTTCCTCTCTCAACTTGGACATGCTTTGTTGGAAACTGAATTGCAGTGCCGTTTTCCTTTCACATGTTTCTGAATCTGTTTTGGTCCTGGATTTTGTATTTCTCAAGCACATCCTAGTTTTGGGTCCAGGTCATCAGTTATTGATTTTCTTGTCAACTTTGTGGCTCTGTAGATGCATTGTGATCATCAGAAATTTGGGAACACTGTACTCGTGTGTGTATAAACAATTGACCTTCAATGTTGATTTGTTCCATGTCAAAGAACATGGTGCCAGCGTCGATGCACTTATTGCCTTTTCTTGGCAGATTCACTTTCAGTTGCTAGGTTAAAGTTTTCTGTTTCATTGCTGTGGATGACAAAGCACAACTTCACTAGCTAACAACACAAAGGAATGGTCAGAGTAGCCTAATGAATGGTCCAGTCAACAGGAAAGGTTCAGAAGAAAAGCTTAATGCTTATTCCATCTTGTCATATCTCTATGGAAGTTTAATGACATTTGTGTGTCACTGCCAGTGTGTTTACTCCCAAAATTTGACCCAACTTTGTCATCAAGAAAGGTTTTGCAGGCTCTTTCTTCACAGGTTGCTGGATGAATGGAGAATGACTTGGTGGTGGCAAACGAAGTGCTTGCTTCAATTTGAAGTGCAATGCAGAGTCACAGTGTCTCACACTGATCTAAATCACCTTTTCTCATCAAGAGATTGGCGACACAGATCACAGATGGACCCAAGGAAGTTGAGCTGCATATGATGGTGATCTTCACCTTCTGGTGGGCTTGCTTTACATCTCAAAGGGTTCCTTTGTATTTGAAATGTCTCAACTTGCCTTTTCATTGTTGATTCTATATGGGGAGAGGTGCTCTGTACATGCATAGAAATTGTCAATATGGGTGACACTTCTAAACTGATGTTGCCCAAAGTTGGTCAAAATGAAGCTGGTTGCTAAACAAGTCCCTTTGAAAGTTAAAATCACAGGCTATATTCATGGGCATCCTTCCAGACAGATCATGGGTTGAAGTCTCTGATTGCCATCAGGTTCTATTGAGAAATTGTGGACCTGTGCAGTGACAAGCTGCTGTTTCAGAACCCTTGCCCAGTTATTTGTGGAACACTTGCAGATGCAGGAAGGGGAGTTCTTTGCTCACATAAACTAGAAGGCTGACATGCTAATCCCTTTATTAGGATACTGACCACTAAAACATGAGCAGCAATGCATCTGAACCTGGAGATTCAGAAGGTAAGTTGCTTGATTTTGTGTTGCTCTTCTTTCTACCCTGTCTTTTCTCTGCTGTTCTGTCCTTGTGCAAGTGGTGTGAGTACTTACCTGCACAATACACATGCTTTTTGAAGGAAAGTTCATGACTGAATCTGCTCCACCTTGGGTCAGTTCTGGCCTGGCAGGAAATATCTGTGAGGTCATTCTGTACTACACTGGCAATTGTTATTCAGCATTTTATGATTTCCAAAGAAGGTGACATCTTGCTCTCCTGTGGTCAAGTATACTTGAGCAAAGTTCTTACCCAGATCATGATTAAGTTTTGTGGATCTATCTTTAGTGCTGATGTCCACAGTATGTTGATGTTTGGATGTCCATGGTTTATAATTTTTTGGGTTGTGTGCTGTAACTTTGGTTTGCAAATTGCAATTTGATTTTTGTTCATGTTGACCCTTTGCTTGTCAAACTCCATCAGAAAGGGGAGCAAACAGGAAGTCAGATGATAATTTAGATGTGAACAAGATGTTGCAAATAAGTTTTCACTAATGTCTCGCACTGCAGATTGGGGATTGACAGCTGTATAGTCTAGAAGATTTTGGATGGGCTCTGCAAATCTGATGAAGCAATAATGGAGGAGGAATATGTTTGTTTTGTGGATATGGCACTTGTCCAATCTACCAGTTGAGGACATCAGTGAAGATTGAATTTAATTATATGTGTAAATTCAGCAGGGGAGCAACAGAGACGAGCTAGCTTATCTGCTGGAATCCATGTCTCATTATCTCCTCTTCATCTTAGTATGTTGTAGCAAGTGGGTATTATTTGCAGGTGTCCTGATAAAAGTCGAGATGCATGTCATTGTTCTCTTCATCTGACCTATTTGTGCCTGCATGAACTTCTACTGAGGTCTTCTAGTCTACTTGTATTAAGATTGTTTCTGGTCTCAATTCTTATCTGGGATATCTGGGTCTGTTTCTTATCCTTGGTTTAGAGAATTGCCAGGGCACAGCATGAAGGTAAGGTGTGTGCACATTATTCCTCTGTTGGGTTTTAGGAAGGCATGAAGAATCCTCCAGTTCAATCACTTGCCAAGTTCATAAACAACATGGTTGGGGTTTTGAATTGAAGCTTAGAAAATAGCTTCAGCTGGATTCTCTTGGTCAAAAGGCTGCTTTAAATCTGAAAGGTGGCAATCACATCCTGTCATCTTCCTTCAACTTGGTCTAGCAGGAGTGAAAAAATCAGTGAAAATATTTGAGGTTATGCTGTTAATCCACAGAGTGCAGTGCAAATTTTAAGAAAGTTTTAACAGTGTCCATGATTTTGAATGATGCCCAGCACTTCTGGAGGGAGAAGAATTAAGCAGGGGATTACTTTGGTGGCACATGAACATCCCCAATACCCATTGATCAAATACATCTACTACTAGAACCCAACAGTATATGTATACATTTTTTATTATCACTGAAAGGCAAGTACATATAGTGAATAATTGTCGATCTGGCTGAGTATATGATGCAACAAACTGAAGGATGGTCATCAGTATATATGGATCACGTTTCATTGGCAAAGGAACTGCCTGCCCACAATCTAGATAGGTATGCATATCTAATTGACTTTGAATGGAATTTCTTTGAGCTTGGAAGGGAACAGTATTTGTTAGTTGTTGTAACAAGAGTTTTGTAATTGCCGGATTCTGAGTGAAGGTTCAACATGAGCAAGATGACAGCAAACTTAGGAAAGAAGCCAAAAGCAGACATCTCAGATGTAGTTTCAAAAACATAAAAGCATATATTGAAATTACTGCATGGTCATGAGTGAAATGGGCTTTGTTAGTAGAGAAGATGATCATGATACCAGATGAGATTACAAAGAGGCATGATTTGAGTTTGAAATAAAGAGAGCCCACTGTCAATGTTTTTGCTTTTTTTTTTTTTCCTTTCTTTCTTTTGTGTTTTACTGTTTGTGTATATCTCCAAAATCCTTCAATTTCAAAAGGAAGGGATGTCAGATCTATGCTGGTTTCTCCAAAATCCACTTTTCCTTTATTGTGGTCCCTAGTGCCCACATCCATCATTAGATTAGAATGGAGTGATGCATTTGTGCTGGGATTCTGGAAAATTATATGCCTCGTGTACCTGTTCTGTATTATATATGCATATCGTCCATGCCCCACTTGCAAAGTTGCAATATTCTATTAACTGTACAACCTTACCAAACTCATGAAATATATGTTGCTGTCCACTTATGCCCTGGTAAAATTTGATCTGGGATTCCAAAAACAAACAACATGTTTGCACACTGGGTCCCATGTGTTTGTTCAAGATTATATATGTACCAATCTGGTCCTACTAGAATAAATGGTGGGCACCAAGTTGGCTGGCATGAGGCTTGCAATATTTTACTGAAAATCCTGCCCATAGCAGGATGCACTTCTGGCATGCCACCAATGTTTTTCAGTCCTGAATTTTGCTGTTTTCCTGCATACCAGACTTTATGTTACACAAAGCATACTCAGCCTCACTGGAGTTCAGCATGGGTGGCATAACGAGAACATACATAACCGGGAACATGAAGACAGGGTTCTTCCATACTCAATGAGAACACACATAACTGTGAAACATGAAGACAGGGTTCTTCCATTTGTGAATGGCAAATTTCAAGGGATGTGTGTCCCCCCCACCCCCCATTGTCACCCAAGCTCAATGTAGAAAACACCCACAGTATCTTCTGTCAAGTAAGTACACCTTCTGTTTTGTGCAGATGCTTTCAGGATGGTAATATGGCTGCATGTGTGGCCGACATAATTGTCACGTCAGTGGTCCTGGAGTCCAACAGCTCTGAAATTGTGCGGCAAACATAATGGGCATGAGTTTGACATTAGAATCATGAAATCAAACAGTCCTCTGCATCATAACTGTGATCTGAACAATGGTTTCAGTTAAAGCTTCAAAAACCTGCAATGGTGATCCTGCAAACCTGGTCCCCCTTTTGCGGTGGTTAGGTTTTCTTGTAAACTAGCATAGGTTGTGTTTTTGCTATGAAAGGGTGTTGGATGCCATGCATTCGGCAACGCATGACACAAAAAGTGTATTTCTGGGACCCAAAAGCTTTCCAAAATACAATTAAAGAAAGAGAGAAGTTGGGCATGTGTTTGAATTGGAGTTTATTGGATGTCATGCATTCAATCTACAAATGCTGAAAGCATTGGGGGACCAAGTACAAAAGAATCATGAGCACGGTAGAGATATCCCAAGGAAGCTTTGGATGATAGGTTGTACAAACTCCTAACCAATAAATGTTGAAAAAAATCCACATAGGTTTGTTGATAGCATAATTCCACCTTCATAGTATTTGGCATGCAATATGGTGATGAAAACCTTTTGTTCATCATGGACTAGGTTTAAGCCTTTTGTTCATCCTAGATTGGGTTTAAGCTTGAGCAACCAATGATGGGTGGAATCATGATAAGTCTAACTTTGGTTTGGGGTGCAATCACAAAATAATGATTCACAACTCTTTTTTTTGGTGCTTTGTTTAGAAGTGGTGGGTAAGATAATAAAGATGACATGGTAGAATTGGATTGGACTATTAAAAAAAATTTGTCAAAATTATTTTTTACAAGTCAACACAATGAATATATGAGTTAATAATATGATGAAATTTGTATATTTGAATAAATAAATAGGTAATCATAAATATGTCAATTTAAAATATTTAAAAATATTTTTTGAAATATTTTAGATAATGAGAGCACTGATTACATTGTTTAGAAAGTGTTTTTGAATATTTTATATTCATTTCAAATTTAATCAAATATTCCCATAATATTTTTAAAATATTTTTATAAAAATTATATCAAACGTTTAAAACATTGACATGAGTTATCACTTACAAATACGAAAAATTAAACAGTGGTTACAATTTTCATGAGTCATTATATTGTGATTGCACTCTTTGCTTTCTTCCAAACTCTTTTACTGAGGAAACCTTTCCCACTATTGTTATTTACTATCCTAGCCATGCATTTACAATGATTTTTCATTTTTCAATTTTCAGTTGTTACATTTAGCTCTTAGATTGGCAATGGGTTTATTCATGTGAGTGTTGCCATGACACCTAAATTTCATGGAAAACCATTCAAAACTTATTGCACTTTGGCTTGTCATTAGCAAGCAGTGAAGTGTGTTGATTTTTCAATTTCTCCTAGAAATGGAAAAATAATTATAACTAATACTCTCTGGAAGCATGTTTCGTTGTGATGTGCATGTTTGTTAGCCCTACGACATCTTTCAAATAGCCAAGTTAAATAACTGATTTTTTAATTTTTTTTTTTGGTAGCAATTTTTTTGTTATTTTGTAAAATCATTTTTGAGAAAATCTTGAGAAAGTGTGCTTCTTCAGCAAAAACTCACCACTTTTTTAATATGAAAGAAATGGGAAACAAAAACATGAGTTAAATTGTTAATGAGCTCTTGGAAATTAAATAGTGTCTTAACAGACTGAACTTTCAAGCCCTTTGGAGATGAAGACAAAAGTGCCTTCCCAACTTCTACTCAGGCAAGTCAACAAATCGACAGATTGGGGGGGGTTAGAAACAAGTTAAATTGCATGCATTGCAGGACTGGGTCAAGGTATAGTTCTGCAGATTGGAGAGTGTCATTTGTACTGGCAAACAGTGAGTAGCGTACCTACTTGAAACATTTTTACCAACCCCTTTGGACATGTACCAACAACACCAACTGAGAGTGGTGCAAAATCTCTCAAGAGATAGTGGGGACCAGGCTCAGGGTTGGGGCATATTACCAAGCAAAATTGATAAGCTTGGATGCTCCAAATTCCTATGATGTTTGTTGTTGGTCACCTCAGCTTCAACCCCGACAAGTTCTTTTTGTCTGAAGTTATTGTGAGTTGATAGTGGTTCCCTGAAGCACGCAGAGGTATTATTATTCTATGATATCTATATAGTAACTCTAGCCACTTAAGTAATTAAATTTGCATGCTTCACACATGACACACATGGTCCTTTGGAGAGGCGACCAAGGAAAAAAAAGAACCCACATATAAGAAAAAAACACATACACACACACACACACACACATTTTTGCAAATCCCAACGCACTTAGTTATGCCCATGTGGGTCTTTGAACTGTTCAGGTGACCAGGTCAGATTTCCTTTCAAAATTCAGGGCAAAAGAAAAACTTTGTAGACTGAGGGACTCGACTGACTGGACAGTGCTGTAGACACATGACAGCTGCATCATGAAAACAAAAGAAAAAACTGCCATTGGATCTTTGGTCGATTATATATTATCAGGGATGCCACCAACTCAACTCCAAAAAGGATCATGATTCATCACACTGACCCAGCCAAACCATTCGTACTCAATTTTATTTAATTAAAACGCAGTTGCTGCTGCTGCTGATGGCAGTCAGAGTGGATCTGCATGAAAAACAGCAGAACCAAAGGAGATGGTAGTATAAGTTCCAATTGATTTACTACCAAATACTTCAGATTTTGGAGCAAGGAAAATAGAATGTACATGTATGATCCTCAAAGCAAAGCCAGAGGTATGTGTACTTGGTGAAAGAGTGTCACCCTCATTCATGGACTCTTTGGGAGGTGGGATGTCCGAAGTCTGCTCGTAGCTGACATCAATGTTGACTCTTTTGAAGTGAATGGCCACGGGCTATCAACAATTTTTTTTATGACAGCCCACTTCTTTGGAAAATCGAGTGCATTGCCTGACTATTCTGAAAATTTCTGACTATGTCCAAACGGAAAGTTGACCCAAAACTCTTAAGCAACACGATCATGTACAAGCAGCAAAACAAAGAAATAATATGAATGATAATAACTTGCAAGAATGGAATGGAGAATCTGAACACATGGGCTAGTGCCGGCCATACATTTTTTCTAGGGTCCAATTTCTCACTTTCAACAATAATCATTCCATCATACATATATGTTGATGTTGTGTGCACAAATTTGAATATGGCTACAACGAATTAATAAATCTCTTTTAAAAACATGTGGATCAAAATAAGTAACTTCATTTAGATGAATCCATAAAAAATACTTTCCAGCATTAATGCAGGTAAGAGGATACCATTGTACTTAGTTACTCTTCTATTGTAATTTGTGTGTAGCAAATCAAGATTTGTGACATTTGGACCTTAGTTTGCATCTTGGTCCTCCAAATCATGAGCTCTCTTTTGAGCTCTTTTTTTTCGGGGGTCTAAACCAATTGATTTTCCCTCCAAAATGGTGCCATGTAGGTTTAGCCTTGATTTGCCACTTTTTCGGTCTTGGACCCTCATGTAAAAGGCCATGGGTCCAATTTATGGCTCTCAAGCAAAGCAGGAGGATTGCTCTTTTTCATTGGACCTTGGACCCCCCACTAAAATGGTCCTAAGAGTGCAATTCAAGAAAATTGGCCAGTAGTGATTGTCCAACATGCTTTATGTTTTCTCATAACTGTGCTACTTTTTCTTTTCATAAAAACATTTGAATATTACGGGAAACAGAATTGGTCCACAATGACAAAAAGTATTTCCTTTCTAGAATAACACAAGGCAAAGTACTCCAAAAAATTAATACCAAAAAGATGGAAATTGAAATTGTTAAAGATTCCAATAAAGATAATTGTGAATATTATTTGTCCATCCCATATATCTACACTTCTAATATGAACCATGTTGACATTTGGCTCCTATGGTCCACCTCCACATCTGGGAATTGAGTTCTACTTGAACATTATGATTTCATTGTGTAGGGAAGCAAAGTTATTCTTGTGGTTGTGTCATTGTTTTTGCATAGATTGTGAGCTGAAAGCTTTGGCACCCTATTAACCATGGTTTCTTGCAAACATTGACATCCAAAAACAAAATGTCAAAATAATTTCATTGAAATTCAAAAGAAGATGTACATTTAGATATTATTGTGAATGACATCTACTTACATTTGAATTGTGAGAGGATAGTTGTAGCTTGAGAGATGAGCTTCTTTCCTTGTCAAGCTCCACATTGGAAGTATTGGATGTTGTACCTTGAAAATTTGGAGTGAAATGTTGATCATAGTTCACTATTGCTATCCATATCAAAAATATCCTTCCAACAACTTGACATGCAGATATCCTAGCCCCTAAAGTTTCAAATACTTGTTACCATGAATACATCATTAAAATCAATTTGAAATACAAGGAGAAACAAAGATAGATTGATGGCATATGCCAGTAGATAATTATAGGTTTTAATGAAGGTTTGCATAAAAACTAGGGACGTTTCTTGTGCACCATGGAATGCTATCAAACTTGCTTTCATGCACAAATCATCTTACATTTCATTGTTAAATATTAGGTTTTCCTTTATGGGGTGGGTTGATTTTTCAATTTTTGTTTTTATCAATTGTCAAAATCAATTGATGCACATCACCTTTGTGCACTCTCAAATGCTTATAATACATTGTTAGACTAATTGTTTGAGAATACATGAAATTTCAATTTAAATGTTAATACAATGTTTTTTCATGATGTATAGATTGCAAAGTGTAAGAAAAATCAACTTGAAATCATAATAACTTAACTATTTATAAGCCCACTTGTCTCCCTGGGACAATGTAAAAATGTTAACATAATTCCAAATGTTGATATGTTGTTCTCTCTTCTCTTGGTGTTTATCAACATAATTTAATACCAAGAATATTGGATTTCATCATTGAAAATATTTTGTGATGACTCTAACTTGAGCGTGTAACAACTCCCAAAATGGGGATCAAAGTGTTTTTATCAAAATGAAAGAAAGTTCATTATTTTAATGTGGAATTAGGCTAAACAAAATATTGAGATTTGAAACTTAAGAGAATGCAAAATTGTCACAGGAAGTGAAAATGTATGGAATCAAATGGAAGCATTATGAAAATTTCCACGCTAAACTCTCACTTTGGCAATGGGAAGTTCTTACATGTTCCAAATGTTTGGAACAAAGTTTTAGAACCAAACCCTATTTAAATTGAACCTTCTTTAAACTATCAAAAATTTCTGGAAGATTACTTTAATAAATTGGGTTCAAATTTCAAAAACAAACATGTATAGCATAAATTATGACCATTTGAATCAATAGGAGTCAAACTATCAAAGTGATTCTTGACCACTTAAATGATGATCAAATAATCTCCAATTGAAAAACTTAATAATCATAAAAAAACACTTTTCAAGGGTTAAAAGTTTATTTTAAAAAGTTCTTGATTCAAAGGCAAAATGAAAAATTTATGAACCTCCAAATTTGCAAGATTCATAACTTGATAGTTTTGGGATTTCATTTGGGAGGGTTCAAAAAATTATAATTTTGTTGTAGTCACATGAAGAACACTTGACAAAATATAATATAGGGAAAAGACTGGTGGTTTTTCCAGATTCAAATTATGATGAACCTTGCAAGTATGTGATTTGTCCTTGCACCAATTTGATTCCAAATGCACTCTTTTCTTAGTTTGTGCATTTTAATATGTCCATGGCTAAATTTGAAGAGGTTATGTCAGTTTTGTCTCTAAACTAATAAACAACTTTTTAAAGGTGGAGCTAGAGAGGGTACTTAAGGTTTTTAAGAAAATTGCAACACGTTAGAAAATTCATAAAGTGACCATGTTTTTGGACCCTCCTTTCACCCCTTACCCCCTACTTCAACCTCAAACCTTGTTATGCACAAATTAAATAAATATTCTTGAATCAAGGCTAGAACTCAATATCACAATATCTAATGCACACAATTCAAAATAATTATGGTAACAATAAAACTCAACAACAATGATTGCATTTAGGGGAAAAAGACATGGTGAAAATCAAATTACATTGAATCTTGTGATAATTTAAATTTCATTCCCTGTTTAAATGCAATTTATATTTTATAACAAAAATTTCACCGCCTTTAATGACCAAACTTAAGATATTGATGTTGTCTTTTCTTCACTTTATGGATATCTCTATTGTATTGAAAAAAATTCCCCAATACCTTGTGGTAGCCTTTAGGGGTGTGTCACTTTTGACAAAATGAAAACTCATAACTCTATAGTACAATTTGTTTAAAAGGTTTTGATATGGACACTCACAACCATTTGCAATTAGAAGAATAGACATCGGGTTATCTATCTAATCCATCAAGGGTACAACATTTGCATCAAATTGCAGTAATTGGTTGTTCAACCACAATTTTGTGCTCATCTCCTTCATTTGATTGGTAGCGTAATAGTTATTAAAATAATCTTCAATGTTGCAAAGGTTGGTTCAAAACTATGATCTACATATGAGCAAATAGAATGAACATGTGAAAAGTAGATGAAATACCATTATGCAAAAAGATGTGATCTTGTCACAATTCCTTGAGTGACCTACAATGGTGGATCCAATTAGCTCTGAATACATCATATCAATGAAAATCATTTCTTTGGCCAATTCTTCTATATAAAAGCAAAGAAATGTTCTAAGCAAAAGGCATGACTTGACCTATGTTTTTCCCATGACCATGAATCTAATGAGTTGTGTCACCAGTCTTTTGTCTTTTGGGAGATGTCACGAATTTAGTCTTCTCATGCTTGGTGCAAAGTCCACTCCCAATGCTTTCTTCATCTTCATGTGCTTCTTGAATGAAGTTCAATAAGCACATGAGGCTCCTCCTACTCAATTACAATATGGCGACCGTAGGGGAAATCTGATTAACATGTTGAACCTTTGCCCTCAATTCAATTTCCTTCCCAGGAGTTGTGCTTTCTTTCAACCTTATCTCTCATTGATATCTTCAACAAAGAAAAAAAGCCCTTGCGAATTTGGAGACATGGGTGAGCATTAACTGTTATTCTAAACATCAAATTTCATGAACATATTTAATATATATTTGTACATGATAAAAAATTGAAGGGCTCAAATCACAATCTTTTGGAATTTCAAAACACCAAGCTTCTAACATTGAGAGAAAAGTTAATGAGACAATGCAAGCTGTCAAAATCACCTAATTAAAAGCTGAATGAAACATTACTTATTTGTTATGGAATACCAAAGATTGAAAATGAAGCAGATATTGATGTTATCTGACATTTTGCAAAATATTCTGGAATGGAACTCTACCCAAGAACTTTAATCATGTTCATATTATTGATGCAAGAACCATTGCTAGAACTTAGGATCCAAAACAATGTCCAAATTGATGAACGAATCCAAGGACTAACATGGGTAGCATAGAATGTATGAAGTTCTGAACATGCGAGGAGACAACATATATTACTTAGGGTTATATGATAAAAAGCTTGTGTCTTGAACCGGATCAGCAGGTATAGGCGTGGGTGATATCATCCCTGCTCATTGCAGGTTGTCAGTCTGCTTACAGCCTAGCGGATCTCCTCCTCTGTCAAATAGCACTTCAGCTAATGAGTGTTTACAACAAATAACTCAACTGAAGAACTTTATGATCAATGAATCAGCTGTAGAGGAGGAGTATTAACCTCTATTAGGTCACTCTTTGTACTTATTGCGTAATCCCTGTGGGCCAGGGTGAACCGGCACTCAACTGATACCTTCATCTTCTTGAGCGAGGCCCCTTTTTATAATTCACAGAATGTTGAATTTGGACTTGAAGACCATGAATTAGTATGATATAATGTCTTGAACCACCCCAAACATATTTGAGGTTTTTACTTGTGTTGGGCAGTTCTTTACTTTTATGGAGAACCTCTGGTTCAGGTTCTGAAAAGCAAATTGGAATTGCCTCAGTTCCCGTTCAGACTTCTAAATATAAATTACAAGGTTTCAGTTTTTGTTCTGCAGTTTTCTGCAAAATGGTTCCAGTTTCAATTTTTGTTCTGAAAATCAATCCCAGTTTGAATCCAGTTGGAACTGCCTCAGTTCCTGTTCAGATTGCTAATTATAAATTACAAGGCTTGAGTGAATCAGCCCCCATGACTGCACCAGTCCCATTTTGGATCGAGGGCAATTCATCCATCGACTTTGGGTTGGCCAACCACTTGCAACAATTTCATTTTGCACAGGTTTTTAAAAAAGAAGTCCCTTTTTTTTGACCTTTTTTTTTCAAACCCGTTTTACAAACCTACCAACCCCATTCTAGGGCCTGCAACCCCTCTTACTCTTCCCCTTCCTGCATTTTTGGTGGGCCCAACACTCTAATGTCAAGTGTCTCCAGGCGCAAAACACATAACTCCATTTCTAGCGCCATCACTTGTTCCAGTGTGAGCTCCATTGTGTCATTGCCATCACTTGTTCTAATGTGAGCTCTATTGCACCATTGCCATCGCCTATGTCTCCATGTACACTCTACACCTTACCCCCTTTTGTTAATTTTTTTTTTCTTCTTTTATTTTGCATTGTGATGTAGAAGGTAACAATGAATAGTTGTTTGTCATTGTCTTCCTCTTCGTGTTGCCCTAGTACAAAAGACAATGATGAGTAGTTGCGTTGCTTGTCATTGTCTTCTTTGTGTTGCTAAAAGGGTTTTGATATGCAATACCCTCATCATTTCAAAAAGGTGGTGGGGTGCAATATCCTCATCATGTTTACAATAAACTTGCTGATTTTTTTCGCTAGATTTTTTTGTAGACTCAATTCCAAACCCAGATCTTGCACTTCAAAAGGTTCCTCCTCCAACGCAAGATGAACATGGAGATGTAATGGAAGAGAATGAATGGGTTCATGAAGGCTCAAGAAGGTGTTGCAAGGTGAATGCATGCACTAGTTTTTATGTGGCCAAGCGGTTGTTTCATAGACACTTGGACCAAACACATGGCCTTCAAACGCAATTAGGTAGATTTAGGTGTCCATCTATTCGTCCTAGGGGTCTTAGGTGATAAGACCACACTTCTATGAATGTTGAACAATTCACATGCAAAGCAAAAATAGAATGAGAAGAAGGCCTTTGATCAAGTAAAAAGAAAACATAATCTAAATGGGATGAACTTCAAACCCAAGTGCAACAAATGCAAAAGGTATGGTAGCCTTGGTTGGTATGTTTAACCTCCAACATGTTGGGCATCATTGGCATTTCGCATGGGGGGTGGGGTTCATCCCACAAAGTGCATGGTGTAGCTAGAAGAAAAATGACAACCTTGTTGAAGCAATTTGAACAAGCATAGTAGCTTATGCAAAACTTTTCAAAGTTGCATGAGGTATTTGGAATTGAACATTGGAGTCCAATAAGTGTAATTGAATAAAAGAAATGGATGTAATAGCAAAGTATCATGATTCAAAAATTATTCATGGATGTTATGTTTACATATTTAAGCTATTTTTTCTATTAACATTATTTGCATTTTAAAATTGGAATCTAATTTGTTTTAACATTTTTTTGTGCTAAGCTTTGAGGCACAACAAAGGAGACTTTTGTGGCTAATGCGATTTGACTTGCATTTGAACATCATTAGTTGTTCACTCATCATCATGATGCAGCAAAAGCTATGGTAGCTACAACAAATTATCACACCAACATGGACATTGCATTTAATTCATCCTCTTTGGATGAATAATCATAAATATGTCATTGTAGTTGAACTTGTAGTGAGGCTTTAATGCATGTACCCACCATTTTTGTATCAAGCCATTGTAACTTAACTTGGCATGATATTTTTTTGTCACCATCATTTTTGTAGTGTGGCCGCTTGAACATTTTTATATCAATCTGCTTGTTTTAATTTTGAAACCTAATTTTGGGATTTGTAAATTTTGGGATCACTTTATGCCATGTTGCACACAATATCCCTATCCACCACGAATGGATTACATTTACCACAAACCAAATGAGCAATAGCTTCATCTAATAGGGTTAACACATTCTATGGCCATGCTAAAGCATTTAAACAAAACCATCATGAATGTAAGTTGAAGGTCATTATTAAAATGATAAACTATGCAATATTCTCATTATCCTTATCATGAAATACCTACACAATAACCTTAAGGAAAAAATATATTTTAATACTTTTATATAATTATATTTCCCGCATTCATGAAATGACCTCTTGATGCATAGACCATTTCTTTATGTGGGTATTGTAAACTTTTGATCTTCTATTGTCAATGGTTTGGGTTCTCCATAAAGCCCCTCAAATTGCAATACCCACATTGTCAACTAACCCATGTTCATGTTACATTACCTTCATCTAAACTTTTGTTTAATATGTGTTTCTTTTTTGTTAACATTTATATTATTTTCATGGAATATTTTAAAGATGAATTTATGTATTCACATACACATATGTATAAGGAGGTTCATGTTTTTCTTTTGTCTTTCATGATCTACTAAAGGGGAAGAGAATGAAGGTGACTCCATGGCAAAGGTATGAATGATATAAACCTTCCCACTTGTTTTGTTTACATTTTATTAAAGGTTGGGTTTCTTCCCCCCAAAGGTTTAAAGCACAAGTTTGATTAATACATATATAAAATTGTTTCATGTTTTTATTACAATTATGTATCCAATGTTTATAATTTGTACATAATTTAGTGTTATGCAAAAATAATTCCAAAATTAAGTTTAACATTTAGTTATAAAAAAATTGTTAAATTTTAACATTAAATTATGCAACCAATTTTTTTTGTGTTTATCTAATTGAGGGTGAATGTAGGGATTTTTTGTTGCAGAAAAAGGTTTTAACTCAACACTTTAGGGTTCATTTGCATTAGTATGCTTAATTTTTCAAATTTAAACCTATGCATCCATTAGGTTGTAATGTTTACATAATTTATGGTTTATGCAAACAAAATTTACAAATTAGGTTAAGGGTTTTTTGGTCATTTGTATGAAATTGTTTAGTTTGTAGATGAGGATTAAAGTTTCTCTAGTTCAAATGTTTACATAATTTAAAGTTGATGCAATCCATGTAGGAATTACACTGACCTAGATTTGGACATTTGTATTAGATATTAACGATGTGGGTATTGTAGTTTCTTGAAATTTATGATTGCCCTAACCTAGGTTGTGAATGAAAAAGTATTTGGAATACTTGCATCTTCCAACCTTTCTACGGCATAAATATAAATCGTAGCAAAAATGATATGGGAATTGCAAGGACTTGGGTTATTTGTATTTCAATTTTGTAATGGGTGCCCGATCTTAACATGAGAGTATCACGGAAACTTGGTCCATTGTCATTCAAGTCTCATCACATCATGATTTGTCCAATGTATGCAATACCTTTAGTCATAATATTGCCATTGTGATGACAAATATTTTAAAAAAGAAAAGCTAGAATAAAACTATGCAATACTTACATTTGAAGCATAAAATCTTGGCTGGATTTTTTATGTTTCAAGCAATACCCAAATGTTACGCATAAAATACCCATCATTAATGATATAAAAAAAGTATGATGATAGTTTTGAATTTTTTTTTTAATTAGAAGAAAAATAAAGAAATTAGACTCATGATTTATATGTAACAAGAAAAAGACAAATGAAATTGTAGAAGGAGAAATAAATTTAGTTAAAAGATATGAATTTCGTCAATAAGAAATAGAAGTTTAACCAAGAAGAAACAAGAGTTTTGTTAAGAGATAAAAATTTAGCCAAGAAGAAATAAAAGTCTTACCAAAGGATAAAAGTTTAGACTGCAATAAATATATGTTTTATCAAAAAAAAAAAAGATAAGTAAGGGATTAGTTGGTAGTTTGTAGGCAGGGCAAAAAGGTAGGTTAGCAGGGTAGGTAGGTGGGAAGGTAGTATAGAGGTCAGAGTTGGAAAATAATTAGCAGCCAAACAAAAATGGTCAAAGGTCTCAGCAGCCAAAAAAGATTGACCGTAGTAGAATGTTGGTTAACGTAGGGTAAAGAGGCAGATGAAAAACACAGCCCATCCTATGGACAGAAGGGCCAACTGGTGCAGTCATGGGGGCTGGTTCACTCTGGCCCAAGGTTTCAGTTTTTGTTCTGCAATTTTCTGCAAACTGGTTCCAGTTTCAATTTTCTGTTCTGAAAATCAATCCCAGTTTGAATCCAGTTCTTCCTAACCAAAGACCAGACCGGCATCAGACTGCAGTCAGTTGCAGTTCCGTATATTACTTTGTTAAAAATGTATCATGTTTCTATTTCTAATTCCAGTTCCACAAACAAAATACAAGTGCTAATCTCGTTACCAATCCAGTTCCTCAAACAAATAAATTATAGATCCGGTTGTGGTTGTGATTCTGAAAACCAGTTCCCATTTGGATCCGGTCCTTACTAATTGGAACCAGAAGTGGCAATTCTTGTCACCTAAGCAAAGTACCCACACAACATTGGTTTTTTAGTTTTTGTCATGATACGACTACATGTGTTGTTGGTTCACCGAAGGCATCCTTGGTTATAAAAGATGTTACTTTGCTGTTTAATTATTAATGAAATGAATGTCAATTTTCACCTTTCTTCATTGATAAATATGTTACAATCTCAAATTTTATGAATATATTTACGAATCAAAATGAGAAATACTTTCAATAATTTGTTTCTACAAATGTTTAAAACATTTTTGACGGCTTCATTTTTTATAAAAAAATTCTTAAAATTTATCTCCAAAGGAATAAAACATATACCTTGATTTGAACTGATGCCATTTCATAGAAATGAAACCTACCTTCACATGATTATGATCAAATAAGTATTAGGTAAAAAGAAAGTGCATAACCCAATCAGATCATCAAAACCTTGCAAAGCTTTTATTTATAAAACACATCGCATATTTCGAAAATGTATAAAGATATTAAAAACAAGGGATAATTTAAAGGACGTCAAGTTAACACAAACAAACTAGATGTCAAAAACTCTCCATCTCAACAACCGAACTGCTTGTAATCAGATTGACATGAGTTAGGATTTCTTTGTACTGTTTTCTCCTTGGGGGTCCCACAAGCATCTGAAAGTCACTAGAATCCCAAAGGCATTTTGAGGTCCTCCTACAAAAGCTTTGATGAACAGCTGATGATACCTTTGGTACCTAGCTCTAAAAAAATGACAAGAGAATTGTCGTTTGTTATTGTCATTGGCTTTAATCTTAAGAGAGAGAGAGAGAGTGTGTGTATGTGAATGATGCACCTAGTTTTTCATTTGGTCCCAAAATTTGAGGAATATGAGGAAATGTGTTAATTTGAAGAGTAAGTTGATTTTTGGGGAACTTTATGGAACATTTTCTATTTTACCTTGTGTGTGGTTTGAACGTTTGAACTTGCCATAAGGGGACAGTGGCATCACGATGATGAGCCTCTCGTTATAGAAGCTCAGTTGTTTGTTGCGTCTGTCTCTTGCTGACTCTTGTCTGAAGTGGAAAAGCTTTGCCCTGAGCATATCATGTTGATGATCAGTTTCAGTAGATTTTGGTCTTTCTTAAAGAAGAGTGGGGGAGGAGGGTGTGGTGATGATCAGTTTCGACTTGCACGTTTTGTGAGCTGCTGCTGCTGTTGTTGCTTGAGTGTTTGAAGAGCTGGAGGACTTTGTTTAGAATTTGCTGAGCAAGTAAGAATTGTTAGTTGCAATCTGGTTTTGTTTTTGAGAGCGGTTGAGGATTCAGGACTCTGTAATCTTCCTTCTTTGCTGCGGAGATGGGGACGAATATCTTAAAGGAGTTTGTAGCTCTGATATGGCATCATCCTATTGGCACTTGTTGCTTTCTGGTGTTGTTCACACCCCCTTTCCATCCAGTTCTTAGATTTTTCTCTCCCCTTCTGATCTCCACTGCGTTGTTTATTGTTGCCATCTTAACCATGGGGCCGCATTTGCGAGAGTGTTCAGTTGAAGATGAGGAAGAGCAGTTGAGACGGAACTCGCAAGTGGAGGTCTGGGAGGACAAGACAGTGCAGCTCAATCAGTTTGAGGAGCATGAAGCTGAAGAGATATGGCCAGTAACAAAAACTGCCGCTGGTGACGTCCCATCTCCTCCTGGCAAGGAATCTGGTAAGTCCAAGTGGAAGGACTTGAGGAGGATGTACAAGGATAAAGGCATAGCTTGGCTCGACAACTTATTCAGAAATGAGAACTGGAAAGGAGCTGGGCTCAATGACGAGAACGTGTCGATTTTGCAAGAAGCATTTCCCCAAAGAGAAGAAGTGGAAGCTGTGCCACTAGAGAAAAGCAAGGACAAGAGTACCGGAGCTCCCGGGCTTCCTGAAGTAGTGGTCTCTGATAGAGAGCTTCCTCCCAAAGACTTTGCAGCTCTGGGTGGTCATGATGTTCCCAGCGCTGAAAAACAGGTGGTGTTTGCAGACGTTCCTGCTCTAGATCAGGATGCTTCTACTCGTACTCTTGCGAATATCAATCCTGACATGTCTTCCCTGGCGATTGGTGATGGAGGAGATGAAGACGAACAATTTGTAGAAGTCTATGAATCGGGTGATGGATACGAGGAAGGCCATTCTTCTGACTTGGAAACCGGTTCGCCCATTCACGATGATGTGCAGGAGGAATTTGAGGAAGCTCCTGAGGCTTTGATCAGTGCTCTTCAAGTAAATGAAATCCCATCAGCTGCTGCCGCGGTGCTGTTGGAACAACCGCACTCGATTCAACATGTTCCTCCACTACATGAGGATGATCCTGCCTTGGCTATGACCAGTTCAGCAATACACGAGCAGACCCTTTCTCTTCGTGGCGAACACGAGGAGATCCTTGCTCCTGTTTTTGCTGGAATGATGCATGATGAGTCGGTGGTTTCTTCTACGCAGAAGGAGCATCCAGAGGAGAGAGATGATATTGCTGTCAGGGAGATTCAGCAAGATGCATCCGTCGTCCCGGTTAGTGAGAGCCGTGATGAGGGAAGACTTGATCCTGAGAATGACGAAGCGGGATCTCCTCCTGTCACTGACAGTATTGAAGACCAGATTCATCCTCTCTTTTCTGTGATACAAGGTGACAGCTCTGCTAGTGAGCCAGAAGATTCATATATTTGGTCTACAGAGGGAAGAAGTGTGCATGTACAGGAAGACAAATCATCATCCAATACACATGAGGAGAGATGCATCCCTATCAATGAGATTGGTGAGGAGAGTCTGCTTGTTGGTGCTGAGATTGATCAGCGGAGAGCAAACCTTGCTCCTGACACAGGGATATTTCAAGAAAGATGTCTTCCTGTGGATGCAACTACAGATGAGAAGAGATCTAAAGTGCCTTCAAACATGGAACCATGTGTGGAGGGATCTCTTTCAGCAACTGAATATGAAGAGAGGTCCACTCCAGTTTTGGAGATTCATGAAGAGAGGTCTCATGTTCCTGGCTATGAGTTTAACGAAGAGGTATGTGAGGAGATTGGCCCTGTAGCTGGTGCTGATGATACTAAAACTGATGAAGAGATAAAGATAGTGGAAGGAAGATTGGGTCTTGCGATTATAAAACATTCTCTATATGCTAGTGAGACTGATGGGAAGCCATATCATGTGGAGAAGGTACTTAGTTCTGAAGTTTATGAGAGACCACCTGTTCCTGGGACAGACACCTTGCAAGAAAGATCTGGTGATATTTCTAGCAGGGAAATATCTGTGGAGGGTGCATCACCAATTGCCACTCACAATCCTGACAATAAACTAATTCCTGTGCTTGAGGAGGAGACCAGATCTCATGTTTGGGCCTCCCCAAAACATGAAGAGGAATCTGTTCCCACCGCTGAGTTCTGCTTGGATGCTGCAGCTGGATCCCAAGTACATGAGCTTCCTGTAGAAACTCCAGGAACTGATAATTCCATCTCAGCTTCTCTGATTGACACAGCTGACAAGATAGGCAATGATTCGGCATTGGACCCATCCATAACTCAGGTCTTCAGCAATGCTGCTGCTGCTGGACTTAATGCAACCAATATTCGTGCAGCTGAAGTTCACAATTGCAGACTCTCCTTCAGTGATGCGATGGACCAGGCATCTGATGGGGCAATGGTGAACTCATCAGTCCACTCCTTGAAGAGTGGATCTCATGAGCCTAACATAATTGAGCTCCCCATAGCTGAAGCTTATGACTCAACAATAGCAGTTGAGCAGGCAGGTGGTGAACCAGCATTGAACCCAGTTAATGCCTTCAATGAAGCAGACCACACACCTGAACCAATTAAGATATGTCATGATCACACAATCTCTACTAATTGTGCAGCTGATGAGGCAGGTGAGGTAGCAGTAATGAATACAACAGTTCAGCTGATCAATCATGCCAATCTTCGGTCTGAAACAATTAAGAGTACACCTTCAGATGATGGAGGTGAGCTCACATCTGATGCAGCACTAGCTTCCAATCATGTGGTTAGTCAGTTTCCAGTAGTAGAATATGATCATGATAGGACATCAGATGTAGAAGGATTGACCAAGGAGGGTTCTGAAATTGTCCTAAACCCTGATTCTGAAACCATTGAATCCGATGGAAGTGACTCTTCAAAGGAGGTGAAAGAGGTAACTTATTCACATCTCCAACTGAATCACACTGTTGATGTTGATGACAACATTCACAAGAGGCTTTCTTCTGGTGCCAATAACACTACAAGGCAATTATCAACAGCTCAGAAAATTGTGGCTATGGAGGAGCTATCTGATTCAATTCTTGATGGGCCAGCTCGAGATCACACTCAACCACAAGCTTACTTAGTTCACAAAGCTCTGCAGCCAACAACTGCAGAGCAGGTGGCCCATATCTCAGACAAGCTCAAGGGATTCATTGCACAAGGCTCTTCTAGGCGCAGCAAACCCACCAAGGAGTTTACAGAAAAACCTTCACCTGCTCTCAAGGAAGGCTCTTTTGCACTTTCGCAAGCTAGATTTTCATCTTCAACATCTGGCACAAGAAGCTTGTTGCGTCGGATTCATTTTTACTCTTCCAGTGATGACAGCTCAGGTGATGAAGAAGTCTCTCTAGATTCTGACTCAGGCTCAGAATCAGACATGGATTCTGAGCTAAATCATCATCATCCAGCTGTGTTGTCCCATGAGCTCCTTGCTCAAGCTACATGAAATTAGAGTCTGTAAAAGAGCAACTAGCTTGAAAAACTTGCTGTTTTCTCTACACCTTTCAACAATTTAGCAACATATGTTTAGAAGGGTGTAGGCCAGTTCCATAAAGTGGAGACTTCTCTTTGCTTTTTATTGAAGAGGAGCTTTGCAGTGATTTCTGGATCTCTGAATCTCAGATATGGGATAGCAAGAAAAATTCTCACACCAAACTAGACTAAACAATGTACAAAACAGTTTACAAACTCCTTCAATCTATACACCCACAGCTTGCAGTCATTGTTGTCTGTCCATCCTCAGCTTCCCTTGTCTTCAGAGATCTGTCTGCAGGCTTTGCATATCACTTGTGGAGGTTCCTGTCTCTGAAGAAAAGACAGAAGCAGAGTGACAGTTCAACACATACTTTGGTTGCAGCATAAAGCTGCCACAATTGTTGCAACTTGTCCTGCCAAAGAAATCTTGTACCAAAATTCCATGAAGGACTATGGCTAAAAATCTGAGAATCAGTAGCATCTGCAATTGTCAGGTTGGTATTCAGTACAGAGTGGCTCAATTTTTGCTTCAAAAACCGAAACCTCTCTCCTTAATGACTTTAACTTATAATGAACATGTTGCATTATGTCACTCAATGCATAAAACCTGATGTTCCTCATGTGACTTTGCACATATTTCTACATGCTGCAGAAGAAGTTCTTAATGTGTTTTCCTTACAGTATGAGCTTATATCTTCTTGGACTTGTGTGTTCAGTTTTTCTCACACTCATCCAACAACAAGCTCTCAACATCATCCCAGAAATAGGCCTCCTTTGCAAGCATTTGCATCTTCTGGAAACCCTTTGCCATACAACAATAAAGTCCTGGACCAAGAGTGCAGTACCATTGCTCCTTGAAAGGAAGGATAGTATCATGTGTGAGAACTCTGAAATTTTCCTGAATGAATCTTGGAGATCCTACAGGACCTTGATGAAGCCTTTGCTGCAATAGATGGAACTATTTCCCTACATCACGAATTTTTACGAGAGACATATCTCTTTAACCACTTGGCTTTTGGGATCTCTGCATAGATGTATAAGTCAACTACATAAATCCTGGTCTCAAGAACCCATTTCTGGGGCCAGGGTGAAGCAGCACCTACAGGATTCTGTTAACCCTCTTCAGTGAGGCCTCTAAGCCCATTCAGACTTGGTGTTTACAAGATTTGGTGTTGAGTTTGCTAACACTGGGGTTTGTTGACATGGTGTCATGTGACATGATCTACCACAAAGTACTCATTCAGTTATCAATACTACCCAACAATTTCATTCAGTCTTGACATGTTGTTGCCCTACCGTTGTCTAAATCAGTGTTGGGCAGTTCTCTCTTTTTCACTGAAACAACTGGTGGGTAAGTGCCAGGTATATGGAATTATGATCAATGGTTCTCAAAAAATCCAAGAACCAGGTTTGCTAGGATCTGGTGATTGCCAAATTATTAAAACATGAATGAAAAGTCCACAATGATCTAATATTAGATTCATCTAGTGCTAGATGAGTATCTCATCTTGGATGTGAATCGAGTGATGGTAAATCTAATGTGTGCATATGTTTGGGCATGTGCAACTAGGTTAGATTAGGAGTGTGACTTGGACTTGGACAAGTGTGAGGAGCTTGGAGTAAAAGGGCACTTCATTTGGTACCAAAGCAAGCTTTTGAACGAGGCTATGTGGCAATGCATGGGAGACATTGACAAAGCGAAAACCAATCATCAAGGCAATATGTTCAAAGAGTTAGTGAAGGCGAAGGACCAAGTACACATTCCTATAGGGATGAATCGTGATTGCATAGGGTGAGCTAGTGGTGATCCTTTACAAATGGCTATTGTAGTTGATAGATTCATTTCGGGTTCCTCATATACATCGAGGATACTTCATTTAAAAGGTGAAGAGGTTTTTGGATCCACCAAATCAAGGCAAAAGATCTGCCCCTAGGATTAAAAGGTAATTTGCACAAGCACAATCGTGTTAATTTCTCTTGTCTATGAATGAAATTCGTTTCATGCAACTTTGCACTCAATGCAGATGTGGGTTAGTTGAACTGTTTGCAAGAGGTATTTTCAATTCTCACTCAAAACAGTGAGGAGGTGCTGGAATGCATTTGTGGTAACAATGTTTGGTGCATTGAACAATGCCCCCCAAAGTCAAATGCTTAATGTTCAGCATTGCAAAAGGACACCAAACGCTATTACAAGGCGAAAATCATTTCAAAGATAATAGATAGTGGGATTCTTGCTCCTTGTTATGTTGGTAATTGGAGTGTTGTTAGAGGTGCAACAATTGAGCTACACAAATTTTGGTTTTGTCATGATGATCACAATTGTTGTGTTGGAGGTACCAAGAGGAAGTATGCAATTGGTAGGTCCATTGTGCTTTTTATATAGCATGTGCAAGAAGGGAATAATTTCACTGAAGATGAGGTGACAACATTAGAAGAACTTGGTTTCTTCCTTTTTGAAAAGTCAATGTGTCATCCTAGAAATTTCTTTGGTGATGATGCATTTGTTCTTGTCAATAAACTAGCATATGCAAATGCTTGGTTAAAAACTTGAAATGGAAAGAATATTTGTATTCCCGATTTCAACTTAACAACAAAATAAGTGGAAGGTCAGATGTGTTCTTGTCACACAAATCTTAATGCCCACTAACATTCCTACTTTTGGCTATGGATGAATATATCATATCATTTCAAGTTCAATTGAAAATCATAAACAATATGAGGTTATGGTTGGCAAATTCCCTGCATGCATTTACATAAATTTTCTGTCAATGATCATAGGCTCATTAGGCGATTGTGGAAAGTGGGTGCATTGTAAACACCTATGTTACATCTTGCAAAATGTGATGTTATGTGGGTTGATGGAAATGTTCATTCATCATTCAACTTGGAGTTGGGACAAAGTTCATAAATTAACAAGTCATGCCAAAGCTACAAAAGTCAACTAGTTAGATGATTTCTTAGATAATTTAACTAGTTTCGGTATTCTAATTTTGAGAGGTAGAAGTCACTAGTTAAACTAAAGTAGTTTGAGTTTGATACTAACTGGTTGGAGGTAGAAGTCTTTAATTAAACTAAGGTAATTTGAGTTTCTTAATGTTCAAGATGATGCATAGACCAATATCTATGTTGTGTTTTCAAATATTTGCTAAGGCCTTCTAATGACTATCCTCTTCGATTCCATGTTATGAATGTGGACTAAAACATAGTTCATCAACAATTACATGGTAGTTTGCCCAATGTTGAATTTCAAGTACAAATTTATATAGTGTGGTAATATGTTGATTTAATTGTTAGCAACAAAAACCTTGTTCACCTACCTAGGTAAAACAAAGCAAATAGGAGCCAATTTTTTCATAACTAGTGCTTGGTTTTGATGTTCATAAGTTTCATAAACTAAGTTAATGTTGAAAGTATATGTTGTATTTATATGAAGACATTTCTAATATATCAATCTAGCATCTAGATAAGTTTGAAAGTAGTCCAATAAATATAAAATACCTTTTAGCACATTTTAAAGCCCATAACTAGTGTTTTTCAAGACAATGAAATAGTGTAAAAACATTGTTTCAGCACCATTGTTTAACACTATTTAAGGAATTTTCATCCAATTTCATGCTACCATATCATTTTTTTAGGACTATTTTATGGTGACTTAAGAGGTTGCCAATCGCTCCTCTTTGCCCATTTTTACCCACCAGTGTTATCCAAAATTGTCCAACAAATAATATCTTTTTGGATTTTTTCATCCAAAAAGTTCATCCATGTGTCATTCATCCATTTACATGTGGCAAAACATTTAACCACGTTAGTAAAGATTTTGTCCAATGTGGTAAGAGATATTTTTCGCATATTTCATCCATGTCATCAAAAGATGTTTGAAAATAAATTCCATCATGTTCATAGGCTCATGCTCATAGGCTCACAAAATAACATTCCTAGTTTTATTCATTCCTTCTCAAAGCTTCTTGTCCTAGTCATTTTACTCATTTTTTCTTGAAGTTCTTAGTCCTACCCTCTTATTGTTTTTCCTTGACTCGTTTTGCTCATCTTTCCTTAAAATTCCTTGTCTTAATCATCTTGCTCATTCCTCCTTAAAGCTCATAATCTTGGTCATTTTGCTTGTTGGTCCTTGAAGCCAAGGTTTTGGTCATCTTGGTTGTTCTTCCTTGAAGTTCTTGGTCTTGGTCATCTTGTTTGTTCCTTTTTGAAACTCTTTGTTTTGATTGTTTTGCTTGTTTTTCCTTGGATTTCTTAGTCCTAATTATCTTGTTCATTCTTCCTTGAAGCCAAAGTCTTGGTCATATTGCTCATTGTTCCTTGAAGCTCTTGGTCTTGATTCTTTTGTTCATTCTATGTTTTTTAATCAAATTTTCCATGGTCTTAATTGTCTTGCTTATTCTTCCTTAAAGCCAAGGTCTTGGTTGTCTTGTTTGTTCCTCCTTGAAATTATTGGCTTGATTTTCTTGCTTGTTCTTCCTCGAAGCTCCTAGTTTTAATTGTCTTATTCATTCCTCGTAGCCAAGGTATTAGTTGTTTTGTTCACTTTTCCTTGAAGGTTTTGGTTTTGATCCTCTTGTTCGTTCTTCATTGAAGCTTTTAGTCCTACTACAATTTGATTTTTCAAGTTCTTGGCCCTACTTTAGTTCAACTTCTCAAGCTCCTCATCTTGCTTTAATTTGATTTTTCAAGCTTTTGGTCCTTATGCAATAGTTCAACTTCTCAAGCTCCTCATCTTGCTTTAATTTGATTTCTCAAGCTTTTGGTCCTTATGCAATAATTCAACTTCTCAAATTCCTAGTTTTACTTTAGCAATTTGATTTCTCAAGTTCTTCCTCTTGTTGCAGTTCTTCGCTCTTTTTATATGGTTTAACCTTCAAGGCAACTAGTCCTATTGCTATAGTTTGACCTTCATGAACCACCCCCACCCCCACGTCCCTAACGTATTTTGTAGATGGTTACAGCCTTGTTACAACATGAGCTCTTGTTGCTTACTTTTATTTTACTTGTTGCTTAACTGTTTATTGAATTAATGTTGTAAACCCTAGGTTAACACCTACATACCATAGTGGATGTGGCCTAAATCTAGCTTTAAAAGTGTTGTGAGAGCGGTTGCTAACTTGTCTTACAACATTTGTATTCCAAGTTAAAACAAAGTTAGATCTTGCACATTTTTCCATTAATCTACAAGCTATTTTTTCAAGCCTAGTCACCATTTCTACAACTTTATGATATTTGTTCTTCTCTCTCCTTTCACTTCACGTTTTAATTTCTTTTGTTGATGATTTATCAATGGCTTTCTTTTGTAGGATTAGGAGTTACAATGTGTGATTTGGTATAGTTACTAATGGTTCTTTGCCCTTAGTTTGTTTGGTAGGTAAATGGGGCAAGGACAATAAGTTGCACATCTTCATCATCTCTTGGGTCACATTAGGAAAATCTTGGATTTCTAGCTAAAATTATTCACTAAAATTTGCAAGGTTGATTATACATTCATTAGATTCCCTTAGGTTAACTTCTATTAGCCTAGTATGATTTATTATAGGTTCATCTGGTTTCAATGGCCTTGCAATAGGGTTATGAGGCATTTCCACATAGTATCAAGTTGGTTCTTAAGCTAATGATGTGGGATTATTTGTTGATGTTGTTTTTAAAATAATTCTAGCTTTGTTATAGTAAATTACTTCTCCCATCGTTAGTTTCCTTCAACTTTGTCATTTGAACTATAATCCTCTTCACCTTCTTCATTGTCACTTGTTGCTCGTGTTGTGTATATATCTAAAGGGCTAGAAGTATGTTAAATTGCCTTGGGGTTTAAAAGCCATATTCCAAAAACCTTAAATCCATATTTTATGTTTTATTTTCTAAAGCCTTGTGCACCCATGTAACCAAAGTCTTGTCTAGTTCTATATAATGTCTACTAGCCATGGGTACATCCTTTTCCTTCCTAAATGTTGTGTTGAATGGTTTAAAACAAACTACATTTAAAGGTTGTAGTGCATGTGAGGTGTGAAAGGACATGATGATCATATATAAACCAAAAGCTTATGCATGTTTTATTGATTTTAAGGTAACATGGGATCCATGCTTATTTAGAATCAATAAATGACGATTGGTTGTAGAAATCCCACCTAGAATAAATCATTTGAAAAAATAAAATTCCTTAAACAAAACACATGACATCCTCTTTTTTTTGTATTGCCATACATGTATTTGTTTTGCAAAATTTGACGTAATCATCCTTTAATTTCTCATCTTTCATGAAGATGTAAAACCTTGGCAAATTTTTGCATGCTACATTCACTACACAATTCATAGTCAACCATTCCCATGATTTGGGAATGATGATGTAAACATGGTTTGAACCCTTCTTGGCCAAAATCCGAGATTGTGACTATTTGCTAGTTTAGATGCTTATTTTGTTTAAATTCCATACATAATTTGCATTATAATTGTTTTGAGTGTACAATATTTGCAAGTTTTTCATAAAATGATTTGTAGTAGTCTACCAATATAAGAAATTATGGTTTATTTGATTAGAAAACTAAACCAAAAACAAGTCATTTTGACATTTGGTCAATTTGACAACTTAGTCATATGGATAAGTCAATTTGAACACGTCCATTTTGATCGGTGGTTTTTTTTTACTAACCATAAAATGGTCTTTTTGACTAGTCAAATTAGACAAAAAAATTGGGCAACCAAAAAACTTATTTTAAAAAATAGGCCAAAATTTTAATAAAAATATAACTAATAAATAAATAGTAAGTACTTACATCCCCCCCCCACCCATGACCTATTTACCCACCATGGCCTCCTACCTATCTATCCACAATCCACTTAGGTATTATACATTTACACATATGTACTATATATATATATATATATATATATATGAATATACATACTTCACATAATATATGTTGGTAAGGGGTATTGAACCTTGGTCTCCTTGGCTTCACACCAATGTCTTGGCCATCAAACCACCACAAGTCACTTTGTAAAACAATATGAAACCAAATGCATTTAAAATGTTTCTTTGAATTTCAATTTTTTTATAAAAAAATAAACATGTACTTAATGAAGTAAATAGGTAGATAGATCAATTGATAGATAAATGTTTAGGTAGATAACACTACTACAATTCATGGTTTTTTTTACCAAATTTTCTAATAAAAAAAACCTAAAATGACAAGTGTAAAAGAAACCACCCTGTTAATGGGACAAGTCAATTTGGATCTACCAACATGATTAAGTAATCAATTTGAACCTTGTCATTTTTACTGACAAAATGATTAACAAAGTGATTGATTATTTTATTGAAAGATAGTGGACCATTCAATTGAGTCAAATTTATACCTAAATTAAAATCGTTTTTTAAATTATTATTTAAAAAATTAATAGGTGGGTAGGTAAGTAAGTAGGTGGTGAATGAGTCTAGGTAGGTTAAAAAAAGACATTTTAGTAGGTAGGTATTAGTTTAGCTTAATGTACTTAACCTCATCAAGCTACCTTAATTTAACCTACTTGCTTTAGTCATTTAAATTTGCACATATGTTACAAGTATAAGAAATTGAACCCCAAACTTCACAATGATAAACCAAGTCCTTACCAATGGACTACACCATCAAGAGTGGTCAACTTTTGTTAACTTTTTAATCTCACATCATTAAACATAATGACTAAACCTAGGTGACAACTAGTGATTAAAATTAAGTTAAACATAATGGTTAAATCAAGTGGCTAAACCTAATGGTTAAATTTAGTGACTTAATGTAATGACCAAACATAATGGCTAAAATTTAGCTAAACCTAGTAATAAAATCCAGTGGCTAAACATAATGATTAACTTAGTTGATAATTTTAATGGTTATATTTCATGGCTAAACTTAGTGGCTAAATCTAATGGTTAAATATAATGATTAAACTTTAGTTAAACATAATGCTTAAACTTAATGACTAAATTTCATGGTTAAACTTAGTTGTTAAATGTAATAGTTAAACATAATGATTAAACATTGGCTAAACTTAATTGATAAACCTAATGGTTAAACTTTATGGTTAAACATAATGACTAAACCTAAGTTAAACCTAATGGCTAAATCTAGTGGTTAAGCACAGTGGCTGAATTTAGGCTATACTTAATGGCTAAATTTAATGGTACAACTTAGGTTGTACCTAGTGGCTAAATTTAGGTTATATCTAATGGCTAAATTTTATGGTACAATTTAAGCTAAACCTAATGTTAAATTTAGTGGTCAAGCATAGTGGTTAAATTTAAGTTAAACCTAATGGCTAAAATTTGGGTAAATTTAATAGCTACACCTAATGGTTACACCTTGTGGCTAAACTTAAGTAATTGGTAAATGGGTGGATAGGTAGGTATATAATATGTAAATAAGTGGGTAAGTAAGTAGGCAGATTGGTAAGTAAGTATGTAGGTTGCATAAAAGTGAAAAAATATAGGTAAATACATAAATAAATAGGTTAGAAGGTATAAGGAAATAAGTAAGTAGGTAAATAGATAATTAAATAAATAGGTAGGTGAGTAGGTAAAAGGTAGATACATTGTAGGGTAGTATACCATGTCACATTTGATTAAAAATCATTAGCCATTTTGAGTAAATGTTCAACTTGATTGAAGACCATTGGTCATTTTGACTAAAAAACATTGGTCATCTTGATTAAATGTTCAATTTGATTAAAAACCATTGGTCATTTTGACTAAAGATCATTGGTCATCTTGATTAAATGTTCAACTTGATTAAAGACCATTGGCCATTTTGACTAAGGTTGTACAATTTGACTATATATATTTAATAAAATAAATCATTATAATCAAGTTGATTAGTCAAAACATACATGTGTGATTCAAGCCCCTAGTCTTTAATCAAAATGTACATGGCCATTAATCAAAAATGACAAATTAGTCAACTTGAACCTTTTAAAACACCATGATTTGTAATAGTGTATGTAAATAGATAAATAAATAGGTAGTTAGGTGGGTAAATAAATAGATGTATATATATATATATATTGGTAGGTAGATAATTATATAATTATGTAAATAGATAGGTAGATGTTAGGTAGGTAGTGTTAGGTAGGTAAGTAGGATGTAAATAAGTATATGTTAAGTAAATAGGTAGGTAGGTAGCCTTGTAGGCATAGCAAATATGTTAATTAACCAAATTAATATGGCCAATTTGATTAAAATGTGGGCATTTTGATGAACAATTTAAATTTTTTGTCTTTTTAAACTAGATGTACAACTTAACACTTGGTCAAAATGATCACTTTAGTCAAAATTTAAAAAAAAAGAATCATGTGTCTTTCATGCCCCATGCATTTAGTCAAATTGAACATTCTTTTGGTCAATGTGAACATTTTAGTCAAGTTGAACCTTTTGAAAAATCATGATTTCTTATAATGTATAATCAACTTTTGTGTTCTAAAAACTTCCAAACCCTTCGCTTATTTGATGTTCAAATTTGGATGTCTAATCTTGAACTAGTGTCACCAACTATTCTTTGGTACACCACTTGAAAATGGGGTGGGTTTTGTTTATGTAAGCCCAATAACTTTCAAATTTTATTTTTAATAATGTAGTTGACAAACCACATTTTTGTATAGCCAATATCCATGTTATTACTATTGCATCTTCTTGATCTATTAAAACCTTTGTTGGCCTATGGTCCATGATTTAATTTTCTTGGTCTAAAAAGGGGGTCACACTTGTATGTTCCATGACTTACTTGTTGCCCTCAATGAACATGTACATTTTTCAATTGAATCCATGGCTTCTTCCAAGGCTTGATTTGTCCATTTTCCTTTGTTGTTTGATGTTGCAACCCTACTTATTCATGATCTTTTATGGTTTGGTCTTGATGTAGGCTGAGGTGGGACATTTTTTTCTAATGGTTGTTGGTTTAACATGTTTGAACATTGTTTTCAAGGGACATTCAAATCCATGATTATTGTTTATCCCTTAGCCTAGGTTGAAGCCTCTAGCAAGTGGGTGGCGTGCATCATGACCCAACTAGTGGGATGCCTTTCTTTTTCTTATATAGATCCCACAAATACAAAAAACAACAAGGTTAGGATATGTTTGTTGTGCATAGATTAGAATAGATTAAAATGTAAAAGTTTACAAAGTTTCCACATATCATATTGAAATCTTGTGTCCATGCAAGTTGTTGGTATAAAATTGAAATAACAATTCACATGAACTATATGATGTTTTGTTTTCTTCAAACAAGGAGGTGTAGAGTTGGGCATTAAAGAATGTTGGGTTTCATGGGGAACACGAATAAAAAAAAAAGAAGTAGAAAGTACACAAGTAAAAATATAAGGCACACAATATATTGGTTATTGGGTATAAATTATAAATTAATTAGTTTAAAAAATAAGGTACATTTTACTCAAATAATCGATTTAATTAATATATAAAGTATGTAATAATCCAAAACAATGGATTATAAATAATATAGGGTGCAATTTCTTTAAGATGTACCAAAATCTTGTCACAACATCATTTTTTTGTCTTTTTTACCTAGTCCTTTTTTACCATATAAATACACATTTTTGGATGATTATGATGGAATTTAAAATTTTAATAGTTTAAAATATAGTCCTTTAAAAAAAATTAACAACTTTTGATTCATTATTTTTTATGGGGATCAAAATATAGGGTAAAAAATGATTACAATAAGGATTAAACCCTTTTCATCTTATGTGGTACACCTTAAAGGGTTTTCACCCTATAGGGTGGCTTTAATATGTATATATTATAAAATTAGATAATAACACTAGAAGAAAAACATGTATTTTCGACTTCTCTTTGCGACTAAATTTTAGTTGCAAGAGACATTTTGCAACTAAAATCCTTTTAGTCGCCTAAGACAAGTCGCATGTGAAAACTAGTTGCAAATGACAAAGAGTATAAAGTCAACAAATACATTTCATCCTTTGACTCCATTGTA
>Ga0116227_10002625_pt1 | contig 40610 bp, 35 predicted proteins | sample S1TSphgellanicum_FD_89693 | JGI IMG/M metagenome (GOLD analysis project Ga0116227, IMG submission 89693) | Host-associated microbial communities from peat moss isolated from Minnesota, USA - S1T2_Fb - Sphagnum magellanicum MG | ecosystem: Host-associated > Plants > Peat moss > Unclassified...
ACATGAAGAAAGGGGGCCTCACAACAGCATTCTGCAGCCAGGGAAAGGATTGTCACTTCATCAGCTTCAGTGTCATTTTTTTGTGAGCCAAAACTGTGAAGTGGATTCTTCTCACAGAAAGAAAAAGTGGCAAATTTTCAAGGGGCCCATTTTGATGATGGTTTTTTCAAGAAGTGCTGCTTTTTACCTGCCGTGCCTCGGCAGTGCGGAAAACACTCATGTGAGCAGCACAAGGAATAATGTACACTGTGAAAGTAACAAGCATGGCTCCAACCGTTGAGTTGATGGGTCCAAAGAATGGGAATGCTATAGCAAAGAACCAGACAGGCAGAATCACAGGCATGCGGCAGACTGCACGAAGAAGCATGTTTTTTGTAGTGTGGATACCAATAAGCTTCTCCCATACAAAGTAAAGGGGTGTAACAGCAAATCCCACTGTGATGAACTGCAAACAACAAACAATCCAATCACAGGCATTTTCCTTGTAAGGATGCACATCACTGAGAAGGAAAAATCCCTTTTTCTTGAGCCTTGATAACCATCAACTGTCAGATTTGCAGAAAACCATTTCAAGTTACCTGATGAATTAGCATGAGAACAACAGCAAGATCACGAGCACCGCTTCTGGGCAGCAAGGCTAGGGCATTTGCATTTGTCAAAAGCAGGTCTCCAAATGCCCAGTAGACAGCTATGGCAGAAGGTATGGTCAACGTAAACACATATAGGGTGGCAAACACATAAACGTACTTGAACTTCACCGGTTTCCACATTGCATGCATAATCTCTCTGCAAAAAGAATCCCATGCAACCAAGCATCACAATGCCGCCACCACTACCACCCATTTATTTGTCAGAAACCCAATCACAAAAAAACTTCGTATGACCAGAAAAATCACAGATTGATTCATTCTTTTGATTCTTCCATGTGACAGATGGCAAGTAGGTTAACTTTAAATCTACATCATGTTTTAAGCACATATTGCATATTATTGTCATTTGCCAATTGAATATGAAGTTTAGAGTTCTGTGGACAGAGCAGCAGCACTTCTTAGAAAGCTTGTAAGAGAGCACAGCACAGCAGACTTACACAGTGACAGCATGACCTCCAAATGTGTAGAGAATATTAGTGGCGCCAGTAAAGTATGGTACTTTTGCATTGGGTGCACTGTGTACCACATTTGGGATCTAAACCCAAACAACAAAGAACAAAGGCCAGGTGTAAACATTTTTCCATCTAAGTACTTTCAGTGGATACCCACATAAAGTTCTACACATTATTCTTTCTTTCAACACACAGATCAAATTGAGGTTCAAGCATGACAAATTATACTACAACTCTTACTTAATTTGGTCCTTTAAAGTTCAAATGAGATTTTTTAAAAACTTAGGTAGGTTGGTAGATAGAAAGTAGTAGCTACCTGTCCATGGGCAAGCGCAGCGATCGTCATGTACCAAGCTGTGTAAGAAATCATGATAAGACCAAAGAAAGACCAAAGTCGGTAATTGTGGAATGATGGCACCAGCACTGTCACCATGCAGCAAGCTCCAAAGATATATGTCCATTCTCTTTTGTCCAGGTGATCATTCAACAGAAATATATTGCTGCAAATCTCTCTCATGAGCAAACCCCCCCCCAAAAACATCAAAACTATATTGCGTGATTTCATTCCAATTGATCCATTTTCCATTGTTTTTAACATGGGATTATTGACTCAACAACACTGCAGATTTGTGTTCTGTTCAATGTATTTTCCATTGTTTTTGACATGGGATTTGACTTGATACTGCAGATTTTGCTTCTTCCACGGATGAAAGAAGAAGGCAATTTTAGTTCACCTCAAAACTCACCACTGCAATTATCTGCTCCTGCTGCTGAAAGAACCAAAAAAATTGGACAGACAGAGAGTTGGGTTTTCTGGTAGAATGTGCATTCAGCTCACCTGGCACATGCAATGAGCTGAATTACAGCACCAAAGAGGAGGAATGTGCAATTGAAGGTGAGACCTGCAGCTTTCCAGTAAGGACCGAGTAACCCATCCAAGACCTCAAACCACTGTAACAAACAAACCAAACAACATTCCAAATTACTGCAGAGAAAGAATGAGTTGCCACAATATTCTCCAGATACACACAACTGCCATCATGTTCCGATCTCTAGCTGCAATGTGGCAGACGCCAATCTGGTCCAAAAAGTACTGTCACAACATCCTTGGCTGCTCGGGAACACGAGGAAACAACTGCAACCAATGCTGCATCATGAGGGCGAGGACTTCAGGTGGGAAGTGGACCGTGGTTTAGTAGAAGAAGAACAAAGAATGTTGTAATGTGAGAAACCTGGATGACATGATTCTTGAACAGCACGCCTTCCCTTTCCTTGCGGGTGCGGTACTCGGCATACAAGCTTGTGATCATGTAACAGGACCAGCATCCGAGCACACCGTAAAACAGTTGGAACACTATTCCAGATGGGTAACCCAACTGCGAAAATGAATAGGGCAGTGTGAGCAGCACTTGCGCCACCTGCGTGATGATGATCTCTCCTCACAGTCACAGATTGCACGCAAGCTATTAGTACACAAGCTAGTCAATTGTAATCAGGAGCTCACACTAGAGCAAGGATATGGGTGGAGAGAGAATTGCAGGAGCTCATAGTAGAGCAAGAATATGGACAGACACAGAGAGAGGATCGTTGCTCTGACCTGGTTGGAAGCAGCACTGAACCAGGCATCATACACTGAGCCACCATGCCACAAGAGTCTCTTCATGAGGTGCCCATTCATGGATGGGTCATGAGCAGGATCTTCCACAGCTTCCAGCTTCTGGTGGTGGTTGTTCTGTTCTTCCATTTCACCATAAGTTCTCACATGGATGTCTTCCACTGCAGCAGGATCAGCAGCAGCTCTGCTGCCCGTGGTGACAGTAGCCAGCTGCATCTCTTCTACTCAGCTAGCTACAACCACTTCCGGCTCCCCCTTCTTTTCTACAATAGTACTGCTTTGACAACTCCAAATGGGTGCTGGGCAAAATGCCAATTTGCTGTCAGAGGAGTCCAAACGCGGCTTGATGGAACACCACTTGGGAATGTGAGAGACTAGTAGAAGAAGAAGAAGAAGAAGAAGAAGAAAGGAACTCCACATGACAGCATTTTCCAGGAGAAGGGTCCACGTCCATTCAGACACATCCCATATAGTAAAACACAAGGAAAAACACAACAACAATAACAACTCTTCAACAGAAGAAGAAGAAACAACAACTGACCAAAAACCAACAACAACAGTCTACAACAAAAACAAAAACAGCAACAACATCATCACCATCATCATCATCACCATCATCAACAACAACAACAATATATAACTTACAAAAACAAAAACAAAAGAAAAAAAAACAAGCAGCTATCATATAGCACCTAGTACTAAGGAATTCTGGTATATGTAAATTGCAAGTACTTATGATGGGGGAGTGTGATGTAGGGAGGGTTATAGAGGATTGAGCTTCTTTCTCTTCTCTTTTTGGACTGTTTTGTGTGTGTTTTTTCACTTGCATTTGTGGGTTCTTTTTCTATTATGGCTTTTTATTGAGTGAATTTGTTACCACCCAATCACCCATATTAGTACACTTACCTCCCTATGTTTATTTCCAGTGTGGGGTTGGGTATTTGATTTTGGAGATAACCCTCAGTTTCGGGTTTTGGGAATTGCTTTTTTTCCAAAGCAGTGTCTGCATCTTTCACAACTTTGTGTGTTGGGCGGGTATAATCAGATCTGGTATGCAGAGTGGTGTTTTTTGGGGTGCAATATCTAAATACCCGCCCTTGCGCTGGTTATTTCCTACCTTAACTTCCTCCTTCCTTTACCCGCCAAAGAAAAGAAGAAAAACTGAGGCCTCTTTTGCTCATATGGACGGGGGCTCATCTCATTGGATGCCTATAAATTCTTTTCCTAATTTGTGTTCAAGCATCCCATTTTGTGTTTTGCTAATTCCATGGGTAATATAATAGGTAATGTTTTGGGGATGGACTTTGGAGTACTGGCCTAGTGCATTTTACTTCATTTGAACCTCTTCATTTTCTTTTGACAATTGTGATGGAAGCACAATAAGAAAAAGGAAATGGATGAATACGAGGGTTTAGGGTTTAGGATTCATTTTCAGCCATCATATTCAACCAGATTTATGAGGTTTAGGTCCTCAAATGGGTAAGTTTTGTGGATTTTCATTTTTTATAAATATTGGGTTAGGAGCTGGGAAAAAAGAATGTGGCTTTTAAGGTTTTTGCCATTTTACAGAATTTTATTATTTTTATTTTTTGGTCAGATGTAGACCTGGGTACTACTTAGCTCACCCCCTGTAGGTGGAATATATATATATATATATAAAACAAAAAGTTTACAATGCATTCAAAGACCTCATCATTTACTATTATATTTTTATGGGGATCCTTGCCAATGAGGCTACTTCATAAATCGGGGGAAAAAAGGGGAGAGGGGGGGTGCCCTTGATCTGCATCCTAGTAAAAATTTGGCAAATTAAAAATATGAAAAAATGACTTTTTAAGGGTGATTTTTTCTATGGCCAGATTTCCCATTAAAAAAATCCAGATTTTTTTTATTACTTTTCAAATAGGTAGCCAAAAAACATAGAGAAATGCTTAAACTTTTTTCCACTTTGATATCTCATTGATGTCAATCTTCTTATGGATGGATGGATGGATGAATGATCGCCACTTTGGGTAACTTGCATCATAAAATTTAAAAACACTAGGAGTAATAATAAGTGGCATTTGTCCAGGGAGGTCTGTTTCAAAGGAATCATCAAGCTTGGGTTAAAAGGTAGGTGGAGTAGTTAGTACCTAAGGGGGAAAAGCAGGAACAATCAATGGATGGATGGATGCAAAAGATCCTTACACAAGTTAATAAATGCATTTTCTGGTCTATTCCACCAATTTTACAATTTCACACTGACACCATTTGCTCATTCGCTTGCTTGCTTGCTTTGCTTCTTTTGTTTTCATGACAACTTTTTGGTGGAAAAAAGTAGTAGGTTATCATGAAGAAGATGATGCCTCAAGAGGCCAAAACACCCAAGTCAAGAAAACCCTAAGTAGTGATTGATTATTGGAGAACATCCCATGCTTTTTGGCCTTGCCTACCAAGGCAAGGATATCGTGTTTAGATTCATTATAGAGTATAGTAGCTTAAGGGATTTTGGCCCCTAGGTGGTAATAGGTCCATTTTTTTTAATATGAGGATTTTTGAAAGATGATAATTTTTGGCTAGTGTTGGAACTTGAGAGATTTGTTATAGAGTTATAATAATATCTTGAAGGATTTTGGTTTCATTTAGAGGATTTTTGGAAGATTATATTGCTGCATGGTGAAATATTTGAGTTTCCATAATTCTTCATTTGCCTTCAGACACTTTTTAATGTAAATGGCAAGGCCACACTATGACACACCCCCTTGTTTTCCCTTGGTTTTGGATTGGAGCAAGCAAGCAAATAGTGAGTCATTTATGGTTTTCCCCTATACCCTTTGTTCATTGACACATATGTGAGGTAAAAAACTACATGATTTCATCCAATATGTACCCCAAGTTTATAATTGGGGTACTTATTAGTTCAAGTTGAAAATGGTGACCAACCATTTTCAAAATAAAAACTTCATGCAACTAATGAGAAGGCTCAAGGGGGGGGGCGGTGTGGGGGGTTTGAGTTTGTTCTCAATGTGTTCCCATCAAGTTCTCAAAGTGTTCTCATCATTTTTTCAATTGTTCTTGAAGTTCTCAATGTGTTCCTCACTTAATTACATGGTTTCATCCATTTCAATGTAAAATATATGTGATATATATCATGGTTTCAGGTACATGTGTGAAGTTAACTATCTAGTTTGGCCCGTGGCAATGTGAGATATTTATGACATGTGTGTGTCATATATCATACTTTTTGTGTTGATGAGCCAAGGTGTACTTGGAGTAAGGAAAACCATATTCTCCTGTATTGGGTGAAATACCTAGTGCGTTGAAAGAAGAAGGGTTAACCCTTCAATGTATAGTGTAATTTCCAAGCAAGACTGAAAAGGGTACACCTTTAGTCTGCTAAGGTAAGTAAGGATTCAACCGTCCAGTTGTAAGTCCGGGATTAATAAATACATGAAGGAGCTAGTCTTGAAGAGGAGTCTTTGTAAAAGAGGAGTTCTTGACCTCGCTATCATCCTCATTTTCGAAAGTCATCTTCAACCTCTCTCAAAGTTAGTAGCTAGTCTTGAAGAAGAGTTGTTGTAAAAGAGGAGTTCTTGACCTCGCTATCGTCCTCATTTTCAACCTTTCCCAAAGTTGGGAGCTAGTCTTGAAGAGGAGTCATTGTTAAAGAGGAGTCCTTGACCTCACTATCATCCTCATTTTCAAAAGTCATTTTCAACCTTTCCTAAAGTTAGGATTGGAGGATTTAAGTACACAAGTGAGCATACTTCTAACATTGATTTTTTTGGCGGGTGAATTTTCACTATTTTGCACCCAAGAAAATGAAGAAAACCTTGATAAAATGTGTCTTTTTGGCATAACATCACCACCTTACTGAAAATTTTAAAAATTAAAATTAAAAAATATATATGAACTTGCAAGGTGAAGTAAAGTGTGGTGTAACATATAGTGTGAACCACTCCTTACCGAAACTTCAAGTAGTCTATGCCAAATGATCCATTGTGACTTGAAATTCAGTTAAGTGTGAAAATGTTTGGAGTTTGCAAAGATGACAAATTAGGGTTAAGTGTGAAATGGGTGTAGTTGTTCAACTCAAAAGTGCTAAAAAACTTTTGTGTTGTTTTTTTCATTATTCATTGTGAACTTTACTATACCAATGAAGATTTTCAAGAAGTGGTGGAACAATGGAAGCAAGGTTGTTGGTGATGTGAAATATTTAGTGTTGTTTTGTGGTGTTCTTGATAGTGGCTTTGTTGATTTCTCGTGAGCATTAGAGGACTTTTATATTCAAGTGTGTGGTGTTGTGGTTATAATGGTGTGATGATGTTCTATAAGTGTGAAAATAAATGGAAGAAGTTGCAAATGTTGTTGTAGCATCTCAAAAACAATGATTTAATGAAATTAAGAATTTAATTTTTTGCATGTCTCAATATGTGATGTTTTACATTCTTTGTTATCAATTAATGATGTAGGTACCTTATGTTTTTCTATTGTGCTTGGGTACAATGTCTTGCAAAAGTTGATGGCAAGAGTCAATATGTGTTATTTCTTATTAAAAATGACAAAAGTAGATGATGTTAGAGTCTAGGTCCTTGAGTTTACTAGGTTTTGATATTGACCAACAAATTTGAATGAAATGAAAGTTGTGAAGGATATGAATTTGGGAGGTCAAAAAATGCATTAGCAATAGAGAGTATTGTGAGTTTTTACTTGTTGGGGTTTCTAGAGTCCAAAAAATGTGCAAAGTAAAATTGGCAACAATCATGATAATGAAAAGCAAGCTTGACAAGATAACAAAGCTTAATGGGATTTATTGACACTAATTAGGGCAATGGGAGTGATTCATAGGCTTATGGAAAAAAAATTGGTTGAAAGCATCATCTAGGATCTCATACAATGCTTATGAAAACATTCATGTTTAATGAAAGAATGTGAGGATATGTTTAAATTGAAAATTTGAAACTGTATTGTGGAAAGGTGGTAGTAAAGTAGAACTCCTTAATCAAGAGGATACGTAAGAAGATATCAAGAGGATTTCCTAAAAAGTTAGTTATGAGAAAACAACATAAGGAGAGTTTGATTTTTCTTCAACATTGTCAATTGAGAACCTAGTTCCAAGTGTATGGGGTTGTGTAATTTTCATCAAAATATGATTCTATTAGTTTTTCTTAATGTCAATCATGAGTTTTGCTGACAATGGTGCCTAGTTCAATGGATAAATAAAGATTTGTTTATGCAAGTGGTATGTTGAGTTTGAAATAGGACATTGAGAATTGCATAATTATAGTATTTTTCTTTTGGTTAGGACGAGGTTTTCCTACAAGCTTTTGTAGTTATTTCCAATAGCTCCAAGTTTTGGTTATAATGATATCAACATTTTGACAAAAAGGTGTAGGAAACATGACTGTTGAATCTTTTTTTAATGATGGATGATGTTAAATTCTAATGAAGAAGGGAAGATGTTTCAAGAAGACCCAAGGTCAAGTCATTCTTTAACAAGTTATTGAACAATTTGATTTTTCAATTGGGATTGTAGCACTGAACATCAAGGTGTAATGATTATTCACACCTCAAGGTTTGGAACAATATGGGTGATAAGATTGGGTCCTACAAAAGATAAAGTGGGAGATTTCAAAATCAACATATCACATAGTGACTTTCAAACACAAGTGTAAGTGTGGATCAAAGTTTGTGATGGAACTCATAAGTGGGGAACAATGGCACAATACTAGCGAAAGCAATATTTCACAACCTATTTTTTTACAATTCATAGTCTTGATATTTGAAGCTAGGAACTCAATACCAAAAGTAACAGACATGTGAACGCCACATGTTATCACTTCAAAGCATCATTATGTTAGATTTTTCTTACCAAGAATAAAAAATTTGTTTGAGGTTGGGGACAAGCTTGTTAAGGTAGAGTTGACAAATGGAAAAAATGTTCACTATTATTTTGGAAGTAGAGCATGTGTTGGTTGAGTTGGGTGAAACCCCTTTTGAGCTTTTGAAGGAGGAATAGGAGGAAGAGATGATAATTAACACAATGGTGGAAAAACATGGTATTGCGTTAAATGAATCTTTTTTCAAATTTTTCAAGCAATGTGTTTGAACAAATTTGGGAATGGGTTCACTTAGAACTAACAACTTCTTTACATGTTAAATTTAAGCAATTATAAAAACCATATTGTTACGATATGTTTGAAATTGGACACCTTAAACCCAAATGTGGTAAATGTGGCCTCCTTCATGAAATAGAGGATTTGAAATAGCTAAGGACACAAGTGTTGAAACAAGGCAATTGGATGTTGGTCAATATGCTACTACAAGATCAAAAATCCTTACACATCTCATCAAAAGGCAAAATTGTCTTGTCACCTAAGGAAACAATCCTATCTATTCTAGGATAATTGGAATTTCTTTAAAGGTTGGTGAGAATAACAAAAAAAAACATAATGAAGCACTTAAGATGGCAATTGTGATTAATGCAAAAGGAACACCTACAATCTTCAAGATTTGGATCAACAAAAATCATTGCAATAAAACCTTACACTTGTTTGTTAAAATCAACAACCCTTTGGTAAAATGGTTAGTTCATACAAGAGCTTCAATGTCAATAATGTTAACTGATATGATTCATGAACTTGGAATCATGCATTTAGAAGTAGGTCTTTAATCTTTTAATATTATTTTTGAAGTAATCACACAAACACATAGAAATTTCAATGTGCTACATGTAAAAGTGGTAGAAATACAATATTTCATGACATTTACGATTGTAGTTACTAATAACTACAACTTCCTTTTGGGCTTGGACTTCTTCATTAAAATAAACATTAATGTTTACATGGAAAAAAAAATCATCCAAATTAGACATGGCTTAGGGAACAACATACATCTTCTATTGTTGAACTTGGTAAATATGTTGCAACTTGTTAAGGGCAAGATAAAAACCAATATGGAACACAATCAAAAGGATGTAGTAATGATGTTAGAAGCTAGATTATAGCAAATGGAGGTAAAGAGGCATTAAAAGAGACCTATCAACCTTTAATAGATTTTGTAAACCTTATCCAACTTAGTGATGAAACCAATCTTGAATATTCTAATGATCATGAAGAAAATCAAGAATCCATTATAGATGATGACTAACCAAGGTTAATTAGGTAAAGGGAAGAAGAGATGGCAAAAGATGTGATGGATAAGGGGCTAGAATATAAATATTTGTGCAAAAAGAAATGCCTAATTAAATCATTAATAATTATCACCTAAAATAATTGAATGAATTTATAATAAGGGTATTACATTAACATTGAAATTTCTTTAAGTTTTCATTTATTTTGATAACACAAGTTCTTAGGTTTGGAGTGTTAAATTTGAAAGTTCAAAATTGAGTTCTTATGAATTGGTTTAGACCAAGACCCAACACCCTTTTGGTGCAATTACCATAAGGACCATATTAACGCACCCCACTAGAAGAAACAATGTTGTTTGCAACTAAACCACATGTAACTAGATGCAATTGGTTATCCCATGTAACTGTATCACGTTGAGTGTGCAAATACATTTAAATTATGTTATGATTAATTGTTCTTTCATCATTTGAAATTGATGATTTCTAAACTTGGTTTTATGCAAATACATTACCAAATATATGGTTAGTCATACAAATAATCATAACATTGCAACTTGTGTGATGTGGATATTTTATACCTTTCTATAGGGTAAGCGATGGACTGAGGTGTACAAAAATTAAAATTTATGTTTAAAATTATTTTTATGCCTAAATATTAATGATTTTCTTATTTGGAAATTTTTTTCAATTAATTTTTTAAAAATTCAATATATTAAAAAAATTTAATTATATATATATGTCATATTTTCGATTTTTATTTTCCAAATATTATAAAATAAAATAAATTTATTATTTTATTTTAAAAGTGTAAATTCAAGGAAAAAACACAAAAAATCAAGAAAAAAATGATAAAATAATTGTAAACCCACAATGTTTTAAATAAATATGCCACCTACCTTTCAAAGTTTTTTTGGGTGGTCAGGTCAAATTTTTAGTTGTAAAATATTAACCAATGGTTTTTTAAAAAATTCTTTTGCATTGTGGGAACAAAAAAGGAAATAATTAAAAAATGTTCAAAAGAAATTGGGAAATAACATCATACATTGCAGTAAACTTACATTGCACATCATAGTAAAACCCTAAGCCCATATCACTCATTTGTTTTGAATAGATTATTTTGGCTTGTAAATGTTTACATCACATTTTTTTAAGTGTGCACGGCAACATCAATATCTTTGACAATTTTGGTAGGACAATTTTGGAGAAAAATGGAATGGTCAAGTGAAAATGAAAATCAAGGAATGCAAAATGAAAAAGCTACAATATTCATAAGTGAAATTGAAATTGAAGAAGTGGAAGGGTGGGTTGTAGTTCATTTTTTAGTTTGATATAATTGACTTAATCTAATGTCACTTTAGAAAAAGAGTTTGAATTGAAGGGGCATTTGAAATAGATGTAATTTTGAACTTGTAATTTTATCCTAATGGATTAATAGATTGAAATTGTTGTTTTTTATTTGAAAGGCTTAAATATCTAATAAATATTGTATTCCATGATATTTTTATTATTGAAATATGGCATTAGATTTTATAAAAAAACTTGATATTCTTGCATGATACATTAAATGAAACAATTAAAACTTAAAAAGAACCAAAACTAACAAATATTGATAAACTAGATAACCAAAGTTGGTGGATATCAAAAAAATCTAATATCCACCCCACATTGGTTTAGTATCCAACATCAAGTAACAATTGATATATTAGTTAATAGTTAGTATGTAAAAGTTAGGTATAATTAGGACAAAACATGCCCATCACTTAATACCTAGGTGAAAACACACTAAGGGTGAGCCACTTTTGTTCAAAAAAGGTGACGTATAATAAATATTATAATACATAGTAAACAAAAATCTTGATGGCATCTTTTGGTTATCTTAAACACAAGTAAAAAACTTTAGAATTTGCATAACAACATTTTTGAACTCAAAGTTCATTTTGAGTCAAAATTTATTTTGATCCAATGGTTAGATGAAGAGGATCGAATAAAATCAATGTATACAAAATATATAATTTACAGTATTTCAACGGCCATAAGGTTTCATGTTTATGATTCATGAGACATTACCAAACAAAAGAAAATTGAAAAAATAATGTAATGCCCATCTATAAAATCTCCTCCTATTTGATATGGTAGTGGTTTTTTCTTTAAAATAAACTATTATTACGCATTCATTAGTAAACAAATGAAAAAAAACACATTTTTGGAATGAATTCATCCAAAAATTTAAAATTTCGAATTTAAGAAAATTAAATTAATTTATATCAATATCATACACCATTAAAAAATTATCCAAGAATTCCATTCACAACCTTAATTTGGAAGTATATATTCAAAATTTTAAACCTTGTGACGGGTATTATTTTGTCACAAATATACTCCAAATTCTTCAATGTTTGTTGAATTTTTCAAAATAAATGATTAGAAGAAATTTATAGAAAATCAAATATATTTAAAACAAACAAAAATAATCCAAGATGTGATCTCCATACATTACTAAAAAAAGTAATTGTAAAAAGATTATACTTGTGACTACAATTTTGGGGGTAGCTTAGTGTGTTTTCACAATCTACCAAATTTCCCAAATTTCTTGGTTTTTTGAAAGATTTTCATGGCCATGGGTTTGCCAATGGAAGGTTTACAATATTTCTTTGAAGTCCATAAACAAAAGAACAATAGGAAAAAACAAGCAAAAGACAAATTCCTTAAAGGAGAAAAAAAAAAAAAAACTTCCTTTACCTTCAGACTTTATATCTTCTTGTTTGTTTTGAGCGATTTAAAAAGCTATAATGTGTCATTTGAAGCTTTTGAAAGCTTTTCAAAACACAAAACAAAATGGACTAATGACCAAAGAATTTGAGTTTGAAAACTCAAGTTGTTCTTATATGCCTAAATTGAACATTAACCCTCTTCACTTCCAAAAGGCATATCTTGCTCATTTCAAAACTAATTTGAACAATTTTTTTATCTTTAGATGCGTTAGGTTGAAGAATACAAAAAATCTTTAAGATCCAAAGATAACATAACAATGTCCAAAGATTTATGAGTCTTTATCCAGCTTTCTACCCTTGTTGCATTTTAAGTTGCAATTACAATGTTTATCTCATATTATTTGTCATATCTTTGAAGTTTGCAAATATTTAACTCTAGGTGCATTAGTGACAATTGGGATGAACAAATGAAAAAGGTTCAAACCCATTTTTTTAAAAATAAAAATAAAAATAAACCTACTTACCTAGGCCTGCTTACATACCTAGGCCTATTTATCTACCTAATTACCTACCTAGGTACCACATGTTGACATCCTATTAACCTTAAATTGGGCCATTTAAATTTGATTAATTAATTAAAAACACTAAATGCCAAAATGGATTTTAAATTCCATGTATCATTAAATGATTAACCTTAAAAATGGACACGTGTCATGAACAAATATTTCTAAGATTATCTTGCAATTACATTAAGACTATTATAAGTTTCATCCTTCCATGTGAATGATTTTAACTTGCATTTTCATCTAAAAACATGGAAGTAAATTTGATTACTCACATTACAAACTAAAAGTTAATCGCAAATAATTTGATATTGTTGTGTTAGGAGTATATTAAAGGTATATTAAGAATACATCTCAAAGGTTTTATTAATTTATATTTCAAATACATTAATGGATATTTATGAATAGGGTTTAGATTATTTCTAAACCTTAATATTAAAGTTCTACCAATTAAGTTATAATGTATATTAAGAAAATGTAAATGTACTAAGGGCATATTAGGATTATTCATATTGTATTAAATGTATAGTCATGGCTAAACTAAAGGTGTCAAATATTAAACAAGCTTTAGCCAAAATTTAATTGAGGTTTAACAAAATTTTAGTTTAATTTAAACCAAATTTTAATTTATAGAAGATTTAATCAATATTAAACCAAATTTTGGTTTAGCCAAGGATTAGCCAAATTTTAACTAATGTTTTGCCAATGTTTAGTGAAATTTTTATTTCACTAAGTTTTAGTTAATATTTCATCGAATTTTGTTTTGCCAAAGTTTTATCAAATTGTCACCAAGTTAAATTAAAATTTCCAAGGTTTACCCAAGGTTTAGCCAAAAAACATTTAGCCAATGTTTGCCAATGTTTGAGCAATTTTTTTTTTAGTTAATGTTTTGCCAAGTTTTAAAAAAAAAATTGTCTTGCTAATATTTAGACAAAGTTTATTCAAAGTTCAACCAAATTTTAATTTAGTTAATGTTTTTGCCAAACTTTAACTAAGTTTTAGTTTTGCTAGTGTTTAACCAAGGTTTAACCAAGTTTCAGTTTTGCTAATGTTTAGCCAAGGTTTGACCAAATGTTAATCTTGCCAAAGTTTAACAAAGGTTTATCCAAGGTTTAATCAAATTTTACTTTAGCCAATATTTTTGCCAAGGTTTAGTCAAATTTTAATTTAGCCAAAATTTGATCAATTTTTAATTTAGCCAAAGTTTAAACTACGTTCCATGTGACATATTTGGTCTAGGCATAAATGCTATGTAGACCTAGCCTATGTGCGATACAAACTATTTTAGTTAATAAACAAGTTTAATTAGTAGGCAATAAATTAAATTAATAAGTACTAGGTTAAAAAAGGTAGGTAGATAGATAGGTAAATATGTATGTATCTAAATTATGTATGTAGATTGTTTTATAAAATAGGCTTAAAGTACATAGGTAGGTGGGTATGTAACATTAAACTATATAGTTTAGAATATTGTAAAAAATGACAAAAGTTATGGGATAAATTTTATGGTTTGCAACCTAATTTTAAAATTTTAATTATGAATTTGGTGTAAACAATCATGTCACATTTTACTACAACCTTGTCAATTTTTAGTGTGTTATCCATATTTTGTCATGCTTAATTAAATGTCATGTTTGATCACATAGTTAAAAAGTCCATTTTAGTCAATTGAACTAATGAAAAGTAACATGTACTTTTAGCAACCAAGGTTTTTAAACAAATTGACCAAATTCTAATAAAAACAAACAAGGTGATCAAGTTGGACATCTTGAAAAGTTGTAATTTCTTATATATTAAATATTTAAGTTGGATATGTTGAAAATTTTGGTGTTGCAAAACCATGTATAAGTGTTGGCAATTTAACAAAAATGAAACAATAGTAATAATAGACAATGCATAATTGTTAAAGTTTTTCAAATTTTTCAACCTTGAGACAATTGGAAAATGTTGGGTAAACATCATAAAGTCATTGGAAAGTGTAAAAGCCATGCATCTTAATTTTCTTTTGCAAAATTAGTGTATTATAATTTTTGATTTGTTAAATAAGGTACATTGCAAAAGAGTTATACATGGTGTCCAATTTTGTCACAATAGTTTTGAGAAGTGTTATAAATAATAAATCATTCATGTAATTGAACCACTTGAATAATCACACCATTTTGTTTCTTCCCCCATAATGTGGGAAGCCCATGAAAAATTTATGAAAGCTTGTGAGGATTTGATCAATTGATTGTGGAAAATGGTTTGATAATGATTTTAAATTTCATGTACTTCAAGGTGTAGACTACAACAAAAATAGAAACCATGATTTACTAGACTATTGTGTGAAGCTTCTAATGGAAAAAAGAGATTTAGGGGAGTTGTGTTAAGTTTTTTGGTTTTATGCTAATACTTGACATAATTTACTAATAATAATGAAGATCATGGAGCTAATTTTGCAAATTTTGAAGTTGAGGTGAAAGTGAGAATTTCAAAACTTGATAAAGAAGGAGGTGTGTCTATCCATGTGGTGTGCCACTACTCCTAATTGCATACTCTCATCTAGCTTATCAAATCACACACAATTCATGATAATTCAAAGAAGTCACAAAATTTTGTCATGATAAAGTTATAGAAAATTGACAAGATCCATTTGAAAATATATGTGCTTAGAAATTTTGAACTTATGTGCTAGTTTTGAAGAGAAAGGTGATCAAAAGAGAGAGAAAGTGAAAGCAAAGACAATTTTCACGTGTAGATGGCAGGAACAAGTAGATGGTGGACAAGATTAAAAGCCATGTGCATTCACAATTGGTGTGCACAAAAGGATTGTCTCATTACCAGATCATTTTTAACTTCAACTTTGATTAATTGTTATGATTTGTATAACTTACAAGTTATGTCACTTTTATTGTTTCATTAAACAAAAATGTACATAAAAATTAATATGGTTTACAAAAACTCATAATTTTGATGGTTAAAACATGTCCTTCAATGTCCTGGAACACATTGACATTTCATTTTCCTATTTTATCAAAAACAATCAATAGGAATAACAATGTTTGTTCAAATTGTTTCATATTTTAACCACAAATAAAATAAAGTATGCTATAAATGATGGCATAAAATTTAAATATTATAAAGCACCAATTTTTTTGGAATTGATGCCAAAGTTTTTTTTTTTTTGCAGTAATAAGGACAATCATATATTTTTTTTTCATAGTTAGGTTACATTCTAAAAGTTTAAAAGGAAATATGGGAAACATGGATTTAATGAAAAAAAAGACATTATTTGATGTTTAAAAAAATAAAATGACAAACTATCATTATGGCAATGTCATGGCATTTTGCATTTCTTATTGGTTTATACTTTAATAGAGCATTAAAAAGAAATTCAATTATTTCTTATCAACCATTTTTGCACTTATCGGTTGAAGGATTAAATATACATATCCACCTTTTATTGTTTAGTATTTCAAAACATTCATTTTGCTTTAGGACATATGACAAAACTAGGTCATGGTCTTGTTGCGGTAGGCCAATCAATGATGAATGTACTCCCACAAGATTTTGCTTGTACTCATACACAAATTTCATTTGGTAAGATTCAGCTATAAGTTACAAATTGTAGTGCACTTCTTGAGCTAGATTACAACAATAATCCCTTGTGCTATCTAGTAGCCACTTTTGACAAAGCCTTGTGTGCTAAAGTTTTTGGTTACCAACAATTGTTGAAAACGTTTGGGAGACTCAACTTGTGCAACCTCCAAACCTCCTAGTTTCTTTGTAGTTGCAGTTTGGGCTTCTCTCATTGATACAACACTGAACCTGGCTTGAATCGTCACGGGGTGCTTTTGGTATATACCATCACCCATGTAGCAAAATGGATATCATCACTGTTGTAATATAAGAATCACTTTGTAGTTGGCAATGCTTTGATCTTTATAATTGGTGATGGCTTTGATCCAACTGATTTAGATGTATGTTGACACAATTTGGAGATACAACATGATGTAAATTGTGATGGGTACAACTGCAAAGACGTGTTGCCAGAACAACAAAGCTGAAGCTTCATGCTCAGCAAAGCCACGCAAACGAGTCATTCCGCCTGCAAGAATTGAGGTGGGCATAGAATGTTGTAGAAGAAGAACAAACATGTACATCTTGTCATGACTTGCTGGTAAAACACCAAGCTTGGCAGCGAGGAGGACAACACCAATACCCAAAGGTGGCAACACAACCAAACGAGTGAAAGAGATTCCCACCATTGTTCTTAAACCAAGGTTGGAGTGTTGCCCAGGTCCTTCAGACAAAGTGCTGCCGAGACCAAGCATGACAGAAGGAATCAAAGCTGCTCCTAGAATTGTAAGACTATCAGTGATCCAGGCAAGAGGTGCATCATCTCCGAACAAGAGGGAGCTTGTGTTGGGAAAGATTCCTACAACAATGGCCAATAGGGATGCAATTAGGGGTGGTTGTAACATGTGTTGAATTGGTGTCTTCTCTGCCACTACTCTCATCTTCCTTAAGACCTGAGGTTCTGCAATACAGGGCCCATTGCTTCTTGGACTTGCTCCTCCTCCCTCAAGCATGTTCACTGCATCACCACATACAGTTATCAAAATTGGGTTAAAAATTAATGCTTCCAATCATCAATTTTTTGTTAGTCTTAAAAACCAATTGATCATCAAAATCCTTCCTTGTGCATAGAAACATAAATTATATGTTATTCCAAAAAGAGATCATGAAAACGTTTCCAAGTTGTGCATCCAAACATCAATTTTTGTTAGTCAATAAAAAAAGATCTTCATCAAAATGCCTGCTGAGCATCTGAACATCAAATTATGTTAGTAAAAAAAAATAGATCATCAAAATCCTTCCTCATGCATCAATTTTTTTTAGTGAAAAAGAAGACCATCAAAATCCTTCCTTGTGCATTCCAACATCAAAATCCCTTCCTTGTGAATTGAAACAAGTAATTTCCGAGCACTGGTCCATCCACCCACAATTCTGATCCTCTATTTAGTTTCCAGAGTGCATACTCAACCAAGTGTTAATTTTTGCAAGACTGCCTCCAAGCTAGAAACAATCCAAAGACTTCCCCCAAGATAGAAAACACCAAAAAACTCTGTCCCAGTTTCCACCCTCTACTGCTTCCAAGAAATGGGTACTAGTCCTGCAATTTATGCATCATCAGCCTCGACTCTTGAATCCTTGGAGTTTGTGATACTAAATTGAACCTTAAAAAATTCAGTGGTTTTGGTGGGAGGATAGAAAAACTCAGGCAAGAATTGCAAGCTAACCTGCTATTGGTTGTGATGGTAGAGATGGATATCGGAACATGCGAGCAAGCAAAGGTGTACGAGATTCCTCATTCTGAGCCTCATTGACATCCGGCCACTCCATGGATGTCACTGAAGGCATGAAACTCACCTGTCCAATGTTATTGTTAACATCCTTACTTGACATGTTGTGTGAAGCTGCTTCTGGGTCGTCTACTGTACTGGCTGAGGAGACTACAACCTCATAGTACTCTTCAGGTGGCTCCAACATATGATACACAAATGTGTACATGATGATGACACTAACCCATTGTGAAAATGCGACATATGCCACCCCTCTACTGTTGCACCTGTTGCAAGGATGACAATGATTTTTTCAACGCCATAAGAAGAAAGAAACAATCATGGAACAAAACTGCAAGTTTAGAAAATCATGTGTAAGTACTCTGAGATGATCAGATCCTACTAGTGTGCCATCTTCCTCATACTGGGATGAAGAAAAAAGAAAATCCTAATGAAAACTGCAGATGGGTGCAGTCATGATATATGACTGACAGCCTAACTAGTCCTGTGACTGCACCCCAGATGCTAACCAATTTTTTAGCTATGAAGAATTGCTGCCAGCATGAAAACTGCAGATGGGTGCAGTCACGATATGACTGACAGCCTAACTAGTCCTGTGACTGCACCCCAGATGCTAACCAATTTTTTAGCTATGAAGAAATGCTGCCAGCATGAAATATCAATAGAGTACCAGTCAGAAAAGCAAGAAAGGATTTCAAGAGAGTCTTATAAGAGGTATGAGGATGAAGAAGTTATATGAACTTATTTACTTGGGTCCAAAAGGATTTGATTGACCGTGACAAATTGCGCCAATAATTCCAAGAGGAAGAAATCCTGTGTTTCCGATCCCGGTCATAATAACTGTGAATTTGAAGAATTGAGGAGGAGGGCGACAAATGAGAGCTACCACAACACCGACTAAGCAGCCGATGATGGCACTCAGCATCACATTCACAGGAATGAACCACCAGTCACGCATGTTGGACAGAGTGACGGATTGTCCCAGCTCCGTGAAGATCAAGCAGGGCAGAAACAGTGCAAACACCAGCTTTATCAGGAGCTTGGCCGCTTCTGGGGCGATGATTCTGATTTTGGGTTGTGCTAAAACGTACCCCAATCCACACATGGTCAAAACCTTCATCACTGGTACAACTGAAAGCTCGACCATATACGGCAACTTCTCTCCAGCAGCTACCAACCTTGTTGCCACCTTCATAGCAGCTCCAAGCTGGAAAAAAGATTTCATCTTCAGGACTGGCCTTCCATTCAATCAGTACTCCAATCCCACTCCCTTCTAAGAGCTTGCTTCAAAGGAATTATCACAATCAGCCATCTCCCTTGCAAGCCATGGTCTTGTAGATCTTAATACTATTGACGACTTGAGAGATCAGTATCCTTGTAGCCTACCACCGGACTTCAAAATCTCTCACCAAAGAATTCCACAAAAAAAAACTGTTAGATTGGCTACAAAGCAGTAGCAGCAGCAGCAGCAGCAGGATGCTATAAATTTTTTTGGCACAGATCATTTGAATCATCAAACTGTCTATCTTTTTTCTGTAGACGCATCTAAATAATGCCAAGAAGAAAAAAGCGAAAAAACAAAGAAGATTACTGGAGTTCATTTGTCTGTTCCTACTTTCTGTGAACAGCTCTATACTACTCGAGGAACATGCTTACGAACGAGTTAGTCGCAATGCCAAACTCCACTTCAAAACAAAACAGCTAGCTGAAAGCACACTTCTTTTTTTTTTAAACTTTTTTTTTGGGTTTTGTTTTGTGTGTAGGGGAGAGCTAATAATATAGCTACAAGATGTTCTTCTTGTCCCACGATAATTTTCACAAACAAGCCCTGCAATTGAAAGCTACCACCTCGGCAAACAAGCATGCAAAAAGAATGGAGGAAACAAGATGATGATATGATTTCGTGAGAAATAAGAAGAAGAAGAAGACGACAAAGAAAAGCTTGACCATTTTGCCAGCTTTTCCAACACCCTTTTTTGTTCAAAGACATTTATTTGGATAAAAAGTGTAAAGTCTGCTTTTTCCTTCTGTTTCACCCCTCTCTCTGAAGCAGAGTTCTTTTTTCATTTTTGCAAAGTAGCCAGTGGGGCCACCTCTAAAGTGCAGTTGGTGCTGCTATGGCTACTAGCAAGGTGTTGTAGGAGCTCTATGTTGCCCCACTAGCAGATTCTTTATGAAAACTTGGCTGCCACTTCAATTTGTTAGGTGAATTATTTGACATTTTTCTAAATTGCTGAGTTAAGAAAGCTGGTTAGTTTTGGAATGCAGACAGAGTTTTCAGGCTATTAATCAAATGCAGTTGGAGTTTTTATGGTGAGGTTTGTATTGTTGTTGTTGAAATTGGCAATTACTTGAGGCAGGTTGTAGAATTGCCAAAGATATAAACTCTTTGAATGTATAAAAGTAGCTAGAAACAATCATAATCACACGCACTTGCGGGGAAATTGAACCCCTAAAACTTGCTTTTCCAACACAAGTTGTAACCAAAAAGAAAGAGGAAGATTAAAAGAACAAGCCTAATGGCATATGAAAGCATCGAAACAGAGTCAAATTCTCTAGAACCCTACAACCAATTCCATTACTTGATTTGTGATACCACTGTCAAGGAGAGATTCTATTGATGTCTACTTATTCTTATTTTGACAGAACCAACTTCTATACACGAAGCTTTGCAAATCTGCTACAACTATGTGTATCTTCATCACATATTTCCTTAGTGGCCATGTACTACTGGTTGCGAAGCACCAATTCATACCACTAAGAATCTAAAATCTATTTGAGGTATGGCTTTGAGGTTAGAACTCTCAAGGTTCATTCAGTCCATATGAATTGCTAACCATTTTCCCATTGAATGCAATAATGTAACGTAACACCAAATCTCTCAGATGAAAACCTAAATCTTGCAGACACTTGGATTCAAATGTTCCTAACCTATCAATAGATATTATGTTCATTTAGAACCACTCAAAAAGACAGACTCTTATGCAAGAATGTACTACAAATTTCATCTCTTCAAGTTTCCCCCACTCTTGACCTTGTTTGTCTCATTCTGCCCAACCTAAGGACACCCTTTTGAGGTTTCTAGTATTCACTCTGACAATTATTTACAACATGGATTCAAAATGCTGCAACAAAAGATCCCGTTTCCAAAAAATGCATTTTGACTTCTATATGCCCCTTAGTTCTACAGTTCGGACCTTTTTTTTTCTTCATCATCCCTCAGCATCAACCCCTCATATCATCTATCCTCCTTTAGATCTACACATTTACTCTGCTAAGTCCTTGGCGCAATGGAGTTCATTAACAATTGGCTTAGTAGTATAAACTGTAATAACAAGAAATTTCATACTAGAAAGAACCTGCCACCTTACTCCTCCATTCTCCCTCTTATTTTACCTTCCATCGTCAATTACGCAAACCTTTCTTCAATGCAGTTGCTCCCTCCACCATCCATCACTTAGTGCAGTTCCTGTTTTCCATAACACACAAATAAACAAAGTTGCTTACCCATGCATTCCTTGCAATAGCGATGGAAATATTCCCGTTGCAAGCATGCAAAAAGTTAACGGCTAATGAAAATAATAAAACAAAAAAAAAACAAAACCCTAAAAACTATTGTGTTCACAATATTAGGGTGACTTTTTGTTCGGTCACAAAATGACCTATAATCAACCAAGTTAATATACAAGAAGAATTTTTTAAATCATGCAAGGAGAAAAATCAATGCAATTGGAGTCCAAAAAGTTCACTAGTATGTAAATAGCCATTAAATTCAACAAATAAAAAAACACACCCAAGCCAAAAAGAATCTACCTTTGTAGAAACATAAGCAACAACTCCTACCTTTGCAAAAACATGGCCAACAACTCCACAAAATATAGCCCACCCTAACCATCATAATAACATTGGTGTTGTGACGTTCGCTATTGTTCAATACACTTTGCATATGGGAAATTTTGTTAAGTGTAAAACCATTGTGCAAACATCCGAACAACAAGGCGCAAATGGGTAATCAACCCATTGCGGAGCTTTGATTTCATGAAGGCCAACGTAAAAAAACAATGTTCATTTTCCACACTACCCACGATTTGCACCATGGCCATTTCAGCTAATTTCACATATTTTGGGAAGCTCCAAACAAGAACTTGAGATGTTGTCACCAACACCACATTATGGTCAAAGGATTGGTGTCAAAAGGTGGAGCCATGCATGCGGCTGCATTAGACTTCATCATCTACTTGAACATGCTTTGCTGGCTATCAAGGTCATTGACATTGAGGACGTTAAGCACAAAGGTTTCCACCCCATCCAACAATTGTGTTTTGCTAGAGCAAAATGTTGTTTTGATTATAGCAAGTTGTTTTGGGAAAGATGTCTCATAGTCTACCTATAACCAATACTTGGGATACACAATCCCAAGAGCATCCATGAGACCATGGGCTAAAAACCTTGTTTCCAATTATTGAATCAATGTTTCTGCGGCCCTTGCCAATGCATCCACATTACACAACAACAAAACTACTTTAGATAACCAAACTTGTAGCCATGCTTCTAACAACCCTTGTAAAAGCATGAAGATAAAACAAAATTCAACAAATTGAAAGAAAACAATCAAATAAGCCAAAAGATGGAGTTTTAAAATTTACCTTTACATTGGTTCTTCACCAATGATTCAACAACAACAAATATAAATTCAATGACAAATGTAGCCGTCAAAGTCTTTAAATCACAATGCATTACCCATATGTGCTAGCCATTTATTTCAAAGGCCAAATGTTGGAGTCCAGAATTAAGATCAAGTATCCACTTCAAGTGGATGTTTTCATGCTTACATTCAAATAAAGACTTGAATGCCCAAAAGATATTTACAGTGAAATTCAAACTTTGTTCCAAATACATGTTATACATCACCTTGACAGACCTTGATAACAGCCACAAGGTCACACACAAACACATCTTATATCTATGCAAATTTTATCAAAGCATGCACAAATTCCAATAGTGGCAATATATAAGCAAGTCCCAACAAGATCTGCATGTCACACAAATGTTCATAATTTTGTTTGACTCACTAGTTTGTAAAGTTGTCTAACGCCATTTTCACCAAGAGTGTTATGTATTCTGCCATCAACCTTTTGGCAAGGCTCAACATTGAAATCCACCTTGTTTTCACATTCTAGAGAATATTATTCCCCTTTGTTTCTAACATTTCAGTCAACTTTGTAAACTCTAGATGTCTTTTTGGTGAATGTGCAAAATAACTATGCAAGGTTTGCAACAAATGCTCAAGGTGGATCACTAGAAGCAAACTTGATAAAATTTGCACAACTAAGTTTGTTTGATGGGCCATGCAATGGATCCTTAAAGAATTGGGAGCATAATTGTCATGGATATATTTGACACTAGTCCTTGTCCCTTGAAAAACATTAACACCATCTATCCAAAACATATAAGCTTTTGGGCAATCTGGTCTCGTGGAAAACCTCCACCTATCATGAGTGCCTCCATAATAACCTTAGTTAGGATATCACCCCTTGAATTTGCAACCACCTTATCCAAAAATATTAAAATGGGAATCCTTACCCAATTTTACACCACATAACAATGGATAGACAACCATTCTTGCTTGTTAACTATGGAGACTTCATTAGAGCTTAGAGCAACATAATGTGTACCTTCAACTACAACCTTAGTGGCCCTCATCACTGCTTGGTGCATGAATTTTGCCATGGTGCAGCTAGAACTATCACTCCAATGTTTTTAACTATTTTTGGGCACTACCAAAAATTCAAACAATGGCCTCAAAGATTCATATTCCAACATTGGATGGCCCTATTGTAGCAAGTGAAACACAATGGAAAAATTAAACAACTTTCGGAACTTTCTCTCCTACCACCCAATGTGCCAATTGGGCATCAACAATCTCTTAGCTACAAGATGCAAGTGTTTTCTGGTTCTTGGCATGCTTATAAACCTTGGAATAAAACCAATCCCTTTTATTCACATTAGACCCCATATTCTTCACAGCTTTTTGACAACCTACATGCTTACAAAGGGAATCCCATTTAACAACAAATATTTTGTTTTTCCCTTCTACTTCAGTACAAACCCTACATTTGATAATGTGCAAGGTTCCATCTTCCCCTACAAACAATTCTGCCCATGGAAGTTTTGCAACATAGTTCCTCTTCTTGATGCCTACCTTAGGTTGGATGGGCTTATCATTTTTAGCACTAGGGGAAGACCCACTCAAAAACATGGACACATTTTTAATGCAATCTACATTGGAAGGATCAGAACTACAACTAGAAATAAAGGATGAAAAGATGGAAGAGCAGGACCATGATATGAAAATGTTTTGTCATTGGTAGGAATGACAAGAGGCCCACCTACCCACTACAACAAAAGTATGGTTTTTTTGCCATTAACATTGTGATTGAAATGACTATATAGTCACAATATAGGAGAGAGTACTAGTATGAAGTGACTAAGGGTGTCCATTATGACTAACATTAAAAGTAACAATGTCCATTTTGATTACAAAAACTAACATTGCAGTCAAATTGGATAACATATTTCACACGTGGTAGAGATGGTGCCAACACGGAATTGTTTATGTTGACTAATATGACTAACGTGCCTAAAATTAGTCATCAAACTATGATTGATGTGATTGTAATGTCATTTATAATATGATGTGGTAATATTAAAATTAAAAAATTATTATAGGTTATTATTATTTGTGTTAGTCACAAAAAAATATTTGCTAGCATAGTTAGGTTCACATGTTTATCAATGATTATTAATAATTATTTCACATGAAATGAAAAATTCATAAAGGACAATAATTTGAAATTTTAAAAAATGAAATGGGAAAATGGAGTATATAATATATTCAATCTGAATTTTTGTACATACTTATATATACTAATATTTCACAAAATATATTATAATTACTAATTATATGTTTATATGTCAATTTTGAAGTAATCAAATACCATTATTTAATTAAAATTTGTAATGAATAAAGTGAACACATCATATGTAGTTCCAAATTAAATTAATATTGAACCACACACCAATGACCATATATGTAATGATCTTTACATCACCTAACCCTAAAGGCCCATACTTTTGGATATATGGTTTAACACTACTATAGAAATTTTGAACACACAGTCCACATTATGGATATTTCAAATGACACAAAGAGGCCCTTGTCAAGTAGATGATTTACAAAATTACAGTAACACATGTGCATGGTTTTGAGCATTGTTTTGAACCTTCATCTCAATTTGAAACTAAAACCATTGTAATAAATTAAGGTTAGGTTAACCATCATTGTTAGAGTTGTTTGGCCCATTATATTCATTTGCACTTTGTGGATCATTGTCATGACTATCCTGATTTGTTCCAATAGTATCAACATCTGCCAAATCTATAGGCATGAGTGGAACTTTTCCAACAATAGTGGTTGTTTGAGTTACCTCGGGAATTGAAATTGGAGTTTGTAAACTAGTGTAACTATCATCATTATCAATTCGGAACATATCCAAATCAATAGGGTTAGAGTCAACACAATCTATTACTAGTTTACCATGAGGATTTTTGTGTAGAACTACCTTCCACCCTTTTTCCTTTGGATCAACAGAAAACAACACTTGTTCTACATGAATTGGGAAAGCAAAAGATTGATAAAAAATGGGAATTGGGGAATTGAAATTAACGAGTGTGAAGTTGTGCTTGTCTCTTTTGACTATTGCACTACTCCTTATGTAATTTGCTTTCATCCAATTGTAGAAAAAAACTATAGTATTGAATACCCCATAGTTGAGCTCCAATATCTCTTCAATCTAGTTTACATATTCTAGCTTTGCAAGGATAGGTCGTTGATCATTTAGTCCTAATACACATTTTGGTTCAAACATAATAGCAATGTCACTATCCCTTGTGGCCAAATGTTCTTCACCACTTGAAACACATAAATAGTTTCCAAAAACATACATTGCATGATATGTTGTAGCTTCCAATGTTGGTGGCACGAACATATGCACAACATCTTTGTCAATTATTTCACCATTTTTGATGGCTAAGGAAATGGTAGTCCTAACCCAAATTGGAAATGGGGCAACTTCTACAAGGTGGTCTAGGAATACATGAACTTGGGATCGACCAATAGTTTGTAAAATTTCTCGTCTTTCTTCATTTCGTATCCCAACTTCTATAGTATGCTTCCTACCATCACAATTCAGCCATGGGTTAGTTCAAGCATAATAACCAAGATATACAAGTTATAAATGTTGTGACTTGTATCCAATGCAAACCTCCAATTTATGTTTGGAACTTAAAAATATTTACCATAGAGTTTAAAGTGGCATACAAGCACCATGGAGCCATTAATTCCACATTTTGAAGGACAAAAGAGTGGGCCGTGTCTTGAAGGTTGACACTCAATTTTCTTTGGCGCTTGTTTCCTTCAACCACCTCATCAACCATACACTGGTTGTTTCATCCCACATCCTTCACTTTGTGGTTGTAAAATCTTGCAAATATTTTGTGCAAAATCCCAATGCTTCCTCTATTGCGTAACCTCCTATCATGGATCTTTTAGGCCTTGCTTCGTTCTTCACATATCCCTTTAATGTCTTCATATAATGTTCCATAGGATACATCTAGTATGTATGTGGTTCTAGTCACGATCAAGGTTTCATAAAAGAAAATGTTGTCTTAAAACTACAAGGTGCCAAAAGTTACATTTAAAAATGAAAACATCCTATTGGCCAAATTTTTGTGCATTTCCTGCACTTGTGTGATTGTTGAAATACATATCACATGTAGATTCAAACATAAGCATATTTGCTATACAATATTTTTTCTCCACAATCATTCTTCTTTTACTTTCATCAAAAGTTATGTTAGTGCACATGCTTGAATATGCGTGTGTTGTTGAAGTTCAATTTGGTTCAAATCATGTTCAAACATTTCTTTGAACTAATCAAATGCCAAATCTTTTTGATTGTTCCCCACTTTTAAACTCCTTTCAACAATTCATTTCATTTGTCATTTGTTTCCTAGTCTTGGGAATAGTTATGGAATTTAAAGAATGGAATCTAAACATGGCCTTATATTATGGTGGATTCAATTTTATCACCCCATTTCACTTTCAATATTCTACCTCGGATCCCATATCTTTGGCTACAATAATATTTCATTGATTTTTTAAATTTGTGTCAAATCGGTGTTGTATTCCATCCAATTCCATATTCATCCCCTTCATTTTTTGACATGTTATCGAATCTATCTTGATCTGCATTCCATTCCCTCACTTTTCACCTTCTTTTTGTAATATTTGTTTCCCAAACTATCGCTTAAATTTCCAATTGTTGGAAGAAAAATCAAGCTCCCATTTTCATTATTCAACATGGTAAAAGAGTAAAAATAAAAAACCTCAATAATTCAATCAACAATAACTTAACTAGCTAAGCTCCAAATGTATTACATTCATGTGCACTCTATTGTAATTTTGTAGACATTGACAATATTCAAATAGACATGTACAATGTGATAATTTTGATGTGAGAGTAAAACAACAACCATCAAAATCCACCATGCCTTTTAACATTAATGTTGATCAACTGTGGAAATTGGGGAGGGAAAAGTAAGGTGTTAGGTTTCAAATATTGAGTTCCAATAAACTATTTAATGTGGTTGTACAAATATATGTGGGCTTACATTAGACTATTTCAAATTTGACCCCTTATACACTATTCTGTTTTTTTGGGGGGACTATTAGGGAGTGGTAAAGTTGTTAAATTTGAGCCACCCAACCTTGCATTCACCTTGTAGTTGTTGTTGCATTGTTGATTTGCAAATTACATGTGTGATTTCCAAATTTCTAAGTTGCATTGTTGTTGCATTGTTGGTTTCCAAGTTGGCTACATGATTCTGAAGTGTTTATGGGTAGCTAATGCATGTATAGGTTGTTGTCTAAGTGAGTTATAGTGTGGCATTCATGATGTAAATTGCATATCCAATGAGTGTATTGCAATAGGTTGTGAATGGTATAGTTGAACAACAATAACGTGCATAAGATAAATGGATTGAAAACATTGAACACAATCCGCTTGCCATAGTTCCATCCATCACACAATAGACCACTTTCAATTTACAACAATATATTCCTACACTAAACATACATTTAAACCCTTAAGTAGAAGCCACAAAACATTAATTATGTCTACAATGTGTTATTACATTTTTTGTGATAATAATTTATATTAGACGTTCCTATAATTCCTTATACAATGTCCCATAAAAAATGCGAAAAACCAATATTTGATTCCATAATCATAATTATTGTGAAAATTCTAAAAGCGAGTTATGAATTGTTAGATAAAATCACCCAAAGATGCAAGTAATGTTTAAATTGTTCTTAAATTCCAATAGGCATTACTTGGTACACAAACAAACCCCAAAAAATCACAAAAAAACTTAAAATTGACCCCACCTTGGGGTACCACATTTTAGATGTGCCTATGTTTTGTTGTTCTATCCTTTAGATGGTTGTGTTTCTGGGCAAGGGATTCAAGTAATCCAATATGCCTCTTCAATGCATTATCACTGTTGCATATGGGAACAAAGTTGTGGTAATTGGGTGTGCCAAGTTGGCAACACCCTGCACTAACATGTTATGTTGTTATCCTTTCAAAACTTTCAATGCTAAAAGCAAATTCAATTACAAGGTTGGAAATTCCACAATTGTGGTTCTAAGGTTAGAGAAGACATTATCAATGATGTCAATTACATCCTCATCACATGTGAATTTAGGATGATCTTTGAGCTTTCTAGGTTAATTTTCTATGTAGGTCATTCGTCTCTAGGATCATCATATTTGGTGTCATCGTTTCTAAGCCCGCACTTAGGACTATTGTGTTTGGGAATTACACCACCCTTTGTGACCCCATGTAAGATATTGATTTCTCTAACAATTGAACCAATGTCCCTAACGTTTTGGTGAAGCATCTTGAAAACTTTCATGACATGCTTACAAACAATGCCTTGTGCTATAAGGGGGCAATCACATTCGGCCATTTTGAAGTTGGAGCATGTACGGTCCGCATTTTTCCTAGGTGGTTGGTGGATGCCACAAATGCAATGTCCTCCCCATTTGGGTAATAGGACATTTGTATTTGGAATATCATGAGCTCGCAAGAAGGCACTAGCAACAATGCCTTTTTGTTTTTTTATTTTCACATAACCAAATTTTTTGCATTGCACCCCATACCAATAGTGAGTTAGAACATCACGAATGAGATTGTAGATGAACCAATCCATCTTACATCTTGTAAGCCTTTCCTGAGAAAAATAAAAAAATTGTTTCATATTGTTGTGAAATGATTCCATAATTACATTAGTGTCTTGTTTTACATGGGGGATGTTTCAATTTCCAATGCACCATATCCTTGTTTTTTGCAACTAGTGTTCTTTCACATATTAAAAAAAAGGGCTAAATTAGGGTAATTGGTTACCAATAGCTCAAATTGTTATTCTACCCATAAGACAAGTTTCACATGAAATGGACAATTTCGAGAATAAATGATGTTTCCAAGAGTAGATAAAACTCTTGACCTCTCCTCCACACTAGCAATCTACTTGATTATATTTTTAGCCCATATTGTTTTGCGAACATGCCACAAGCACAAAAACATTTTGGCTTCAAGCCAAATGTTGTTGCAAATGCAAGCTCAAGAGGTAAACTTTGATATTTGGCCTCACAAATACATATCCTTCACCATGGGATGGAATGAAAGTAAATATCAAAATTCTTGATTTTGTAGCACAAGGAAAATTGTGGGTGTGAAATTGGTGAACCCACAATTTCTTACCTTAGGACATTAATTTCGACTTACACATTGTCCACAATGACAACATTGGGCATTTAATTGATTAAGACACATTTTGATAATGTTTGGGGGACTCAATGTAAATCATTTTACATATTTTTTCCAATGACAATGAAGGCAACAGGTATGCCATTTTGCCATTCATTAAACACCATCAAGGTATACAAAAGGATTGCAAAGAACATGGAACAAATATTGTGTTTTGCATTCATAAACAATGATCTTGTCACTACACTTCATCCAATGGAAGAGGAAAGCATACCCTACTCTAATTCATTCCAAAGGTCACATTGAATGAAATTGAGCTAACGCGCTCCCAAGTCCCTAGTTAGCCCAAGTTGGGGCTAAGTCTCTCAAGTTGCGGAAATGTGGGGGATTCAAGGCACGTTTCCAGCTTCCAACATTAAAGGGGGGGGGGTAAAAGGGGCGTGCTGAAAGCTCCGGGATTAGACTAGGAAGAGGGACAAGCTACTTAGTTATTCGGTCCTGCATCCAAAACTAACCAACAAGTTGGTTATAACTCATTCTTCACACTTTTGGTGTTGGGACAAGCCACAGGCAACCTTGGATTTACTTGACTCACCACAGCCCGGACTCGAGGGAAGCCACCAACTTCCCCCACATAGTATTTTTTGCATCTCATTGCCACACTTGCATCCGAATGGCACTTTTTCCCGGGACTCCCAAAGTGGAGTCCCAAAACTGTCCCGGTTTGGACTCCCGGGACTTTGGGCGTTCATAACTTTTCGCTCCGACCTTAGATTGGGACGAGGTCTAAAGCAAAGTTGTAGCTCTCCTTGAGAGCTTTCTAAAGGTGTGTTGCACTTCACCTGCACGCACCGGGATCGGGTCGATTCCCGACTTTTAGTGGTCGGGAGTCAAATTGCCAGTTTAACTCCCGGCCCTTCTTTCGACCATAACTTGTGCTGCAGATATCCAAATGGCTCATGCAAGGCCATTTTGGACATCTACAGTTCAAGACCTTTCCAACGGTATAAAGAACACTCTAATGTGAGGTGTTTTGACCCTTGCAATCACGTTCTGAGTTTTCAAAAGTCCCGGAGGACTCCCAAGTCCCATTTTCGAGAATGTGAGTGGCGACCTCACACTTCCCTCAAAGTGGGGTTGCGACATGAGCTTTGGTTTCCAGAATTTTCCATCATTTCAAATTGCCACGGAGTTTGAATTCCGAATGTGAATGGTGTGTCATTTTGGTTTGGTAGATTTAGGTCCAAAGTGGCATGTTGGACATAATAAAAAATCAAATCAAGGTTTTCCAAAATCAACATTTTGACACCGATGGGAGCCTTGGGGTGTTTTTGCCATAATTCATTAGTTTTTTTCTTTGCCAAGTTTTTGATATCAGATGGGAGCACAAAAGTGTCATGGGTTACATGTTCATTGTTCAATGTTTTTTCCTTAACATAGGCCTTATGATGAGCCATTACTTGAATAGGAGAAAGGCCTTGCCTTATAAGTCCCATCAGGCGTGCCTTCATACCAATTGACATATCATGACAATTGAGATCCTAAGGCATGGCGATATCCAAGTAGATCTTTCTTATGGCATATTTGGCCTTGTTTGTTTTTATGTTCTCTATGTAGGTATATTAGCTGACAAAGACTTGGGTCCAAATATGGTTGCTTGGCAATGAATGTTCTTTGACAACCTTGCTTGATGGACATACTTGACATTGTCTTTCCAAATAAAAAAATTGGGTTGTGAATGATGGTTCAATTTTGGAAACTCACTCAAAGATTTTCTTCTCATTTTTTGGTAGTAGTATCACTCCCTCTCCTTTGCTTGCATTTTTGTTGTTTAGATAAAAGAAGCTTTTGCATGTCTATCAGCATAAAATTGGTTCTATTTTTCAATCCAAAGTTGTAGGAATATTTGCAAAACAAAAACAATGGCTTTAAATGACCTACCAATGACAAGAATATAAATAAATGTCCAAATTGACTTTATGTGAAAAGTCCATAAGTTGCATCAATGAATCAAATTAACAATCATACCCCATAAGAAACTAAGGTCTAGGATACAACATTAGACCCCCCATGAAACTAAGGTTTAAGGCAAGACATCGGACCCCATATAAAACTAAGGTGTAGGGCAATATAACATGGAATGTTGTAGGTCATTTTAACCCATATGAAACTAAGGTATAGGTAGATAATGCAAAAAAATGCCTCACTTTGGAAATAATAAATGAAGGTTACAGGATAGGAAAAAATTAGAAATAATGTCAAATCATGAATAGAGGTGAGGTATGATAGACATTGGAAACAATTAAAGGTGGAGAGATTGGAAAGGGGATGATAAAGTCTACCAACTAAAAATTCAAAGAAAATGTTTGGATGTTGTTAAATTTTATAGAATGGTGCAATGTTGTTTTGCACCCAAAAATGATCGAGGTCACTTCAACTTGGGGCCTAAAAAACAAAGATCTTCACATATGGAACATTTCAAAACCCAGTTTGTGAAAGTGACAATGAATGGTAGCAAACAAATATAAAAAAATGCATTGCTTTGAAAAAGGATAACCTTATAGATAAAATAACACCTATAAACAAGTGCAACAAAATTTGCTCTAAGGTTTGTCAATGCATGTGTTCAGGGATTACAAATTTTGTGTTTTTTTGTCCTTGTAAATTTGCAAGGGAACTCAGGGTAATTGTGTACCCCTTGGACAAAATCCTCGAACCAATCCCATGGCATGATTGAAACTTCAATGTGGTTATAGAGGCCATGCTTGGTGGTGACATGAGGAAGCCACTTGATACCATGCTTTTGAAATGGTCTAGGAGGAGGAGATTGCATTGTCTCCTTCAAAGCTTGAATTAAATCTCTTTCCTTTGAAGCAAAAAATGGTTCATTATGCAATGTCTTTGTATGTACAACATCCACAACAACTTTGTCATCTTGGTGTGCCATTGGAATAATGAAACTTTTATGTTTTACAAATGATCTGCCACTTTGGTTTTATACCCTAATTTTAAAAAAAAGACTATGCAAGAATTAGAATCTAGGCTAAATGTGAGCTTCAATTGGAAGTTTTTTTCAACCCTAGGCTGAATTGGAATCTAGGCTAGATGGAAGCCTTAATGTCGAGTATGCCTTCTTGCACCAAAATCTACATTGGACGTAAAACACTAAGCGAAACAAAGGTTCTGCAAATAATTAAACATAACAAATTAAAGGACTAATGCAACCCCCTACTTTATTGGAAGCATGGATAGGAAATTGGTTTCCTATTTTGTTTCATGCGAAGAATCATGTTTTGTCGATGGAGTTGAAGCAAACAACAATTTTTTTACAAAAATCTAGTGATTCAAATTTGTTGCAAGAAAATTGCAAGCTTGATGTGTTGGTTTGCATCAAATGTATGGTTATGGGTTGGCCATGAATCTTATCACAATTAGTCTAATTTTAGACTCAAGAAGCAAACCGACCATTGTTGTGGTGCTGCTATAGTTGTAATCTAGAGCTTTGCGCAATGAAAACTAGGAACATTGAAGGCACTATTTTAAGTTTGTTCTCAAATCTATGTGCATGTAGAATGCCACATAGAACATGGAAGTGTTTTGTAAACAAAATTACGATCGTTGGCAACAACGCATGCTTGAAAAAGAGTTCGACAATGTTTTACAAACAACAATGGGTAGGACCCCCTCGGTGGCCAAATGGCAGCTCCGATGGTGGGGTAGGGTGTTTGAGAATAGTAGCTGACAGAGCTCGGTGGGAGGTATTTAACATCTCGCCTTTCAATGTACTAATATACAAAGTGTGTTGAATAGCATTGCATATAGGTGTGAATTTTTTTTTATGGCTAATGAAATTGCTAGATTTGGTGGTCAGAACTTTTTTCATAGTTATCTTGAGCAAATTAACGATTAAACTATGTTATAGCTTTCTGAGAAATTTGCAAAACCAATGAAAATGGTAGAAAGGGACCATTATTTTCGATGTTCAACATAATAATGTTGTGTGTGTATCTAAAGATTTCTTTTGTAGGCCAATGGGATTGCTGGATTTGATGGTCTGTAATTTTGGTTTTAAAAATCTAGAGTGAAGTAAGAATTCAATGTTTAACAGCTATTTATTTACAGACCCAGCTTTTTGCACATTGCTTGTGTGCACTTTGTTTTGGATGTAGAAGCAGGCTTTACATGAACTGGGAACTATTAAAATAGGAAGCCTTGCTTGAACCAACACACACTGATTACCATGGCAAAATCCTCTCAATTCCTCTAAATATTATAAATATCTGCTGCTTAGACTGACTAAATCGGAGTCTTGGAGTCCAAATCAAACATTTATTGGGTTTAATTTGGTCACTAAGATGCCTCACTCTATAAGGTGAAGGTATCAGTATGTTCAAACTGTTCCCTGAAGTTTCCCAACAATTGAACTCAAGTGTTGTATTGATGAATGATTCCTGAATAGGTATTAGGCAACCATGGTCACGGAGTCTGTCATCAGTGTAGCCAAAAAATGGGGGACAACACAACTAGGAAAAAAACACTCCTGAGTGCCAATGAAACCAGAAGTCAGTCCCGATGCCCCATAATTTTTTCGTTCATGGATGGGTTGGTGGGGGCAGGAGCTGCTGTTTGTGCATTTTGTTTTGAGTGGCAGGGAAGAAGGTGAAAGATGATGCAAGAAGACCATCTAGATGTCAGTTCACTGAATTAATGGCAATTCATTGAGTTACATTTAAAAAAATAAAAATTGCACTTGTATTTTGGGACTAAACCAAAAGGTTGAGACACAAACTTTTTTTTTTTGTTTTGTTTGTTTTTGGGTGTGATATGTAACATGCACCCAACACAACCACACTTTAGCCCCCCTAAGCTTCGGGTCGAAAGTGGAATTGTCACAACTACTAAAGGTGAGCAAAAGGGATTTTGTTTTTGATCATGTTCAATCTTCCAATTTTTGTGATCACCAATCAAAGATGTGACTTCTTGCAAAAGGAAAAAAAAAGAATTTTGGTAGACACCCCATGATTAATTGATAGAAACTAACAATATCAAGTACCCAATAGTACCAAAATGTGAGACAAAATGAGTTCTACATTATCCATCTATACAGCAAAGCCAATAAATGTCCCCCATCACCAAATATAATGAATCCTATAGGATCCTCTTGTCTTGGTGTTTGTTAACAATAGTTTAAATCTAATTGATTTCTTTAGGCAATGAGTTTTGATTACACTTCAGGTGACATATGCCTCCAACCTAAGTTGAGCTGTAGCAATGGTGGGACTTGCTGACTGCAGACTTTCCCTGTCCTTAGTTGAGCTTGGACTTCAGCTGTAGCATTCAGTTGCAACTGAACAACATGGGTCCCTACTATCTAGTTCCAAGATTTTCAAATAGGACCTTTGTCCTTTAATTGCCCTTTTTCACTTCTTGACATTGTTGTTGTTTATATACATATATTGAATCAAAATGGCAGACCCAACCTGACAAGCCTTTGGCACCCCCAAGTCAAGTTCACTGGACTCCTCGATGTTTTAGAGTTCTATTGGCATGACTGCATCAATACAGACCTCACTAGTACAGGTTCAAAAATGTCATACCTTCAGTTTCACCTCTAGAGCCCATTCTAATTTCTTATTATAGATCATAGATCCTCAGCCTTGGGCATGGGCCTGTACTGTATGTGAAGAAGAAATTGTATGGGAGAAAATTCGAAGAGTGTGCACCAATGTTGGTCCATTATCAACTTTTGAACATACCAGCCTTGCCTTGCTATACAGTACCTCTCTACAATAATTTCATAGGAGCCAGGTCCTGGAATTGGGTCCAAGACTGTTGTCTAGCTTATATGAGGTAAGTACATGAATGGTATTGAAACTGATATAAAACTTGTCCAAGGGTGGCATTGGTAAGGTCCTTGATACTGGTGTTGGTAGCGGAGGCTGATGCAAGCAGGAGCAGGCCTGCTCCAGCATAAAGCATGGAAGGCTTTATGTTTGAAATGGTGGAAGGTCAGTATGTGATCAATGGAAGGCTCCTTCAACTAAGGAACGAATCTTCCATGCAAGGAGGTGTGTTCAAATACAAAGCAAAAAACCTTGGAGCTCTATGAAGAAAGAATGGACTGAACAAGTTAGTGATACAATTTTTTGAAAGACTGTTGTACCTTACTCCATGCTCTCAACATTTAAGTCTCATTTCTGAAACCACGGACCCACCTTGGACATGGGCTTTATTCTGACTTAACAGGGAAGCATATGTGAAGAAGTTAAAGATATAATTTGAAGAATGTTGCATAATTTTCCTACTACATGCTTTTACTTCGTCATCAATCTGCCTTGGACATGGCGCTTTATTGTGCACGAGCAAGAAAGGAACATTTAAGTCTTCAGCCCAAGAAATTAAATGCAGTCAGTACAAAACTGCAGCCAATTTAACATTTTCCAGCAAGGAACAGTATGGGAAAACTTATTATTACAACAATTTCAAGAGTGTTGCACTTCACTTCACACATCAAAGCTTGTTGCTTTTTTATCTTTGCACTCTAGGGCAATTGTGAGGCAGGATCTTGTGCAGCGTAAAGCCCAATGCTGAGGGCTTTCCCAAAATAAAGTTTTTACAAGTCCTGCCCCACATTTTGGGAATTTCCCCTACCCTAAGATATCATGAACCATCATAACGCATGAGGTGATCATTATCATGAACCTTTGGCTTCATCCCTCCCCCTCTTCAAGAGTAGGCATAATATGCTTCCCCTTGGTTCACCTTGTGATCTACGCATGTTAAGTTTCATGCTAACCTTCACCCCGATGTTTTTACAATGAGTAAAGTCCTAGGCTGGGGCATTCCCAAAATATGAGGGTAGACTTGATCCTTGCTACTCTTAAGGAGTAGGTGTAATGTCTTTCCTCTTTTTGAGGAGAGATGATATTCATTATCATAATAAGGTGCCCTCAAAGGAAATTTCTTCAAGTGAATTCATTTCATGCTCAAGTTTGAGCATTGCCCATGTGATGCCATACACTGGGAAGGCCCCTACGTGGTGGGTATTTCACTGAAAGGACCCCCTTGAACAATTGGCTTTCACCATTTTCAATTGCTTTTTACTATTTCAATAGGCTTTTATGCAAAGTATGGCTCCCCATTGAGAGCACTATCCTTGTAAAGAAGGAGTTTACCATGATAATGCTCTCAATGGGGCCCCACACTAGATAACAGAGGTTGACGTCTCATGATACTTGAGTGCTGAAGTAATTAATCTTCCACCCCTGGGGCTAATCAACATTTCCTCTTTTGTGTCATAGAATTTATCACCACACTTAGTGCTAGTATACGGACTCCTTCCTAGTGTTCAATTTCTGTTGTCTGAGGGATTTTATCTTCAGTGTTGGGGGGTTCTCAAGTGTTGACCCGGTTCTCACATGGGAATCGATCGACACTTTTAAATGTGGGAACCGAAACGAAAACCGACCTCAGGTTCTCACATGACCGAGAACCGGTTCAAATGTGTACATATTTTAGGTTTTGGAGAAGCGGACAGGTTCTCACATAGAACTCAGATCCGGTTCTCAGAGTTCTGTGTATCATTTATTTGGTTCCTCTTGTTCTTCTTCTCACTTGGGACTGCTAACTCTTGGTCTCCTGTTGCTATTACTTTTTTTCTTATACTGCTATTCCTTTTCTCCCATTATTATTCTTCTCTCTTTACTACTATTACTCTTCTTTTTACTGCTATTACTGTTCTCTCTTTATTGGTATTACTCCTCTCTTCAATACTATTTACTTTTTTTCCCATTGCTCTTCTTCTTTTCCTGTTGCTGTTACTTTTCTCACATGGTGCTGCTCTTTTCGTGTGATGAAGTCCTTTAATTATTAAAACTGATTTTAATTAATGACAAAATTTTAATCATCAGGATGTTGTTGTATATATTAGAACCGACTTATCTGAGAACCGGGTGAGTTTGACTTTTTTTGATAACCTGACTGGTTCTCACCAGCCCCCAAAAATTATATATACTAGAGAACCGGAACCGTTTTTTGTGAGAACCGCCCAACACTGGTTATCTTCAACACCAAAAAAAATTTCTTTAAAATTGTCAGCTATGTTTAAAATTGACAACTAAGGTTTTTTTTATTAGCGATTAGTCTTGCATACATATATATATATATGGACTATTATGACTAAATGTTCTTGCAATTAAATGGTCTCATCAGTCGGGACATTCTATTTTACCAATGAATTCACTGATATCAATCCTAAGTATTTCTTTTATTTTCATTCTAAAGACTAAAAGAGTAATTTTTGAGATTTTGAAAAATTCCCATTACTATGAAGGAATGATTGGATAAGTTTTTTTGAATTTTCAAACATATCAAAAACATCAACATTGCAAATTTGAATTAATTTGTGTCCAATCTGACCTAGCTGTAGGATACCTTACTTTCACTAAGGCTTTTTTTGTGCGATTCATGTCCTTGAAATCAAACTCTTGACTTGTAGAACTACCTTAGGTATGGATGGGCACCTATTTATTGTGTGTGAAGAATTGAGGGGAAAAGAAAATTTTTACTTATGCAAAACCCTTTACACAAATGCACGTTTCTCAAATGTTGATTGGAGGATCTTCTTTCTCTTCTCTTCATGTTCAATGTAGGACGTGGGTCGAGTTTTAAATTCTAAGCAATAATGGCTTAGAATATACTAAAGGAAAGATCTCAAATTAATACTGAAGGAAAAAAAAATTCCATGTTTTTGATGTGATGAGGAAATTGGCATGTGGTGGGGGTGTTTGTAGGCTAGTTTCAATCTAGTTCATGCATAAGTACATAGTACGTTCATACAATGTACGTATGTACATTGGGTTGTTAATTTGTAACTGAATCTAAGTTCTAGTGGGGTACCACTTTCAAGAGGGTATTGGTTTATGTTCAAGAAATTATAGCTTCTAGTACTTAGAATTTTTTTAGTTGACTTGCATCCCTATCTTAAACATGGTGAACAGACTTTGCTTTGGGAAGCCATTAGATTCGCTCACCTCCAATTTTAAGGGGCTTGGACAAGAAACCTCAAAATTTGGGTTAAGATTTGTCTACACCATGGAAAATCACATTGATGTTTTACAAAGGGTATTATTGAAAAGACTAAGATTGAGGTGGCGAGCACTCTTTATTTGGTAAGCAATTTTCATAATGCAAACTAACATTCAGATCATCTGAAATGGTTCAAACAAAGGGTTTCTCAATGACAATTGGGAATGACTAAACAACAAATATTCAATTTGCAAAGTAGCAATGGTCATATTATCTAACACGAAAGGGCAAACCTATTTGCTTTGTTGGGTATCTTCCAACTTCATTGACATACTACAGTGATTATCAACTCAACATCATTTTCCAAAGGTCCCATTGTGCCACTACTCACAATATTATGCACAAACACCAAAGAACGAACACATGTGTATCATGAAGTGCTTGTCTTCAATATGCAAGCATAGATGGAATGACCATTGGTATAGACAATGAGGTGGACTATTTCAAGTATGCAAAGGCTTAACAAATTTCCAAATAGGAAATGAGTATTAATGTAAGTAGGAATATCAAAGTGTGAAGCAATTTGGCACACGATGATAATGGCCACACTTTGGTGTAAGTTGGGTTCAAATATTATGGCTTTAACCTTGAGCATGTGATGAGTACAAAGTTTTTGCTTTGAGTGTCCAAGGCTTTAAAGTCTAAAAGACTTTTTTTTTCCCTCTTATAAATAGTTTTGACAATTTTTTGAATCAAATGTAGAGAATCATTTAAAGTGGCAAGTGCTGATCATTTGAATATGTTTTATATTGTGTCAAAGAAACCTCTGTAACAATATGCTGGACAACCCAAACAAACCTAAGGTTGAAAATTTATGGAATGGATGGAGTCTCAATTGAGAATCTGGCCATTTTGATGTATGGGTATGAAAAATTACCCAGAATTGTATATGCCATTGTGTGTCTAATGTTAAATGATTAACATGGTGCCTTATTTGGGTTTGACATTTAGGTGCTAAATAATTATTTTATTTTTTGAAATCAAGGTTTGGCAATAGAAATGATAATTTATTCATTTCTTGGCTTGATATTATGCTGAAAAAAAATACTAATGATAACCAATCATTACATTTAATCTTCACGACTCATTGAAAGAGAAGTATTGCACTCTTTTCATCATAGTTCTTGGTTGCAAGTAAAAAGGTTTTCATTATATTTAAAAACTTAAGTGAATCATAGTACACAT
>Ga0116227_10002627_pt1 | contig 40583 bp, 32 predicted proteins | sample S1TSphgellanicum_FD_89693 | JGI IMG/M metagenome (GOLD analysis project Ga0116227, IMG submission 89693) | Host-associated microbial communities from peat moss isolated from Minnesota, USA - S1T2_Fb - Sphagnum magellanicum MG | ecosystem: Host-associated > Plants > Peat moss > Unclassified...
CAAGTGCAAACATAAATCTTTATTGAAAGGAAAGTACAACATAATGCTCACAACACAAAACACAACATCAAGAACTCTCCAAGGTTCTTGTCACAAGAAATACACAAACTTGTGTAATGAAGAGAAGAGAGACAAACCATCAACACCAAGGTATTTAACTACAAGACCAAACCACAAATAACCAAACTAAAATAACTAAAGAAAGTAATTCAACCTTGTGAAAGTAACCTAGTTACTTTCCTACTCCAGTAACTAATGAAACCTAACTAGTTGAGCTTGAATTCTCAACAAAATAGACTTGGTTTCTTGAATGTTTCCATCAAGTGGAGTCAATGGTTTTGATTTCACACCTTTATAAGCATTGTATAAATTGCTCTCAAATGTCAAATATGCAACAAAAACAAGTGATAAACATAATACCCAAGGTCAACTTGGAAATGAATCTCTTTTATTGCACCTTTCTAATTTATTTTGAACAAGAACATGAAAGAAACCTTGAAATCTTCTAGTACTTGATACACCATTTCTAAAATTATTTGAATGCTTAAATTTATAATACCTTCAAACCACAACTTTAACACATACAACCTTCATGCATTTGGTATATGGTAGGAAATTTTTTGTTGCTTGTAGGGTTTCTTGCAATGATAAAATGTTCCCCTCCAACAATGTTATAAATGTAAATTAACAACCTTAATAGTCATGGACTTGAACAAAAAAATAACAGAAAATGGAAAGGTTTAATTGCTTATCATTAAAATGTAAGCAACAAGATGTGAGGACTCAACCACCATCCTCATCATCACTCAATGGTGGTGTTGTTGAATGTAAGAGGGAGGGAAGAAAATTAGCTATAATGGTTATAATAGTAAACAACACAAACAACATCAATGGGATGGCCTACCTTAGATCTAGTTATTATGAAGAAACCTCCATCCTCACCAACATTCAATGTAGTGTTGTTGAATGTAAGAAGGAGAGAAAAAAATGAACAATAATGGCTATAACAACAAACAACAACAACAACAATAACAAAATGAGCCCGCCTACCCTATATCGTGTGAGGAAACCTACATCCTCACCATTGCTTAATATTGGTATTATTGAATGAAGAATGGAGGGAAGAACATGAGCAATAATGGCTTTAATGACAAACAACAACAACAACAAAATGAACCCACCTACCTTAAATCTAGTTGTTGTAAGGAGATCTCCATCCTCACCATTGTTCAATGGTGACATTCACTACTACAAAACATGGTTTTTCAAATGGTTCAAGTTGATTAACTGGTCTTTTTTTACTAATGGACATGTCCATTTGGATTAGAGCCCGAAGCATGTACTTTTTAACCAATCAACTTGACTGAAGTGACTTATTTGACCAATACATCTTGTCAAGTTAAACAACCCTAGTCAAAATGGCCAATGGATTTTAGTCAAATGGGACATCTGGTCAAATTGAACATAAAAAATTAACATCATTAATCAAAATGACCAATGTTATTTATTCAAATGGGACGTTTTATGCCTATTACATACCTATTTTTTACCTCCCATTTACAATTTTACAACCTACCTACCAACCCACCCACTTGCTTAAATGTACTACCTACCTACCTACCAACCCGCCCACCTACCTAAATGTACTACCTACCTACCAACCCACCCACCTACTTAGATGTAATACCTACCTAATACCCACCTACCTACCTACATACTACCTACTTATTTACCTAGATGTATTACCTACCTACCTATTCACCCACCTATAACCTACCTACATATTAACTATTTACCTGCCCACACACCTACTTACATACATGTATTATGTACCTACATACCCACACACCCACCTACCTACATACTACTACCCACCCACTTGCCTATCTACTTACCCGGCCGCCCACCTGCCCACTTATCTTTTATAACCTACCTACTTTCATACCTCATAATCTTGTAATGAAATGTCAAAATAAACATGTGAAATAAAAAAATTGACAAAAATTGAACACCTTTTGATGGTGCGGTCCATTGGTTAAAGACTTGGTTTATCATTGGGGAAGTCAAGGGTTCAATTCCTAACATTATAACCTATGTACATGCTTAAAGGGCTAAGGTAGGAAGGGTAGGTTAAATAGGATATACTAGGTTAGGTTAAGGTAGGTCAAGTAGGATAAGGTAAGGTAGGGTAGGGTAGGCTACTACCTACCTACTTGCCTTTTTAGGACCTACCTACCTACCACAATTTTTTTTTTATCCAAGCAAAATTGATTAGTCAAAATTACCAATCAAATGGTCCATATTTTGTCAATCAAAAATACCACCCCAATCACAATGGACATGTTGAAACCAACTTGTCCAAAATGACAAAATGGTCTTTTTTACGCATGTTCAAATTGGTTACTTTTTGACTAAATTTGCCAGTCAAAAAATACCATGTTTTTTAGTAGTGGTTATTGAATGCAAGGAGGGAAAAAAATTAACAACAATGGCTTTAACATCAAACACGTAAACAACAGTAATGGAATGAGCTTGCCTACCTATATCTAATTATACCAAGTACTTTGAGATTTGAAATTGACCTTCGGCTTGCCCCCTCCCCCCAAATTGCTTTTTGATTAATTTTATGTTTTCACACAAGGGAATTTGCTACTCTATTTTACCATGTTTACACATACCGAACCATTAGGTTAAACCATTGAAACCCATTAACAAATACCCAACCTAGTGTTTACAAATACAACTACACCTAAACCACCTAAAACCAACCCTAAGGCCACTAAACCTGACCACATCCAATCTACTAAAAAATAACTAAATGTACCACCATGGTGGACCACCATAACGCTACAATAATAAAACTACAATACCACTAATATGCCAGTACCAATCCATTAAAAAACCACCATAATATGATTACAATACCATTGAAACAAACCATTTCAAATCCACTAAAAAAACTAATATAAACTACTATTGTAGAACTATAATATCACTAAAACATGCCACTCCTAAACTATTGATAAACATATATACAAACCACAATAACAACCCACCATAAACCCACTACAATAGAATTGCAACACCACTAAAGCATATCGCTCAATTAAACCACTGAAAAACCATAAAATGAACCACCATTTGTAATCATTAACACATAATTCAAAAACCACCACAAAAAAACCCTTGAAAACCACTTGTTGATAACTATGAAGCCCACTAAGCAATAACCCACAAAACCAATAACAAAATGCTTGAAAACCATCACATGAAACCACCAATTGAACCACCAATGAATATGCCCATTGTCTGAAGACCACCAAGCCACCTAAAAGAAAAAACAAATCCAAACTAGTCCAAACCACCCAATTGTCTATTCATTTGTTTTCTTATCCCACTAGGGACCAACCAGTAACCTAAATCACTGCCTATTGGAAACTTACCATAGTGGTGCCACTACAAAATGAATGGTTTGTACAATGGTTTAACCTAGTGTTTTCTAGTAATGTAAGAAGAACCACATCACAATTTTGAGCAAATTCAAGGAGGGTTCAAAAGGGAGTAGGGTAGAAAACGAGAACAATTTGCCACAATTCTACATTTACTACAACATGGGCAACCCATGCTTTAATTTGAAGCTTTGAACATTTTTTTTTTTTTTTGAATGTTCCCATGTTGCCCAAACATCATTGGAGTAATTCTACTAGATGGGTAATGGTTGAATGTATGCATAAACAAATGTTAATATGCATTACATATAGATTTGACCTTTGTAAGTGTTAAGTTAAAATTTGTATAAATTTTTATTAATTAGTTATTAGTTAGATAAATAGTTAATAGTTTAATTTTTATTTTCCTAGTTATAACTAATGCTACATATTTTGAACCAATGTTAAACACGTATTAATTATAGACTTGACCTTTGTAAATGTTAAATTAGAATTTGTATAAGTGTTAATTAACTAGCTATTAGTTAGTATATTAGTTCTTACTTAGTTAGGTAATTACTTTAATTACTAGTTAATGCTCCATATTGAATTAGTGTTAGGTAATTAGTTTCATTATCAATAAAAGCCACCTAGTCTATATGAGGAAGTGAGTTTGAATATTTTGTTTTCTTGTTCATTTTTAATAACACGCCTAAAAGTTTCTTGTTATTTTTTGAATTGAATTTAAAAATTTTGTTTAGTTTGAACATACATGCATAGGAATAATGAAATTATTTGTGTACATGTCTTTTAAAAGTACTTTGTTTATGAATAACAAGTCATTAAAAGAATGAAAAAATCATTCCATGTTTATACTATTTTACATCATCTTGTGATGAAGTGACCATGATTGATAACCAATCGTGGATTTCTATACATTCTTATGATGTTCAAAATTGGTGTCACCTACACATATTCATTTATTTAAATACAGGTTCAAATAATCTAATTTAAAGGGCCACTTTGAAAGAACATAGTGGTCTTTCTAATGTAAATGTGGTTACAAAACGAATGTTTTTTGGGGTTGATGGCATGAATATTTTTCACTAGGTGCATAACGGTGTTATTCCCCAAATGCAAAATAAATATACTCCCCATTTAAAAGGCATTCATTACATGGCACATCACACAAACCTAGTTGTGCAAAAAAATTCTTAATATCTATTGTGAAATCTATTGAGGATGTACTATTCTATGGATGAAATCCATAGTTTTAGTAGGATATGGGACCCATAGGTCTTATAGGGAGGAAGAGGTGCAATCCCTTGGCTCTTGAAAAGGTGTGATCAAGGGGTTTGATTAATTATGTGATTTCTATGAAATTTGAAATTATATTTCCTTAAATCCTAATATTTAAAACTTAATTTTAGACCTAAAGGTTGGGAGTAAGGGTTTTATGGTTTCCATTAAGTTTGAAGGTCTAAATTAAAATTTTAAGGTTACATTAGGGTTTAGGGGTTTGAATTATGGTTCATGGGTCTACATTGGGGTTTTAAGGTTTAAAATTTATTTTATGATGTGTAACATGGTTTTAGGGTCCACATTAGGGTTTTAAGACTTTACATTAAAATTTCCAATGTCTACATCAAGGTTTTAGGGTTTGCATTAAAGTTTTAGGGGTTTAGATTTGGGTTTTGAAGGGGTGCAATTAACTATTTGATTTCCATGAAATCTCAAATTATATTTCCTTAAATCTCAAATCTTAATCTCTAAAGCCTAATTTCATACTTGAAAAACCAAAATTTACCCTTAAACCCTAATTTTAAACTTCAAATGGTAAATTCTAAATCTAAACCGTAATTTCAAACATGACATAAAATGTTTATCAAGGTGTCAATCAAGTAACATAACATAACATAATTCATGAGGTTCAACTTTCAACAAGACCTTTATATTTGTTTTACCAACTATGGTTCATTTTTTTCCAACTTGAACTTCTCAATTGCACATTCAAAAATAAATTTTCATAAGAATGGATCCTCCATTTTCCCAGACACCTCAAGCAATAACCTCATCTCTAAGGCTCCTAACAAAATCAAACCTATAACCATCTTTCCAAATTGCTTTGGAGCCCTAAGGGCCATCCATTTCAACATTTTCTAATATTCTATAATCTATTTATTTCATTTATGGGATGTTTGTTTTAGCATGACTAGATCTCTATAACTTAATTATTGATTTATCTAATGCAACTTGCTTTCAACTTAACTAAATGCATCCTATATGTATGTGATTTCATCCATGGCCTTCCATGCATATGTGGTTTTGAATAGTCCTTATGTTCATTCTTCTTCCACAACCCAAAAGAACATATAGAGTTTTTGAGGTTTGCAAATTTTATGAAGGTGAAGGGGAGCAAGATTTTTCATAATGTCAAAATACATTGGATTAACATGTTCAATCCATCAAAAAAAGGTGATCAAAATGTATATGCCATTAATGGCAAAGATGGCTAAAGATAATCCATCAATCACGTCTTCCAAAGTGAATTTTGACCTCCTTTGTGAAATAAATTTGTTAATATCTCTTTCTTGTTTATTGCCCATGTTGAAAATTGTCCATGCATTAATCAAATTTGCACAAACAAGGATGTATTTGTATGTGGATATGTTGCAACCATCAAGATCTAGTAAGGTTAATTATACTTTCACTATGTGGATCTAAGATTAAAATATGCCTCCAACATTTTCAAAGATTTCCAAGGTTTCATTGCTTATCATCATAACATTGTGCATTTGAAATGGAGGACCATTTCACTAAACCTCTAACACCTTTAATGATGTATATTTATCGTTTGATTCATCAAGTTACACATTCTAACTACATGTGTATATGCCACTAGCAAAAATTTCAAATCACCCAAAAGGTTTTTAGTAATTCAATAGAAAATGCAAAATCATCAACCTCAAGTTTTTTCATCTCCCATTTTTGTTGTGTATATATGTAAATATGTGTTGTTTAAATATTTGGTGTATCTTTGTCTCTGTCTCTCTTGCTTTTTTTATTTAGAAAAAAATTCTTTCATACTTGTTTTTCCTTGTTGGTCCATCTTTTTTTCCTTGGTCTCATATTTTTTGGCCTAACTTAAACCCTGCAATTGATATGAAAACATGAATATACTTAATAAAAACTATCCATTAGCAATAGAGTTTTATGCATATTTTAGACACTAATACAAAGTCAAAAAGACAATCTTGCTACAACATTTTCAAACCACAAAAATTAGTTCCAATTTTCTATCTATATTAGTTTTTTTCTTTGTATTTTATTTCTTTCCTTTAAATTTTCTCTTTTTTTATTTGTATATTTTCCTTTTGTTTATTTTTTCTCCTATGAGCTAATTATAGGTTATGACATTCCTTGTAGTTGTAGTTAAATTTTTCACTTGAGAGTTGATTTCAAGGTTTTCAACATCCCATTTGATGAATGCTATGGGCATTTCAAGCTAGAGATGGTGAAAATTTTGATCGATATCTAACATTGATTAAGGCACCATTATTATTATGAACAACTTTTGGAACTTGTCGAAACCTTAAAAGCAAGTCTACTTTCAACTACAACCAAGATCTATGGATCAATTTTGTTTACAAGTGCTATCAACATGCAATCCAATTCTTTCAATGTCATTATGCAATGCAACGTTGTTGTTGTTATGAAAGCACCATTTCATGTTAATCCCTTAATTCGGATTTGGTGCACTTTAAAGGCTTCCCACATTTTACAATATTCTTTCCTTGAGATTTTCAAATTGGTAGAACTTACAATAGTATGTGTTGGGGTCAATGGAAAATGAAAATCTTTCATGCTTTTTTTCATGAAATCTAAATTGAAAAATCACCTCAATGAACACCTAATACTGTTGTGGGAATGTATTATCAAACTTTCTATAATTTCAATACTTTCTCATATGACGCATGCTTTGATTAATGGAAGGAGTAGGAGTAGAAACTAAGATGAGCATTGGATTAGATTCCACAATTGAGATTTGGGTTGAGTTCATGATTTCATTCCCATCATCCATGGGCCATATTCTCAATGATGACATCTAATGGCCAAAGTTGCATCTTTTTTCACATAAGATTCAATAAGTTAGGTCATGGTTGCTCAATGTTATGTCTTTGTGTGTGTGTGTGTGTGTGTGTGGGGAATGTTTAAATGTTTGTGTGTCCATTATCATGTATGCATGTGTGTTTGTGTCTGTGTGAGGTCTACATTGTGTTTAAATGTATCAATCTTACAATTTGTTGGGTCAACTTGTAAATTGTGAATTAATCAAACCATTATCTTTTTCTTTACTTGGGTCTATCTAGTTTCTTTTTCTTAAGTTTGTCCATTTTTATGGTTTCTTTTTTCAAACTTAGTCTTTCTATCTCTTTGTGTTTTTTATCATTAGTATTTTTCTTATCTCTCTTTGCTTCTTTTGATTCTTTGTTGGCTTATGTCTATCTTCCTTTGATTCTCTATTTGCCTTGGTTTGTTTTTATTATATTCGTTGTCTACTTGTATTTGTTTGCATTTGTGTGAAAATTAAGGCATCACAAGGTTATAGACTATTTCAATATAATCACATGAGTCAATCATTATATTGGAGCCAATCAATCAAAAGTAATCATTTTAGTGTGTTTTCTTAATGGAACAAAACCCATTGATTTTTATACAAGGCCCAAAGGTTCTTGAATTTGAAAAAATGTGCCAAAACTAAAATGACGAGATTTAGAAATTTGAAGAATTGGGCTCAAACTTGCACTCAGACAACCTACAATCTTTCAAAAGCCATAAAATCAGGACTAGCATTTCTCTTTAAGAGACCAAAACTAGTCCATACAGATGTTGGGTGAGTACTTGCTTCCAAGGGTAAGAACCACAAGTTCTGATCCCGATTAGTAAGAACTGAACTGGAACTGGGTCTGATTCTTAGAATTAGAATGACAATCAAAAACTTATATTTCTATAAAAGAATTAGACCTAAAACAAGGTTTCAGTTCTATTTATTTGTGGAACTAGAACCAAGATTTTTGGAAAACAATGGTTTTGAAAAAGAAAATCTGACACTGGCGTTAACAAGAGGTTCAGTGACCGTTGACCACTGGTTCTCATCTGTGAGTTAGTAAGAACCGGACGACAATTGGAACCAGAACTGAACAATTTTTAAAAAAAGAACCAGACCCAAAACTACAATATCAGTTCGATTTATGTATGGAGCTAGAATTGAAACCAAGTTCTAATTTATTTTTTGGAACCTGCGCCCCAGATTCTTCATAAAAGTAAAGAACCACCAAACACTGGTATGGACCCATACATCCCAGGTTTTTAAATAGATTTCTTCACTATCTGTATTTAATGTGGTCAGATCTGGAGCTTAACGGCGTAGTTGCATTATCACGACATCTCCACAGTCCATATCGTGTTTTCTTAAAGGATATTGCCATATTGGCCTTAGCCGCATTTGTGCGCCTCCACGGTCAATTGACGGCCAAAAACACATGCCTGGACACATGTACAACTTGTTATAAGTGGAGGACTGTCCTGGACAGGATTGAAACCCACAACTTCAAAGAGGTAGGACCAACCAACGAACAGCCTACTTTCAGCCATTTACAAAAAGCGAGGTCCTAATTTGATTTGTATTTTGATTTGTATTTAAGTTTTAGAATATTAGGCTAGCCTAGTCAAACCCCGTTGCAGAACTGGTCGAGGCATCTCGCTGTCGCCTGCGAAGAGCTCGTCAATTTAGGGGGCATTCAGTATCTTTCCTTAAAATGCACAAAAAATGTAACATTGCTGTTACAGTATGGCAAGTTTGGCGAATGAGGAGGCCTGTTCTCTATCTTTGCAGATTCTGGGTGGGTGCTCAACCTATTCCACGAAATTAATTTGGTGATATTAAAGTTATCCTTAAAGTAGCCCAAACTGGGTGTAGCGGCTCCTGGCTTTGCCAAAACTGCTGACAAAATGAGAAGTCACGATGAAAACGGTATACAGATGAAAATCAGGGGTCCAAGCTAGTTTTCTCACCTAAACTGGTCTTCGGTAAACTTTCACCCTTAGTTTTAAATTTCCCTCAAACTGCGCCTTAACTGCTGCTTGTTGAATTACATCAAGCCTTGTCAGAACAAAATCCTGCAGATACCTGAGTTAGCTCACTTTATGGATACATTCAAATTGATGATAAAACAGGGTTTTCGAGGATCAAACTAGGGGCGAAAGACAAGGTGACTTTATGAAAAAATACACTGCGTCGTATCTGCCCGGAAGTGGGTCCATCACAGAATACAAGATCTAGACAAAGGTCATGAGAGCATATGTGGACTGAGTTGAAGAAGCGCCGACCCCAACCTGATTCTTGCAGAGATTTAACCATCATCGTGCTCCTTGTCGTCATCATGGCATATCCCAGGTCAAATGATATTATCCTTCCCCCAACAACAGTTGCCTTATTGGACATTTACGTTGATATTCTACCATATGGAAAAATAAAGTATAAGTTAAGCTCAGGAGCTAGAGCATCTGCCCTCTTGTCCTTAGTACTATGGAGTTTTGCAATTCACATTCTAGAGCGCACTCTGCTGTCCAATTTGAAGCAGTCTAAATTGACCAGGATAATAAACCTATAAACAATTCTAGTTGGAGTAGAGCAAAGGTTAAAATCAGTGTTTTCTTTCGAAAAATTTATGTAAAATAGCAAAAAATCAACACCAAAAAATCATTGGCTTAAATTATCTCTCTAACAAAGTGATTGTGATAAGCAGCAAAAGTTGTATTTCTAGTTCATTTTTAGTAGTTCAAAAACAAAGCCCTACTTTATATATATATATATACTTTGTGTGTGCAAAGAAACCTCCAGCAACCTTCAATATTTCACATATGCATGCAAACAAATCAACTCTAATTTATACTACAACTTCCTTGCAAAATTTATGCTACTTGAAAATCAGGCGCATATCATCTTTACCTCCATGCTAAAGGCATGTCACCAATTTGAATGGTTCAATCTTTTTCATGATTTTTTTTGAGGCTGTCAGAAAAGGGGAAATCATCATGGATGAGCAGTTTACAGGTGAGTACAATCTTGTTTCTACCAATTTTTCTTTGCAGAAAAAGTGGCAATCATCCCTAGGAGGATGTAGAAAAAGTGGATGCACCATCTAGACGGTTATTGACACATCTAACTTATGGCAGGAGTTTTATTTTCTTAAAGAGTTTATATGCATCCTTGGTTAAAGTATGTACCTATTCACACGGATACATGACACGTGTCATCAAAGATTGAACTGGGTATATGGCGCGTGGCAGTCTCATCGTTGGAGACTCCAACTGCGATTCCCGTGTTTTGCGTGTTTTTTTCTCCTTTCGGAAGCGCACACTCCAAACACTCTTCAACGCGGAATATCTCCCTTCTGCTGTCTATTTACACAGTTTGATTGATCATCGAGAGTGTGGTTTGATCATTAGCGCTCACACTTGATTAAATTTTTTGTTTAGCATCTGCTGAAAAATCGCATCGCAATTCTCTTCATGCAGGTGGTGTCACATGAGCACTTGAAAGAAAATCGGACTTTTTGTTTGGGTTGGTTTGTTTTCGCACTACGAGGATCGAGATCCCCTTGTGCTCATTGTCATCTGGTATGCGATCTCTCTTGCTGCTCTCAGTTGCATGCGCCAGAATAATTGACATGCGATTTTATTAGTTATCATGTGAACGATATTGTGCTCGTCTGGTCGACTTTGTGAGCTTCGTAATTTTTTTGCTTGAGATTTTTTGGGGGAGTGGGTTGCCGCATGGTCATGCTCGCTGCATGGGTCGTTTTCAATTGCTGCTCTAGTTTTCGAACGAAAGATCAACTGAAATAGTTTCCGTCGGGGTGTCTGTGAAGTTCGCGCAGTTGAAGATTATGTGTTACAATCTTTTGTTAGGCAATTTTTTGTTTGTTTTTTGCTTTTTTGAGTTTTCCATTTGACTTCTGAGAGCGTTTTGTTTGTTTGTTTTTTCTTTTCTTTTTTCTTTGTGGGGAGAGGCGGGTTCGTTTGATTTCTGAGAGTAAAGTTGCACTCGCCGTCTATTTGTTACTTGCCCAGATTTCAAGAAAACGCACACGGGCATGAACGAATTTCGTGTCTAAGAACCAGACGCTGATTTTTCCAGGGGACTTCGCAGCAGTAAATTCTTACGGTTTTGCACACAAGGTATGTGTACTTTTTTCCCGCTTTGTTAGAAGCTTATTGCATTCTCCACCTTCGAGAAGCTGGAGGCAGTAGAGCATCAAGGGTCATGAAGAGAACTTCATGATGCTCTAGGTAGATATGGTGTATTTTTGTCTTTGTAGTCATACAAAACACAATTCTTCTGTGTCACTGCAGACAACCAACAACACCTCAGTGCCTTTCTGCCTGCAGAAGGAAACACTTGTTCCATCCATCCAGCAAGATAGTAGTGATTCATACAGTTCTGGACTGCTGCATCAAGTAACCGAAAGAAGCAATCTTGATGGGAGACAGGTACAATGACAAAGCTTATGACCCTTCACCATATCAAAAGGGATCCACTCAACCTCCTCCGCATGGACCAGCTGCAGCCACTAGTAATTTAGGTGGTAGAACATTGTATCCACCTTCCCACAATGTTGATGGGGAGACTGCACCTTTTGGTGGAGCACGTCCTGTACAAAATGAGTCTGATTATGGTCAGGGCACTGTTCGAAGCTATGGCAGATCTGCTCCTGGCAAAGGTAGCTATGGACAGCCAAGACCAAGCTATGGAGGAACTCCAGAGCCACCTCCACCATATGGTGGTGGCTCAGGACTTCAGCCTCCTCTGCCATATGTAACTCTTCCAGACTCACCTGGACATGAGTCAGCTGAACCCCAATCAGGATATGGTGGAGAATCACACCCTCTAAAGCCTTATCTGCCATACGGGATCCAACAACCTGAACTTGGACAGGCGAATCCTGAGCTTGGGTACAGTGGAGGGAGAGGGTTACAGCCACCCCCATATGAGAATCAAGAAGCAGGCCGTGGTGGTGGTAAACCTCAACTTCCACAGGCATATCCACCATATGGGATTCAACATCCTAACCAGGACAGCTTCTCCTCAGGAAGTCTTGGACAAGGCAGGGGTGGTGGTGGTAGTGGTAGCCAGTTAGCTCCTGCAGAAGATCCTTATGGAAGAGGTTATGGCAGAGCCCAGGATGGCTTCTCTTCAGGAGGTCTTGGAAGAGGCAGGGGTGGTGGTGGTAGTGGTAGCCAGTTAGCTCCTGCAGAAGAACCTTATGGAAGAGGTTATGGCAGAGCCCAGGACGGCTTCTCCTCAGGGGGTCTTGGAAGAGGCAGGGGTGGTGGTGGTGGTAGTCAGTTAGCTTCTGCAGAAGATCCTTATGGAAGAAGTTATGGCAGAGGTCAGAACCCTGCCGAGTATGCACCAATCAGACCATCGAGCTTTGAGGAGGAGGAGGTGCCACCTGCACCCATCAGCTCTGAAGTAGCCCATGAAACGTATTCAAGTGTTTTTGCTGATCCTGTCTATGGAGGCGCTAGAGATTACAACCCAGAGGGAGGTTACAGTGAGGAGCCAGAGTCTTCCAGATTGGCACATTACCAGCAAGATCTCCATCGCCAGAACGACTTGAAGTAGCTCTAGCTTCCCCCTGATGCAAGGAGCCACCCACATCTGTGCATCAGCATCAACAGTATGGCCAACATTTGTAGAGAAGAATAAAGTCTCTCCCCATGTAACCTTCACATCTACAACATAATTTCAGCATGATCTATACAAAGAATCTTCTTGCCATATCTAACCATATCTCAAATCTGCTTCCCATATCTCCACAAGAGTTTCAGCATCATCTAAGAAAGAATCTGCTTGCCATATCTTCACCAGAGTTCCAGCATGATCTAACACAAAGAGGCTGGAGTCTGTTGCCATGGTCCACCAGTGTCTTCAAAAGCTAAATGCTCCAGAAATTGTCAGCGTGCTATTTCCAACTCATTTGCTGAAATTTTAAGAGACCAAGGATTTGTTCAAGTTTTTTACTTGGAACTTTAGGGAATCATGTGCACATTAGAGGACAGCCCAAGAGGATTGAATGTAAGGGGGAAGCTAAGCTGTGTGATTTAATGGGCAGTTCTATCCCCTATTCCAATAGTTGCACTAGAAAAAACCAACCTCCCTCTACCTAGTTATATAATCCAACTACTGTGGAAGAGGATCTTACATACTGTACGCTGTTTATGCAGCTTGCACTGCTTGGTACATTGACTGCCAACATGTTTAAAAGAGCTCTTCAACAACTCTATCAACAAGATCTCAAGAAGATAGCAACATATTATGTGTTTTAAGCACTTCTCTACACATAATATAATGTTGTTGGTTGATTGGAAATTGAGAAACATGAGAATAAAACTATTACTTGCTATTGATTACAGGATTGAACATAAGGTCATTACTCATAAGTGGAACAGGTATCAATCCACATATGTGGGATGACTGAAGTTGCAAAAAACATTGAGTTATGCTAAGTCCTGACACTGTTCCCAAACCTTGAGAATACCAGTAGTTTCAACAGAGCAGCAAGGGAACATTAACAGAAGCATTTTCCAGCACAGAGACTATAGAACAAGCTAGTCCTTCGTGAACTCATGATATACTGGAGTACACAGCAAAACCCATAGACAGCAGAGCAATCCATTCATGAAAGATCAGTCCCTTTCTGAACTCATAATATACTGGAGAATTAGCTCTGTTTTGGACATCTTGGACGCTGGCACCAGGAGCCAGCCCAAGCAGTCAAATAAAAGTAACACTGAAGAACACTGGAAAAATCCAGCCATGCTTTCTAATGGTGGCACAGTTCTCTTGCGAGAAAGCTACAAGCATTACATAAAATTGAATCACAATACCTTACTGATGGACTCAGGGCAGATAGCACCAACCTTTCTAACAATTGCATTGAAGTGAAGATACCTGTGGCACATCAAATCATGAACAAAATCACAGTCCAAACATCTAGTTCTCAACAAGTATTTAAGGCTAAACAAATGAGCCGGTTTACTGTGAGACACCCAACCATTTTGTAAAATTCTCAAACTCTGTGTATTCACTGTCTGAAACCATAGTCTTGTACCATGCAGACCCTGCCTTCTTTGCCAGTTCCTTGTCCTCTGGCTGTAAAACCACAGAAATAAAGTCAAAGTCAGGGAAAAAACACAACTGTCTTTGATACATCAGATAGTCATACACAGATTTGATCTTTCAAGCCTTGAGATGGTAAGCAGCTCACTCACAGCCCCTCCACCATAATTGCATTTGCATCAAGGCAGTTCTAATAATGGGTCTAGTCTCTAAGTCCTTTTATACTGGTCTCCTTACCTTCAAATCTTTAGACCCATGCAGTCCATGCAAAGTATGGGGTTGTAGCAAACTGGGAAAACCAATAGGCCCACTCTACTTTGCCTGATGAAGCTATCAGATGCAAAGGGATGCATGACAGGCGAGATAACAAGCAACAGATTTCCCGATTTTCAAGCATTGAGAGGATATGGATGATCCCCTGAGATCATCCATAACTGTCCATATACAGTATGAGTGAGTCCAAACAGAGAACATTCTACACAAGAAAAGAACTTGCTATTCTCTGCTTATTACTCTGCTTCATATGTAGTTTGGACATGTGCATTGCCCATCAAATCTAGGTTGACCTATATGGGCAAAATAGATCTTTAATTGAATGTGATCATGTCTGATGGGGCAAATCCACTAGCACCTAGGCTCTCACTCTGTGAGAAGTGACTCAACTAGGATTGTCATCTTCTGACACATCTTATTATGGACTTGAATCAAGTCATTTAATAGATGACCTTGAGTAACATGAACAATGCTACAAACTACAGTGCCCTACCATGCCCTGCAGTTTTCACAATTTGCCTATGACAGATATGCACTAAACTTTGCCAAAAGTGCAATCATCATCTTTCAAAATGAATTTTTTTCATAACTAGGGATATACCCTATATGCACATATGCTAAACCCCGACAAAGCACTGAGTTTGGCAGTCTCTGACTTACAAGCACAATCTTTTGTAGAAACCTCCAGTCAACTTCTTTAAATACCAGCACCCATTGCTATCTGTAGACACTATCCAGGTCCTACTTTTTCCAACAACTGATTTACATATGGAAAGTATCGACATGCCAGATGTGACCATGAAAATTCTGACACATTTGGTGAAAAGTAACAAGAAGAGTAACAAGGCTTGTCCAGGGAGTGACCATCTCTGAAATGATGAGGGATAAAGATTGAAATTTTTTACCTTAGCAGTCTTTCTCTTGATATCAAGCTTTTCAGCCTTTGCCTTTGCCCGCTGTTCTTGGGCCAAAAGCTCCATCCTCCTTGCAGTCTTCGCATATGGGTTAAGTTTTAGAAGAGCCCCCAGATTCTTCAATGGGTTCTTTTTCAATGCCCATCTCTTGATCTCCACCTTTTTGGGTTGGACAACACTCTGGATCTCATCTGAATTGATGATTCTAGCCAGATCAGGGTTGCCCATGATGGGTCGGGGAAGCACATAATTCTTCTTCACAATTGACCTCTTCTCATGGGTGCCAAAGATAGCATCCAACTGCTCAAAGGCAGACTTTGTCCAAACAATGAATCGACCAAGATGACCTCCTGGAAGAGACCACAAAGACATCATCCACACATGAGTATCAAAGTTGCAATGTGGTAGACCAATCCCTTCCATCAAAGTCTAACTTGATGGTGCTACAAGGAGGATCAATAAGAAAGCAGGTGGACCGCCTCAAAAGTTTGCAAGAAACAGCTTGAGGCATCCACAAGCAAGTTCTCTAGCCTCCAACCAAGGTGTAAGAAGCTCCAAAAAGTTACTTCCTAACATTCTGCCAATCACTAAAAAATACTTCTTTTCACTTCTGAGGAAAAAAAAAAGAGCATGACTTTTGAACCTACCACAAACTGATGATTTTTTTAGCTGTGCTTTATCTGCAAAGTTCTCTCCTGCATACAAAGGCTCTGGTAATGATGATCTTCTAGCAATGCCTGGTTAGGTCAAGATGTTCCCATGCTCATCTGGAATTCCCAGATACTTTATGAAGAAAAGCAGGGCTACTGAGAAAAATTTGCCATTATCAGGGTCGGCATATAGTTGCAAACAATCTTTCCTTTAGGGCTTGCCACACCCAGCAGCGGAGCATTCCTAGGAAATGCCCTTTCAACACATTCAAGACGAGAGCAAAACTCACCAGGAGCCAGCTGAAGCAGATTCAAGCGGTGCACGGAAACGATCTCCACACCGGGGACATTCCTAAACGACTTAATAAGCTTCGCACCCTCGGAATCATACACAACGAGAGGGCCTCGGCGAGAAACATACCGCCTATTCCTCATTTTTCCCTTACCGGCACGGATATTATGACTGGCCCTAACCTTCTCCACATCCTCGTAAGCTCCAATTCTCTTCAGCAGCTTGACTGCAGCAGACGTCTTCTCAATGGCCTCCACAGAGTCTTCAAGAACCAGAGGTATCTCTGGAACCTTTTCGATGCGGTGACCTCTAGCGAGAACCAAGGAAGGAATAGCAGAGGCTGCCAATGCAGACGCAATAGCGTACCTTTTCTGGTTCAGATTCACCTTCCGATGCCATCGCCGCCAGATCTTGGTCGGAGCGAACATCCGACCTCCTCGGCACATATTCCCGAACGCTCCCTGACCTGCACGGTGCGTACCACCTCCAGGAACCCTAGGAATACGCGATACAGCTCTCCCGGTACCCCATGACTCCGCAGATGTCTGGTGTCCCGCTTTCGTACTCACGGCATAGGGTTGCCTCTTGTTCTTCGCAAGAGACGTGTGCACAGACTGCACAACATCTGGTCGAATGGGTGCCAGAAACACCGCGGGCAGAGTTGCCGATGCTGCATATTCTCCTTCCCGTCCTTGCACTGTCACTAGAGGCCGCGCTGCAGCTGCCATGACGTCTTACGATCTTGATATTTGTCACGGACAAGCCGATTCAACCCACCCAACAAACCAGAAAGAAAAAAGTTATTAGTACCATGCCGGAAATCTAAGAGCTAGAGGAGGAGACACGAAGCGGTCCTGGGGCTTAGGGTTTAGGCCTCGCAGAGGATCGTGGCCGTTCAAATTAGGATTTAAGACGAGGTTCAGCATCCATATGATTTATGTCTGGTATTGTCATGACTCGCGAGCCATTTGCATTTTATTTTGTTTTATTTTTCCTCCTAATGCTCGGCATGACACAGTTTTTTATTGGCTCTGCTTGTAGGAGTAGGGTATGGCCCGAGGACAACGCACGATGCTGGACACCCCCTAAAGATCACTGTCTGGGTGAGGATGAGGACATTACCAGAAGAAGGCGCCTGTGTGGTAGGGGCCATCCAAGCGCAGGCCCCATTTCTGGTAATGCCCTCGTCCGAGGGTCCCACCTAAAATAAAGAGGCTGCTCCTCCAAAAGTCAGCAAGAACTGATGGAGCAAGCAATGAGCTTTGTTTGATAGGTGAGTGATCAGCTTCGGAAGAAGAGAAACCATCTTGAAGAGACCACCAAGTGAGCCGGTGATACCTGGGTTCATTAGTTCATACCTATTGTCTTTTTTAGAATCTTAGCAATCAAAGATGTAAATTTCTCTTTTAACATCTTTGATTGCTTCTTCAATCAGTTTCAGCGTTCTAATTTGTTATGACTTTTCAATTTTTGTTAATGGGAAGGGCACTGTGCCTTCCAGCCCAGGACCTAGGGTTGAGTCTGACGTCCAGGGGTGGAAGGCACTGACGACAATGCCTTCCCCTACATAACAAACTAATGCCCACTTTAGACCAGGGTCCAAGGTCCAATTTCCTAGGAACCAATTTGGACTCATTTGAAGCAAATTGAATTTTTTGAGTTGGACTATACCTTGGTCCCTAGCCTGATTCTTGGTTCTCCAAATTAGGAGCTCTCTTTTAGCATTGTTTTTTGGTCCAAACCAATTGATTTTCCCTCCAAAACATGTGCCATGTGGGTTTAGCCTCAATTTGCCACTTTTTGGTGTTTGTACCCTCATCTAAAGGCCCTGGGACCAATTTAAAGCTTTCGACCAATAAGATTGCTTGAATTCATTGGTCCCTGGATCTTGGACCCTCGTATAAAGTCACCCTAAGGGTACAAAATTATGCCTTGAAAACCAAGGTGGGGCCTTACACCTGGATAGTCAATTCCCACTCCAAGCTGAAGCCCACTCCAAGCTGAAGCTGAAAATTGCACTCTGTAAAGTACCCCCAATTTGCACTGTACAAATTCCCTGAGTTTGTTATTACACAACACTTTTAGTTGTGTAATAAATATTCCTTGCATGAAAATTTTGCTGATGTAGTCCATGCTACAATGAAAAACTAATATATTGTAATGAAAATCAGAAATAATAAAATTATGAAAAAAATAAAATAAAACAGCAATTCTAAGAGGAAGAGTTAATAAAATCTTCAACATGGAGAGACAAAGGTTCTGAAAATGGAAGAACCTGTCCAAGCTGGGTTTTTTTTCAATTTTGTGATGTAGCTGAAGCGACAATCATCATGAGATGATTTGGCCAGATTTCGTTACATACTAGATACGAAAGTAGAAAAGAACCAGAATCCTTCTATATTCTTGCCTACCTACTGGAACTTATCAAAAAAAATTGGGGAATTTGGGTCATTTTTTCATAAAAAACCCCTTGTATAAGTCAAAATCGAAATTTTCAGGTCAAAATAAAACTGTCTCCCAGAGTGGAAGAACCACCCAAAACATAGAAGATCACGCTGTGAGGTGGAAAAAAGCGCTCCAAGAATGAACCACCCCCTAAGGTGTTCCTATGATGGTTTTTCTCCAATTTTTTGTTGTAAAAATTTGGTTGATTTTTCCCATAAAATGACAAATTTAGTTGAATTTACACTAGGAGTAAAACTCCAAAAACATATTTGTGGCAACATACAAAATTTATCAATAAAAAAACACTGGTTAGTTTACTTGTGATCTCAAACTTCCTGGAATACTTCTTTTTTCAATTGTTGATGGTATCAACATGCCATAAGGGGCAGAGCCTTGAGAAGTGTGAAGGCAGTGAGAAGCTTGTTAGGAATTGTTTGCTGCTTAAGTTTATTTGTTTATAGGTTTTGAGTTAGAATGGAATTGTCCAATGATTAAGCACACTTGCCTATCAGTTTGGGGTACAATGCTGATATCTCCTACCTTGCTACTAGTATCAATACCAGTTTTGATACTAAGGTGCCTGCCAATATACCAGACCAACACTGGTCTATCACCTAATACATATACAATTGGAAAACTTTACATATTTACAGCATCATTTACCTAGTCTTTAAAGTTTGCGAACTGGACTCACATCAGATAAACACAAAGACACTCATGTGTGGATGCTGTAAACAAAAACACATTGTGAAAACCTGATGTGAAAACATAACAAACCTCACAGGTGTGAAGCATGACAAAAGCTGTCTGCACCATCATTTTTATCATTGTTCACTTGCTATGTACAGCAATGTGGAGTGCTATCTCATTATCTGAGGAATCAGGCACCACAATGATCTCACAGTTGCAGACATCAAAGGAATTAATAATGCCTTGTTCAAACATGACACAAGTAGTTCTTACTGAAGTGAACAGAAGACAGCCCAGACAAAAAAATAAGCCTGAATCTACTGAAAACTATGTTGTATTCTTCTCTAGGAAATAAGTTGATTACATCCTCGAGCTTCAGAGTATTGCAAAGTTGCTTGCAAGTAACTATCACTTTTTGCAAGAGAAGTCAATGCCCGTTGGAGAAGTCTGCTACAAAGAGTGTTCAACTCCTCGTCCACCTGTGGAAACAGAGTTTGCACAACAATCTATTATGCTGAGATCCTCACATCATCCACAATATAACCTTTCTAGCTTTTCTCTCTTTCCATCTCCCTCTTCACACAATCCACCACATGTACAATAAACATGTAAAAAGAAAACATCATTAAGGTTGCAGTGAAAACTCCATAACAACAAGAAAACAGACAAACTAGTTTTCCAACAGTTGCCAGAGCCTTCACATACATTTTACCACTCCCAAGAGATTCACTTAAACAAGAGTGCTCCTCTGCATAATCTGTCTTACTTTGAAAGAGGAAAAATATTAACAGCCTCATTTCTAAGTTTCTGTTCCTAACCAAAAAGCTTAAAGATCATGCATGGTCTTAGCCATCCATTGAACAGGTTCCAAGTGATGTACAACAGACAACAATTTTAGCAGACATCACTGTGAAGTCAAAAAGAGACAGGACTTTAGGACAGAAATAGTGTACATTGAAGGTGGTGAGAAAAGCATTGCAAACATCAAGAGCTTGGTAAGCACCTTGGACCTACACAAACACACACCACAAGAAGTCAAAAAAACATCCTTGAAAAGAGTTCTGATGCAATCCGGACTGTAAGTTGCAATACAACATGTGATATTGCAACAACTTCACAGTTTGTTAGGGCTTTGAAAATTATATTCACTCTTGTTAACATTTAACTTTCAGCTTGTTGGATAGAAAGTACCTCTCCAGATTGACCTCATATTACAGCACGCATTTGTCTGGTGTGGGACATTACCTTATCAGCAGCTTGATCCAGTAAAGTAACAAGCATATTCACCACCATGGTGGTAATATCTGCCAGGTCTTTGTGGAATAAGGTGTCTCCAAAATACAGTGTATCATCGCTGTCCACCTTGTCCTCCCACAAAATGACATAGTTTAACATGTAGAAACATTCCCTCAGGAATAGAATGACTGCTCTGTACTACCAAAATGCAGAGAGAAAGCCAAGACCAGGAAATGAAGCTGAAGGCTAGAGGTGACAACAGAAAAGAAAAGGAAAGAAATTACCTGTTGATTACCAACATGGAATGGTAGCTGCTCTTGACCAATTGCACATAGGAGGCATAAAATTCCACACAGCAATCGTACTTTTCGTCGTCCAGATATCAATCTAGCAGTGATCCCAATGTGTTAGATGTAATAGAAACTGACTATTGTGATGGTTGCAAACTCATGTAGCTGAAGGTTAGCTCATTATTCAATTCTGGAAGGAAATGCAAGATCTATCTTGGCTCTCTGCTACATCCAAACTGCATCCTACATCCTACACTGGTAACAATGCTTAGATTATGTTTTAAGTTAATCCAAAAACATACCTTGATTGAGATTCAATGAGATTAAGAAGTCCCCTCAGGATGTAGAAGGCACCAAGCTCTGGGTGGCCTGCCAACATAAAAGTGATCTATCAACTGGCATACTTGACTCCACATCACTACCATTAAGGTTATGAATGCCCATCAACAGAAAATCTTTCAAAACCCAGTGAACATCATATGCCAACCTGGAACCACTACAAGAAATGATGATAGTTCGTGCAAGAAGCTGGAGATGCCCTCCTCAAACTCCTTTGGTTTCAGATCTGCAAACAGAGGATAGAAGTTTGAGCACGACCTTCAAGAAAGAGTTCAAATTGTGGTCACATTTGTCATAATTCATACAATATGATTTGGGATTTCTATAAACAGGAATTGACCTACCTTGGTTATGTCAGAGTGCCAGGGAATGCAACCCAAGGTAAATCATAAAACATACATTTGACTTCAAGAAAACAACAAGGACATAAACACAGAGGCATACCCCTACTGCTTGGAACATCTTGTAAGCAGGTAAGTGCAGCCTTTAGCAGCCCCTCTGTGTGTGACAACATTGCATTCATGAGAGCTGCCTGCAATATCAGAGAACAATGACAAGCTTACTAAGAACTGTACCCAGGTCTCAGAAGACATTAGACAAACTATCCTGTTTCTTTGTCACCCTGCTCCATTCCTCACCCAGTGTGATAATGGAATGCTTCAAATGAAGTAACTCCAGTCCTGGAACAAGCAGCTAGTATTTAGCCTTTCCCTTAATGCTACATCGAGGCAGAACACGTACACAAGAAAAAAGATATTAAAGGAAAAGGAGCTTGCCTCTTTTCCTCTCTACCTCTCTCTTTCTCCATGCAAACTGTGCCCCTGAAGGCTACAGCTAGCAGTCTATGAGTTCTTGCCCTGAAACTTGCATTTGCACAACTCTTTGTGTTGTTTTAAAATCCATACAGAAGAATATGACTCTTTCAAGCCAAGGTTCATTACCTGAGCTGTCTCCAGAAAGAGATGAATGCGGGGCACCACACTGGTGATGGAAGGGATTGAAATCTCATTGAATGTTATGCATGCCTTCACAAATTCCCTTGTCCGCTTGCTGTGTGAGCCCTTCGCCATTTGTAGTGCTGTGATAGCCAACCGATTGCTGGCATGAACTACTGTTTCCTGTTTCATAGCCCCCCATTCACAACCATGTTGAAAATTATGTTGAGGTTCAAACTGACAGCTTCAATAACTTCTGTTCAAAGGTCATTTATAAGGGCAATGGCCACATTAATACCACCATTCAGGATGCAGACAGAACACTGAAGAATCCATATTGCTCTTTTCACTGATAAGCCATCCCAAAATATGCTAGCAATCAATTGGTAGCAAGAGAATATACATGAATGAGGTCCATGTTGCCAAAAGCAGCCCGACAATCCACAAGGAATGCAAGATGCTGCTCCAAATCATGACCAAAATCTACCTGAATGACAGAGAAACCCCAATGTCCATATAGTTGTTAAGGACAACTTGTCTGCAGATACAGCTTAAGCACAACAAACACAGAAAAATATGCTTCTGCATAACAAGGCATACATGCACAATCATCAATCCTAATACCCCATACTTTATGTATCTTAGAATCTGAGCTACAGAATAGATATAGACCATGGAGATGACTAGCCAAGAATTACTCTCCTCTTTCATAAATTCATCCAATTGAAGAAGGGGCAGATCAGTCAATTTTGAAACAACTAAGCCTTTCATGATAAAAATCATCTACTGTCTTCAAAAGCTGACCTAGCCAGCTTTTTAAAAAGTGAAACAACTGACAAAAGAAGACCCTCCATCTGATCTGAACCGATACACCATCAAATAAGCAGACTTCTAAGACTACAAAGATAAGTAAAGGCAAGAGCAAGTCAAGTTTAGCAGAACAGTTTTAACCATCAAGCACATGAACTACAAGCACAAATTGTAGATCCAGTACAGTACAGTCAAACATGACACATCTTTGTATAAAATACTTCGAATAAAATACCAGCTGCACAAATCGAGCAATGAGACCAGTGGTTTGGCGGCAGTCATCATCACTGCTCAAGCTATCCAGTGAGTCATGCAGAACTTGTGCCTGCTCAAAGAGAAAGTGTCGAGTCACTGGATCTTGTACTTTCTGGTTGGTCCTGAACTCACACAAATAACTGCAAACAATCAATACATGCATATTGACACGTGACATTGAAGATGCATCCCTTCAAATAAGTTTGCAGAAATGTAAAGAATGAAGAAAACACAAGATTAGACAGAGCATGACATGATCAGAGCACCTGCCTAGAGATGGATGTTAAAATTTGCTTGTAGACTGAAAGGCGGGTGTCACCATAAAATATGTCCAGCAATTCCACAACATGTTTCTGTTCTCAATGATGTGTAGGCATCAGACAAAAAAGGAGAGTTTATCAGTGCCCCAAAAGGCATTTGCTCCAGTCACAGATCTATGAGATTTCAGAGAAATTTTCACAATGACATGTTGAAGGTAGCATGACAATTAGTGCAGCCATAACCTTATGAGAGTTGCTCACAAAGCATCAGACCAGCACCATCACAAATAGGAGTGACAAATGCCACCAATACACAATGACTTGCTCACAACTGTGGGTGTAGATAAGTATACAACATCCCACCCAAGATTTTGGGCAACCCTTTGCACAAAATCTGCAGCACAACACATTTCTGGAAGCATCTAGTCTAGTCACAGGCTGTAGCAGCCTTGCTGCCAAGACCATGGCAACAATGATGGGGACAATCAGTACACCATGCAAGGACCACAGCAATGCAGTGCAAGGTACTAACCACATTCAACACTTCAGTGAGGTCTTTATAGTGCATAAGCAGCTTGGACACAATGGCTTCAAGTGATGCCAGCACAGAATCTGTAACATCACCCTGGCGTAAATGCTGCAGAATGTCTCCCAACATTGTAATCATTTCCACTTCCTGCAATTGAAGGCAAAAGTGAGTTTTGAACTTTCAGATTAGACAATTGTCAAGCTCCCTCCCTGTCACTCACCATTTCTGTGATTATGCATAGTCTCTTTTGCTTCATTTTTTAGCAATAAGACAATCTCTATATACTTGTACATCAGAACTCCAATGGGTTCCATTGAGCTAAAGGTCCACAATGGATGATGTAAAGTTCATCCTATTGTCTCTCACCTCCAGACAGCTAACAAAACCAACCCCAAGGACAAGCATTCTACATGCCCTTGTGCTCAACATAGAACTCACCCCCAAAAGTACATTTTCGGGACTGCCATGTTCTGGGACCACTATTACTACTCTTGCTCCCTTCAACCTCTTTATCACCCATGACCTTCATTCAAACAGGAAACCAGCACATATACTTCTGCCCAATCTATGAAGAAAAAACACCATCACTGAAGCATTGTACCTGTGACGAAATGCATCCAACTAGAAAAACATTTGCAGTCAATTTTAGAATCTGTTACAATGAAGTAACAGGAAACCACACTTACTGAGCAGTTTTGGAGTATGTAATCCAGAAACACATCAGCAACTGCCAAGTATTCAACCAGATCCCCATACTTCATAACCACCTGCAGACCATGTCCAGGTGTTACATGTCTAATACAATTTTTTTTGAGGAAAGAAAACCAAGAGATAGTAGTTCACGTGAGAAAGATAGCATTTCGTGAGTTCTTTCCACACAGATTGAACATTTGAACCTACATTACTTCCCAGAACAAAACAGGTACTACTGTAATGACATTTTCTTCATCTGCAGCAATAATACTCAAAAGTGTGCATGAACTCAAATCCCGACATCAATTAAATGAAGCTGCCTTTAGCTCTACATTGCAAAAGTAACTGCTCAGATAACAATATATTTCCAAGATTTGTAACCACACTCTTATTGAACTTTAAATATTTGGGTCCCGTCAGTGCACCTTCCAAACATCATTGAGGACTGCAAGCCGCATTTCTTGTGGTGGATTGCACTTGCAGATGATTGCCCCTAAGAGTCGATAGTTCAGATGCTACCACATAATAAACACACAGAAAAAGGGAATGAATAAAAGAAGCAGACACCATTAGCAGACACTTGTGCCTCCACATTTGCAGCACCTCAAACCTAGGAACTGAGCCATTGCCACATAAGCAAGAGAAACATCAGCTTCCCTCTCCTTTCCTTGAGTTGCACAACAGTGGCAGGGTCACATTTTTCCTTTTGATACTGGACTGAGACTTCACTAACTGTGGCAAGAGTTCATTGGATGAGAACGTTGGCACCTTGCTGCAACCCAGAGCTATGCACTGCAAGACTTCAGATATGCTAATTACATGCAAAAGAGAACTTCCATATGATGAGGTCTCACTTGGGGCAGTGAGAGGTCACATGAGCTTTTGATCATCCGTGAGAGATCTAAAGCATTGCTTCCAACATATGCTGCAGGTAACTGCTTCAGCAGATAGTGCACCACAACAGAAACTGGATCTAAACCTTCTTCCACACCCTTCAAAGCTCCTGGTCTAAGAGTGACAGGTTGGCGCTCTCCAAAAGCATGCCACACATACACCATTTCTTCCTGCCAACACCACAAACCATATTACAGAATCAGGGGCCGACATCCACATTCACATCAAAGTCATAGTGATTTCTAGCAAAAGTGAAGGCTTGCATATTGCAAGAGACATCTAACTCTGGAGAACTACACATTTCTCTGAGCAAGGAGAAAGCCGCAATAACACTTTGAAGGTAACCACTATGTCAGTTCCAGCCAAAATAAAACAAACACAACAAGAATGAGTGCGGTCACATGAGTGTCACTCACAATCTGTGTAATCTGGAAACATTAGACATTTCAAGTATGAGATCAAGCATGCTTATATGGAGTAAGCTCAGTGGACACACAGAAGTTGATGAAGAAACAATGTGTGCTATTCATCCCCCATAACAGATAACAATGTAAAACAGGCACAACTATTCCAAAAAAGAGACACAGATGGGCTGTATAAGATATCAACACAATTATGCATGCACACCTGTAAGAGTGTGCTACTGCACCTGATTTGAATTCTTTAAAATGCACTGCATAATCCACTCAATAACAGGCTCCACCAATGACACATATAAACGACGATCCACCCCAGATAAGGTTATGTGCTTGTCAAACTCCCCAGAAAGAACACGCCGAAATAGGACCAGAAAGTCATTCAAACCACTGATCAAGTAACCTGTAACACCAAAAGTTAGGTACTTCAACAATGCAGCATCTCAAGCCTAGCCAAATTTCTCCATTAATGAAAGTACAATCCCCCATCTATAATTGCAGTGAATGCTTCAAAAAGAATTTTCCCAGAAGCAACTAGTAGAACTGGCAAGATAGCTAAAGATAGTGAAACTGTTCAGCAAGGTAGGTTCCATCCAGAAGGGCAAAATTGCGACCTCTGCTCTGTGGGATTGAAGCAGGTACAGGTAATTGTAGAAAGCTTATGAGTGCTCCATAACTTTTAAGTGCATCAGATGGACCTGGAAACATAGCCACATGTATTGTTAAATTTGGCATTAGCAGCATTGGCACAAATTCCAGGTTTTTCCTTCACAAGCAGGAAATGAGGCCCAAAAGATCCAAAGGAGTGATGTTATAGGAAAATCAAGAATTTGAGCACAATGGGGAAAAGCTTTCTACATCTTGTATACTCAATGATGGAATGTACCATGTGGAATAAGCTGCTACAAGAGGACACATTTCAGAAGAATTTGAAGAGTGAAAATCCATAGTGTCAGTGGTACATTATATGCAGAACCAAGTGGCAGGGGTTGAGAAAGTGACAGCAAAACCTGTATCTGAAGGAAGAAGAGCTTGGCCATGGCGAGCCAGATAGAGGTGTGCATATGCAGAAGCCAATGGATCTGACAAGCCCCGCATCATCATTGTTAACCGTTGGATTGAGGCCAAAGGTGGGTCCTTTTCCAAAAAATGCATGCACCTCAATATTGCAATCTCCAGATAACTGCACAAAAAAGAAGTCTCATGCTTCAGAGTATCAAAATCTGTATATCCAGGCATTATGGTGTACAGAAACTGCTTCCAGACTGGAGCTGGATGTCAGATCCTTTGCTTTTGGATGAATGAAAGCACAAAAACAAGAACGATCAAAACTACTGAACGAATCACTGTGGACCTGTCAGAAGAGCAGACCACGTAAAAGGAACGCCATACTTGTAGATGTGACCATGGACCCCAGGGGGAAGAAAAACTCCCAGAATACAAGCAATCAAAATTTCTAAGAGTGATGTCCAATTAAGAGCAAGTCAGTAATCACAAAATGCACATGTTGCACAATAATTCATAGAAATGTAACTACCAGGTGACTCACATGCGAGGAAGGAGCTCACGGATGCAGCCAATTTTGTAAAACCAGTTGTTGCATGTGTCCTTTGCCTCTTGCCGAACGTCATCTGATGTGAAATCCACTGCAGCACACAGTACCCAAAATAAATATGACCTCGCACCACTGAAATCTAGAATTGAGAACTCAAGGTGAGACTTGTTTGAAAAGCATGAAGGTTTTCACATCTTGTACTGAAAGCATGTGAAATCTTTAGCAAATGAATACATGAACGTGGCCACCTTTTTAAAGTGGACAATTTCAGATTCCTGTAAGTTGGGCTAAGCATTTGCCCAATCTACCTCTGAATGCCTTTGAACTGGGATGCCAACAATGGTTCTTGCATGTTTGCACACAAAAAAAACTTGCAGGTAGTCAGATGCCCTGCTTCTAGGCTTTGTAGTTCCCTAAAAATGGATATCAGTCAACAAGTCACACCAGTTCTTGTTCCAAAAACAAAAGCTGGTTTACATGGCACAAATCAACATACAAATGATGACTACATGATTCTTATCCAATTATTTTTCATTCCTTTGCATTGATTATATTCCAGTCTCAGTCCCACTCCAGTCTAAATTGGTGCAGCACCTGGTAATATGGCTATCGAGTTGCCAGCATCATCAGTCTCAGCCTTCTTCTTGATTCGAATCCACACCAAGTTGCCTACTGTATCCATGACATCTGTGACCAGAACAAAAAGAGTAGGATAAAATTGTGGAACTGATGTGTCCATCAAAAGCCTGGCAACCTGTCAGCAAGTCATTATGCAAGTCTCAGTCAATTGACTCCAGGGCAGAAATTTAGAATCACAAAATTTTCAGTTAGCACCAGTATGGCTGAGGACACTACTAACATGAGTGTTCTCTGCCTGCAATGAACAAAATTCTTTCCAGAGACTGGAGGGTCTGACTACCTTGATTGACAGTCGCAGGGCTGACACACGCTCATTGTTAAGCCATGCATGGGCAATCTCATTGTTCAGTTCACGCAACCTTGTTACATACTCTTGCTGTGATATTATCTTGGTTTCTTCACGAGCCTCTTTCTCTGGATCTTCAAGCTCCTCTAAGTGTGCAGCCATCACTGACTTCTTCTGGCCTACAGTAATCGTGTACAGTGAGAAAAACAGAACTGCAACAAGAGTAATCCATAGTTGATTGAGAGGTACCAACCCGCATTCACTTGGAAGCTTAGGGAGCTGACAGATCAAACACCGCAATAACAGAAATTCACCTCAACATAAACTACATGAACCAAACAGATTTAGGGTTCTGGATTGCAAACAATTTAAAAGCATCAACCTAGAACAAGCATACTTTTTCCAAAAACTGCAAGTTCAAAAGTATAGAAGAAATTGGACAACCTTTTGGCTCCTTGGAGATGATATCAAATGTCTGCAAAACAAAAACCAAACAAGAAGCTAAGAAAGATCATGCTCCAAACGTTACACCCTTTCAAGTTGCAAGCCAATGGCATATGCTAAAATGGCAGGAGTGGAAAATACAACAAGGAGAAGATCAGCTGATCCACAAATTCAAAGCTGAGATGTGTTCTACGACCAACTCATGACATCACATGGCAAATACAGATGAATAATCTTCCTTCCACAAGAAACCCTAGTAGAACACAAAGCTTGCAACACCTGCAAGTGCATAATAAAACAATATGCAACTTTGATGGCTGCATCAACAGTGGACAGAGAAGAAGAATGAACAACCTATTTAGCAAATGGTTTCAGGAATCATGGAATGGCATTACTCTTAACAGAATGGGACAAACAGATCATGGATGGTTGAGATTCTTCCCAAAACAAAACAAAACAAAAGAATGAGACAATCTCTGTGTCATTTCTTTGGTGAACAATCAGGAACCAAATATGCATAATAACTACTCATGACCAGCAATTATACAAAGAATAATATCCTGCTAATAAGAATGAACTCAGTGAGAGTTCAGGGGGTTATCAGAAAGAGGATTCTTACAGTGGAAACAGTGATGGTACCAGTGGATGCAAATCGTTGCATGATAGAAGCTTTGTACAAATCCCATTCTGAGGCCACCGAATCAGCAAACTCTTCGCTGGTCTTTTTGGTCGAATGCCGGGAAGCTCTAGTTTTGGGCATCAATAAGTCTTCAGGTGGGCTTTGAACTGATACTGCCCTCAGAGGGTCATCAATTGCAATTTTTTTCTCCTGCACCCTTCCATTATCCTGCAGCCTTGTGCATCAGTGAAATCCGTCAATATATCTCCATCCTCCAGCACTCTAAACTTCAACTAAAACACCTGTGAGCATCCCAAAAAACCATCCTAAGGCTTGGGGGAATTTGCAGAAATGCTGATTTGAAATTGCCGTCAATTCACATCAGATGGAGTGAAACCACAAAGCTAGAATACAAACTCAGACAGCATGAAATCGGCATGCCAATTCAATCCGGCTCCCAAATCAGCCACCACGACCTACATGCACACAAACAAACTTAGGGTTTTCACTTACAGCAGCTCCTGCATTTGATGTTGGAGCTACATCGATGTTTTGATCTCCTCCGTCCCTGTTCTTTTTGTCACTGATGCTTGAAGCCGCTCTAAGAGGATGCTCCCACGCCGTCGCGGACTGCCTAGACAACGAGAACTCCAGCTCATCGCGCTTGTAATCCCGCTTGCGGAACTTCATGATTCCAACAACGCTGCTACTGCAAAACCAACGAACACACCTCCACACAGCGCGACGACGACGACGACGACATAGGGACCAGCGAAGAAGGTTTACCGTCGAAATGATACCGACCACATAATATACGTACGTACTACGGTGTATTTTGATACGTATATGTAATTTAGACGGGGGATTTTCTTTTTTTTAATTCATACTTCAGTTTGAACACCTAATGTTTCCTCATTGCCCCCAAAAAAAAAATTCAACAATTTTTTTTCAATGTTTTTAAATTATCAATTTTCCATGAACTACAATAATCTACCATGATATTGTCATATGAAATAGTGTGCTTGTGCCAGTTGTGAGAAATGTATTTTATATTTTAAATTAATTTCCAATGATGAAAAGTATTTTAAATTCAATATTTCTTTCAACTTAATTCTAAAAATTATAATATCACTTTCAAGAAATCTCACTCATCAAGGGTTTTCCAGCAATATTAAATACTTGCCCCGATTTCCTTAATATTTTTATTTTTATATATATTTTTTAAAAATTTATAAAGCTATTCAATTTTCAATAACTCTTACATTGTAAGTCTAAATTAGTGTGGGGTTGTTCTCACTTTTTTTTTGGAGAACCACCAATTCTAGTTCTTACAGATTTTTAAAAACCAATTTAGGTCTTTTAAAAAATTCATATTTTAGATATTTCAAATTTTGATTTTATTATTCTTAAGTTGATTCTCAAAGGTGTAATTTTCACAAATTTAAATACTAGTTATTGAACAAATTTTAATAATTTAAATCAAACCTCAATCTTTTAACAAATTTCCAAAAGTAATACAAATGAAAGGAATTAATAAAATTTGATCAAAATGCAAAAATCTTGTTTTCATCATATTTCTAGAACATCATTTATTTCAAACTTTTTTTAAAATTTCTTCTAAATCAGTATTTGTCACAATCAATTTTATTGAATTAAAAAATGAATTACAACTAATCCTAGGATCATTAAGCCAATTTTTGCTCACAAATATCAATTTTTTTGAATTATCTATTACGAGCAACATCTTTTTAAATTTGTAAACATCCTAGTTAAAGGAAAAAAATCCTCTTGGTTTGAAATTGTGATCATACAATAAATATAATTTGATGTGCAAAAAATTCAATAAGAAAAAACATTGATTCATTCCCCCATCGTTGTAAATGACATTTAATGTCCCTCACATCCACTTGGTATCGCTTGAACATCAACAATTCATTCTTCATAAATTACTTGGTCAGTTCACTTGTGTTAATTGTCATTTGGAAAATATTTAAACTAAAATCCTCATCAATAAGTTGACTTGCCAAAAATTTGAATTTTGCCAAAGGATTTTGCAATACATGATAATATTTCAACAACATTAATCACAAAAACCTTTTATCATACTTTTCAACATTAATTTTATTTTGTTCCTAACCAATAAAAAAAAGATTAGATGAAGGTTTTTATATATAAAGTCCAACACCAAAAATAACATGTTATGGGCTTTTCATTTTTCATATTTTTCCAAGAATGAAAGGAAACAATTTGAGACAGCACCTAATTCTTTTTTTATGGAATGATAATTATGTAACAACTCCATAATCATTTTCCATCATTTATGGAAGGTTTATTTTTAATTTCTTCCTTTAATTTCACACAAAGCATTGTTAAATAACTATGAATGCAAGCACAAGATTGGTTCAACACAAGCAATCACAACAAAAGAAAAATAATTTATAATTATCTCATAAATATGCCATGTTAGAGGAAGTATAATCACTCTCACTACAATTTGTATAATGTAGCAAAAAATAATAGTTTCTTAAAATTGTAAAACTTTTTGAAAACATTATTATTTTGCTATCAAACCTACAAAACATCATGTAACCAATTGAAATGTTATTTTTCAATATTTAGAAAATAAAAAAGGTAATAATGAAAAATAATGAAAAATAAAAACTAATTAAAGTTCTTAAGACAACCTTGCTTTCATTGGATTTTCAATTTCCTGGGATGGAGACCAGAATCAACACAAATGTTATTCCATTCATGTCTACCCTTGTTGAAGTCTTTAAACCAGGTGATGCATTTTTATAAATTAACACATGTAGAGTTTATCGACATATATTTGAATCTTTTCCAAACTTTTTAATCTATTGTGATATATTGACAAGCTTTGAAAAAACATGCACAAAACCAATCCCTTGGAAACTTTCCTCTAACCCAAAACTTCAAGCCCTCTCCATTCACCAAAAGAAAGGGTATTTGGTGAATTGGACAAAAATGCAACATGTTATTTGCATTTATTACAACATAAGGACTCGTCTTTAAATGTAAATCAAGCAATAAAATATTCTAAAGATGCATCTTGTTATCAATTATCAATCCCAACATTTTTTTTCATATCTCCATAAACCATTTCAACGATCCCACGTAAAAAACACAAATGCTTAACAGTTGGAGAAATATTTTTGCATTATGGAATCCCACCAAAAAATATTTAACTTTAATTTCATGAAAATATATTTGCATGATTGTGTTGTGCTTACTTTGGAATACAAGATTCCCATATTTATTTTGAATTTATTGATACAAATTTTCAGCAAGCATTAATTTACAATCCAAAAAACAAATGGAACATTATTTAGACAATACTTTTGGGTCATTCAAGCTTGTTTACACCCCTATTATGGTAGAACGTAACTTGAACAATAAAATAAGGAAAGAAATTAAATTTTTAATGGATATCATGGTGGATTGGAATATATTTGTATGAAAATAATACATGTAATTATGTATTAAAAATGTAAAAATATACATTAAAAATAATTAAAATGTTGTTTAACCTTTATGAAATTTATAATATTTATTTCACATGTGATTCCATGTACTTTGAACCATGTGAAAATTTTAATTTTCATTTCACAAATGTGGTTTTTTGTTGACCATAAATATGTGGTAATTGGAAATTTTAACAAACAATTATCTTGAAATGAAAGGTGAGAAACATTGTGAATTGAACCAATGCATGAAATTCATTTCAAACATTTATTTAAATGATTAATCAAACCAAATACCTAGTGTAATTTGAAATTTTAAATGAGGTATATTATATGGTGTATATTTTAAATATATCCATGGTTATTTGAATTTAAATGATTAAATTTATGTATTTATTTCAAATCATATTATATGACATTGGCTTTATGAAAATCATAATCCTAAAGCCCAAACACCAAATTTTTAATCCAAAATTAAATTCACCATGTTTTGGGAGGTATATATTACAATGTTAAATTAAAAAAACCAAATGGGGGTCATTGTAATGTGCTTTCACCCCTCAGACTTTAGAAATGAGCATGAATGTTTGTGATCATGGAAAGAATACATGCATTATTTACAAAAATTATAGTGGTGGAAGATGAATTGTTTTGAGGTAAATTTGTTTTGAGTGTTTGGAACAATCCATTTGAAATAATTGGTCATTCAAAAACAAACAAACCAAAGTAAAAGGGCTTTATAGACATTGCATATACATAGAAATTGATTGCATATGAATAGATTAGGTCCCATTCATGGGTACCATCACCCATACATACAACACAACAATGGGGGTTGTTGTTCCACATTACTTTCACTAAACATCAGCAAATTATATTGCACCAAATTATTTCTTTTCTATTGAAATTACAAACATGTTTCCACTCCAAGAACCCCAAATTTAAACATTATGGAGCTTAAATGTACACACAACTTAAAGATGGATTGATAATAAACTTAACCAAAAAAATTGAACTTGGTTAAAAAATCCTAAATGGAATTATGTGGACAACATAAGCACATAATGTAATCCCTATATAAAACAAAAATAACTTGCACTAACATTGAAAGGACTATGTTTAAACAAAATGTACATTGAAGTCCAATAACAATTTTTAAACCTCAAAGTGAGTTTGAATGGACTTTATATGAAGTGCATGAAAAATCATTATACAAGTTTTTAAATGTCAATTTTTTATTTTATTGATCTTGCTATTTTATGAAATTATTGCAATGTTATATTATGGATCTTGTTCAACTCTATAAATGTATGGAATTAACTCATATGGACCACATGTTTGACAATGGCAAAAGATGTCATATATTTGGGTACTTGCACGGTTCAAGTTTTTATGCTTCAAGGTTTAACAATTTAACCAAGCTCCATAATTTGTTACAAATATACTTTTCATCTATTGTAATTTCAATATACATTTCATGTAGGTCTATGTTTTCATAGGTCTTGATCATTTTTCATTGACTTCTACCAATTTGCTTTAACTTTTGTTAATACTAAAAAAATTCTTCCTAATAGGGGAATGAGTCACAAGTTTGTGCATGGGGGGTTTTACTTTTCCAATTGGAAATGTGCAACTTTATTCACAAGCACCATTACCCTAGTCTTGTTTGATTAAAGCTTTAACATTTTTTTTTAAAATCGAGCATCCACCTTAAATTATGTAGACATTACAACTTAATCATTGTATAACTTCAAATCTAAAACAAAACAACCTTATACAAATGAACCCTAAAGGGTCCTTAAATTGTTGTGTTCAAATTATTTATGTAACAAAAATTCCCTACAATGACCCTAACTTAAGTAACATTAAAAGAATTTGTCACATAAGTTTAATAGGAAAATTTAACAAGTTTTTAAAACAAAATCTTACACCTAATTTTAGATTTTTTTTTGCATAAATCCTAAATTTTAAAGACTGTAATCATTTGATACATAATTGTGAAAGAGATAACAAAAAATTTCATACAATAACCCAAAAAAAACTACAACTTAAACCTAATTTGGGGGCAAAACCTTAAACCCTAAACCCAATATCCCCCTTGTTTATTTGAAGCATATAATATTAAACAATTTATTTGTATTTTATGTCTTTTATGCAAATCACACAAAGCAAAAAGCAAAAAAACATTTTTAATAGTAAAAAAATCACTAATGGATGAGCAATACTTGCATATTTTTTTATCAAAAGGATTATGTTCACATTTAAATGTTATATATATATATATATATATATATATATAGCAAATGCATTCATTTTCATAATGAAAAAATATGTTTATAGATGGGGATAATGTAATATCAACATGTTTTGGGCGTAAGATGCAGGTATTGCATTTGACAAGCTCTATGACTAACCCTAAACCATTGGTGACAAAAGTTTAAAACTTTGTAATATCTACATATTCAAACTAGTTATGCATCAATTTGCCCTTAAGGTTTAAATCATGTTATTAGTGATTTTTAATTTTCACTCATGAAATTATTACTCAAATGTTCTATCGTGGCCATAGAATGTGGTTGTCTTTTTAGATGCAAGTATTGTTCATTATGTTTTATTGTTAATGTAATCCATTTTTGGTGTATGGGGGTATTATGTGTAATATGGCATAAGGGGGTGAAGGCCCAAATTTTATAATTAAGAAAATTAGATTTAAAAAAAAAAAGTGGATTGATATAAAAATGTTCAAGTGACCACATTATAAAAATGATGGTTACATGTAAAAAAAGATCATCACAAGCTAAGCTAAATGGTTCAATACAAAAAAATTGTGTACATGCATAAAAACTTCATTATAAGCTTTACTACAATGGTCGATACTATGATATATTTATGATGAATCATCTAAGGAGGATGAATTAGATGTGATGCCCATAATTACGCGATTATTTTTTGTAAATATCATGATTTTTGTCGCATGATGATGAATGACCAATTAATCATGTTCAAGTGTTAATCAAATTGCATTGTCCACAAAAACTTTTTTTGTTGTGCATCGAAACCTATCCGAGCATAAAAAAAACTCACAAAGTTATATTTTGATTAAAAAATGAAAATAATGTAAAAACATAAAACAAATTAAATATGCAAATATATGATCCATGAATGATTTTCAAATCATGATACTTTGATATTACCTCAAATTCTTTTGTTCAATTTTGTTTGGTGGACTATGATGTTCAATTCCACGCATCCCATGCAATTTTGAAAACCTTTGCATAAGACATTTTGCTTGTTTTAATTACCTCAACAAGGTTGTCATCTTTTTCAAGTTGTGCCCATGCATTTTGTGGGATGAACCCCACCCCCCTTGTTATAATGCCAAGGATGCCCAACAACATGTCAAAGGTTAAACGTACCAACAAAGGCCACAATAACTTTTGCATTTGTTATGCTTGGGTTTGAAACTCATCCCTTTAATATTCCACTTTTTTTTATTCGATCAAAGGTTTTTTTCCATTTCATTTTTGCCTTACATTCAGGTTGTTCACAATATGAACATTCATAATAGTGTGGTCTTGTCACCCAGGACCCTTGGGATGAGTACATGGACACCTAGATCTACCTTGTTGCATCCAAAGGCCATGTGTTTGATATAAATGTTTATGAAGCAACCACTTGGCTACATAAGAACTAGTGCATGCATCCACCTTGCAACACCATTTTGAACCTTCATGAACTCATTCATTTTTTTCCATTGCATCTGCATGTTCATTTTGTATTAGAAAAAAAACCTATTGAAGCATAAGATTTGGGTTTGAAATTGAGTCTTAAAAAAATCCATCAAGTTTAACATAAGCAGGATGTGAGCATTGCACCCAGGTTAGCCATCGCAATATCAACGTGATGAGGGCATTGCATATTAAAACCTCATGCTAATATTCTATTTAATGACAAAATTGTATTCTAAATGTATGGGTATTGTTATAGTAAAAATTGGCGAAAAAAAAACCCACCCCCACTTGTGCATGGAGAGTGACAATGGGTTGTGTTGGGACCATAAGCAAATTGAAAATGGATATTCAATAATTTGATGACATACCTTGAGAAGCGGGGGTTGCATTCTTCAATTGTATTTGGCACCTTTAGCACCTTACATGCACGTTTTTTCCAAGGAACCATTTTGAAATAAACCAAATATTATTTTAAAACAAAAAAATACACAAAACAATAATTCTTGATTTAAAAATTTTTCATTTTCTTCTTATTCTTCTCATCTTTTGGGGTAGTGCAACACAAAAAGGAAGACGATGGATAATGTAATTGCTCGTTATCATCTACAACACCAAGGCAACACCAAGAGGGAGTAGACAACAATGGATAGTTGTGTTATATGTCATTGTTTATAGTGCCAAAACAACACAAAGGGGAATAGATGATGATAAGCATTTATGTTGCTTGTCACATCTACAACATCAATGCAACATGAAAGGAAAATGATGATGAACAGTGTAGTTGCTCATTGTTGTCTACTATACTAAGGTAGCATGAAGAAAGAGATGATGATGAACAAATGCGTTGTAACTATTCATCATCGTTTATATATTTGGGCAAGACAAAAGGAAGATGATGACAAGCAACTATTTTTCGTCATCTTCTATACTAAGGCAACATGAAGAGGGAAACAACGACAAACATCATAATTGTTCATTGTTGTTTGTATCATAAGGTAATATGAAAGGAAAACGATGATAAACAATTGTTTGTTGTGGTTTTCTTTACTAGGGCAACATGAAATACAACCATTTTCTGTAGTATAAGAACATGAAGAAGATGACAATAAGTAGTTGATCGTTGTTTTTTATAGTACAACAAAAAAAAAGAAGACAAGAACGAGTAGTTGCTTGTCATCGTCTTCTACAACACAATGCAAAGCAAAAATAAAAAACAAACAAAAAGGGGTAGGGTGCAAAGTTTACTTGGAGTTGAACTTGGAGACATAGGTGATAGTGCAATGGAGCTCAAGTCGGAATGAGCAATGGTGTTAGAAACGAAGTTACAGACATCAAAGACAAAGTTGCTCGTGTTGGAGGTGAAGTTGCACCCCTCTGGCGGAATGGAGTTGCCAGCCCTAGAATGGGGTTGGAAAGTTTGTAAAATGGGTTTGAAAAAAAAGAAGGGGACGTTTCTTTTGAAAACCCGACCCAAATGAAACTGTTGCAGGTGGTTGGCCTCGGTGGATGAATTGCCCACCATCTAAAACGGACTGGTGCAGGCAGGGGGGCTGGTCGGTTGTTACACTGGGAAGGACCTAACTATCATGTCAGGGGATTAAGTACGCCCTGGATATCAGGTATGACGGAGCTCTTTGGTAGTTAGATTTGGGAAGGCTCTACCGTCATGTCAGGGCATTACACCCTGGAGACATCTGTTACGATGAAGCTCCTTGGTTGTTTGCAATCGAAAAGGTCCTGCTGTCATGGCACGGACTTAGGTACGTTTTTGGAAACGCCTAACAACACCAGAAGAAAAGATACGCTCTGTAAGGTGCTCTCTGATCAGGACAGAAGCCGCGTGTCCAGCGCAAAGCGAATTATTCTGATCAGCACAGGTATTTACTGTCCTTGATTCCAGAACATCATGGTATGTAAATGCATATTGAGGACGGTTAATAATGCTTATAGCATAGGGTCCTTACTAGACCGGACAGGGCCTCGCTTACACATTTTGTAAGGTCTCAGACCAGGGTTTATCAGAATTTGACAGGTTATTGAGAAGACGAGGCCTTTCATTTTAGTCTTTCGAAAAATTTATCACTTTAACTCGGCCTATGGGCTTCAGGATAGGTACCTCAAAATCCTAAAAGCTTAGACAAGTAAGCGCTTCTCCTATAAAGACAGAATTTCCAAGCTGTCAAAAGGGAATTGAGAAATTGAATTAAGTTCCACCCAAAAGATACACAACTTACAAATGACACAAATTCATCTAAAATGTAGAAGGTTAGCCATAGCCTCGTAGAGGCCGCTCACTCTCAAGAAGTAGGTGTGAGAACCCTCTACCTCCTATGCCCTGGGATCTACATATGTTTAGGTTCATGATAATGTTTGCCTCTTGCTTTGGGTTTATGATGGGTAAAACCCATGCTTGGGGTACATTCACAAAACATGGGGCTGAACTTGGCTTCTGCCTGGTCCTAGCCCTTCGGCCCCTCAAGGTTTTTTTTCCCACTTTTGCGGTGTAACCACTAGCAACCATCCATCGAAGGATCTAGCCAGATTTGGCTATAGGATGGGTTGGAGACAGTTTTTAAAAGTTGTAATCCTCCTGCTGCTGTTTGGGTGACGTGTAAGAGCTGGTGCCCTAAATCTGGCGACCCCAGTCCGAAAACCTTGATTTTTGACAATTTATTTCAAAAAATTTGAAAAAAGCTTTTGTAGGGGTTCCAATTTTTTTTGACATTTTGGTGAAAATTCAAAAACAAAAAAATGCTACTCTACACATCATGATGACACAAAAAGAGTTGTCAGCAATTTCCTAGTGTATCTGGACAACACATTATAACTTGTAAATTTTTTTTCCAGCAGCAAAACAAGCTTTACAATTTTTGGAGTGAGATTTACAATTTTGGTGCTGTGCCTTGTGAAACCTGCCTATTGTTAAAGGAAAATTCTCACAAATTGCAAGCTGAACACTGAGGGTGAGGGTATTACTGAAATAGGTATGGCATTATTTTGATAATGCCCAAGGTAATTTTAGGGCCAGTTTAGACAAGGATCTAAGGAGCAGGGTCCAATGAAATCAAGCATTCCTATTGGTTAAGAGCTTTAAATTGGTCCTAAGGCCTTTAGACAAAGGTTCAGAACCAAGACAAATCAAATTGTGATTTAGTTTACATGGCATCATTTTGGAGGGAAAACCAATTGGTCCAGACAAAAAAAAAAAAAAAAAAAAATTTTATTTGTTTTTTTTTTTTTTTTAATATAATTTTATATTTATAATTGTTGTGTTTGTAAGTTTTTTTTTA
>Ga0116227_10002628_pt1 | contig 40578 bp, 29 predicted proteins | sample S1TSphgellanicum_FD_89693 | JGI IMG/M metagenome (GOLD analysis project Ga0116227, IMG submission 89693) | Host-associated microbial communities from peat moss isolated from Minnesota, USA - S1T2_Fb - Sphagnum magellanicum MG | ecosystem: Host-associated > Plants > Peat moss > Unclassified...
CCATGACTACCCACTGAGTTCATCAGCTCCCAACAGTGGGTGTAGATAAGCATATAATAATCTTCCCAAAAACTTGGGCAAACCATTATACACAATCTGTGTCCTGAGTTTCTGTTGCCTTTCTGAAGCAAAGGGAAGACTCAGACGTGATGTTGGCTAGCACTCAAGAGACATTGCTAATCAAAAAAGTCAACAGTATCCTCATTCAAGCTGCAAAGAGAAAAATGAAAAGAAAGGAAAGAGAGGGAGATGTCCACAGAGAGCCTTCAACAGTATAAGACCTGGAAACACACTACTCAGATGAGTGGCAAACATGTGGTGGAAGGCAGACACCTAGAAAGATATATACCTAGTCTGTGCAGCATTCCTTCCACAGTATCTGGATTGGCTGTAGGCACAGGCTCAGTGACATGCTGACCACGAGAAGCTCCAGAAGCTGCTATTGTAGCAGATCTCTTCAGATCCAAAAGAGAGATACACACAGAGAGTGAATGCACCAGCGTAGACTTTGACTCTGGATCTTCCAATACATGATTAAAGAGCTTCCCCACAAACCTGTCAAAGCTCATCACAAAAGTTAAATTCACTGTACACGAAGACAAGTTTTGTGATTGAAGAAAAAGACAGATCTCCACAGAGGAAAAATCAGCAACATATATAGTCAATTTGTGCAATGACTATATATGCATACCATGTAAAGAGAACTTACATTGGACTGGCAAGCTTTGTAGCCAGGGCGGATTGAGGAATGCGAGTGATAGCAGACAGGGTCTCTGCTGCATTAGCATGCACTTCTGAGGAGTTCTGCAAAAACTCACAAAAAATAACTTCAGAAAATAACTCACAGAAGCTGAAGATCCTGAAGTCCACAAAGCAATCCACAATATAAAAAGTAGCAACTTTTCTACAGAAAAACCAACTGGGCAAACATACAATTTGGAGACATACTGACTGCAAAATGTAAGCATCAGCTTTTCTATTGTTTGGAACTCCCAGATTACCACACTCTTTTAAAAAGCAAGACCCTAGGTAGACTTGTATCTTGAATCTTTATTTTTCTGCTGAGTGATGCAAAAGTAGGCAGGAAGTAAAAACAAGGGATACCGGAGGGCTAAGCTTGTCGACAAGCATCTCCAGCAGATCAGTATCCGCCAACCATTGGAGTGAATCCGCATTAAAGGCATAAACGTGTTCATCTGCACCAACCAAACGGACAAGAACCTACAAGCCAATACAGAACTTGCGCTTGAGAACAATCCAAGATTGGTACATGGGCTGCATTGCAAAGTTGTTGTCATACCCATCAACATTGAGTACTTCTAATTAACTTTTCAGAGTGAGAATTTGATCACTTTTCAGAGAGGACTGTACTGCCTTAAACCTTAGTTCAAATCAGTCTTCTCTGTACCATGAAAAGTCAAGGAGGAAATAAAAGCACACCTCCATAATTGAGGTGATCCCAATAAGATCCACCAACTTCTTTAATATCTCCTGATGAGCCTGCAAGGAAACCATATTTACATACACCCAACAGCCAAGGAAGATTAATACTGCAACATACAGAACAATTGAGAATGCATCCCATCACTTGAAACACACTGAGAACTTACCCATGACCATCAAATAGTACAGAAGGTTCACAGGTCTAGAACCTTTAAGCTCACATTGATGGACAGGAGATAAAGTGCTCAACCCATAACAAAACTCTAGCACTTCCCTTCATGAGTGGCACTTAAGAAGGCAATTAGCCTGCTACAACAGGGACTGTTAGCAAGAGACTGACAAGTGAGGTGAGACAGTCAATTCAATGTGTCAAAAACTATTGAACTACTATCACAACTCATATCCCAGATAATGCAAGTGCTGGATACCTCACAAATAAAGATTTTGAGAATGAATTTCTTGTGGTCTGTTCAGCCAGGGCTGGAGAGAAAAGAGAAGACATACTTGTAAATACCGCATCACAGGTGTAGTTTTTCTATGCAGCAAGCTTACAACAACCTGCAGTCATATTTCAACATAATGTTGCTTTTAGTGTGTTAGCACAAGAACACTCCCACTCTAAGTTCCTCAAGTAAGTAGCCATATATACTTTGTCAACCGAAGGGTTACAATTGCAGAACCTTGCAAGAACCCCAACTGTCCATTACACACCAAAAGATCCCCTAATCAAAATCACTGATTGCATGATAGGAAACAAGTCAGTATTAATACTTCCACAGTCATGACACAACCCTGTAAAAGGAAGTCTAATATATTGAACATGCAACACCCACTAAGAGAGCATAATCAGTCAACAATCTGTTCTGCATCTTAAACCTGCTCACACCCAAGCATCTATTTCCAATTTCAGTTAACAAGGTTGAGCCTTCACCTTACTGAAGTAACCTGCCAACAAGGTTCCATGTGGTCGACCAGGCTCCAGAAAGGAGAAAAGAAAATTCATGAGCTGCACACAAATAAAAACTCAAGATCTTCTCTATGACACTCTCACTCTCTCCCAACACTTCAGTCCTTGATCCATATATGCCACTTCTGCAAGCCCCAAGGTTTGATGACAAGAGACCAAGTAACACAATGTCCTCACAGGCTCAAAACAGAAACAATTGAACTGGCCATGGATCTACTCTGAGTGATTTTAGTGGGCAATTTATCCCCCGACATAAAGTGAAGACTGAGAAGGTAGTACCACTCACTGCATCATCCTCAACCAGTGTCTTGAATATGACTTCAACATCACAAGTGAAAATTTCACATGCAATAAATGGGAACCTGCCATTCAAGGATCAAAGAATATATGAGTACAATGCAGAGAAAGAAAGTGATTCATATACAGGAGACATGGCAAGGAAGGTAGTTCCACTCCCCTCTACAGCACTTAATTCTTCAAGACACCTCTAACTTCCATCAAGCTGCTCATACATTAGCTACACAGTTATTGAAACACATCATGAATATTATCAGCATTCACTTACTTGAAGGCACGCTTGTTTTCTGCATTCTCAGGTGGCTCCTCTATGACAAAACACAGCAATGACCGCACTTGTGCCTTCCCCCTTAAACTGCAAAAGGTGAAAGCAAGTTGTTCAAATTAACATAAAATAGCAATACTTATCAAACAAAAATAAGAAAGATACAAACAACTCCTTCCAATCAGCTTGAGTAAAGAATCATCCTAAATTGTAACTGCTCACAAATTTATGAGGCGGCTGTTAAGAGCTTTGCATTCCTGAATGATCTCCTCCTCATCCAGGAGCTCTTCTAGAGTATACCCATCTTTGTCAAGCACAGACTCCACCTGAATGCAACAGAAGATCAACTTAGATGAATCCAAAGAGATCTTGAGCATGATGGCAGAAAATCAAGGACAAATCAATCATGATCAAAAAATTTCAGGATGGAGAAGTGATAGACAAGCCACAAACCCTACTTCAGGGACTAACAAAAGAACACATATACTGCAAATATCTGCCAACAATGTACATGAAATATCACTGCAACCAGACTAGAAATTGTTCAAAAGCAGATAGCAGCAAACCTGTGGAATGTAGCAGATATTGGAAACAACTATCTCTAAAGCTCGGACTACAAGAGCCAGAAACAAGAAAGAAAAAAAGGAATTGTTCACACAATGGGTCTGCAAGAACATCAGTTTCAGTTGATCTAGGAACAAGAAGTCATAAAGTGTTCACAGTTAACCCTGTTGCTGCGCAGTGAACATAGAACATACACCTCATAATCATATCTACGAAATTGCAGAGAAATCTATACAACAATAATTTGAAGGCAACAAGACAATGAGTGCAGTATTAACCTTATGAGAGTCACTCACAAAGTATCAGACCCTTCACCTCCATGATGAAGAACAGTGACAAGCTACAATGACTACCCATTGACTTCAGCAGCTCCTGACAACAGGTATAGATAAGCATACAATAATCTGCCTAAAAACTGGGCAAACCATTATACAAAATCTGTGTCCTGAGTTCCTGTAGCATTTCCATCAGCACTGGAAAGACTCAGTCACAATGTTGGCTAGCTCAAGAGACATAACTTTCATACAACTCATCAGCAGCAGGGTTATAGATCTCATGCATCAGACTATGAGAATCTGTGCAGTCTTCACATAAAATTGTCACCAACAGCCTTGTTGGTTTGCTACTACTGTCTTGAATGCACAACCATGATGGACTGACCATTCTGCATCTGTGACTGATATTACTTCAGCTTACATGTGGGTGTAAACCTTCATCTGAGGAGGCTTACAGACAATTCCCATCTCCTGTGCATATCATTGACTCTCCTAAAATCAGGTTTGTGAATCACCTCATGACAGACAAATACTATTTCAAGCTTAATAAGCTCAGAAGACTAGTTCAACAAAAAGACAGAGTTCGTGTAAGCTCAATTCTAGCTCAACTCCTGCCAGTGTGACAATATTGTGAATGTTCTGTGGCTTTGATCTAGACTCAATACCTTTTCTCACTTGTTAATGTCAAAGCACCCATGCGCCATTGATTCACAACTTTACAAACATGACCGAGCTTGGGAATTAGAAGCCTGCATTCATCTGGGTATAGAGCTATGAGTCCCTCTGCTGTCAGGATTTTGACATGTGGTGGTGACATGACCTTCTCAAAAGAGTATAATGAAGGGTTTGATTTGTGGAAAGCTGCCGAACGTCTGTTATTATAGTTGAGAGAAAAAGTGCAAGAAGCTAAAGGAAACCCTCACTGCCGAAGATTATCACTCCGACCAAAAAAAACGCTCGTCTTGCGACGTGGAATAACCCTATCTTTCTCCACCTCTGCAGGTGGAATTCGAGGAGAAGATCCGGAGCAAAACTCACCGGAGAAGTCGTCGATAAACCAGCTACCCGCCAAAACATTTTTCTCAGAAATCCTTCAATCTCCGCTGAAATGCTTTCTACTTCTTGGAAAGCCGAGAAAGAGAGCGTGTTTCAAGGGTTCAGAATCTTCCACAGTGTCTCCTTGTCGCTCCCCTGGCTCCTCGTCAAACAGCCGTTCGAGGCTAGATCTATGTGGCACCACCACCTGTGCCCCAGTCCGGAAGAAGGCACCCGTTGTTGTTTTTTTGCTCTGCGGAAGAAAAAAGGGCCACCACAGAACTGAACTTCCGCTTTGAAGCTTTCTCTTCGGACCTTCTTCTCTACTCGTTTTTTCGGGGGTTTGGCAAAAGCGAAAACCCTACTTCACGAGGTATCTTCAAGCTTTTCTGATCCACTTACACCATCTCAAACCACTCCCTACTACAACTGCACTTGAACAAGAAAGACCTCGATCGCTGAGTACCGAGATAGTTCCAAAAGCCTTCATCCCCTTCTCAGCAGCACCTCAGATCGCACCGAACGAAATTCCTAAACCAGTTCAAATAACAAGTGAAATGATGGAGTGGGGGGGCTCTACAACACACTCTTCTGAGCTGCACCGTAACTACCCGTGCGAAATGCTTTCTTTCACGAGGATCTTAGAGAGAGCTACTGTAAGCTTCTTCCCAGCACTTCTTGTTCCACAAACCCTAATCACCTTTTTCTCCCAACTCTGTGTCTGTGTGAGTGTGGGGAAACCCCCCGCCCCCCCCCCCACCCACCCCAAAAAAGAGAGAAAAAAAACAAAAAAGCAACAGTTTCTATAATGAAGATATCAACTGTTTTGGCGAGAGAAATTCGTGGATCGCGCATCTATGTACCGTCAAGAAGACCAGGATTCGAAGTGGTTTGCGACTCCGGCGATGGCGACAAACATCAAAAAGGCAAAGATAGATAGAAGCAGAGCGGCAGCAACAGAAGAGCTTCGTTGCTGTGGCCAGCTAATCCATTTTGTGTTCATACTTGTGGGTTTTCCCCATGTTCACACTGGTCTCTTTTTCTTTTGCAGACGGGGCAAACCTCTCAATATGAGATCATTGGGGTGCCATCGGAAGGTATGGAAAGAGGTGTTCACATTTGTCATGATCATATTAATCAGTTGGGGGTGCTTCACAAGTCCAACTTTTTTTTTTTTTTTGGGGCAATAAGCCAATTTGATTGGCCCATCACAAAAAAAAAGAGTTGAAACTATGGGCGCTCCCCAAAATAAAAGATTCTATGGAAAGATGGAGTGCCATCAATGTTCTAGCATTTATTAGTAACTTGAGGCCAAACAACAAGCCAAAAATGCTCAAAGTTGGCCCCAAGTTTTTACAGCCAAGCCTAATGTAAAGTGGGCCTAAGATGAATTTTTCAAGCTGAGGCTCACTAAAGTATAAATTACACAAACCAAACAATAAAATAATTAATGCATTTTGAAACCAATTTTTTTAATGTAATGTAAAAGCTTGAGAAATAAGGGTTGTGTGTGAAAATAAAAGAATTGGGCAAAAATTGAAGATAGGTCCCATATTTCAACATAGCCCCACTCAAAAAGGCTTTACACCACATAAAGATTGACCATTTGATGTAAAAGATGCTTTTATGAGTAATGACTTGGTGAAAGGGCATAATAAAAAAGGGACAATCTTAGAAGGGGTAAAACACAAGGCAAAATTTGTCATGAACCAAACCTATGTTGATCATGGCATATGAATGGGAGGGAGGGTTCTTATGCCTACTCCTCAATAGTGGGAGGGTTCTTACACCTACAAGTAGGCATAATATCCCTAGCAATTTCTTTCTAGGAGGGAAATTGATGGACATAAGGTGCCTTTCACATACACTACAAATTAATTTTCTCCAAGTGCTTTACATTCACGAACTAACCAAGGTTCATACAGACTCACAAAACTCACCATGGTTAGACTATAATATATATTTGCAACAATCCATTGTGCATACATCAATTTGGTAAAACTATGGGAAGTTCATAATTGGGATTTTTGGTTCTTTTCAAGTTTTGATTCTCAATTGTTTATGGGCATGTAAGTTTTTCAAATGGCATTCCTATCCAACAATTTCAAAGTTTTTCTTATAATCTTTAAAAAAAAACTTTGTAACAATGTATCTCGATTGAATTTTATTTTACACATTTTTAATCGTCATTTAAATAGTTAGGAATCATGTTGATAATTTGACTCACTTTTAAACCTTTAAACGATTATAATTTATGCAATAATTATTTTTTGGGGGGAATGGAAGCCTAATTTATAACAACATTCTTTGAGACCTTTCCAATGTTTGAAAAAACATTCAATTTGGACACAAGTTGGTCTCTTATTTTGATCCAAAGATTTAGGACATTCCAAAACTTCACTAAAAAAGTGAATACATTAAAAAAAATTGAAGGTTTTTTTCTTGCACTTGCACGCTTCTCTTTCACCCTTGGGAGTTCATTTGAAATCTTGGCATGCTTTTGAATTTTTCAAACCCCATTCCTTTGTTTTGCCCCAACTTTAATCACGATAGCAAGGTTAAAATGGCAACAATAATAATTTGAAAATGTGGTGTGAAAGATTAGTTTCAAACAAGATTTTGAATTTAAAAATGTTTATTTGATAATGGACCTTTATACTGAATATTCCATTGAGGTAAATGCATATGGTTAACAAAAAATAGGGTTTTTCATGTGCAAACAAATGTTTAATCATATTTAGTTGGAAAACTTTAAACCCTAAATTCTTTTAAACAACATAATATTTATAAGCAAAATAATCTACCCACCATTTACATTTATAGGTGTCCTTGGGTAACTTGATTTTATTATGATAATAATCAAATTAAACTTATCACTTTTACCATGGCACATATACTTGAATAATTAAATTGATTACTTGTGACTTACATGATTATAGTCAAACCAATCTCATGGCCCATATATGACTACAATTGTTTTTGGCCATGTCATAATACATATGCCATTGGATATGCTTGTCATGATTGCATTCATGGCTTGTATGACTACAACCATGGAAATGACTAATGATAGCAACAAATTTAAGTTGCCTATACAATTATGGAATCGTCTATGTCACAAATGATTACAAATATAATTATACATGTATTCAAGGTGTTGGCATAATGTTAGGTTTAGATCCTCAAGTTGACCTCACAAACATTTGAAACTATGGAAACCAAAGAAAAATGGTGATTATTTCATTTGAAACCAAAATTGTGCATGGATGAAATGTGGGTTGACATGAATAATTCTCCACCTTACAATTTATGCTATGTAACTTTTTATGAGGGCTACATTAAAAAAATATTTTTAGTTTCCTAAAACTCCCAATGGAAGTCTCAAAACCATCAAACTATGAATCTTACAGTTCTAATGGCTTAAAACTTTCTCATTTGGGATCCAAATTGAAAGTTTTCATGGGAAAATTTATAGCCATTGAAAAAAATAAATCAAAAATTTCAATTGAAAGTGATTTGGTTTTTAAATTCTCATTTAAATGGGTGAGAATCATTTTGAGAGTTTGATTCTTAAGTTTACAAATGATTAAATTTATTACTTACAATCATTAAGGGGAATGTGACTTCATTTTAATTTCCTTTCATCTCAAAAATGACATTTTTTTACTCCCCCAAAGAGTGGATCATGCACCCAAGCTAGGGTCATGACATTTAAGTGAATTATTGTCAAACTCAATTTTGTTCGGTTGCTTAGTACAAGTTCACCAACAATTTCCCAAATGTCTCCAAAACAACATTTTACAAATCCATGTGATTGGACTCTTGGTGTTAATATTTGTTTAACCCATTGTTGAACTCCACCATTGATAGAAAATCAAGTTCACCATTGTCTTACATGGTGTGACACCTTTGCACCAACATGTTTTTCCCAATTGGGCATTGCTTAATTGTGTGAACTTTCTTATGTGTGCATTGCAAAGTCTATCCCAACTTTAAATTCACAATCATGTCTTTTCTAGCTTTGTATTGCCTAGTTGTGTGAAGTTTTTTTGCATATGTGCCACAACTTTGGTTTGTTTGGTTGCTTGAAAAGGTTGTGCATGTGTTGTAGTTTTAGGTTGTTTGGTTATCGTACATTGCTTAGTTGTGTGAACTTCTTGAGTGCATTTTGTTACTTTGCATTGCTTGGTTGTGTGAACTCTTCTAATTATATGCATGCATTGCAAAGGATTTGCAAGTTTTCATAGTCACATAATAAATGCAATTTGACAACTATAATGAACCATTGAAATTAAATACAAAATAACCTTCATGTTTAATTGTAATTTGAATTGCAAGATGATGATGTCGACAAAATAACTTGTGTAGTCTTGGTTAATTCATTAGGATAGACGGTGGAAGAAGCATAGAGGAAGACTTGTAGCAAGTTTCAACGTTCACTAAACATGGAGAGAGAAATAAATAGGCAGGTCATGTTCACATTTTTCATGATTACTTTGTATTACAACTTATGTATGATGAATAAATAAATAAATAAATAGTTTTTAGATGAGGAGAGAATTGTATCTTAAAATTAAAGGAAGTTGCAACGAGATGATGATTCATATGAGAATTGTTATTGAGGTTTTAAGGCTTTATAGTTACCATCAAAATGTTAGTGTACGGTGTGCCAACAAATTCTATTAATGAATATTATAGACTGAGTGAATCTCTTGCACATGAATACACGGAGAAAACAAAGTAGGGAGATATTTGAGCATGCCTTGAATCCACTGATTTGAGACAACCAACTATGGCAAATCTTCAAGGTTTCAAAGGCATTTTTGCCTTAATAGATTTTGATAATTAAAAAGTTTATTGTAACTTGGTATAGTCAATTTTTTTGAAAAAAACCTTTCTGATGGGGGGCATGTCAAGACTAAGTGACCCATTTAATTCATTGCTCCTCTTTAGTGCTTGCAGATGGGGCTTAGTTGAGAGAGCATGAGGAATCATTCGTTATCTCCCACCCTAGGTTTGTCAGGCTTAATTGACAGGCTCATGGATTGGCTGGAGTATCAAAATGTAAGCTTGTCATCATACTCTAAGTTTTCTCCAACTTTCTTTCAGAGATGGAGAATCTAAAAACCAGGGTATAGTGGATCTAACTAAGCTTTAAAGTAGTTTTGGGGACCAAACTTAGAAATTTACATGCTGCTAACACCTAGCAGTTGGTGTTGTTTGAGTAATTGCTGATGACATCTAAGTGATTTGCTTCTTCTAACACACACACACACACAATTGCATTCATTGGAACATGCTTCTTTCCTTATGCTTTGGAAGGGATGTTTTTGAAGCTTCCTCCTATTTTTAGGTTTGGTGCTTTTATTCTAGGAATGAGAGCAGACTTTTCCAGTTGATGGGTTTTCATGTTTGGGTTTGGATTGGTTTATTTCGCCCCCACAGAAGTGGCACATTGAATTACAAGATGACAAATGCCTTTTGCCTTTTTGTGGCAACTCACCTAGCCAAGGAGACATCACACAATCCAATAGTGTGAGAATCCCTAGTGGTGCTCAGTATGTGAGTGACCCTGCACATTTCAATTGGATGAAGAAAAGACAAAACATGCCTGTTTGTCTCCACAAAATGGTTTTGGCCCAGCATAATTGCACATCTTCTTGAGGATGGTGACGGCACAGCAAAGCTGTGCACCTATGTAATAAATATAATCTGACTTCTGATCCCTGTTTCTGATTGGTCAATCATAATGATTAGTCTAGGTGACTTGCTATTACTAGTCTCCCATCTACTTGCAATGTTAGTTTCAATTTGATGGGTGGGGTTGTAAAAAAAGCAAATAACTAAACTTGGATGTGAGAAATATTTTTGCAAAGTCACATATTGAGCATAATATAAATATGTGTGTCCAAGCAATTGACCCCTCTCATGACAACCCTGGTCTGCTAGTTATTTCATTGGTAATTGGCAGCCTACCAATTGGGTGCACTGTATACCGATGGGTAGGAATTTTACTCCTCCCCTTTGGGTGGTCAATTCCAGACACTCAAGCATTTAGGTTTAACTTTTAGGGTTTGCCCAAAGGAATAAGGCCCACCACAATGGCAACTGAGTGATTCTTGACCATATGGGCCATAGTGCATAGTGGGAAGTGATGCCTAACCCTAAGGTCAGTTTCGTCATTAAATAATCCTCAAAATACTGAAATGAAATTTTGGGAAAAATATGAAGTTGACATGTTGAAAATCATCATAATTGTCATATGCTACATTCTGAATAATTTCAGTACTCATATCACAATATTATAGTATATGATAGAAATATATATATATATATATATATATATATATATATATATATATAATTTCAAATTTAAAAAACTAATTCATTTTTTGAAAATAAAATAAAATAATTTGTTTGGCAATGTGGAAACTTACCCTAGGCTTATGGTAACTCACATATAAAAGGGACATATAAAAGTTGCCCAACACTTCCCCCCAAGCTTGAACCTAAAGTCCCTTCCTCACACAGTTCAAAGACCATTCTTTAGTTGCTTTGGCTAGATTAGGTTTTAAAAAATCTTTTAACCCTAATATAACTTACTTAAGGTGCATTCACACTTGGTGTTAAGGACTCTAGTATTAAGTCCCCTAACACCAAGGTAGTCATTTAGAACCTAAACCTATTTACCACAAAGATTTTATGTGTAACATTCACTTTATCTTAAATAATCACCCATTTAACATTGGGTGCCACCTAAGATGCCACCTAGATTTTCACTTAACACTGACTTAACATTAGGTGTGAATACACCTTTACATGGTTACACGGCCCTTCTATTGATTGAACTAGTTAGAATAGGTTATAAGAACTGGTAGAATTTTTTTAAGTGCATGCAGAGGGCACCTTACCGTCATAGAGGAGGAGGAGGAGGCACCATATGAATTAGGTTTTCTCAAAATTGGGTCACCTTTAACCCTAAGGTGTCTCTTCTTCTTCTTCTTCTCCAACAAAATTAGAGCTCTAAAATTCTACCAGATCTTTATGCTGTATAAGGATCTCCAATGGGGCAATTCTGGGAATTTAGGTGTGGCCCTTGGGCTCTCGCCTTGCAAAGGACAGACACCCTTCAGTCCTTATCCTACACATAAAGAGCACAGCAAAAAACAATTCACAGTGCATATGGAGCACACATTAGAGTTATCCGTAATGTCACCCTGTCTTCGCCCTGTCTTTGGGCCTGGTTTCACCCCCTATCCCCTCTTTCAGTGGTATCCACAAAGTAAGGAAATTTTATTGGCTCTGTCCCGAATTTGGGATAGAGGCAGTGGGGAAACTCATTTTGGACGGGTATAGGGGACGGTGAATCTAAAGTAGGCTGAATGGATAAGGTTTATACAAGTGTAAGTTTTTCTTTTTGCAATGTCAGGTTGGGTTGAGTTGGTAGCTCGGGGTGAGATGGGAAAGGGGGCTTGGGATTTCTCCTTCTTTTAAGGGGTTGTTTTTTTAAGATTTGGGGATTGTTTTGGTCAAGTGGAGTAATGATTTTTCACATTGCCAAGGGGTTGTTTTTAGGGTGGGGTGAGGAGGGTTTAACTATTCATAGGGGTTGGGTGGTCAATCTTGGTAATTTTTATATAATCTCAAAAGTTATATTTTGAATTTTTTTGAGAAAAAATCAAATGAAAAATATAACCTCAAAATTTTTTTGAAAAAATATATATGACAACTTCCTAATATTTTAAAAGCCGATTAATTTTTTTTTCTTATTTTACTAAGAAATTATTGGGTGGTGCTATCATTTTATTTTTATTTTTTTCTTGTGAGGGACAAGTGGAAAAAAATAGAATATTTATTTTCTGAAACAATAGATATTCTATTTGTGATAAAATAATCATCATGATATTGAACATGCATTCTAAGAAAACATCTTGACACATAATATTCAATGAATGGAAGCTTCTATGTGCAAGAATATTTGTATCGAATGTTTCAAAAACAATTTGTGTTGCGTCAATCCAAAAGGTCATTACACCCAAAAATAAAAATTGAAGCCCATGTTATAACTAATTAATAGTTATCACAATAGGTACCCAACAAATGTAGCTCAATAGGTACACACACCTTTTGAAAAGGGCATTAACACAAGTTTAAAATGGTGACCATTAGTTTTGAAAAATAAAGATGTTGTAACATTCCACCTATTTCGTTCAATGCAACAAAAATTGTTCAAATCTATTAAAAAATGACAAACATACACCTCTCGGAAATGAAGGGGATAAATAGTTTTTTATTGTATTTAAAATTGTTTACATTTTGGACCTTACAAGCTTTGGGACATTGCTCTATTTCACATGTAGGTCCAATAAGTTTTTAAAATTTCAATTCATGCACTTAGAGTTTTTTAGATCACTCAAAATGGATAAAAAATGAGGAAGTTGTAGGGTTTGAAAATGGAGGGGTAAATTATGTTTTGTTTTCCCCTTGAGAAACCTCATTTTGTTCTTTCTACCTTTTTCTATTGTTTATCCCATATCATTTACCAAAGTTCAGATTTCATCAAAAATATAAATATAAATGTTCTAGTACACCTTACACCTCTGGTTCATTATAAAAAATGTTCACTATTATTTTTTTAATATGGTAACTAGCTATTTTTCTTTCTTTTCCAACTCTATTGACTTATGGATTTTTAGTTTTTTCTCCTAAGATTTTTTCAGTAAAATCAAATAAATAAAAGATCACTTAAAGGACCACCTACTTCAAAATAGAAAAACCACCTACTTCAAAATGTTTTTTTGGAAGATATTTTTGTAAAAGAAGAAATTATTAAATGAAAATTTATATATATTTTTTAAAAACTCATTTGTTTTCAAATTCAATTTAATGGCCCCCTTTTATTATTTATTATTTCTTATTTTTTTAAAAATTTATAATCCATGATTTGTTTTTTAAAACTTATGGCAAAATAACATTAGGCAGCCGCCTTGTGATTTTTTCAATAAATATAAAATTTAAGTTTCGGGTTCTTTTTCAAGAATTAATACCATGTGGCCACTCAATTATTTGTCTTCCTCTAAGAAGGAATAGTATCGGGCAACCACATGGTGGTTTTTAAAAAATTACAATTGTTTTAAAAAAGAATTAGTACCAAGCGATTGTCCAATTCTTTGCCTTCCTTTAAGAAGGAATAGCATTGGGTAGTCACATGGTGAATATGTATCCTTATTAAGTTATAAGTTGTTGTTTTATAGTCATAACATAGTTGAACAATAGTACTTTACTAGTGACACACTAGTGGCCATACTAATCATTAAAAAAATTACAATTATTTTTCTTCAATAATTAGTACCGAGTGGCTGCCCGATTCTTTATTTTCCTTTAAGAAAGGAATAACATTGGGTTACCACATGGTGGTTTTTCTTAATTGCTATTTTTTTAGGAATTAATATTGGTGGTTGTTTGATTCTTTGCCTTCTTTTAAAAAGAAATAACATTGGGTGACCATATGGTGGTTTAAAAAAAATTAGAAAAAAAATTCAAATATTAACATTGAGTGGCCACTTGATGTTTTTTTGTTGTCCTTACAAAAGGTATAGAATTAGGTTGTCACTTGATGATGTGCCCTCTTCCTTAAAAAAATAATAGCATCAAGTTGGTTGCATGTTTGTATCTTATGGCCTACAATGTTTCTCTTAAAAAATTAAAAATATTTTTTTTTCAAACAATCAAAATTCTTATTACCAAAAAAAATTTGTAGTTTAAATTTTCCAAGATAAATCTTAGTAGTTTTCTTTCAATATATTAAGGTTTTTAATGTTTGCACAGAACCACAATAAATTTTTATACCATTATTTAAATGTTGAAAAATGGATGGAAATTTGAAAATAAAGTTGAGTATTTTCTTAAATTTTGGAAATAGAAAAATCAATATAATTTTAATTTCTTTCAATGAATACATGAATAAAAAATTTCAATATTCTGAATCTAATTTAAAATATACCCAAAATAAATAATTTAATAAATTAAGTATCATCAAAAGATGGGATGAAAAATTGAAATATAATATAAGGAAATATTTTTTTGGAACTAAACATTTCATACATGAAATCCAAAATGATTAAAAAAATTAATTAATTTTTTTTTGGGGAATTAATTTTTTTCCACATAATTGAACAAAATTAGAAGTTCTAACCATTTTTTAAGTTTTTAAAATAATATTCTAAAATGATAAATACATAAAGGTTTAGGGTAAATTTTTAATGTTTTAAATCCAAACTATAATATTTGAACTATTTTGGAATCATTATTTGAATTCATAAATGGTTTAAGGTTGGTATGAACCGCAAAATGAATAGTTGAAAAACATGGGACAATAAAGATAATACTATTTGAATGGTCATTATTATAAAATAATTATTTAGTCATCAAGTCATGAATAACCTTGTTGAATGAACTTAGTTGAAATAAAAAATAATTAAAGTTATGTAAAGTTATTGAAAACAATAGTAAAAGGTTTAAGGTTTAAATCTTAAATCCATTCCAAACCATTATTTAGCCATCAAATTATGAGTAACCTTGTTGAATGAGTTTAGTTAAAGACAAAATAGTCAAAATTATATAAAATCAATGAAAACAATAATAACAGGTTTAGGGTTTAAATTAAAACCCATTCCAAATTAAAGCATTGGGCAATTGATGTTTTTGGTTATTCATTACATTGCACGTTGTGTTTTGCATATGCTATCATTTTGGAGTGTTTTTTTTTTTGGGTTCCTTTATAAGTGTGTGTCTTTCCAAGTGCATTTATTTTAATACTTCATTTGTTTGTTGTCAATTTGTTTTTGGTAAATGTTATTCTTTGCACAATGGTTGCTATTGCAATGAAGGAAGGTAGATTGTTTGTTGGGGTGGATAATTTAGATTTTGGAGTTAGAGATGTTGCTTTTGAAGCAAAATTATTAAACAAGTATGGCACCTTTGATCAAATTGCGAATAACACCATGGAATATCCAAGCTACACATATTTACATTGTGATTTGCTAAATAGGGTTATTCTAAACATGGTCATTTAAAGGGTGAAATCACCCCATATTGAAACGAATGAACAACTTTTGAAAAAAAAGATGTATGTGAAAGTGGATTTTCTTTTGCATAGAATCAAAATCCAAGCGGGGTTTTGAGAAAGGTCATATGCATATCATCATTACAATTGAATCAACAACCATTGTGTCATCAATTTCAAGCTTCCATCTTGAATTGATTCCAATGTTTTTTCACACAAATTCAATTAAGAATTTAGAAGTTTTGTCCAAAATTGGAATTATGTTTATATTGCGATTGTTGTTATTTATGTGAAGGGAGGAATAAATAGTAGGGGTGAGAAACAATTGATGATTATAAATGGAGAGGTATAATTTGATCAAGATGTTCTTACCATGGGCAATAATTCCAAACTCAAATATGAACAACTTTTGGAAGCATACAATAGAGGGCAGTGTGCAATGGTCTTAATCAAGAATATGGTAGCAACTTCCAAAGGAGACAAATTTTTACAAGCACAACATTACATAATCTTCAGCAAGTTTGTTGATGAAGGAGTTCAAGCTTGCCTTCTCCAATTACATAATAAACTATTAAGCATTTGACCTACATTCAAAGAGGTAAATTTCATTTTTTTCGTTTGCACAAATTATTTTTTGTTTTTTTTGTAAATTTTAATGGTTATTTATTTATTTATTTATTATGGAAAACATCAAGTGGTTGCCTAATGTTTCTTAAAATCAAATGACCGCCCAATTGGGATTTTTTGGGTGGTTGTTTCATTTATTTAATTATTGTTGGTGGAAACAACATCAAATGGTTATTTGATGCTACTTGAAATCGGGTGGCCACTTGATGCTATGGGATTTTTTTAGTGGTTTTTTTCTTTTTTCTTTTTTTGGTGGAAACAACATCAAGTTGGGTGGTTGCTCAATGTTAAATCTAATGGCCACTTGATGCTATGGGATTCTTTTGGTGGTTGTTTTGTTTTGTTTTTTGTGGAAATAACATCAAGTAATCACATATGTTATAGGATTCTTTCGATGGTTTTTTAAATATGGCAACATATGTATGTTTTTAGTTTTAATTAGTTTGAATGATGTGTACTTTGTTTTAATACAAAATTTTCAATTTTTTCAAGTTATTCAAGCATTGTCCATTATAACCAACTCTGTGGCACCTCCATTTCAAAAAGTTTGTGGTAATTATTGTCTAATAGATATCATCATTTCACCAACTAATGATGTCTATTTCAATCCGAGTTCCTACATGCTACCATTACAACTAATGAAGAGCCTATGTTGTTGACCATTAAAGGCAAATGGTTGGAATCAACTATGCATATGAGAAAGTTTGTGTTTATGGCTTTGCCTCATTTGAAACAAGTTCAACTCCTCATTTCCATTTGGATTCATAATAGATTTCATTGATCACCTACATTTACCCTTATTGGTTTTCACAACGACAATGAACAATTTTTGCCCAAAATGGAATTTAATTTGTGTGGTGGAGATTTGGTTATAATTTTTGAACCTATTGTTAGTAAAGATTAATAAATGTAATGTGAAACACAAGCTTGACTTTGATGAATTGAAATTGATTTTAAAAAAAAAAACCACTTTAACATTTTAAAATTAATAATACTTTTTTGTGTGACCCTTATAGGCAACTTTTCTATCACACTTTTTGTTGAACAATGATAATTTTATTTTTTTTCCCATATTTTGTTTATAATTAAAGGACAATTTTTTACTTCAACTTCCATAGTATGTAACAACTTTTGTATGTAAAACAAATTTTAAATGCAAACGTTTTTATATACAAAATATTTTGACAATATAAGTGCATTTATCAATTTTTTTGTATTAAGTAAATTTACATTATAAGTAAGTGCATTCTTCAATGTAACAATTTTTTTGTGCAAATACTTTTTTATGTGAATGATATTTTAATATATTTGTGTTGGGAAACCATATATATATATATAATTATAATGTTAATCCATAACAATGGACGTATTTATATCAAATCTTGTTAATTTGTCATTTGAACATGTATTACATTCGTATGGCATTCATATAGTTTCAACTTATACATATGAAGTAGGCAATTGTATTTTTGATTTTATATCTTATTTATTGGATCAAATATAATCTCTTGAAGCGAGTCAAAATAATATGACACATTGAAAATCAATGTTTATTATTAAATATAGAAAAGGTTTGACAATGTTGCATTCAAAAATTAAATCCAAGTATTCTGTTTATTTACACCAAGGTAGAGCAAGAAATGAACATGAATATGTAATAAAAATGGCATAAAGTGTTATAACAAGAGGTTTATTCAAAGATTCCACTGTAACCAAAAAGGAGGGACCCAGTGAAATGGAGAGGACACAACACTAACCAAACCTCTCCCGACGCTGCCGCGCTCTGACAGAGCGCACACAATACAATTATACAGTTATGCAGCATACAATTCAAATGAAAATGGATCTCAGAGACAAAATGCCTCAATTCTCATTACACACAATGTTTCGTACAGAACTCATTCTTCTGCCTCCTCACCATTGCTATCTCAATTGCTTGCTCCTAAACTCTCATTCAGCTCTTCCAGATCCAGGAGCCAGAAATATCTCAGGTCACAAATCGCAGCAGAAAAAAAGAGAGCGACCCCCACTAGCCTTCCTAAGCTCCTGGTTCTTCTGCCAAAACTCGGTGTTCTCCTCCACTAATCATCCTCCCCTACTATATCCCTGGCACCAGCTTCTCCTGCAAGCTTCCTCCTCTTCGCTTTCTTCACCAACGGCTTTCTTCCATACCTAATCAATGTGGCGCCGCTCCCCTTCATCAAACGCGCCGCCATCTTCCTGTCCTCACACCCCACACAGACAAACCACCTTCTCCCATGCACTCCATGCATATCCAGTTTCCCTCTCAAACTAATGAAGAGGAAATCCGCCGCCACTCATCAATGGAGGCGGCTAGATTACCCAGATCACGGGGTTTGCGTTCACACCAACTGCACACTCATGGGGTCACCGTCCTACCACCTGTTGTTCGGTCACACCACTTCAACAAAATATTTACAAAAGCCGATTTACGTTAGGAATAAAATATCAAAACGCATAATGTTTTGTTGTGGAGTGGATTTTCAATCCATCCTTTTACATATAGGTTATAATTCTCAACATTTTGAGCCAATTGAGTATGATAATGGTGAACTTAGGTTTTTTCATGATTTTGAACCAAATGATCTTAAAGTGACTGTAAATTTGGATGAGTTTCCATTGATTTCAGATTCAATAGTGTAACAATCTCCATCACAAACTCCACAACCCAATTTGCATTTCTATTGGAATGAAAATTTATATTCTACATTGATGGACATTTTGAAAGACAATTGGAATTCATTGTTGGATTATGTTGTCTCATTATTCAACACTTCTTATTATACAAATATTACCAAAAAATAAATTTAAAATCATATTCAATAAGTACAACACAAATTGAAAATCATTACAAATATTTTTAGTAATGAGATTTATTTCCATTGGTTGCATTGTCCAATGTAAAAGTTGAACAAATTTGTGATACTCAAATGGAACGTTCCCATTCAATCATTAATCCTAATGTTTCCAAAATTTTTTTTTTTGATTGGGCACTTTATGACAATAATATTTTGGACTTGTTAAAATCTTATCTAAATTTAACATATTGTGCAAAAGCATATAAATTCATTGACATTTTCCCAAATATTCAAAGGACAAGATTTCAAATTATGAATAACATGAAATATATATTTATTTGAAAACCACATGAATTTTTCAAAAATGAAAAAATTGAATTGTCATATGTTGGATGCACTTCATAAGATATGAAACAACCAATTCATGTAAAACATCATGTTCAAATCAAACAATGTGAAACAAAGTTAAAATGAATGAACATGCACACAATTCAACATACATTGACATTTATAATAAACAAATCTAGAATGTTCCCCTATTTTTATATTTTTGTTGTGAAAGGCTATTTTTTCAAATTAATTTAAATATTTCTCAAAAACAAATTCCAAAACTTTTTTAGTACATTTTCAAATTCAAATAGAATCTAGCTCAACAACATACATATGTACAAGTTGTTTACATAACATCAACGAAAATAAAACACATTTATATCAAGTGTTAAATAAGATTTTTAAAAACAAAATCATTCCATTAGTTCAAATTTTAACACAACTATTAAGAATGTTTTATTTCACCACATCTTGCATTCGTTCAAATTTATAAACTTTTTGGCTATGGACAATATAAAATGAATGTTTATGTTATTAATGTCCTTACAAATGTGAATCACATTCAATCAACATTACAATCACATTTGCCACATGATGAACCAACAATAGATGTGGATTTTAAATGATTTCTTAAATACAAATTGCTTTATATGTCAAGAAATGTTCATTTAAATATAATGATGATTATTTTATATGATTTAATTGAAAACCATTGTACAAATATTTGAATGTTACCATTCACCATAATGGAAAAATGTCCTTTTTGGCATATAAATTCAAAATTTGAAACTCAAAATTATGATAATTCATCATCCAACAATTCAAAATGAAGAAAATGAAGAAAAACATCATACATTAACAAATTTGATGATACATCATTTTTTGGAGGCTCAAAAGAAATGGACTATGAGATTATTATAACTCTATTGCCCCAAATGAACATTTCCATATTCAAAGTTGATTTAAAGATAAACATTCAAAAAAACAAAAAATTCCAATGTTATTTTATGGCCATTTTCGATAATTTTCTTAAGGTTTTTCACATCAACAAATAGTTCAATGGGAGTTGTTTCATAATTTTAGGGATTTTTCAACCAATATTTCAAACCTTTTTTTTTTAAAGCTATTAAAGTTTCCATCCAAAAATTGATCAATTCAAGTTGGGTGAAAATTCAAAAAGGAAAATTATGAAATAAAACCTTATAAGCTTCTCAAGAACAAGATAAACCACATTAGATAATATTTTCAAATCATACATAGGTTACCATGATTTGGAAAATTTCACAAAATTCACTTGATTATTTTGAAAAGTTATGAAATAATTTATTTGGAATGATTCGACAACTCGGTCTTCCAACATTTTTTGTCACTTTCACATTTGCTAAAAGATTGTGGGATCTTCTTGTGAAGGCTTAACACACTTTAATTGCTACAAAATTAAATAGAAGACCTCTAATTTGTTCAAAAAAAAAAATTAATACAAATTGACCTTGTCACATGTGTAAGATATTACAATCATAAAACATCATCATTTTGCAAACTTTTTGAGGTTTTTTCTTTTTGGAAATTGAAGCCCAAAATCATGGAAGTGAACATGACCATGGACTTTTATGCATTCAATATGCACCTATGTCTGGAATGAACACAAATGAAAAATTGAATGATTCATAAATATGTACATTTCTTGTGATGTATCATTATTACCAAATTCATTACAAAATGCTTAACAACATCAACACACGTGTACATGTAAAGAAAAAAATTCATGTTTATTTGTAGATTTCATTACCCATTGTCTCCCATGTGTGAAAAAGAAATCCTCGAACCTTTAGAAATTGATGGCATTTATTTGTTTCAAAACAATACCAAAATACACAAATAGATAAGATATTTTAATTTTTGAAAGATTTAAAGCAAATGAAAATGTATCTTTTTCTGAATTTTTAAATTTTTTAAACATGGATGAAAATACATATATATTAAGTTTCAAAAGATTTTTTTTAAAACCACACATTTTTAAAAAATGAACTCTTTTAAACATAAAAATTAATGCATTTAATATACATGTTACTCACTTGTTGTTTGCAAATACAAATATCTAATTTATTTTGGATCCATATGTAGTTACAATTATACATCATGTATGACAAAAATAGACAAATTGATAACATCATAATTACATTTTATCATAAAAAAATTCACTACAAATAAAATAAACACAAATACAACAATTCAAAAATTAGGTAATGCATTCTTTAATGTTCAATAAATGGTTGTTCAACTTGATGTTCATCTTGTGCTTTTTTTACTTTTGTATCATTCATTTTGAATGGCTAAATTCATTAATACATTTCTTTTTGAAAAACGTGCTTTGGTGTTAAAACCATGAGCTACATTAAATGAATTAAAATTATATTCATTTCATATAATGTGTCCATCAATCATAGATAAATACCTTAATCATCTTAATCATTATGAATCATTATCATTATGAGAATTTTGTTCTTTTTATAACATTAAAAATATTCAAGATGCCACAAACCCAAAATGATTAGGTTCGTAAACTATAATAAACATACAAATATTGAAAATTGGTTTAGAAAACAACTTATATTGTATTCAACATTTAAAAATTAAAAAATTCACAACTAATGTCATATGGCATGACGCATATTGCTAGTTACTAGGTGAAAATTTTCAACCTATAAAATTTTATAATCAAATATTAAAAAAATAGAGGATTCAATTTATTGAAAATAAAGAAATTACATCTAATTAATATTTGCAATGACAATGCAAACTATCATAGGAATGATTCTCAATGTGTAATACCTATTACAAACATAATTAGTCTTGAACAATATGATTTAAGATCCGACTTTGCGATTTAATCATATAATGGATTCAATCAAAAATTGCAAATATTAAAAAATGATAATTTCACAACATCATCACATTCCATGATGATGGGAGAATTTGAATGTCATAATTTAATTAGATAATTAAATGAAGAACAAAAGTTGATATTCGATGACATTATGTATTTTAAAAATACCCTAATTCACCAATTTGTTTATTTTTTATGGGGGTGTTGAAACTAATAAATTTTTTATGTTGATACTTAATTCAAAAATTATTACAATTATATAATACAGGCATATATTCATACTTAATAAAAACAAAGGCTCTCATCATGGCATCCATAGGCAAGGCAACATTTAATATTGATAGTTTAATAATACATTTAACATTGGACATACTAATTCAACAATCATTATCTGATTTACCAAACTTATCAACAAACATATTAAATAAACTTACTTATCGATATGAATAATTACAACTTGTTGTGATAGATGAAATATCACTTGTTGGAACTAGAATGATTAATGTTAATAATACATTAAAGTCCATAAAACATATTCAAAAAAAATTCTTTCATCATGACAAGTGATTTTTATCAAGCACCACCTATGAAAGATAATTGGATCTTTCAAAATGTTAAGGATAATGTTAATGCATTGGCACTGAATTTTTGGCAAACATATGTCCAATGTTATGAACTAACAAAATTCTGTGACAATTTGATATGCTTTTCATACAAACTTTGAACAAATTTTATATAATGATAAAAAAAACATAGAAAAGATTCAATTTGTAAATTTAATTTATTATTGACAACCACCAATAGATTCAATTGTTTCACATTTATTATATATAAATAAATTTGTGCAAAAACATAATGAAAATGTGTTCACTCACACATCAAGTCCCACATTTTTTTCAAAGCAAATGACATTAAGCACCCATCATGCCCACCATCCTACAAACTTTCAAATGATTTAAACAAAATTGCAGGTTTGCATTCTACAATTCATACAAAATATATATGTTAATTGAATTATGTGTTGGTAATTATGCAACATTTGATGGTCTTGTTAATGGAGATAACAACTTTTAAAATGTCAACAACATATAACAACAAAACCATAATATGGATAATGTTTCAAAATTTTGAAATTATAATATTAATAAAAGAAAATGGGTGAGCACATTACGATGGCCAAAAAATCTAATCACAAATATTATTTTTCGAAACCATGCAACTTTCAACTTCCACCAAGCCAATATTAAAAGAGGTATTCATAAATTATATTTAAAATAAGGTAGTCCAATAGCCAAATAATGCATTTAAAAAAAAAACTTTTTATTATTAATATTAAATGATTAAAGAGTATATTTGTGAGAATTTATATGTTGTCACAATATACTATAAAGTGCAAATATACTTTTGAAATGATTCAAATAATTGCAAAAGTTGATGAAGTACTTAGTCATATATTGAATATGAATTAATTGTACCATTTCAATTACAATTGAAAGGTTTAACCCATGTGATTTCAAAAAAACATCTAGATAAGTTTTTCATTCAAATGAACATAAGTGTGTTGAAAAAAAAATATTTTGTTGAAAATTTACTTTAATTTAAAAGATGACAAAAATTATATTGGAAGCCTTGTACCAAAATCCATTTTCTATGTTTGTGAAAATGTTAGATGAAATTTTTAAAAATTGCCCTAAAATTATACCCCCAAAAAAATGCATTTAAAAACCTGAAATGGCCCCCTTTACTGTGTTTTTTCCCAAATTTTAATCATTATTACAATGACAACATTGAATAAAAATGGACATCAATTGAATTTATCACCAAAGATATAAAAATTGGTAACTCCCAATCATTTGTCATAATAAGGATTTAATGTCCAGTTCAACTTGTAGTAGGAAAAACTATCCACCGTTCCTAAGGATTATCATTAAATGAATTGGTTTTTGATCCAATAAATGTTAAGAAACATGATTTAACATATATACCTTTGTTTCACATTCAAACAAAAGAAAAAATATATTTATAAATTCCCCTCCAACGTTAGATTTTTTGTGTGGATCCAAAAGTATGTATAGAAATGAAAAGATTAAAAACAATCACAACTTGGATACTATTCATTCACAACAGATGTTGAGTTTTGCAACTGGCTTTTACAACTACATATTAATCAAGAAGGACATATGCGACTAGTGACCAATGAGTTGTTAAATTCATGTCGTTTCACCCATTTAGTTGCAAAGGACGTTCAATTACAAAGCCCAATCATTTAATGACTAAATTTCTTAATTAAAAAATAATAATGAAACTCCATGTCATCATTAATCTTGGTAAGACGTGTAAGGTGCATGCCATTTCAACTTAGTCATTTATTCAATTAAATACAAAAGATACCTTGATGGATGGATGACATTTGTCAAAAATTTATAAACGCATGTTATGAATCATTGCACATGACCAAAAGTTAACCTAACTTAGACCATGTAATTAGCATAGCCAAAATTCAACCTAATTTAATTTAACTAGGCTAAGTAACCTAGCTTGGATTGCTAACCAAAAGTCAACCTAATTTAACTTAGCTAGGCTAACTACTTAAGTCAGGCAACCTCCCTTAGGTGGCTTAAATTAAAAACAAACATCGGATTATTAGCCCAAAAAACTTAGATTAAACTATCTAACTTAAGCCAAGTGGCCTAGATATCCTAGGTTGCAAGAGTGAAGATTTGAACACCTCACCTTCACTTTGGGGTTCACATCCTCATCCATTGCACTACCACATATTTTTATATTCATTATATTTAATACAAAGTTATAAAGCTCAAAATTTTTAACCTTGAATTGACCTTGACCATTTTAGTTGACTTAGATCAACCTACCTACTACCTACCAATTTAGCTTAAGCCTAAACCTTCCTAAGTTGAACTAGGTCAACCTACCTACTACCTACCAATTTAGCTTAAACCTAAACCTTCCTAGGTTGACCTAGGTCAACCTCCCTACTACCTACCAATCTAGCATAAATATAAACCTCCCTAGGTGGACTTAAGCTAACCTACCTACTACCTACTACCTACCAACCTAGCCTAGACGTAGACCTCTTTAAATTGACCTAAGTTAACCTACCTATGACCTACCAACCTAACTTAGACCTAGATGGCCTCCCTAGGTTAACTTAAGATGAATTAATTTGTCAAACTATATTACTTACTAACCTAGTTTAGATTAACCTAGGCACTCTTAGGTTTTAAAAAAAAAAAACTAATCTAGCTCCTAAAACTAATTAAGCCTTAGGCTAAACCAAGATTAAATTAGGCTGGACCTAAATTGAATTAGGTTAATATAGGCTAAACCTAGATTATGTCTAAGTTAGATTAGATTTATAGGCTATATTAGGTTAATTTGTAGATTACACCTAAATTAAACTAGGTTAATCTAAGGTAGACCTAAATTCTATAGGTTAATTTAGGTTAGACTTAACTAAGGCATGCTAAACATGACTAAACATAACTATTTAGAGTAATTTTAACTATAAACAATTACTTCTAGGCAAAACACTAGTAAATTAATAAAACAATTAGACTAAACATAAATATTTAAGTGAAATATGGTTAACTAACATAAATGGGGCTAATCACCATTATTTAGGCCAAACATCGTTAAACACAATTATTTAGGCTAGAAACATGGCTAAAGCTTGCTAAATAACTATTTCCTACTATATATGATTGTATTTAGCCTATATCCTAGGGAGCCAAGGTTCTTAAATTACATATTTTAAGCACTTATTTAGATATTCATTCGATATATACTTAAGTAATCTAATAAGAAAGTACAACCTACTTGAGTACTTAAAAAGTTACCTACTAAATAACCATAGTACATAATAATTTAATATCATAGTCACATTTAGTCACACAAACTTGAGGTGGTTACAAACTTGATAAAATATTTTGTGATGAGGCTACCTAGGTTGACTTGGCAAAAAACCTAAAGTTGGGAACCTAAGCAAGCTTACCTAGGTCAACCTATTATTAAGGTCACATATTCTACATATATTTAAACATACTAGATGTAATAAATTTCTTACGTTTAATTAAATAACTTACAAGGTAGCCTATATTACAAAACATGTTTTTATTAAGTAGCCTACATAGATAGGTTAACTTAATAGGTTTATTAACCTAAATTATAGTGTTAGGTCACTATGAAAATTGTGTATGTTGAAATCACATTACCCTACAACTAAAACTAAAAAAAACTCATATACAACTATTGTGTAATTATCCCAAGTTCGTATTGTAACTACTATACAATTATCCTCTGGAAATATGGGATATTAATAACTAAATTGTCATGTTAAAAAATCAATTAATTGTATTATAGTTGCAAGTGAGTTGAAAATGAATATTTTATATGGTAATATATATATACACATCGTACATACATATGTAAAGAACAATGTTTGACATTTTTAGAGGTTACATTATAATTGCATGTGGTAACTATTTAATAAATGTTATAAATGTGCCACTATAACAACTATGTTGTAACTAATGTACAATGTACATATAAGCGATCATGTCACATGTTCACATTTTCACCACCCATCATGGAATACACTTGCAACTAGTTTTCGACTATGATTCACATTGATACAAATAGTAGGACCATTAGTGCACCATTACTGAAGTATTACTATTGAACAAGGTTATGACTATAGTGCAATTGTTTATAACTTAATAAGGATACATATTCATATATAATTTTAATAAAGAATTATTGTTTCAATAATTTGAATATTAATATGAATAAATAAATAAAATTCATATAAGTAAATTTACATTAAATGAAAAAATTAATCACTTATTAAATAATAATTAGATAAATATTTATCCAAGTTGGGGATATTTCATAATAAATTAGATTGAATATTAAAATTATTTTTTAATACATCAATAATTATTAAATAATTAATTATCTAAATTCATTACCTAATAAATTATTTGAATACATATAATTAATTTAAATGTGAAACTAAAAACAATGTATATCATATTAAAAGTTTAATTTAGTGTACATATGGATATGCTTATTTATATCTTGATGTTTTCTACCCATAATCATATTTAATATTTAATATTTAATAATTTATTATATATTATTTCTAATTAATATGCAATCTACTTGATTAGTATGAATTAATGAATTATAATTATAATTATTTATCATGAATTTTAAATAACTATAGTTCATATAATTAGCTCATTAATTAATTAAAATATCTAATAATTTTTTTCAAAAATTCAGATGATAAGTGATTAATTATATGAATTTAAATAATTAATCATCTGATAATTAATTATTTGGAGTCAAATAATTAATTATTTGAATTAGACCAATTAATTTAGATAACTAACTCATTAGTTAATTATTTCAAATAAGTAATTTCCATATATTTAATTCAAAAAGTTATGTTTCAAATAATTATTTTCATAAAATCAAATAAAATATTTTGATATTTAATTATTAAATAATTAATCACATATTTAATTATCATATAATCACTAATTTAATTATATAACTTACATAATGAAAAATAAGCACAAAACATGTGGGAAAATGTTTTTATAGGTGTAACCCAATTTGCAACTAAGTAACAAATAAAATATTTAACCCATATGTTTTGTATTTGAATCCCATGTTATAAATTATATGAAGAAGGCATGTTATTTTATGTTCTCACATTAAATTACATGTGCCATTTTAAGATAAGTTCAACAAACTTAATTATAAAGGCAAAACATAAAGTAAAAAAAAAATATTTTCATGGTTGTTCTTTAGTTCACATAGTTTTCCATTTTCCTACCTATTTACTTACCTAGGTAAATAAGTAAGTCCTACTTTTTTAACTACCTATGTAAATAGGTAGGTAGGTAGGTCCTAGGTAAGTATGTAGGTCTTAAGACCTACCAACCTACCTACTTATGGTTATCTATGACCTACTTAGGTACTAAAATAGATATATGTTTTTTCAAATATATAATTAATATGTGATGTGAATTTTTGTTATTATGCCACATGTTATAATTTCAAGCCATCATTAACAATCACAATGGATGATGGAGATCAATATTTCAAAAAGAAAATAATTTGTATGTCCAAAAATCTTCATAGTGCCACATGTTAGATTTTAATGGATGGATAACAATTAATGACATAAGCATGACATCATGGTGTAGTTATAATGGAGTTGCATAGTAGTTGAAAATGAATTGTTTTGATAAATTTGTAATTGAATTACAATGAGTTTTACCATATATATGGTGAGTTGCAATTTGTCCAATGGCATTCATGATGTATAAACATAGTGAGTTGCAAGTGTTTGGTGCAATTCAAAAATTGAGTCGCAAGGCCAATTGTAAAACAACCCTTTTTCTCATAATGAGTAGTTTAAAAGTCAAGAAATTATGTGTCACCTTTTTCAAAACAACTATTAATGTTGTGTCATAATTACAAGTTTAAAATAAATTGTGTAATACACGTACACATGCATGTGAATTCATGGTTTCAAAACCCTCATGGCACACAAAGAATTATGACATGCCAAGACGAGTATTGGTGCCATAAAATCAAAACACACAAAAATTTATGGTGTCACAAAAAATCATGGATTGCCATGAAAATTTATGACACCTTGTTACCAAATGGCATGCCATGTCATCATCACATGGAAGACCAAATCATTATCAATAAAAAAGGACAACAATATTTTTAACTAGTTTATAAATGAGATTAATTCATTAAATTAATGACATGAATCATGATGTTGACGAATAGTCACATAATCTTATTAATGTATAGCATGCCATGTCATCATCATGGGAGATGAGTCGTTACAAGTTGCAAATGTGGATGGTTTTTGCAACTAATTAATGAACAAAAATTGAAGAATAATATGATAATTTACTAAAAAAGTCAACAAGTTGTCATATTGGTTTTAGCTACAAAACTATGATGCCACATGGCATGTTGATGTCTTTTGCCATTATTTAGTGATTGTTATGATTAAGTAGTTATAAATGTAGTTGAAAAAAATAATAGTCATTTTTGTGTCCAATTCAAAGGACAAGATTTGTTGTAACGAGGATAAAATTTTTGGACTTGCATCTTGATGCAAAGAGCTACATTGAGGATTGAAAATCATCTTTAACATAATGACCAACTAATAAATGTTTCATTTTATCCAAAATAATGTATGAATCATCATGTTGACTAATATTTTATCACCACATGGAATGCCACATCATCATGTGTAAGACTAGAGGCCGTTATTATAGTCGCAAAAGTCAAAGTATTTTTAATTAACTAATTTTCATTTATTCAAAACATATTGTTACAATTTCAAAAATAATAATATATTTATCCAAAGAAATTCGCGAATCATCATATTAACTATAGTTGCAAAACCATGACATCACATAACATTTCAATGACTTTTGCAACTACATAATGATTTTTGTGACCAAGTAATTACAATTGTAGTTGAAAAAAATAGTAATTATTTCTTTGACTGGTCACAAAACTCATAATGTGTTGTTGTGATTCTTTAGTTTAAAAACTTGCATCATTCACATGTAATTATACAAGCCTTGAATACAACTTCTTTATGCCAACATTATGAAAACATTAACCATGACCATAACCTTCAAATGTCTCATTTTATGTTTTATAAAAACACAAATACACCACACATCAATTGATGTGCACAAATTTATAAATTCATCTAAGTATTCATATGTTTCAATCCATGATGGTCGTGGGTTGATGATGATGTATGACATACACATGCATTTGGATTCTTTGAATGTAACAACCAATAATAGTCCAGAATACATAGCAATAATTTTTAATAGTAATACACAAAAAGAAATACATATTGTATGTGTGTATAAAGCTCATTCATTTTCAATTTTTACATTCTTCAAAAAGCTTCAAAATATAATTGAATAATCACTAGAACATTATATTGGGATATTATAATATTGAATATCTTAGAAAACAATAATCATGCAAAAATAGACCAAAATTATTAAATTTAATGGATAATTTTGAATTAAATTCCCAATGTAGTGGAAGCATCATAAAAGCAAGACCTAAACTAGACCATATATGAGCAAATGTTTTCAAAAATGAATGCGGCAAATCGAGTGTAACATAAGCATATTGGCCAAATTTTCACAAACTAATTTATGTTGCATTCAAATTACCAAACACACTCCCAATGTATAACAAGAAACCAACAACAACTCTATTTATTTAAAACATAATATATGTGACTACATGTGTGGATACATGATGCATTTCCCATTTGGTCACCCCAAAATAATTTCATCATTTATTACCTCCAAATGTTGCATCATTTATTGCATGTGGTGCATATAACCAAGTTATTTATTTATTCTTCAAAGACCACATGCATATAAAAAATTTATATGGCAAGCACAAGATGGCAAAAAAATCTAAATACTTCTTTAACTAGGTAGACACACCACCCACAACAACGAAACATTGACAATTAACCATTTCACTTAAAACCCTAAATCCAAAATGTAATACAAAAAAACAAAGAAAAACATCCCAAATCTTCAAACTGGAAAGTGGAACGTGTTAAAAATGGAAAGGGACATCATCATATTGGATGAAAAGATTTCCCAACTTTTTTCATCCAAATTTTGTCCATTCATTGTAACCATTCTTTGGGATCATCTAGGTATCTAGTTTTAGATTGTGCATATTCTTTCACCTTTCAAAAAATTGCATATGCTTGTAAATATTATGTTTATGCCTTTTAAATTATAATGGGGAACTAAAATTCAATTTCTAAATATGCAAAATTGTGTCCAAGTGGGACCAATAAAAAGTTCAATAAGCCAATATTAATGAAATACAACGATTTTCATGATTCATTTTCATAAAATGAGTAGATTTTTTTCCTATTTAACTTGAGTTTAAAATAATGAAAACATGGATATTGCATATTGAAAGATCATGTAAAACCATATTTTAGAATAGAACCTCTAATGGCGGAGTTGTTTGTTAAATCTCAATACCAAATGTTGAAACTCAACATTTAATGCACAAGTTTCAAGAGTAATTATAGTAGTTGTGCAGGTAGGAGTGTAACCCCTCCCTTCTTTAAAAAGCTGAGTCCTTCAACTTCTTTAGTCCTGTAAAACATGATAGATCTATAAATCCCAAAAAAAGAATGTATAAAGAAAATCTCCTAAGCACATAAGACTCACAGTAGAAATACATGACTCACAATAGAGATACAAATCCTGTGAGCTAATTCAACTTACATCCTTGAAACTACCCGACACTACTATAATCTCTTGATGCTATTATCCTATCATAACATACTTCAACATTCTGATGTGAATCTCCAATTGGCACATACCTGGTAGTATCTTCTAACTTATTACAATGGTAACATTTAGATTGCTACCATGAACAAATCCACACATCATGAGTCCAAAATCTAATGAGGTATGGCTTGAGGTCAAAACCCTTAGTGTTCAATTAGTCCATATGAGTTGCTAACCCTTTTTTTACAAATGTAACAATGTAAAAGAACATTTTGCCCAATCTTAGAAACATCATGATTTCTAGGTATGGACCAAGGTATGAGTGACACATACCAAGTTGATTTACGACCATTCATGCAATACAAATTTTTGTGCAAAAATTAGTCTTGGATAGAATTCTATTAACTTCTCACTTCTATTCCTCCTTACTTTCATTCTGCCCAACCCAAGGACACCCCACTTAGGCTTCTGGCACTCACTCAGATATTTGTCCTACTAATTGGATGAAAGAGAGGTTCAACCAAGGTCCCCATGCATACATATCCCTTTACATGCTCCATCCTCTACAGCTCAGACTTCCTTCTGTTCATCATCAACCCTCAACATCAACCCCTTATAGAATCTAATATTAACAAGAACATACGGCCTACCATGGTGTAGTCACTGGTGTAGTAGAAACAAAAAAAAACAACAACTACAAATCTCAACAAGCTCCACCTTTACTCTTTTGAAACAGAATCAAGAAAACCCCAAACCTCCTTGCATTGCCCTTGAATTCTTCTTCTTATGCTATCATGCACCATCCTACTCTCCACACCTCCATTGAATGTTGTAACTTCCTTAAACACCTATTACTTGTTATCAATTTGTTTCACATAATACACAAACAAACAAAGTTTCTTACCCAAGCTTACAAGTCTCCTTGAAGCAGCCATTGCAGCCACTAACAAATTGTGATGGAATAAACTCCGTTGTTAACACGCAGAAAGTTGACGACCACTCAAAACAAAACCAAAACCCTAAAATCTTGTTGTGTTCACATGAGAGAAATATCCAATTGACTTCCTATCTGGTCGCAGGAGCATTGAAAACATATGTATCAGCAGTGGAAGCACTTAGGAGAAACGAAAGACAGGATGAAACTCAATTCACCACCAAAATTGGCGGAAAAACTAGTTTGGGTCCCAATTATTTGGCTTTGTAAAATTTTCATTCCCAGGTATGGGTTCGATGCCCTATTATGCCAAAACAGGCCATTCTTGCCCGCTAATCATGAGACTTTACTGATAACTCTATTGGAAAGGTAATATTCACTGGGCTACACAGGTGGGATCTTACCTTTTTAAGGAGGGACATTTGATTCTGAAATGTTTGTCCATACAAATCGATCAGGGGAGGCAGTTGCTTTATGCTGGATAAGGCCGTCATTTGAGGGCGTCACTAGAATGCGGGCTCCACCTTAGCTGACCCCTCTCGGGATACACTTATTCTTGTAATGCCCTCAACCTCCAAAGCAAAGCAAGCCACATTTAGCTTGTTGCACTTGAATAGTGCTTACCTAGAGTGTGCAAGATGACCAGTCCTCTTGCTAAAGCTCAGATCTGGCCCACCTACTGGGTGGTGTTATTCTAAGACCCACTTCGGACACCTTGTTGAAAGCTTGAATTTTCTGATGCAGCTTTGCCATTGTGCCAGTCCTGCATTACTACAAAGTAGCAGTTTCAACTGCCTTCACTAGTAATTGGCAGCTGCTCAGCTCATCCCTCCATGCATGCGGAGCACCAAGGTTGGTGTGTAATGCCTGCTGTCGCTGCTTCTGAGGTGGTGTTTTCAGAAATGTTGGCCAGACACTGGTTTATTTGTAAGTGCCTAGTCTTTGCAAGGTAAGAATCGGTTATATTAGTTAGGAAGTTTCTAGTTGACATCTACCAGTGAGCAGATTTGAAGGACCCATAAGTGTCTTTCTTGAAGTTGATCATCACATGTGATGTTGATTCATTCTCCATCATCACCAGCATCGACGAGGAGGAGAGAGAGAGAATCCACCCATTATTCAAGTTGTAGTTATTGAATGATTTCATACATGCAGCCGAATTAGTGAGTAGCCTAGCAATCATTTCAAAACCCAAGGATCTGGAATGATTTCACGAGTTGCTGCAGTAGCAGTAGGGAGTAGCGACCATTTGAGAGCCAAGAATCTGGAATGAATAAGAAGCAACAGGTCATGATGTCTGGGGGCGGGGGGGGGGGGAGTCAAAACCCTAGCAGGCCACAATGAGCGACGCTGCAAGCCTCACGCTAATACTCAGCAACTACCTGGTATCATCAGCTCTCCTCCTCCTCCAAGTTCTTCATCACCAATGCACCACACTGAGGAGGCCTTAAGGGAGATCCATAGAACAGCTTCTCCTTTTGGTGATGCTTCAAATTCTTCTAACCCTTGTGTGCGTGAAAACACTTGAGAGACCTACCTGTAAGAGGTTGATGAAATTTCAACTAAACCCATTGTCATTTTGTACCCTAGTTGATTGGTTTTCTTTTTCTTCGTCAGATTGGAGGCAGATGCAACAAATGAAGAACTGTTGGCTTGAACAGTTTGGCTGCTCTGGTTTCACAGGAGTTTGTGGCTGGAACCAAGGGAAGTTTGGGTTGTAATTCGTTTCTGGGCAGTTTGGAAAACAACAACCACTACCTGGGATGCAACTCTCAAAGCTCTAGCTGTGCTCTTTCTCTTCTGTCATGGGGGACTCAGGCTTGCCTCCATGCTCTGGATGTTGGAACTACTGACAGTACAACAACAACATCAAAGCAACTCATAGTTGACAACAACATGGGTAGCAACATACCTTCGTTCACTCATCACTTGCAACAGCATCAGCCTGAAGAGCAATATTTTCCATTTGAGAAGTTATATCCAGCTCAATCTGGAGGTCTAGGGGGCATGGGAATTATCAGGGATAGCAAAAATCACAGATAGCCATCCTCTAGAGCAAACTCATCTGCATGATGATTGGGTCTCAGGTACCTTTCTTTCAGATGTCTCTTGGTGGGTTGGGCCTGGATGCTGCTGGTAACTGCATGTTGGGCAATTTTCCGGTCAAGCCATGAGCTGCAGGGAATGAGGTCCAAAGTGTGAAGTGTACTTCAAGGTTTGCATGTTGATTATCACATCTCCATGAGATTCATGCTAGTGGACATTTTCAGTCACAGATATCTGTGAATGGAGAGTGTGGGGAGAGCTTGTTGTTCAGCACCCAGCAGAACAAGCTCCAGAAGTAAGCAAAGCTCCATTGGATCTCAAACTGGTGACTAAAACTTTTGAACTGTCATACAGCCAACCCAATTCTTAGTTATATAAAGTCCCTCAGGCACTTCCTTGACCAGCATTCTGTGTCTAAAGAAAGCTCCATGGAAACCATGAATGCAATGACTTGGCGGAAATTTTGTGTCATCACCAGCTCAACTCTATAGAAAAGCAGAATCCTTTTTTTGGTACCGAAACAAGCAAGGGTTAATCCTTTGTTTTCTTTAAACTTTGGCTACTCTTCTTGGAGCTTCAACATCTGTACCCACCCATGGAGCTCCATTGTGCCACAATTGTTTGTGATTTTCAAAGCATCTTCAATGAAGGAAAGGAAATGTAGGTATCAACTAATTCAGTAAGTATATTTGAGAGAACACAATATTTACTTTCATTGCACTTATGTCATAAGATTGTTTGTGAATTCATTAACTGGAATCATAATTTGGAACTTTTTAATTGTTTTCAAAACATCATTAACTTCCCCAAATGCTAATTAATTTTCAGGAAGTTTGTAATGGCCTAACCTACTCAAGCAATGCAATACTCAAATATAAATTTGACATAATTCTAAAATTAAAATTGAAATATATGAAAAATAAAAAAATTCCACAAATTAATATATAATTTCATTGTTAATCAATCAATCAACCATATCTAAAGCAAAAAACAATTGTTAACAATGCAATTAATCATAAGAATAATAGTAAATACTTGCTTAAAAAATGTCAAAATTGTATTAGGACAATGTTCATTGTAATAACAATGTGTGAGCCAATGTGTGGTATATATTGTTTTTTTAGCTTTAGTTGATGCAAAAGGTAATCAATTTCATTCATTTGTCAACTTTTATAAAATAATAAATGTAATATGTGATGTGAATGAATGAATGTTATTTTTAGAGACAATATCATAATTGGTAGTGCACATGTTGGAACCAATATAGGCCAAAAAAAAAATGCAGTTTGGTGATAAATCCCTAAATCACCCCAAAAACAAATTGAAAAGAAAAGAAAAGAAAAGAATTTTTATAAATGCCAAATTAAATTTTTTTGAAAATTTTCAACAAATGAAGTGATCCAAAAAAAACTAAAGATGGAATGATTGAAAGCTTTGTACAAGTGTCGCATGAGTATAAAAATGAAATGAAAATTGGCTAAGAGTTCAAGTCAGTTTTCAATAGGAAAATCATCATCTGTCATTTACAATGATATCTAAGTTGATATTCAACTCATAATATTTCATTGGTGAAAATCAACTATGAGACCTTACCTCTTTATTTAAATCTCAAAACAAATACCTTGACAAGGTCTTTAGATAAGGTAGGGTAAGGTTCACAATTAAATATCCTAGGTTTCCAAAAGAAAAAAAATGGAGGGTTTTTGGATTTAAGCATCGTCTCCACAACTATTGAGAGTTGAAAACTAAAGTTTTTTCATCATTCTTTTTCACTTTCTGAAAACAAGTTTAAACACTTTTCTAAAAAGCTTGGGCCCCACTTTTGTTAGTCAATTTGTTTTTTGCATTAAAGATTAAGTTTCATGAATTTGTAAATTGAGTTTTTTCCCTTGTTCAGCTCCTTTTGCATTGGTCTTCTTGTGTTACTACTTGGGTCCTCTTACATTGTCATTCATTTTTCTTATGTTATTGGTTGAGCTTTTTTGTGTTGTTTAGCAATAAGGAGTTATTTTTACATTGTTTCTTATGTCTTTTTGTGTTGTTTTTCAGGTCCTCTTACATTCATATTTGCTTCTCTTGCATTATTGTTCAAATCTTTTTGGGTTGTTCATTCCCTTTGTGTGTTTGTTTGGTAACAAGTAATTTTTTTAATGATCTTATTTAGGTCCTTTTGTATTTTTATTTGCTCATTTTGTGTTCCTATATGAGTTTTAAAAATTATTACTCATGTCTTCTTGCATTGCAATTCGTTCCTCTTGCTATTTGTCAAGTTGATATTTCTCCCCCGCTTGCTTTGTGCAAGTTGGGAATGAGGGGGCTTGGATGCATCATTGAGTTGTTTTTTCAGGTATGATTTTCAAACTATGTTTATTATTATTATTATTTTTTGGTTTCAATGTTAATGTTTATATTCTCATTTATTTTGATGAAATATTTTTTAATTTTTTAAGTTTAATTTTTTAATTATTAAAATTTTCATCATTTTAATATCAGAAAAGATGTTTGTTGTTTGCAAGATTGATATATAGTTCATTTTGCATACTCATTTTTTACATGAAGAAAGGAGGGTTAAAAAATTATTTTGACCTTGTATATGTTGATATATATTTTGAGTTGTATTGTTGGGGAAGTGCCCCATGTTCCAAAAATATTGGTAGTGGGCCAATCAAATAACTCTTTTAAAATTTTTAAAAACATTGTGGGGGCACTTGTCACTAATTAATAGTAGTATGAAAAGGACCTAGGTTAGAACAATTTGAAGGTTCATTTGGATGGGATGAAGTTGTGAACATATGAAATTATGGAAGAAAAATTATTTTAAATATTTTTTCATATTTTTTTGTTATTTTCACCATTTTGGGTCATTTTTTTAATTAAAAATAATTTTGCTGAAATTTTTTTATTGTTGATAATTGACTTGTGAGAATCAACTAGTCTTAAACTGGTGAGAATCGACACTAAAAGAACTAGTTACTACCTTGGCCGATTCTTTTTTATGGTAAAAAAAAATACAAAACCTTTGCTTGAAGCAAGTTTGATCCCATAAAACTTAGGGATCTTTGTAGGTTTTTCCCCTAAAAGAGAAGTCAAACTTAGAGGTCTTTGCATTTCAAATGCTTGAGCTTCATTTCTGTGGTTTCAGAAATAAGGTGATAGGAAAAAAAAATTTGAAGGATTTTCCTGAATCTTTGCTTCAAATTGCTGACGTTAAATCTTTGCTTTGGATGTGTCTGAGCTTGAATTTTATGTTTTGGAGATTGAGTGGAAGGAAAAATGGTTGAAGATTAATTCTTGCTGAGGTTTCATAAGCCAGGAGGCTTACTGCTACAAATTTGCAAGGACCCACAAAGGTGGTCATGTAAGGGGCAGGGACATATAATTGTTTATCCCCAAAGGAATCATCAAAGTTTTGTCAGTAAGTTTGTTTGTTCGTTGCCTTAATGAGTTCTTATGTGGTTCTTGACATTTGTCAGATGTTTTCTTCCTTTGCTTTAAAAGCTTTGTTAGTGGTGGAAAGGTAGAATGAAACCAACATGACTCCCGCATTCTCCTTTGGGATTTTCCTACCCTCTCCTTTGGCATTTGCTATCTTGGGACTCGTGTAAAATGCTATATGAGGTGCAACAATAATGAGCAAGCAATTTGTAGCTTGTTAATGTTAAGGATCTGACGGGAATTATTGTTTTGGTTTATGCCCAGAAGACTTGAACAAGCTCAAGAGTTCATCAAAGGATATATACTCAGGAGCTCCAGCAATGACCATGCGAAATGGTCAAGAATTTGGCAATTTGGGTTAGTGTGAGAAGTGGAAATGAGAGCAGTGAATAATAGGACAAATGTATTTCCATCTCATTCTTGAGGATGTAGGGTTTAGGGTTTAAGATTTAGGAGGCCTTTAGAATGCTTTGTGAAGGGATCCATTTGGATGTGTGATTTTTTTTTGCATCAGGAAACTAACAAGGCATTTACAAGTGATTGTTTGGCTTCTGCCAAAGTTGACTAAAAGGAGATTGCTGAGACCCGTGTCTTTAAAGCTAACATGCTTGGTATCTTGGTCACCTTGCTATTTTTTCCCCTTTACCTACCTTGCCCATCACATGCACTTGCACATTTTTTCATGCTTCTTTCACAATGTAGTCTTTTCTCCATCCAGACAAACTCCCTTACCAAAGCAACCTCTTCAGGAAATGGTCAAAAGAACATGTCTTCTTATAATATTAGGATTACAATGATGTAACCATTCTTTGAAGAGAACAGCTGCTGATGATAAATCTGGGGTTTATGACCAGGGCTGACAAATGGAGGTCGAAAAAGCACGACACATGCCATAGAGTGGACTGAGCTCAGAGCTAATTCTTGCAGCACTTGTTTCTGACAATGCCAACCTTGATACAATCAAAACCAATGTCTTGAACAAGGTTCTTATCATAGCATCAACATTTACTTGAGCTCTTATGCCATATGCAAGATCTGATAGTGGGGTTTGACGTGCAACAAGTTCCTATTAAGACCATGATCCAAGTCAGAGTGGCATTTTGCATACATGACTTGATCCTGAGATAGAGAAGACTTGTTCTCAGAAATCTCGGGAAGCAATTCCATTTTCCTCTTTCTTTGGCGCATGATCTCCATGCCCTGCCAGGCCCACTTTCAATCAAGGGCCCCATTGAACACAAGTCCTTCAGCATTTCAGCCTCCGTGGTGACTCCCAAGGACCTCATAACTGGACCATCAATTGATGTGTTCAGTATAAAGAGGGGAAGCAAAAAAATGCGGTTTTTGTGCACTTTCTGAAATCAAAGGAACTAAATAGAGGAGTACAATTTGAGAACGTTGATGCAAATTTGCAAATAGGTACATGCCCAGTGTGCCTGAGTTTTGACCTAAAATGATCCACACATTTTTGTTAGCAATTATAGCAAAGTTATGGTTGTGTGGCCAATTATTTCACTTGAGGAATAAATACAATTAGTAGATTGCAACTAGTGTTTTTTTCTTGCGGGTCTATTTTATTATGTTGTTGAAGTAGGGATCACCCATAAGACAATTTAGCCGAATCTGGCTATAAACAAAATATGAAAGTAAAAAAGAATTACGTATCCTTCTATATTGTTTGCTACCTATCTACTAGAACTTAACACAAAAATGTGGCAAAATTTTGCTAAGGAAAAAAAAAAAAAAAACCATTAATTACAAGCAGCACAATCATTGTTTTTATATGCAAGGTGTATGTTTTGTGATCATTCCTAATTTTTGCATTGTGTTGTAGATGGATTAACCTATTTACCGGTCTTGTTGTGGAGTACATATTTGCAGTTGCTAGTTCAGAATATGAGCAACAAAAATGTTGATTATTGAATTGGAGACTCAGTTGCAACTATTTCCCAAGTTCATGAATCCTCATGGTTGCAGAAAGTGAGGCTTTCCATAAAAAAAAGTCTTGCACTCTCAATCCACACATGATGCACACTTTTCTTAAAGGATTTGTGCCAGGGCTTTTTGGGAGTTCATTGCTTTGAGAAAACTGGGTTTCATTGCAGTGGGGTTATGTTATTGTTCAGACCCTTGCATTGAAGCTGACAAAAAAAAGAAGAAAAGAAGCAAATATAGTTGAGTTTACACAAAAAAAAAAAAAAAAAAAAAAAAAAAAAAAAAAAAAAAA
>Ga0116227_10002629_pt1 | contig 40572 bp, 26 predicted proteins | sample S1TSphgellanicum_FD_89693 | JGI IMG/M metagenome (GOLD analysis project Ga0116227, IMG submission 89693) | Host-associated microbial communities from peat moss isolated from Minnesota, USA - S1T2_Fb - Sphagnum magellanicum MG | ecosystem: Host-associated > Plants > Peat moss > Unclassified...
CGAACCTCTTGCTAATGATCGACATTCAGCACGGCGACGACAACCAGATCATGGTGCGTGCTGATCAGATGGATGACACAGTCTTCGAGTTCGAGCTATGGTCGGTTACCGTTGACGCCGTCCTCGTGCACGTTAAGGACCAGGGCACCTGGGTGAAGGACTTGTACCTGTCCCTCGATAAGAATGACCAGCTCGACTTGTTGCGTGAAATCGCCCTGTACGCGTTGCACCTTGTCTTCGGCCTGTCCATCGTACAGGCCAAGCGCGACTTCCACAATAACGCTGCCGCAGAGCTCGCCCCGCCCATGTTCCCTCAGCAGCTGATCAAGATGCGAACGAGCAAGTTCATAGAGGACATCCTCGATCCACGGCGCGAGATGTTGATGGCGGCGTGGGGCCAGGAGGGGGTCGATCGCATTGAGGATGAACACCACGTTCTTGTCGCTATGTGCCGTAGTTCGGCGTCTCTCCAGGTGAGCATCAATGGCCACACGCACCAGACAATGTTCAACGACGCCTGGGGCGATCTGCTCGCCAAACCCTCCGTTCATCTCCGGTCGTTCTGCGGTGGCCTGGCGACGTCCTTCGCAAACACCACGTCTGTCGAGAACGACTTCTCGATTCTGAAGTGCGAGAACGATTCGTTTCACCAATCTTTGACGGCGCTTTCGGTGGAAGGTATCTTCCAGACCAAGCAGCTCGGCGCCATTCGCAAGATGCTCGGCCTGATCACGCCACTGGATGGGGAGGAGGAGGAGGAGGAGGATGAGTAGGAAATTCTCTGAATTGATAAAGCACCGCCCATGACTATGAATTGAAGCATTTTAATTTTTGAGCCTTTTAAACATGCAATTTTATGGTCGCGCCTAATTTAAGCATCCATCCGACGCCTAATTTAGCTATTTTAGTTAAATTAGGCGTCCGCCTAGTCTTATGAGGCCTGCCATATAACCTTGGATTAAGTCAAAGTTCTTTTCCTTGGCCATGTTCTAGAATTTATGTAGAAGTAAAAAATATAATTCGATTTATTTACTTGAACTCAATTTAAAAATTTGTTTGGTTACAATCATTTATGTATAGTAATCAAGGTAATTTACTTCTTATGTAATTCTTCTTAAATCTGGTCACATGAAAGTGAAAATTTTCAACTTATTTAAGGTTTGATTGATTGTCAAAAAAAAAATGTTAATTTTTTTTCTTTGATGGTATTTTACTTATGGTAGCTTATAAGGTTAATGCAATCTTTTCCACTAAATAATAGTTTGAGTGTTGTTATTTTTAATAATAGTTATGGTACTTAATTGTGATTATATATTAAAGGTAGAGCAATTATTATAACTTCTTTATCACAATTACAACACTATAGGTTCTATTGTGACTTTTCATTTCATTGTGGTATATTATTTAAGTGCATTAAAAAAATGGACATTGAATTGGGTAATTTAATTACAAATGTGTATTGTAGATGATTGTGATAATATAGTCACTTAATTTTCTTTTCATGGTATTTTATTATCTAATTAAGTTTTTTTTTCAATTTATTTTGTGTAACTACGAGAATCGAGTTAAATTTTATTTTTTTGGTTTGTGTTTTTTGTTGAAGTGTTGAAACACATGCATAAGTAGCCAAATGATTTTCTTTTTTGATATGTGTTTTCATTCAAAGTGAATGTTTCAAAACATTTAACCAAGCCCTTGGACATCACATCCATAACATTTTATCATATCTAATGAAACTAGTTTCAAAGTCTAAGATTGATCAACTTAGTAGTGCCATTTGCATTACTTATCCAATATTCAATTCAAATAGATTCAATAAGAAAAAAATCTAGTCATAATGAGAAAAAATGGGGAGAATTGGAGAAAATACATTTACAATGTCACCCTTGAAAAACCATTATTTTGATACACACTTGCATCCTCATGAAAATATCATTGCCTCCCTTCTCTACAATAAATGCTTATCAAGAAAGACAAAACACCAAAGCACATTTTGCACATACCTCAACGGAAATTGGTTATAAGATTTCAAAACTACCAATAGCAATGGCCTACTTAGGCAAGCATGATTGAACTGAGGGATACCTAAAAACAAGTATCAACACTAGTGAATTGCACCAACTAGGCCGTTGATTGATTGAAAATAAGTTGAGGTCTCATTATGGAAGTTGATGCACATGTAAAATCAATTGCAAACATTTCAAGTGTACAGATGCTTGATGGACTTCATGACATCTCCTCTTCCATAACAAATGGCTTGAACTTCAAACACATGGTTAATGTTTCAAAGACCATTGAAAGATTTCACCCAACTATACCAATAAGAAATGAAGAATCCCATATCATGGGGTTTGCTTTTGTAGAGGAGTTCAAGTAATTTCTCAAGTGGTACATGGCATGTTCCTAAATTCAACCTTAACAACAACTAACCATGTAAAAATATTTTCATCCCCACTTGTAACCATGGTTCACATACATGAATATCATTTCAAAATATTTCTCGAACATGAAACCTTGGGATCAACTTCACCAATGGACCTAAGATAAAAATGGTACAACCTATCCACATAAGAGTTATCCAAAACCATTAAAAAAATGATAACAATAAAGATATTCATGAAGTGTCTTTTTTTGGGCCCTTCCCCCAACCCCTCTATAAAGCTTTACATCACAGATTTAACATATGATGAATTAAAAATGAAAAATCGTGTGAAATTCATTCATTCATAAGTTTGTACATTTTACACACGAATGTCATGCATTGAAAACATGTTTGACACATGGATAAATGTGTTGGCAAATGAAGTATGAACCTATGAATGAACAAATATCACACAAATTTTGCATCTTTCTATAAATCTATGTATAAAATGTGTTTTCAATGCATGATATCAATGTGTGAAACATATGAATTATGGATGAACAAATGTCACACAAATTTTGCATCTTTCTATAAATGTGTATCAAATGTGTTTTCAATGCACGATATTAATGTGTGAAATGTACAAATTATGAATGAACAAATTTTGCATGATTTTCATTACTAAATTGTGAGATGTTAAATTTGTGGTGTAAACATGCACAAAATAATGAAATTTTATTACATATGGATATAAAATGTTGGAACTCAAGGTTCAAAAATATATATAGTTATAATACACATAGCAACAATAATGATTGGTTGAATGTAATCCAAAAAAAAATTTGGTGTTAATTTGAATTTCAATCCCCATTTAAGCCTAGTATATATTTTTCATTGTTTTTTAAAATCTCGCACCCTTTAGAATCAAACATGGGTATTGGTGTTGTGTTTTCCTTACTTTGTAGATATCTTTAATAACCACAAACACAAACAAAACAAAAGTGAAGGATGCATGGCAATGCATAGAAACAATCAATGCTTGAAATCATTTTTTTTGTAACTAATGAATAGGTTTCGTTGCTTCAACAAAAAAACACAAACCAGAAAACATGATTGTCACTATTCAATCACCACAATAGTTACATTAAATAAATTCAAAAAAGATTACCCTAATGAAATAATAAACTACCATAAGAAGGGAAATTTAAGTGAATATATTATCATAATTCATCTACAATACACATTGTAATAAAATTATCCAATTCAACATCCAATTTTTTTTTTAAATGAAAAATTAAAATAGAACCTAAATTAGTCTCATTCTCATAAATAAGTTACAATACTTGATTTTATTTTAATAGATAATCACAATTATCTATTATATTTATTCTACAAAGATAACCCCATTTAAACTGTTATTTAGTGGAAAAGGTTGCATTACAAGAATAACCTACCATCATATAAAAAGTTCAATTTTTTTTTGGCCATTAACCTTAAATAAACTGAAAAATTAACACTTGCATGTGATCAAGTTAAGAAAAATTATGGAAGAAATAAATCACCTTATTTATCATATTAGTAAGTTACTTTGATTACTATACACAAATCATTTTTCTTGAATTTTTTTTGAATTTATGTAAATAAAAGGAGTAATTTTTTTGCTTTCACTAAAATACTAGAACCTTATGCCAAGGGGGAAAAGCTTTGGATTAATCCAAAGGTTATATAATGTCAATTCAATAAAATCATAATTAACTATAATTCATTTTTTTTAAAATCCAAATATTATGATTCCACTTGCAAAATCTCCAACTTCCATCATTTATAACATACCTATGATTTATACATTGTAAAGAAATAAAATAATAAAATAGATAAATTATTATTCTTAAATATCTACAATGGCATAGAATGTAATGTAATATTTTAAATCATTTTACATGAGGAATGGTTATATAAAGGTGAGGACATTATCATCTTTTAATGTAAAAATGAACGAAAAATGTGATATATGAAATATTGTTAATCATTTTTCCAAAAAGACACTCAAAATCATGTAAAGGTATAGGTAAAGGTAAAAATAAAGCTAAATCAATATTTAAATTTTCACTTTTATAATTTTTTAATCATCATTTTTATTTATATGTAAGATCACTTAAAAAATTTGAACATTTACATTTAGCTTTGGTTTGAAAGGAAAGTTTTTTAAGCATACGAGAGAAAGAAATAAGAATAATGGTGAGGGTTTATCAATTTAATAACTGTTTCTATTCATAAAAATATATAATCATTCAAATTTTTATGGAATTATGTAGTATAACAGTTAAATGAATCTCTGAATTAAAATTTTATGATAATTTAAATTTAAATTTGTATATTTAGCTTCACTTTGGAAAGAAAGTTTGTAGTGCGAAATTAGGTCGCCGCGCAAAACTAAAACGCCGGCTGATCTTGAGATTTAGATTGCCTAATCAGCCGTTATCTCATTGCGGCGCCCCATTAACTACTGCATGAAGTTGCATGGCCTGCTTGGTGTGTGTTGAGTGATCCAGGAAGGTTGGCGGCTGGAAATTATGAGGAGGGATGGAGTCGAATTGATGGAGAGGAGCAAGAATGGCGGCCGACAGTGGGAGCTCGATGGAACGGAGTGGCAGATGATTCGGGAAGCTTCAAGAGGCAGCTAACGGAAGTCGATGGAGCTTTTGGGAATAGCTTGATTACCAGAAGAAGGATGATTAGTGGATAGGAGGATTAAGAGTAGAAGGAGCGATCTTGAGAGATAGAGTAAGAGAAGCTCGGGAAGTAAGCAAGCTGGCTGAATGCTAGAATTTTTTCTATTGCGCCTAGTAGTTAGTCGAGCTATGGCAGAGCAATTATAGAGAAAGAGACTAAACAACATTGGGGATCTAATGTTTTTGTGAGCCTTTGCTGGGAAAGAAAGCTTGTGTTTTCGGGGAATGTACATAATGTGCACTATAATGAAAGAGTTTCGCTTGTTGGCATTTGTGTGAATGGCCGAAGCAGAGGATGGATGTTGTAAAACTCACTCTATTGTTGCGTAGAATGCAAGACACTTGTATGTCTCTGATCTTGTGATGTTCATCCGCAAGCGTTAGGAGGCAATGAGTATGTCATGTACGATCAAAGGTCTGAATCCTGTAGAGTAGATCAAGAGAACATGATGCCTGGGTTCATTGAAAGCAGTCTGTGCACTGAGTGTTTTCGGACCCTCTCTTTTTGGTATCAGAACATGGTTCCGTGTTTCCAACCTTGGTAGAACCTGTAAGTGCTTGGATAGAATGATCGTGGAAAATCATGTCTTTGTCTAGTGACGAGGGAGTTCATGAGGAGCAGATGACTCAGGAGATTCGTGAGCAATAGCTTGTTGGTAGATTTGATTTCCTTATTGTGCAGGACGGACCACAAAGAAGAGCAGTCATTCTACGATTTCTAGGCTTTGGAGTGGTGAGACTTGTAGGGATAGATCCCGACGAAGCTCGGGTAGGCGACATTGCTATAGAGGTAGTTCATAGTGGTTTCTACACTTGTGCACAAGTGTGATTAAAGGTAATCGATGGAGTAAGGGGATGGACATCGACCTCAAACTTACAGACCAACTTTTACTTCACCTCCTATCTTGCCTAGAGTTGCTCCTGCATATGCTGAGAGGCAGCGTGCATTACCGAGGCTAGGGGATATTTGGATTCCTAAGTCGGCAGTGTCACCTAACCATTTTGTGAGGCTGTACATCCTTGGTGTGGAGGATTTATTTCAGGAGGGAGATCGTTTGCTTCGGGTAGAGCACGGTGGATCGAGATCCCGCCTCATTAGCTGGAAAGTATGGCGAAGCAAGGAAGGAGAATGGAGATTCCAGCAAGAATCTACAGATGAGCAGATTTGGATTGCTGGAATGTCCATTCTGGAGATTCCATCCAATATTGCGCCTTTGGAACCGATCGTCGAGGGTGTTCAATCCAAATTCGATGGGTGATTTGGACAACATTTGTTTTTCTTAAAAATCAAAACTGTGTTGCAAGCGCTGAGATTCTGGTCAATTTTGTGTGCATTTGTTTTTTTTTTCTTTGAATTGAAGAACTGTGTGTGGAGAGGAGTGCTGCAAATTTTTTTACTATGTTGCTGAACTTCTGTGAAGATGACGAGTCCTCAAGGAATGGATGAGTTGTTTTGGGGGTGCGATCACGAGGATGTAAACGATTGGGCAGAGCGGCTTACCATGGCTACCGAAGTGCACAATCTCACTGCTAACAAACTGTTCAAGATCGCCAAATTGAATTTGCGGGGTCGAGCGAAAGAATGGTTTAGGAGGCTGCAACCGATGCTTGCCGACTGGGCTGAGCTACGGATGCTGATGGTGCAGAAGTATGGGAACATCAATGTTAATGACATCCAAATGAAGATGGATGCCATCAAACAAGAACCCAAAGAAAGGGTTCAGAAATATTTTGAACGCCTAAACAAATTGTTTTGGAAGGGTAGGATACAAGACGTAGAGCAAAAGAGGAGGTTCCTGGCCAGGCTAAGGCTAGAGATCCGAAAGCTCTGCGTGGTGAGAACGTTCGCAGATATCGAAGAATTGGTTGGAGCTGCAACGGAGGTTGAGAAAGTTCTGGGTGAACTCGGGGAAACATCGTACGAGTCTCTTCCAGAGGAACAGGAAGAAGAGACATCGGAGAACAATGTAGAGAAGCAGGTTCTTATGTTGAACAACACACTCATCAATTTATTCAAGGGGAATTTGCATGATCCAACATCATCATCCTCTTCCACTGTCTTTGGAGCATGCCAGCTCTGTAAAGGTGGGGACCATATGGCCACTGCCTGTCGAAAGCTAAATGAAGCACGGCCAAAATCTACAAAGTGCAATATGCTGCATAGGACGGAAAACTGTGGAATCAAATGTACCTTCTGTGCAAGACTGGGGCACTCTGAAGACAAATGCTGGAAGAAGCCCAAAGATGGGAAATCAACAGCTGGAGTAGCAAATTTCTTGGAAGTGTTGTTTGATGATGGAGCGATGACCGAGCAGCAGCTTAACAAGCTATGTGGAAATGAAAATTTGTTTTCCTACACCCGAATGCCAAGAAAGAGGACTCTTGTCGATGTAGCACTAGGTGGAGTTGCGCTAATCCCTGAAGCTGAAAGGGAAGGAGTTGGTGTGAACCGGGACACTTCTGTGAGGTCCAAAATTTTGTCGCATTTCATAAAAGGAAAAATCCCCCTATCTCCCATGGAAACCATTCTCATGATTCCTAGAGAATTGGAGCACCTTGAGAGCTTGGTGAAGCTAGCAAGGAGAAGAAGGGACTCGGAGACCACCGAGAATCAAGTTTCAGTGGTCTCTGCACTCCCGTCACTAAGGAAGATTTGCGTCAATAAGACGCATCGAAGCAAGACTCTACACCTACCTATGGAGATCAACAACTGCATTGTTGAAGGTTTAGTGGATACAGGAACATCTATGTCCGTGCTGGCTGCTGTTGTAGTAAGAGAGTTGGGAATAATGCATCTTGTGACGGGAAATGAGAGTTACAAGATTGCATCGGGAGTAATCATTCGGGCATTGGGCTGAGTTAATGAGATACAGGTCAAAATCGGAGGCGTACAATGTGCCATGACTTTTATGGTAGTAGACACGGATGGGTATGACGTGCTACTTGGCTTGGACTTTTTGCTGAAGATTGGAGCGGTGGTTGATGTGGAACAAGGTTTGATCCAGGTAAGGCATGGACCTGGGACCAATGTAGAAGTGCTGCCACTGACAGTGATAAATTTGCCGCAGAGAATGAATGAGGGTACAATGATGCGAGAAACATCAACCACTTGGAAGGACGCACGTGCCCACCAAGATGGTTACGCAGTACCCGATCAGGATCGAGAGGCGATCAATGAGGAGGACGATGCGTCCACCTCAGATTTCGATGATGACAGTGATACCAATTAATACTATGATTCGGAATCTCATCGAATAGAATAGATCGACTCAAAGGATGAGTTCGTGGATGCTGAGTTTGAGGAGTTGGTCAGCTCAGAAGGACCACAGGAAATGTTACGACTGATGTTACAGGAGCAGGCTGACGTGATCATGACAGAAGAGATCACGGATGGGGATGATTATGCCGACTGGATCAGGTGGGTGTCTGATGCGGAAGAGAGCAGGCAGACCATGCATAGATCCACACATGATGTACCTGTCCCACTGTTGTTGCAGCAACACTGTTTCGAACATGACTCTGCAATTCCGATGCTACTCCAAACTGTCCAGGTGAAAGACAGTGATTCTGATTGCGAGCCCATTGAGAAGTTTATGTCGCCCAGTTGTCATGAATCGAGGATTAGATGGAAGGAAATCTGCGAACGAATCAAGATCAACGCCGGTTTAGGTGAAAGTGGGCAACTTCAATTCTGGGGAATCTTGGAGAAATACCAAGACGTCTTTGGTTGGAACAAGGGCGAATTGGGCTGTTGTACAATTGGTGAGCATAGTATTGACACACAAGGGTTTCCACCTTGCAAAGCATCTCCTGGTCGTCTGTCTTACTGGGAGGAAGCTGAAGTGAAAAGATAGATGGATGCACTGGTAGATTTGGGTAAAATGAGACCCAGTAACTCCGAATATGCCTGTCGGGTGACTCTGCCAGTGAAGAAAGATGGAAGCAGGCATTTCTGTGGGGATTATCGACCTCTCAACGCTCAAACATGTCGAAATATGTTTCCGATGCCACTCGTGGAGGATGTGATTGATTAGCTGGGAAAATCGACATGGTTCACGGCTCTAGACCTATAGTCTGGTTTTTGGCAAATTCAAATGGCTCCAGAAGATATGAAGAAGACAGCTTTGATTACCAAGACTGGATTATACGATTGGACAGTTATGCCATTCGGATTCAAGAATGCAACAAGTACATTCACTCGAACCATGTCAAAGGTCTTTAAGGATTTGGGAAGCAGATTTCTGAAAGTGTTTGTTAACGACCTCAATGTGCATAGTGAAAGCTGGGGGGAGCACTTTCAACATTTGGATGCGGTGCTCTGCAAACTCAGGGAAGTGAATTTGAAACTCAACCCAAGCAAGTGTTGTTTTGCTGCTAAGACCATCACTTTTCTGGGTCATGTGGTGAGCAAGGAGGGTATCCGACCTGATCCTGGAAAGATAGAAACGGTGTTGCATTTCCCAACACCGAAGAATGTCACTAGCGTCAGATCATTCTTAGGTCTGATAGGTTACTACCGAAAGTATGTTAGAGGCTACTCGAGCTTAGCAGGTCCTTTATTTGAATTGACAAGGAAAGACGTTACATTTGTATGGGATGTGGGCTGTGAGTAGGCATACCGGGTGTTGAAGGCAACACTGGTGGATGCGCCTGTACTCACACAACCAGATTTCAAGCAAACTTTCTGGCTGGACGTGGATTGGTCGCCCAAGGGAGTTGGAGCCATTCTGTCGCAAAAAGAAGGAAAGTTCGAGAGAGTGATAGCGTATGCTAGCAAGAGTTTGACTAAGGCTCAAAGGAGATTCCATCCAATGGATGGAGAATGCTACGCTCTGATCTGGGGAGTGATACATTTTAGACAGTACTTGCACATGAAGCATTTCATCCTACGCACAGATCACAAACCACTAGAGTGGTTGGCGACTGTATCTGATGCACATGGTAGGAGAGGCCGGTGGGTCGGCATGTTGTAAGACTTTAATTTCAAAATAGTACACCGACCAAGACTCAAGCACACGAATGTGGATGCCTTAAGCAGAAACCCAGTTGGATCAGCTGCAGATGACGATGATTTTGGTGAAGAAATCCAGGACATTGTAGACACTCAAGTTGATGTACATAGGAAAGAAGGAGGGCTTCTCTATGTTGAGACAAAAGAAGAAACAAGATGGACGGGTGTCAAGAGGAAGAACAGACAGCATAATGCAATTCACTCTGGTAGCAACCACTGGACATGGGGTGGCGACCATCAGCTGTATATGCTTAACGTCGCAGCAGTAGAAGACCTATTTGAGGAATTTAGTCCAGGTGAGGAAGCGGTGTCAATGGGCGATGGACTTGTGCAGCACGGGGGAGCGCGAATGGTACTGAAGAGAAGAAGGCCTCAGTACTTTGACAAGCGACAACAGTTAGACTTGACTTTAGTAGCTCAAGAAATGTCCGAGTTTGGGGACCATGAATTGGGTCCTACAGAATCTAATGATGAGGAAGATCACAGAGTAAAATCAGTTGCGTTGACATATGGGAGGATACAGACTGTTTGACGCTGCTGAAGGAAGGTGTACTGCCTGATGCAGTTAACTTTGGAGAGAGCAAGAGGATCAGGAAGAGGGCAAGCAACTATTGCTGGAAGGAGCAAAAGCTTTTCTTCAAGGCGTTACTTGTGCCCGAACCTGAGGAGAGGGTGTCTCTGGTGAGACGAATGCATGAAAATCTGGGGCACTTCGGGGAACAACGGACGTTGGCGGAGATTCAACAAAGGTATTTTTGGCACAATCGAATTGTAGATGTTAAGGCAATGATTAAAGGATGCCAACAGTGCCAATTGGTGAGGAACTCAGGCAGCATCTGATCTAGAGATGAGCAACTAAAAAACATTCATGTTTGTGATTTGTTCCATCAAGTTGCACTAGACACTGCAGGGCCATTGCCTGAGACTAAGTCAGGTAACAAATATATTCTGGTGGCCATCGACCACTATTTGAAGTGGTGCGAAGCAAAGGCGGTTGCTGACTATGGAGCGAAGACGGCAACCAGGTTTTTGGAGGATGAGATAATTTGTAGATATGGAGTTCCCAAATTCGTACTAACTGACAATGGGGGGGAGTGGGCTGCAGAGTTCGACATGATGTGTAGGGACTATGTTATTCAACACCAACACACTGCACCCCAATGACCTCAGTGCAACAGGATGGTTGAGCGCATGATTAAGACCATCAAACATGGCATAACTGTGCTTGCTGCTACTCTTGCCAACATGGATTGTTGGGATCAACAGTTGGTTAAAGTTCTGTTTGGGTACCGATGTGGGGTCCAGACGAGTACAAAATTCTCTCCGTTCATGATCCTTACTGGTCGAACACCGCGATTGAGGGCAGATAATTATCTGAAGGCTCTGACTGCTGAGACTGACGATGGTGCTGATATGGAAGCTACTGCAGCTCAGTTTCTGCAGAAAGTAGAGCTCATTGCAAGCATTCATGACAACGTTTTGCTCAATGTGGAGCAAGCTCAGAAGCAACAAAAGAAAGTCTATGCTGCCAGAAGAGGTAAGCATTTGTTTAAAGGCTTGATTGCAGGCTAGACGATGGTGAAGATGAAGAAGCCAGGGAAAAGAAAAGCTCTGACTGCGAGTTGGGAGGGCCCCTACCAATTCATTGGACATACGGATAGAAAGGGTAACCTCGATTTTGAGGAAGGTTGTCGATTATGCATCATCCAAGATCCCGATGGTCACTAGTGGGAGAGATCTAGTCGAGACCTCTAGATCTTTTATGCTCCACCAAACTAAATGAAGTTGAGTGACTCAACTGTCTAAGAAGGGAGGGGTTACATATGTAGTGCGAAATTAGGTTGTCGCGCAAAACTAAAACGCCCGGTTCATCTTGAGATTTAGATTGCTTGATCAGCTGTTATCTCATTGCGGCGCCCCATTACCTACTGCATGAAGTTGCATGGCCTGCTTGGTGCCTGCTTGGTGTGTGCTGAGTGATCCAGGAAGGTTGGCGGCTGGAAATTATGAGGAGGGATGGAGTCGAATTGATGGAAAGGAGCCAGAATGGCGGCCGACGGCGGGAGCTGGATGGAACGGAATGGCAAATGATTCGGGAAGCTTCAAGAGGTAGTTAACGGAAGTCGATGGAGCTTTTGGGAGTAGCTTGATTACCAGAAGAAGGATGACCAGTGGATAGAGGGAGGATTAGGAGTAGAAGGAGCGATCTTGAGAGATAGAATAAGGAGAAGCTCGGGAAGTAAGCAAGCTGGCTGAATGTTAGAATTTTTTCTGCTGCGCCTGGTAGTCAGTCGAGCTATGGCAGAGCAATTATAGAGAAAGAGACTAGACAGCATTGGGGATCTGATGTTTTTGTGAGCCTTTGCTGGGAAAGAAAGCTTGTGCTTTCGGGGAATGTACATAATGTGCACTATAATGAAAGAGTTTCACTTGTCAGCATTTGTGTGAATGGCCAAGGCAGAGGATGGATGCTGTAAAGCTCACTTTGTTGTTGCGTAGAATGCAAGACACTTGTATGTCTCTGATCTTGTGATGTTCATCTGCAAGCGTTAGGAGGCAGTGAGTATGTCGTGTACGATCAAAGGTCTGAATCTTGTAGAGTAGATCAGGAGAACACGACGCCTAGGTTCGTTGAAGGCAGTCTGTGCGCTGAGTGTTTTCAGACCCTCTCCTTTTGGTTACAAGTTTTCTACGAATATGTGGGAAAAAAAAGTAAGAATAGTAGTAATGAAGGTGGAGGTATCTGAATTCATAATTATTTTTATAAATATAAAATTTACAATCACTTTTTTAAAATTATGGAATGTACTCTAATAGTGCAATAAACCTTTAAATTTTAGTTTTAAGCTTCAGTTTGAAAGGGAAGATTTCAAGTGGTATGTGAGAAAGAAGTAAAGATAATGGCAAAGGAGGTGGAAATTTTAAAAAGGTCCTTGGCTCCATGTTATGCATGACTAGTAACAATCAACCGATGGAAAAAATGAATTGATTGAGTGGAAATTAAGTTCCATTCAAAATGAAAATATTGAATAATAGCATGCAACTTGAATTCAATTGAATTCAAATTCTTAAATTTGATTCAAATTGAATTGAATTCAAATTCTTAAATTTGATTCAAATTGAATTGAATTCAGAATTGTAAGATTAGAACATCCAGAGAGGAATGCTAAAAATAGCAGTAAAATAGCTTCAATTCAGTGGGGTGTGTACACAATGTGAATGTTCATGACAAACAACTGAAATTAAAGATGACCTATGCAGCTCTCAGGGGAAAGGCAATCCTATTTCTTGGTGCTAAAAATGCCACTCCTTTCTCTCCAGAAGCCATCATGCCTTTCAGTTCCACTCAAAACCACAAGGCTGTGACATCAATGAAAGGTGCTTGCAACCAGAGCTGAAGAGTCAGGAAACTACAACTCAAAATCATGAACTCTAACCATCCTTAAAAATTAAGGCACAAATCAAAATCTGCAGGCATCCAGATAAAGTGATGAAAAATCTGCAACCTGAGGAACTTTTACCTGGCTGATCTTCCAGATATTCTGTCCCCGTCTCTCTCTCTATCTTGACCTCTCGTTCGATCTCTATGTCGCTCCCTGTCCTTGCGACCATCTCTATCCCTCTCTCTCCCTCTATCTCTCTCCCCTTCCCTTTTCCAATCTCGGCTCCTGTCACGGTCACGATATCTGTCTTTCTCTCTGTCATCATCACCCCAATCCCTGTTCTTCTGTCTGTATCTTTCCCTCTCTCGCTCTGCCTCTTGACCATGCCTGGGATCTGGACTGCGGCTTCTTCGCCGAGATCTCTCTTTGCTTCGGCTGCCACACCAGCCACACAAGCCAAGATGTAACAATGCAAATAAGAGACAAAGAGTCTGAGAAGCAGTGAGCAGTGAGAGTATAACAAACAAAGCAAAGGCAGTCTCATGAACTACCTGTGTATCCAATAGTTGCACAAAGATTATCAGATTACAAATACAGAAATGCACAAAAAATCAGGAACGCACCTGCATTCCTGGCGTCCATCCTGCTCTCGATCTTTCTCAATAGGATGATCACCATTCTGTAACCCATCCACAGAGAAGTGTTCAAATGCACAGGCCAAGTAAAGATAGTCATGACTGTTCCATAGATTTAACAGCACTTTTAATCCAGACTGCAAACTTTTGAAAATATGCTTGGCACAGACAACCAGGAAGTTGATCTGCTTCAAGGATTTGAATGCCAATCATTCTATTCAGCAACTGTGACCAAGATCTCACCTACAATATCATGAAGTGGAACAATCAGGTGTTCAAATCCATTCAATCCCATGTGAAGACTATCTGATTTCTGGTGAGCAACCAAACCTTGTCAAATTCTCTGGTCTTCTCAGCAATGCCTTCCTCAATCTTGGACTTGGTGTCAGCTTCAACAGGATTATCAATAGCATCACGCTCCCGCTGTCTAGCCTCTCTTTCATCTTCCTTTTTCTTCCGAAGCTGCTGGGCAGTTTGCCTTATTCTGTAATAACCCTGTAAGCACCATAATATGTAGATGTAAAAAACCAATTCCACAAATGTCAATGTACCAACTTCAGCATAGGTTAGATTGAAGGGTCATGAATAACAGCATGAGAAAGCAATAAAAAACACACCAGATGCTGTTTCCCCTCCAAATGACTAGCCAGCCGCTTTTCAGTATCTGTAGAAGCCTGCATTGCCCCACAAACTTCACAAACTTGCATGCTCTTCTCCTTCTCCAATATGTTGCCAAATTCAGGCATCACTGCACGCACCAGCTGGTCTTTTTCTTTGTTCTTTCTCTCAACCTGGCACAACCCCAGCACGTATCACAGCCAAGAAACTATGATGAATATGACAGAATATGACAGAAGTGTGTTACAAGCTGGCTACCTATATGTCTTGTTGCATGTGCTTGTCCAAGAGACGGAAACATTCCCAATAGCCTGTTGCAGCCAAACAAAGTGATTGTGTTACAAGAATCTGCAAACAGGACAAGTTGAGATATATGAATAACCAATACCCATCCCAATCAAACCCAACGTCCTCCTACCTTGTCCATTGTGGCTTGGGCCTGGTCTACCAATCCCTCTTCTCCCTCTCTTTCAGCTTGTTTGAGCAGTGACTGAACCTCCATCGCAATAGCAGAAATCCGATCGCTATTGGCTCGTGCATGATCAGTCAGTGGCATTTCCTTCTCCAGCCGCTCATGTGACCTCCTTATCTTCCTAGTGAAAATCAAGTCACACAAGCTGTCATAATAATCACATAAGGCTCAGAACCATAACATGATGTCAGTGTTATACATAAGCCAGTGAAGATTTCCCAATCTGATCCCCTTTCATTCACAAAGTAACAGCAATCCCTAGGAACACGGAATAATTCATAATTACCTTTCCAAGTCAGCAATGAGGCGCTCCAAATAGCCAAGGAACTCAGATTCATACTGTAGTACTTTGTTAGAGTTTAGGAAATCTGTTTGCAAGCCATGATCGTGGATCTTCTCACAAGGGCCAAGGTCGCTCTTTGTATTCGGAAACAAGTCATGCGGACAAAAAGCTACAAGATGGTAACGACAAACCTGCAAACACAGAAAAACGATCAACTCTTGCTGACTAATCCGCGCTTGCACTAAACCCTAAACCCGGTGGGGTATTCCTAGAATACCAGTCCCCTCATCTTTTTGCAAAATTCGGCGAAGTAAACAAACAAGCAATGCTCACTAACATACATCCCTGCACACAATAATTAAGAACAAATGATCAGCAAACAACAGGATAATCTCTTTACAAATACAAGTGGAAAGACCCCAAACCGAACCCTAACCTCAGGATCGTCAAATCGCAACTTCTTCTTCTTCTTCTGATCGAAAGGAAGGTCCCGGTCCTTCCCCATAAGCTCGTCCAGAAGAGCCTTCGGATCCATTGCAGTCTCCTCCTCCTCCTCCTCCTCTCTCCTTCTTCCAAATCCTCAATTACCCACTAACATCAACGTTCAAACAAACACTTACCGCAGTCCAAGAGCTTTGTTTATCCACCACTGGAAAGCTCAAGAAGCAGAAAAGCATACATCCTATCCGGCACGGGAGTTACATGCCTTCTTACCGATTTCCGGGAGGCTCAAAGCTCCCGTCCCTTGCCCGCGCGTGTTCTCTCTTTCCGTTACACAAAACTGCACACGACGAGAGCGAGAGACAGAAAGAGCAAATGCAGAGATCAAAAACAGCAGGAGGACTTGAACGACTAAAACCCTAACCCTAATCACAGGATTAGCGCTGATACTGGTAGATTACTAGTAGTTTTTAGTTAGTGTACATATTGGGTACACATTGTTTAAAATATTGACTAATTATTGGTTAGAAACTAGATTGAGTTTGAACTTAGAGCTTCATATGTGAGGACACATTTTTGGGAGATTATTTTCTTTTGTATCTTCTTTGAGTTTTTAGATTTTTGCTTTGGAGAATAGAGCTTTGGTTTTGAGTTTTCTTTGCAATTATATTCCATTGTGACCGGGACTTATGTCAGCAAGTTCTTTTGGATGACTAAACCCTAACCAGATGATGAAGTGGTGTAAGATTGCCCTAATGAATGATTTATTGTGTTGATGGATGTAATGATAGAAAATGTCAAGAAAGAGGACTGTTGGCAATCATGAATTTTAGAGGAGCCGCATTTTATTTCTTGATGTCTTGGCTATTTTCTTGTGTTTTTGTTGTTTGCATGTTATGAGCTTTGGTTTGGGTTCTTCATGGAGTGCTAACACTTAGATCAAGATTGGTGATGGTGCATTGTTTCGGGGATTCTCTTTTATTGAGCGAGGAGGATAATGCTGAAAGACGGGTAGTGCACTTGAGGTTGGGGGTTGAAGATAAATGTTGAACGATGAGGAAGCTAAACATTTTGGCTTTTCAATGTAGGATAGTTGTTAAGAATTTTGGGGAGGAATGTTTGAAGATTCTTATTATTATGGTTCTACTAATGAACACTTCATGAACTTCGTTGCCTTGTTGAAGTTGGTGAGTGGAACCTTAGATGTTAGTGTGTTAGTAAGGACCTCAAGATGGAAATCATGAAAGGTTATAGTGGGTCATTAAGGTTGGCCATTGTGGGTGTATGTTTCAAGTCTAATGTGTTTGGGATTGTTGTTGGGGATTGGGAAAATTGAGTACTTGAACCTTTAGGAGCTCTGAGCAATTGCTTTGCATTGGGAAGTTATTGGGAAAATTTTTAAAACCATTGCAAAAACAGCTTGTCCAAAATTTCTCCATTCCTTGAAGCAAATTCACCACTGGATTTGGGTATCTAATCTTAGAAGACTTCATCTGTTGTCGGGATATCCACATTTTGTTGGCCATGATAGCCTATAGAAAGAGAAATCTAGAGTGAGCTATCAAGGTCCATAGCTTTATTTCAATTATTGAATCATAGATATAGTGTTTGATGTGTACCTAATGTATGTTGTGTTGAGTTTATATGATTATAAGACTTCAATGATTTGAGTGCATGCAATTTGTCTATACTTCTTTTTTTATTTGATGACACTATCACTGGATTTATATATGTTTACACTAAGTAGAAGTTACTTATTGTAGCATTTGTTGATACTTGTTTGGATGGAATTAGAGAAGTAACCTAAAACTAGAATTCCAGTGAAAATTGAATTTTAAGTGTGACATCCAAAAATGTGCTTGGAAATCAATGTTAGAAATGTTGCATTACAAAATATGGCCATAATTGGTGCCATTTTCAAAAGAAGTTCTACTTCAATATTCTTTCCCACTATCATCAAAATGTTTTTTCTTCATCTCACCATAGAAGCAACATCTACCACAAAAAAAAAGTGTATGCTTCCGCACCATCATTATAGTAATTTTCATCACCATGTCATTACAAAAACAATGTTGTCAACATTGTTGTAACAATAGATTTTATCACAACAAAATCAACCCTTGTTCTCACATACAACATGGAAGTCTTTGTATTGAATATTTCAAGTTTTGACAATTGCAATGATGTACATAATGAAGGTGAGAACTCCCAACAAACTTGTATGTAACCAATTTGTAATCATCATTAAGATTGAAACAATCATCAATCTAATTTTTTTTTTTAAACAATCAAATTTTCTACTTTATTGTCAATAATCTCCAATTCAATGTAGATATTTGCAACATTCATGTTCAACATAGAAAGATAACAAAAGCAAAAAGAAAGTTAACAAGAAAGGATTTCATTTGCTTTCATTTTTTAACAAGAGTGTTTATGACATGGTTTTGAATTCATGGGAAGCAACCCATATCCAATTTGCCTCACATTCATGATCTTATGAATGACCCAAACACCATCTTTAGACTTTCATGGCTTGAGCCCAAAAAAACCATTGTACCTTAGCCTTTACCCTAAGTTATTATAAGCTACCTTAACTTATTATATATGTTATTATACCTCAATCTATACCCTTGGGTACTATAAATTATTATACGTTAGACTATTATAAAGTATTATAAAACATTATATTTTAGGTTCTTGAAAGTTATTTAAAATTATATTACCCTAGGTTATTTTTCTTTAGAGTATAATATTTTAAAATAATGTAAAAAAATGATTTTTTGAATAATTTAGGTGGAATAGCCTAAAATAGCCAAAAATAAAACAATAATTAATAATTACTTAACATTAAATTATTTATAATATTTTAAGGTAAAATAATCTAAAATAACCTAAGGTAGAATAGCCCAAAATAATTCAAAGTGGAATATCTTATAATAGACTATAATAGCTTAGAGTTTAATAACATAAAATAATTGAAAATGGCTTAAGGTAAAATAACTTATAGTAGTTTAAGGTGGAATAATTTATAATAGTTTCAAGTTAAATAACATGAAATATTTTTAAATAACCCAAGATGGAATAACCCATAATAACATAATGAAAAAAAAACCTAGAATGAAATAATCAAGAATAACCAAGAATAGGTTAAGGTGAAGAGGCTTAAAAAAACTTAGGGTGGAATAACCTAAAATAATAAAAAATAACCTAAAATATTTTAAGGTGAAATTGTTTAAAATAGTTGAACATAATTTAATGTAAAATTACTTAAAATGATTTTAAATAAACTAAGTTGGACTTAAAATATTAAAAAATACTTGACAATATTTTAGGGTGGAATAACCTAGAATATCCAAAAATACTTAAAATGGAATAGCCTATAGAAACTTTAAAAAAAAGGTGGAATAATTTAAAACAACCAAAAACAACTTGGGTTAGAATAACTTATAATAACCAAGAATAACCTAAAATGACCTAAATTGAAATAACTTATAATAACCAAAAATAGCTTATAATAGCTTAATGTGAAATAACCTATAATAACCCATTTATAAAAACCTAGTAATAACATATGGTATTGTAAACATAGCATAAGGCAACTTACATTACCTTAAAATAACTTAGGAATAGTTTACAAACTTAACATACGATATTGTACACATCGCCTAGGGTGGTTTACATTAGCTTAGAAATAACTTAAAGTAATTTACAAATAGCCTATCAAAAGTACTTAGGTAAGTTAGCAAAAAAAAAATGCATAATAATATGTGATGACAAATTATTTCATTTATTTAAATAATGGTTCAATGGTTAAAGACTTGTTCCTTAAACATGGAAGTGAAAGGTTGAAACCTTTACACTTGCATCTTAAGTTAATGGGCTAGGTGGGTTAAGTTCCTAACTTAGGCTAGGTGGCCTAAGTTCCTAACAACCTTAAACAAAGAAAAATAATAATTTTATGATTAGAAACAAATATAATTAACTAGACAAGGCTACTATAATTGAAACATGGGTAGAAAAGGTAATAGAAAAGGTGTTGTTCAAACAAAACATTCAAAGTGGTTTTAGGGCAATATGGATTTGGCCTATTAATAAGGTCATATATGAAAGGACCAAACTTAAGGATGTATACATAATAGGACCAACAAACATATCAAATGAAAACAATGAGAACCCAAATGATGCACATGATGATAAGGAATGGTGAGGAAAAAATGTAATTATCATAAAGCTAATGAATATAATTGGTACAATGGAGCATGTTGAAATAAAATAACAACAAGAAGATCTATAGTACATGGAATAACCTATAGGTCCTATGAAAGCAAATAATTTAATGTTAACAACAAATACAAATGAACTAGTTGTAAACCTATATGAACCTATTTCTCCAACTTTATATATTGTCCAAATTTTTACAATTACATAAACATTCCATTTTGCAAACTTGCAATCATTTCACACCTTCTTGTAAGGAGGATGGGAGGTATAGAAACATTAATAGTATAGTAGGTCACATGTGATAACATTTAATGAATACTTGGATATCCTACAAAGAAAAACCTTGGAAAAGGAAATAGTAAATGTAATTAAATAATTTTAAAAGGGAGGAGGATGAATAAAACATTAAATTGAATCACTTAACATTGTTGAATGAACTTAGAAGCTAGTTGAAAAACATGTAAATGAAATTTTCTAAAAGGTGTGGTTTGCTTTTACAATGAAAAAAGTAGGGGACAAGTTCTACCATAATTTACAAATTAATTTTATAGCTAACACATTTGGGTACACATGTGTCAACCTTGGAATTTTTATAGCCACACAAACAACAATTAATACTAGGGCCAAGATGTTTACAAAAAGGCCATATAGTAGCAAAATAGTTGCATTTCAACTCATAGTGATCAACTAGAGTTGAGGGGTGGAGATCATAACACACAAGAAATAAACACATGAGATCAAGAAGTTTCAAAGAGGATCAAGGGGGGCATCACATCAAACATGAAATGAACGTGAGAACACGAGACCAAGAGACGATAAAGAAATATCGAAAAAAAAAGGGAGTCGTCATATCAAGCTCGAAACAAAATGAGAACATAAGACTACCAAGTAACAAAAAAATATTTGGGAAGAAAGGAGGGGGGCATTACATTAAACAAAAAACAAACATGAGAAAACAAGACCAAGAGATAATGAAAAAGAACCGGGTGGGGTGAGTGGTTCCATTAGAAAACAAACACAAGAACACAAAACCAAAAGGTGATAAAAAAAAATTGGGAAGAAGGGTGGGGGATCCTATAAGATAGGAAAAAACATGAAACCATGACACCAATAATTGACAGAGAATAGGAAGCGGGCATCACATTAAACATGATGTGAACACAAGAACACAAGACCAAAAGGTGATGAAAAAAAACCAAGTAAAAAAAGGGTATCACATTAGACATGGAATAAACACACAACCAAGAGGCGATGGAAAAGAACCAAAGAGAAAGGGGGGTGTATCACATAAAATAAAATATAAACATAAAATGAAACCAATTAACACACATGATTATTGAAACCCTTTGCTGAACTCTTGTAGGTTGTTGTTCTTTACATCACACAATATAATGAATTAGGGGGCCATTGTTTCATTGAAATACATGATGACAACAACCTAAACTTGCAAAAACATGATGAATAACACAAATGTTACACCAAGACCACAAAACCCACATGGGGAAACAAGGAAGGTCATTGGAATTCAATCATTAAAAAAACCTAATGGCACCATCGTGGACCATTTGGAATTTTAGATTTATCAACACCACTCATGCCCCCTCATCATTGAAGGGTGTTCCTAATTTAGATTTTTGATCTAGGTTGTTATTCTAGGATGAACATTTTGACATTCCAAATTGAATAACTTTGGGTTACATCCATTTTCTTCAAGTGCCAAATTTTATTCATTTGTCAAAAGAAATAGTTTGTTCATAAGGTACAAAGTGTTTGGCGAGTAGGTTAGGATGTGTTTAATGTGAATGTTTTCTAACCTCTCACAAGAAGGAATCTTGTCCTATTCCACTTTCACACACTTCAACTACTAACCAATTTGATTACATTTCAACCACATTTGGTCATCTTAAGTTTGCAAGTGGCTTTTGCATTAGTTAATGATCAATATCATTTTTAGTTGTAACATTCACTTTTTTGTTCAATTGAAGATAATTTGGACCTTATTTTATTTTTTAATTATTTCAAGTTGTTGACATGGAAATTGATGCAACCTTTAACTTTATTTACATAATGCATTATAATGGGTTAATAGTTTTTTTACATCTTTTCAACTACCAATGTGGTACATGAGTTGAACCATTTGTTTTTAATATGTTAAAACTATTATTCAAAAGTTGCATTTTGCACTTATTAAAATACATTGAAACACATGCAACTCAATGCTTTGCAATGAAACTTGAATGTTTTAATGATTTTTTTCACATTTCATGAATTACCAACATTTGCACATGAGTTGAATCATGTTCACTTTGAACCTATTGAAACCATTATTCAAATGTTGCATATTGCATTTATTAGTATATATTGAAACACACACAATAACTTAATGCCTCACATTTTTGTTTGAATGAATTAGTCAAAATTTTCACATCTTTTCAATTATCAACATTTTGCACATGAGTTGGATCATTCACTTTGAATGTGTTAAATCCATTATTCATGACTTACATTTTGCATTGATCATCACAATTTTTTGAAATGGATGTTTAAAAACTTGGCATGTTTCATGTTTATATTTAAATAAGTCAATGATTAGGTCAAAATGTTTATACATGCAAAGTCTAGAATGCATGTAGACTTTTAAATGTACATCTGTGTAAATTAAAAAATATTTTTTTCCCTTAATTTATTTTAAGCATCATGGACAAGTTTTTTATTACAAATGTTCATGTTGTCACACCAAAAAACCCCCAAAATAATCCCTAAATGTTTGCCCCATTTTTTTTCAAAATGTATGGAAAAAAATTTCAATTTTTTGATTAAATACTTTTTTTCATTTTGTATTTTATTTTTCATTTTTCAGTTTTAAAAAATATATATATATATATGTTAAAATATTCAAAGATTAAAATTAATTTTCAAAAATAAAATAAATGAATGAATTCAAAAATGTTGATCATAAAAATGACATGAACAATTCTACATATTATTTATGTTTCAAGTTTTTGGTGTTGCTCAAGTGGCTATCATCCACAAAAAAATTCAGCCATATTTTGGCTATAAACCATATATGGAGATATAATTTTTAAAAAATCTTGCTATATTTTAGTTACATGCCATAGAACATATTATAGAACTTTAGTCTTTTATAAAAATTTAGTGAATTCTGAATTTTTCTTAATGAAAAAATACTTTGTTGATGTTGATGGCTCCTTTTTATGTTTGCAAAATGGTGGGAATTCACCACACAAAAAAACCACTTAATTACATCCTTATTTTAAAATTTTCAATTTTTTGGATAAGGTTTATTTATCAATTTTTTCTTTAAATTTTTTTAATAAATTTGATGTTGAAATTGTTTATGGGTTTAAGATTGAAGTCATTGGAATTATTTTTTAAAAACTTCTTTTAAATTTGTGATCTGAAAATCTTGGCAAAAAAATTTTTGTTTACATTTTCCTTGAATTTGCATGAGTTCTCCAAAATTTTCCCCAAAACAATCACCAAATTGAAAAATTCGCCACCAAAAAAAAATGAATAAAATAACATTGGTTGGGGGGTCAGGGGGTGGGGCATGTTTGATTTAACAAAGTTTTATGTTAAATTTCTATAAAATTACGTTTTTTTACTTCTACAAAAGAAATGAAGGTAAAATATATTTTTACATCATTAGAATAAATAATTTTGAAAATAGGCTCCATTTATTTTTCAAAGTTATGGAATGATTATTTTTAAAAAATATATATAGTGATGAAGATTATATGGTGATTTTAATTATTTAATTAATGTTTCTTCTAGTGGCCAAATTTAAGGGGCAACAACATTAACAAAGGATTCTTTTGAAAATAAACTAAAATCATTTAAAATAATAATAATATATCTTCAAATTTATACTATAGATTATAGTAAGTAATCATAATATTGAAGGATTTAAACAAGTTTCTAGCTCCATACCTTTCCTATAACCAAATGTGGCTGAATCATTTTGTGGATATCACAATTTGAGAAACATCACAAAAGTGGGAAGAAATAGTTCCAAACATTGTACTTAATCATAATGAAGAAAATAAAAGCTTGCAATTCCTTAAAAAAATAGACATATTTTATGTAATGAAAATAACATTGTTAAAAATTAATGAAGGCACTTTTGAATTCACGTTGAATTGAATCACAGTCACAATATTGTATTTCAACTTAAACAGAAATAGATTTATTGATTCATTCATAAAATTTATTTTAAGTTTCTTATTAAAAAATCAAACTGAATATTCATAAATTAAAATTAAAATTTAATACATTATTGGATAAATTTCAAGATCATGTTCTCATTAGTAGCATTTGAATAAATTTTGAAATATATATATATATATCAAAGTTTAAATTTCCCAAATAATTTCACATGTGTTGAAAATATTAAATTTAAATTTTTTCTCTAGTGTCATCAAAGTTTTGAAGTGATTTGGTGGTAAAGACCTTAGTGCATCTCCATGAGGTCTTGGGTTCAAACCTTATATAGCTAGATGGATGGATGCATATATATAATTTGTGTGTGTGTGTGTGTGTGTGTGTATCTACATTGATGTATCATGTAAAAATGTGATATAGAAAAATTTAGATATGTTTGTGATGCACAACATCTTTTTTTTCATAACATGTGTTTTTGTCATGACATGCCATGAAAAAAATATAATTCGTGATTCCACAACCCAAAAGAAAATAAAATTTGTATGATAAGGTGGCACGTTAGTCCATGCCATATTAATTTGGGACCTCATAATATTCATATTATAAATTTCAAATTAAAGATTACTTAGTGTAACATGTGATTATTCAAAATGACTAAAAAACATTTCACTAAAAATGTTTTAATCAACTAATCCTTTTAACCATATAATCCCCATAATAGTCAAATTTTGTCCCATTTCACTTAAAACTTAGTGAATTTGGGTAGTTGAAAAACCAATAATTCCTTCTTATGTCTTGAGGTCCCCAACATTGAATAAGCATAATTCTTTATGTATTCAACCAAATGCTACAATTTAAAGTGCTTTGTGTGTGTTCGGGGGATGGGGAACAAGATTGATTTGGACTCCAAGCCCACTTGAGATGTCCCTAGGATGCCATAATCATTTAAATCCTTAAATGTTTGGTCTATGCTACTTTTCAAAACTTTCAGTTATTATCAAGCCTTCCAAATGAGTGGGCATTATCATTAATGCTAGTTCTATGCACTTAAACTAGGCACATAAACACCTAAGTTAAATTACATACCTACTTAGGTTTTCCATCCACCTTGAGGTGGTCATGTCCTTCATCTTTCAATGTTGCTAATGTAATTGTTGATTTGCCCAAGGTGTGGGTGAGAGGGCAGAGTGGTGTGCATAGTTTGGTAATTTAGATGTCATACAAAAGCTTACATAATGATGGCTATGGTGTTGTACTTTTGGAATGTGACAACTTGCAAACATTAGTAATGAAAACATAGTAGTATTAGGTCAATTCAACACTAATTATATTATTTTCAGAAATCATTGAATTTTTAAAAAAAATTCTAGATTTAATTTTTTTGAAAAAAGAAGAGAATTTTGATGGAATTTTTGAGAATATATCATTTGTCAAAATGGAATCCTCAAAATTAATTCATTATTAAGTAAACACATGTCAAAATGAAAAAGTAGGCAATAGCACTATGCGACAAAGAAGGAGAGGAAGAAGGTGTGATTATAACTGTTGTTATTAATAACAATGTAGTTGTGTTCTTTCCTACTTTGGTGAGATGATTTTATCATGACTACTTCAACAATGTTAAAAAATAAGGGATCTAACATCATGATAACTATTAATGTTTTTCCACTTTTAGCAAGTTAACAATTTGATGGACTTGAAAGAACTTGCTTCAACTTTGTGGTTCAATGGTGTTAGTAGATTTATTCCAAATAATGGACTACGTTGTTGGAATTTAGCCTTGAAAATGTCAAGTTATGGCCATCATATTACTTATCAAGGTAGGTGAAGTGCAAGCTTCACACAAAGTTTATTTGGATGTTGATGTGACGTTGGACATAAGGTAGAATTTTGTTTGCCCCTTTTAGTCTACTTGGGTCTAACATAATAATTGCTTTCAAAGTTTGTTTTATGAATATTTTTCAACAATCTCAATAGATATGTTGTCACTAAACAAGTATGTGACTATCACTATTATTGATACCATTCATAAGTCATGTTTTTCTTCTTTTTTTTTGTCTTTCAAAATTTTATTTTTTTGTTCAATAATTTTTTTCTATCTTTTAAAACTTTGTTTCTTCACATTATCCTTTTTCCTTGATATGTGTTGCTAGATTTAAAAATATATAAAACCTTATTCTAAGTAAATCTCTCAATCCAATTTAGGTTTTTTTGAACCATGAGTAACGGAGAAAATTTCAATTTTATGAAGAAATCATTTTTTCATAATATTGTCATTTGTGACGTCTCTTTTATGTTCATTGTCCCTTTTTCATTATATGTCTTAATCCAATATCTTGGCATCTCTTTCGGTTTTTTAGATTTATGCTCTTTATACATTTGATGGTTGTGTTTTTATTTTATCCAATAGAATAATTAAAAATTTGACAAAATATTTGTTATAAAATTGCAGCTCTACATATTTCAAGAATCTCAAAACAAACTTTAAAAAGTCCCCAACTTTTTTACTTATATCATTGTTGTGGCTAGTTGCAACCTCTAACAAACTTTAACAACTTATAACCATTTTTGCATTGTTGGACATTTTGATTATGAAATACATTTCTATACTTTGCTTAGAATATCAATGATATGTGGACACTTGGGCTTCATGTTGCTATGCATGACCAATGACAATTTTCCTTCTTATTATGGTCCCATGTGATTAGCAATAATTCATCATTATTTATTTCAATGTCAAATTTATCAATTAATATAAATATCATGGACATGAAAAAACACATGTTAATTTGCCTTTTCGTATCCATGTTGGTGGGTAAGGAAAGGGGTGAAATAGTTATAATGATAAGAAATAGTTATAAGGATAAGAGGTAGTTATTAGGAAGGAAGTGAAGTAGTTAAGCTTGGAAATGAAATAATTATACTTGGAAATATTTTTGGAATTGTCCAAGGATGACCATACAAAAGATAATGCAAAATGAATAAAGAGTCTATGAAAGATTATAGTAAACCACCCATATACCAACTTGGGCTCTACATTGTTGTGCACTACTAGTGACATTCAACCTTTTTTTTCTTATCATGTTCCCATTTGATTTTCAATATCTATTTATATCGATTTCAAATTTAATTTAAATTGTATTAAACATTATATCCATGTGGGTAAGGTAAAAGAGGGAGGTAGTTATTAAAAAAAAGTGAGGTAGTTGTTAGTAAAGGAATGAAGTAGTTAAACTTGAAAATGAAATAGGACTTTTTTTCATGTCCCAACTGGTGGGCAGGGGAAAGGAGTAAAGTAGTTATTAAGAAATGAGGTAGTTAAGTTGGGAAATGATGAGGTAGTTTTGAGTTGTCTCTAGAGTTGTCCTTAAAATTATGTAGGAATGACCATATGATAGATTCTACAAGCCTATGAAAGATTATGCAAAATCACCCATATATTAGCTCCTCAAAGTTTCATCACTAGAAATTTTCAAAATTCTTGTCATTTTTCAACTTTTAAGGAATTGGTATATCAATTTTTTTGCATAATCCTTTGTATGGTCATCCATTATCAATTCCAACTAATTGGAATGTGCAAGATCATATGAAAAATTAATTATTTCACTCATTTTTTAATAACTACTTCCTTCTTTGCCTACTAATTGGAACTAGTAATAACAACCTCTAGTTAATTGGAATGTGGAAGATCATTTAAAAACCTAACTACTTCAATCATTTTTTTAAACAACCTTCCTCCTTTCTTAATAACTATTTCATTCATTTCCTCTACACATCAACATGGATATAAATAACAAATTAACATGTGTTTTTTCATATCCATAATATATAACTATTGAAAACCATATGGGAACACAATTTTAAAAAAAATGTTGATCATCGTTTGTAATGTGAAACAATGTGATGCCCAAGTATTGAAATACATGAAACTAAAAAACAATGAGTGCTATGAACTAGGAATTAATTACCTTAAGTGTGGCTATAGGTTGTAGCAAGCCATTTGGACCCATTCTTGGTGTTTCACCCATTCCATTGCTTACATGTGGCTAAGATTGGTTGAATGGCTTGTTACAACTTGTAGCATGGAAAAAGGTTAAAAAGTTTACATGTTATTTTACTTTTTGTTGGGAGAAGGCAAATGGAGAGATTTTCCTTGAATCAAGTGCCATGATTATAACTTCAACATGTAATTATTTTTCTTTGGGCACAATTCCACAATTTACAAAAGTTATATGGTTATGAAGAAGTGTATGATATGGGTGAATTAGTTTTGATTAAAAGTTTGTTCATATTTGCATCATTTTAGGCCTAACTTAATGCATGTGGTTTTTTTCATTGGGCAAATTCCATTGAAAAGGGTTGAGTTTAACTTCTTTAACATGCATTCCATTGTGGATTTATATATTTTTTATGCACACTAATGTGGTGTGTCATTGGCCCAAGTGTGAATCCATTACCCAATTGATTGAATTTGAAATTTAATTTAATTTATAATGATAAAAAACATTCAAATTCAATATTTCCCAAGCCCATTAGGTCTAAAAATTACAAAATCATTTTCATCAAATCCTATTCATTGAAAACTTTCCAACAATAACAAAAGTGCACCCCAATTTCCTAAATGTTTCACTTTTGATTTTATAAAATATTCAATGACAATAAATCATCCAATACTCAATATTTCTTGTGTTGTAGGTTTAAACATTATGAAACCACCTTGGTGCACCTGGATTCATGGATGGCTTTTCAACAATCCCAAGAGCATGGGGAAAGGTGTTATCATTTGGGAGATCTCAATGTGACAAACAAAAAAACAAACAACCTTCTTTGATAGATAAATTCTTGGCCACATATTTTTATCACATTCAAAAATTTCAAATTGAAGGTACCATATATTTTTGCTTCCAAAGCCTCCCTTTTAAAGCTAAATCAATTACCCAATTAAATCAAGTTAACCATGCCAAGTTATGACTTGGTTGACAATGTATAATTTTGAGATTCATTTCAATGTAAAATTTAAATTTAGTAGTGTGGAATATATTGTTGGCCCAAGTATCAAGATTATGTAACTACTCCAAATGTGAATAGGACCCTAAATGATAGAAGCTAATTGTGAAAAAAAAGGGTTCAAACTCAAAGTTAATTTCCAATGACAAAAATTACTCAAAATTTAATATCTCCTCCTTAGGTTTCAAAGTTTTGAAATCACCTCCAAAAAATCCTACTCATCAAAGGCTTTCCAAGAATATCAAGAGCTTGCCCTAATTTCCTTTAAAAAATTAGTTTTGATTTTGTTGATTTTTTTCAGTTCAAAATTATTCAATATCTAGTAACTCTTGCACCATAGGTCTAAATAATACCAAATCATCTTGGTGCACCCCTACTCATTGAGGGATTTTCAATAGCACCAAGAGTGCAATGGGGGGGGGGCAGGGGGGCATTATGTTTTGGGATATTGCAACACCACAAACAAACAAACAACCTTCCTTAATACATAGACTAATGTAGCATGTGCCATTAGCTCAAGTGTGAACTTGTTCTCAACTAATTTCTCCTTTCAAAATCAGTTTTTGTAATTTAGTTAAATTTTCAATGACAAAGATTATTCAAAATTCAATATCTCCCACATCTTAGGTCTAAAATTTCCAAAATCACCTCCAAAAAGTCCCACTCATTACGGGCTTTCCAATAGGGAAAAGAAAGAGTGCACCCCAATTTCCCCCAAAAAAATTAGTTTTCATTTTGTTAAAATTTTCAATGACAAAATTATTCAATATTCAATAACTCTTGCATTGTAGGTCTAAACAGTGTGAATCTACCTCTGTGCAACCCTACCCATTGAGGACTTTCCAATGGTACCAAGAGTGCAGCGGGGAAGGTTGTGGTTTAGGAGATCTCAACTTGACAAACAAACAAACAATCTTCCTTAGGAGATAGATTGCTGGTCAGAGATTTCTACCAAATTCAAAAACTTCAATTTGGAGGTACCATATACTCTTGCTTTGAAAAACTCCCTTGTAAAGCTGAAGCAGTTAGGGTTAACCGAATTAAATTAGGTTAACCATGCTAGGTTATGACTTGGGGTACAGTGCAAAACATGAGGTCTTTTGGGCTAGTGTCTCCACATTGAGCAAGCTTGTTTGACGGCGCCTGCAATGTCTCCTCATTATGTTTGTGCAAGTTACCAGATCTCTGTGCCATGCTCATATTTGGAATCAAAGCAAATGGCCGTCTTCTAAAGTGCAGAGTACAAAACTAGTTAATATAATTAGGACCTTCCGAGTGAGAAAATGCTTCAAACTAGATGTGTTCTTATATTGGTTTTATGCATTTCATTACTAAATTGATGTGTTGTGAAGCACTTGTTCTTCTCCAAAAATACTAAAATGAATTTGCACCTTTTCTGTCTCAAATGTGACAATGCTTGCAATCATCATGGGTCTCCAAAATAACCAAAATCATATGAGGTTCAATTGTGTTGTGAATCATACATCTTCAATTTATTGGAGAAAACCTTCTTGAAATCCTTTTGGAGGATTTTCAGAGAAAAACTCATTGCTGATAGATCTCATAAGAAAACAGCATCAAAAGAGAATTGTGAACTTTGGAACTTGAAATTCAATTCAGAAGACACATATAGGTGTTGTAGTCTCCTTTTTTTTTTTCTGTTCACATGCAAGTTGACTACCAGCTAGCTCAATGGGGACAATTACTGAGATTCTCACAGAGGTTAGTCCACAGATTGTTTAGGGTTTTCTTCATGCAAGCAAGAGAGTTAAGTCTTCAATCTTCACCTCTCTTGAATGATACATAGATGCTCCAGCATCCCCAATCTGACTGACATGGGGAACCTTCAGATCAATTTGCAGGGGAGAAAAATGTTCACTAAAGAGTTGAAGCCCTTTCTTCTTCTTCTTGTATTCTCATTGTGGATGCTGAATGCAAACCGCTTGAAGAAAGGCAGAGAGGATGGTTGGAAGTTGGGGCAGTTTTGCAAAACCATCAGTTCATGGAAATGGGAGTAGTAGAGTTTGTAAACCCTAAACCCTAATAAAACCTGTGATGCCATGGATGTTCTCCGGAGTGTGCAGACGGCTTCACACGGAGTACGGACCCCTCACCCACTCGTTCCCACCTTGCAGGAAGTGGGATGCGGGCCGGGTAAGTGCCATGAGTGCGTGACCTCAGCCTGGGGTGGTGCTGCCGCTGCTGCGGCGCGGAATCCAACGTTGGGGCAAGTACTACTTACCCTACTTACTGCAAAATCATCTTTGCCCGAAATCCTTCTTTTCTGTGTACCCGGGTAGGAGTCGTGGGCACTGGGTGCATATAGCATCCAAGCAGAAGCTGTAAGGCTACCTAGCTTTAGCTGTTCACCTACTGCTTCCACAACCCACAACACCCAAACGCTTGCACGACGTCACAAGTATTATACTTACCGCGAGAGACGTGGGTTGTGCAACATAAAGCGATGATCACTCGCGGATTCATTCCTTATTAGTGCGTGCAGCAGCTGGACTCTCCCAACCCGCCACCCACTGATTCTGATGCGCAGCAGCTTCCAAACTGCAAAGGGATGATGACCTGCGAAGGATTTGAACTTCCGAGGCTCTCCTCTCTTCAGACGCTTGCACTCTGCCCGCTAGGGTTTAGGGTAGGCACAGATTTAGGGCTTAGGGTTTAGAGTAGGGTAAGGACCGCAAATGGGACCGTCCTGGTGTAGCTTTAGGGCTGTTCTGTAATAGATACCATATTAGGATGGTCGGTTCATTGTTGTTATCACTTTTCACACTTTAGTGCGGTGCCCAGTGTTGTGGGCAGTTATCAGAAACAGGAACAGACCCCCTGCAGGTGGTTATTAGGGCGGTTCTCACACTTCATAACTGCAGTTTTTCCCCCCCAAAAATCAGAGAACCAGTATTGAAAATTTATTCACAGTTTTCAAAAATTGTGAACAAGAAAATCAAACAACCATCTGTAAAACTGTACATTCTTCTTTGAAAACCATGGGTGCTTTGGGGTTTTAAAAAATAATCAAAACCAGTGATTTTTTTATTCTGAATTTTTTTTTGGCTTCAGAAACCCAAAACTGAAAGTTCTCTGATTTTGAAATATTTAAAAAACCAGAACCGACGGTTCTTGACAAATTCAAATAACCCCACAACAAATGCTCATTCCATTGCTGAGTTGCTATAAGCCAATGGTAACTGAGGTAAGATTTCCATTATAATTCCTAGTACTCTTCTACATCTCCAAAACCCTACTCATTTTCAGATTTCATTTCAAACCATGGTTAACAAAGATCATGAACACTAAGAGAAAAGTATAGTTTTACACCTGATTTCATATTCTTACCTTTTTTTTTTTTCCCTGGTGTAAACAAACCAAAGGAGTGTTACATAGTAAATTGCATAAATTATTAAGTTCAAAAAATGGTGCATGATTTAACCTAATTCCATTGAGAAGTTAGAACCGTGACTTCATAAATGTTCCAAACATGTTTTTGGAATAAAATCATGAACACTCTCACTCCCATGCCACACTCCTATACCCCCACAAATGGTCCCTAATTTCAACACCACCCCGATCCTAAGGCCTTACCCTACACAAAATACTCAGAGAAAGAATAAGCTTCGCAACCTGTCATCCTACCAAGGGTTAGGGGTAAGGTGAACGAAGCATGGCCAGAGTGAGTCAGCACAAGCACCCACTGGTGCACCACACTGTATGGTGTGTGTGGACAGGGAACCCTTTTTGGGTTGTACTTCATGTCCTATAGCTAACCACAATGGTTAACTATGCACTAACTGATGTAACCATCCACATGCATCAGGCATCTACTCACCAAGTAGCCACCAACAGCCCGTACCTACTTACTTAGCTACTTAGTAGCCTCTTACATTCCCTACCTATTTATGTACCTACAATACTTTCCCACTTACTTAACCTCTTAGTACTTACCTGGGTAAGTAGGGGCAAGTAGGAGGGTGTAGAGAACAGTTCACCAAGGTGGAACCTTAGTTAGTCAGTTGTGGTTCATGAAATGATATTTGCCCTTGTTTTAAGGACAAGATTATTATTATTAGAAACCAAGATCCTAACCCCAGTTTGGTGTGGCCTGCAAACTCAACACTCCATTCAAGGCAACTCATGTGCCACCACCACCTTGGTCCCAATGAAAATTCTTAAGCCCACATTCTGGCACTTCACTTTTGGTCACATGCTCTCTCTCTGTGTGTGCCTGGGCTGCCTCCAAATTTCAAACTTCCTGCATGGGCTCACTGGAAAACTCACACTGCCCAAGATGCCCACCATGCAGGGATCTGAAATGTTCACTGCCCAGGAATATCTTCATGGATTCTTTTAAATTTTTTAAAAATTATTTTATTTTCTCACACAAATGAACCCACCTGACATAGCAATGTGCCACACTTAGTCCCAACTATAAATTTTTGTGCTCAAATGTATACATTGTATGTTTCCCACTAAGAGCTAAAAAAAACTTCTTATTTGTGGAGAATTGTTTTATTTCTATTGATGAATTAATTTAGGCTACCAAACAAAAAGAGTTGTGCACCTTCATTATCATTGTGAAATTGCAAAATTTGTTAGCTCATTGAATTTTTTTTATATCAATTTTTTTTTGGCTAATGATCAATACAAAACAAAAAAGATCTAGAGCAAATCAAATTGCAAGATAGTTTTCATTTCGAGGGGAAAAAAAAGAAATTGCACCTTGATGCAATGCTAAAATCTATTAGGCTCCAACATAATGGATTTGGTTAATATCCTTGAGTATGTATGTTGAGGTCTTATTTTTTAAAAGTGGAATAATGAAATGATCAGCAAAATTTTATGTGCTTGATTCGTGGAGATGTGAAACAAGGTCTACAAAACCCTTACTTATGCACTTAAAGGGGGTGCATACTTTATTAAAGCTTCATGTAAGTGGATGCATGATATTGTTGTAATTAAGGTTAATGTATTTGAAAGTGGAAATGGTTATCAATAAGCTAGTACCAAGCCCCTAACCAACCAACACCCATCTAATTAACTCTCATCTTGAACTACTATGAATATCCTTATCTATCCATGAACATATTCCCAACACCAAATAGTTCATTGCACAAAAGCATTGGATTGAAAAGGGAGACAATTAGATTGCCAACCAAGCATGAATCAATGGCTCTTTAGTTTTAGTTAGAGCTAATTCCTCCTTCTAGGGAAATTGTCTTTACCCATTCTTGCAAATGCAACACACTTGCCCAACCCATTATGAAGGTTTGATGCCAATTCACATGGAATAGCTTCCAATTACTCAATTGCCTACCGATCATATGATAACTACCTTACTTACAAAAAGCAAAATATACATGGCCTATGATGAATGAACTCACAACTAGGTGCAAAGTGACCATGAATTTTGAACATTTTGGTCATTGGCTTGATGGTGGGACATGAGATTCGACATTAATATATCACTTGATGATGTTTAGATGAATGTATAATTAATTTTCTTGAGAAAATGTCAATCCACAAATTTTCTTATGTTTATCAAATGGGAACTTTGAAGACCTTCTTCATGTGTGAATTATATAGTGCGGCACTTGTTCACACAGAAAGTCTTTCACAAAAACTATAAGCTATGAAATTTAATAATAGGTCCAGTTCATACAAAGGGCCACCACTTCCACATCTGATGGGTCTTGTGCAAAAAAAGTAATTTAAAAGTAATTATTTTTACACGCTAATTAGGATGTGAATCAACAATTGTGTCATTTTAGTAGTATTTTCCATAAATCGTATCTATTAATATTCATATTAGCATTTTATGTGCCAAATTGTTTTACTGTAATAATGACCAGGAAATGATAACATCTATCCATTCTTACAACATATGCACTCATTTCATGGGGTCGCAAATGGTAATAATACTTTAAGTTGGTGTCATGTAACTATCTAGAATTCTAACACAAACACAACTTGGATCAACTACTTTATATATCCCTTGCCATCTCAATTCCATCTCCAAACTCAAACTCCTTGTACTTATTATATACAAAGTTAAATTACCCTATATGTTGCTATTTTTAAAGAGGTGATTTGTTGTGTGTGTATGCAACACATGTAATGTTTATTGTAAATTATATTATTTAAAAAAAAATCATTTCATGTTTTGAATCAATCTATTGTTAGAATAACCCCCAAGGTTTCAACTATACTATGTAAGGTATTTGACTCTAATATTTCTATAGAACCACTTTTTCAATCCAGAATTTTTTTCATTTATATTCAGAATGTTATGATAAAATGGCCAAGGCTTGAATTTGAAAGTAATTACTAGTGTTATTCATTTATTTTTTAATTTCAAAAGTAACCTTTTGGTTCCAATTTTCACTTGTTTTGGATGGAACCTTTGGTGCAGTTCTGAAAATGGTTTTTGGGGTTTATAAAACCTCTTGTTCCAAAAGTCTTCACAAAAACATTGGAGCCTAGTGCACTTTAACAGGTTAGGTTTGGTTCCATCTACATTGCCCCCACCAAAAACTAGTTCTAATTATTTAGAATAGTAGTTTTGTCTAACTAGTGCACGTCACCAAAAATAAAAGATTTTGTATAAATTGTTATGTACAACCCAATAAAATTAATAAATGTTAAAAATAAGGCTTGGCTTTTCCTTTGAAAAAAATAACTTCTAGTGTTGGCCATTTCAGGATACTACGTTAGATTATGGGGTATCTAGATAGAGGTTTAGAATTTTCTTAAAACAATTTGAATTTAAACCATTCAATTGGACTCTAGTTGGAATTGAAATTCAAACAGGATATTGTCCCCTCTTAAATAACATAGTACCTTGGCCATTTTCACACATGTTTATTCAATAATTAATTAATTTTGAATAGTCCATTTCAACAAAATGTATATTCCCAAATATTTTATCAGATTATTTATTTTATTTTGAAATTTTTGAAAATAATATAATTAGTGTCAGACTAGCCCAAGTTTTATGATATTTTAAGCTCTCTAATTCTACATGTACAAGTTTTTCAAAATGGCAATAATCAAGCCCTATTTTAATTTTAAAGAAAATTGTTGGTTTTACTTGGTTGTACATAACAAATTTAATGCATGATATTTTATCTTAGTGTTGTGCACTAGTTGGACAAAACTAATACAACAAATGATTTTTAATTTTAATTCAGTGCATTATAGATGGAACCAAACCCAATCTTACTTAGATGGGCTCAAATGTTTGTGGGAATTAAAGGTTTTATTAAAAATACTTTTTCAAAAGTTCCACACTAAAGGTTCCATCAAACCAAAAAAATTAAAGATTAAAGCCAAAGTTTCCATTCCAAATCTAGGCGTAGACATGAACATTAGTTGAAATTTTGCATGATTGAAATAAAAGGTTTCACAAAAGCATAAATTATTATATTAAATCCAGGTTTATATTGTCATACTTGAAAAATGTGTTCCCAATGTCATGAATGTCTTTTTAGGACTTTTTAAGATTAGGCCTCACATGATTACAACAATTTGAAACTTATTCCACAGATGATAATTCTTTGGAATAGGTTAAAATATAACATCTTTTGGTTCCATTAGTCATCCTTTTGGATGATAATTCCAAATTTGAATTTCTTTAGTTGATTCCTGAGTAAAGAGGAATGAAACAATGTATTTTTGGATCTATATATTTTCAAAGTTTTTTTTTTCAACATCATAGCATGAGCAAATTTTCAATACCTAATATACCAATTTGAATCCCCCTTTTTTTATTGAATTTAAATTAAATTAAAAATTCAAATAAAGTTGCATGCATTGCTATTCAATATTTTTAATCAAATGGAACTTCATTTTTTTCATCAATTGATTGTCATTACTAATAATGCGTAGTAGTGTGAAGCTCAAATAGTTTGATTTGTATAATTAGACCTTAGATTTTTTTATGAAGTAGTATATAAACCAATGTTGGTCTAGTATGGGAAAAGTCATGATCATTAGACCAATTATGCGCCCTAGGATGAGGTACCCTACCTACATATTATCGAACTTAAAACTTTTGCCAAAGAATTAGTTTATAGTTCCATTTAAACTTGATGTTCAAGGGAAGTTGTACCAACATGGAATTAAGGTTCACAACTCTTTAGTAATACAAAACTAGTGTAGACAAGGGCTTAAAAAAGTTCGAGCAAACAAGTATGAACAAAAGCATATAATGTTTGCATATATAATGGGGTCACTTTGGAATTTTGATTGGAATATATTTCCTTGATTTTTCTTGCTAAAATTTTGTTCAAGGTTGTACCAAATAACTAAATAGTTTTTTGAATCCTCACATTTCATAGAATTGTTAAAATATGTGAGGAATTATTGTCCTACATCATCAAATTACAACATTTTAAACTTAATTTTAGCATGTTTTTAAACATGAAATAGATAGATAAAGAACTTCTCAAATGGTTCATTTTTGTGTGTCATGGAGTACATATGACTAATATCACATGAGATGATCAATGAATGCAAAATATTTGGTATCAAACAATGAACAATGCATTCAAAGAGCAACATGCCATGTTATTATAAAATGAAATGAAATGAAATGCTATAGTTGGTGACAAACAATAAATCCTCTCCTCTTTGATTATTAGGTTTAATTAACCAAAGGGGGAAGATTAATCTTTTATACATCCATTTCCAACTATTCTTTTCTAGCAACCTTATTTTTTGTTGCTTTTAAGGGTTGATACCAAGTATTTTCACAAATTAATTAACATGTGCAAATAAAATAAAATGATTCAAATATATAATTTATCTGAAAATACATTGCACCATGGGAAGCACATGAAAACCATGGGCATCCCAATTAGTATTTTCTTAAAACTTATATTTTCACAAGAAAACTTGATGTTATAATATAAAATTGTTGAACAACAATTCTTGAAACATTGATAACTAAGAAAGGATATTGAAGAGCATAAGCTAAAGCAACCTTCCATATGAACAATTATTGTATGACCAACACAAGAAGGCTACATACTTTTTCAAATCAATTAGTCTTTGCCTTGGCCTAACAAGAGGGGATCAAGCCATATCACAAGCTCATTTGATTCTTTTAGATTGCTTTATTTGCACATTAATATTTGTATTTACGTGACTAGATGTTCATGCTTCAAGCATGTTCAATCCGATGTTGTGAAGGTAAAATTTTTACCTAAATATATTTTATGGGTATATACAAGGTATATTATAACCTAATTTATTTTTTCAAGATTCATACATTTTAAACTTATGCATACCTTTTTACAAAAATTGATATAACCTAAACATATTCATACCCAATTTTCAAATGTTCAAAGATAAATATATTTAAGAAACTATGCATACATGGTTTAAGGTAAATAAAGGTTTACATTTATATAACCTATCCTTTACCTATATATAACCCATAACCTAACCCTAATTATAACCCTAAGACCTAAAGGGTATCCCTTCTAATTATGATGAACTTTAGTTTAAGGTTTAAGGTTTATAGCATGTCATTTGTCAAATCATTTGTTACATTTTAAACTTTTGGTTTCAATACATAGTACCTAGCCCAATTTGATAAGCTCTTGTTGAATATTTCATTAATTTTCAATAATCCAGTTCGACACCTTTTTCTAAATTATTCTTATTTTTTTATAAAAGAATCTAATTATTTTTGGATATTTTGACAATAATAAATATCATCCTTGCATTCATTGGTAGCTTTTTTTTTATTACACACCATACATGATCATTCGTAGTTTGTTTTTTTTGTTACAAATTTCTTAATTTAAAGTTTTATGACATAGGTATAAGATGCAAGATTGGTGCATTGACAACCTCATTTCAATTCTTGGTACCATTTATCTATTTTGAAGGAGTAGTTTGCAATGGAAGATAATTTGCATTGAATATATTTTATTAGGTATATAGTTGAAAATGAATGGAAGGATTAGATAATGAGTGAATTCTTGCTACTTATTTATGTCTAGAAAGGTTTGCATTAAAAATAATTTGCATTGAATAGCTTAATGTATTAAGGAGTATGCAAGTGCAAAAAAATTGATAACCTACTTCTATTGAGCATATGTTTGCAAAAACTTATTATACCTATATAGAAATGGAAAGGTTGAATGAAGAGCAATTTGGTACCTAAATGGGCACTCAACAAAAACAACAAAAGATGTTAATAGGGTTGTTTAAGCCCATCACAAAAGATGAACATCTCATATTTTACATCATGAAGTTGATTTGTTAAAACATGTTACACAAGAAAAATATATCTAGAATGCAATGCAGAAGCGTCCAATTGGTCGGCCTAAGAAATTCAAAGTAGTTCTGCAAGCAAATGATGAAATCAAACAAGAGTTAGATGAAGAACAAGCAAGAGAAGGATCGCATGTGCATAAGTATAAGACATACATCAATTGGTTTCAACAAGACTTTGTGGCCACCCATCATGGCAATAATCAAAAATACCATGGTAACAAAACCAATGCCCTCCATTTCTTGAGAATTGCTTAGAAAAAACCAAGATGTCCTAATCCTCATGAGAAACTTGGAAGATCCAACCTCTATGATTGGTTTACAGATGAAGGAGAAGTTAAGGCCAAATATGCCCATCTAGTTGAATTAGGCACATGAGTTCAAACCAAGAAGCATAACTTACCAATCCTTGAAAATTACCCTATATTTAGAGATTCCATGGTAGCCATGTTGCAAAAGATGAGGGAGGGAGGTCCACCTTTAACAACCTCTATTTTCCAACCCATACTTTGTGGAATGATTGGATCTTTTAGCCCTTGATGTGATTTGTGACACCAAACTTGGTGGGTTTAAAGTCACTCGAGAGTGGACTTGCCAATTCATGAAACATTACATGAATTGGACATTCAGGGCTAATATTATAGCTACTAGCAAACTTCAAATAAATTGGCAAGCAAAATGTAAGTTCATGGCATATCATGTTGCTTACCTAGCCATGGCCTACAACATTCCCCTTTTACTTGTTGTGAATAATGATCAAATCGACATCCATTTGGTACCGATAACAAAAGTGTACATGGGAAAGTAAAGGGTGTTAACAAATAGGAGATCTACTCAAGTGCAAACATAAATCTTTATTGAAAGGAAACTACAACATAATGCTCACAACACAAAACATAACATCAAGAACTCTCCAAGGTTCTTGTCACATGAAA
>Ga0116227_10002630_pt1 | contig 40570 bp, 27 predicted proteins | sample S1TSphgellanicum_FD_89693 | JGI IMG/M metagenome (GOLD analysis project Ga0116227, IMG submission 89693) | Host-associated microbial communities from peat moss isolated from Minnesota, USA - S1T2_Fb - Sphagnum magellanicum MG | ecosystem: Host-associated > Plants > Peat moss > Unclassified...
AAATTGGAGGGGGGGGGGGGGGGGGGGGGGAATGCACTTCCCCAAATTTCATCCATGGATCACATACATCCACCCTACGCGATAAGCATATTAAATTTTTGAATTGTACATCGACCCAATGCAATGACGACACATTGACAATACATTGCTATGATTATGAACCTTCATGAGCATAGATTGCCATATCTCATCATTCAAATCCTTCCATTCACATCATCCATGTGGATATCAACATTGCCTAGTGGTTGTCCAATGTCATGGGGATTTTAGGTGGTTATATGGGTCCAAGCAAACAATCAATGGAATTTGATGTCGAGGATGGTCAAGTTCATTGTCATGATGGTTGGCATGATGAAACTAATGAATGTTTGTTGTTGTTGTTGTCAATCTTTTGGTATTTCCCCAAGCTTGTGGGGGAGCTTTAAATCTCCCATTGAAAAAACTACAAAGCTATAGTCTTCAACTTTCAAATCATATGAACATTGAAATTGAAAATTAGTAATACAAAAATTGCATTTATAATTGAAAATAATTTTGCCCAATTGTGTTGATCCCTTTGACATTGTGTGTGTGTGTATGTGTGTGTGTGTGTGTATATATATATATATATATAATGGTGTTGTCTATAGTGTTTATTTTTATGTAGTATATTTCCACACAAAAAAACTCATTGCTTTGGAATTTCACAACAATTGTAAAAAGATGATGAAGGTGATCAAAATAACATGTTTGGATACTCCAATGCTCATACAACTATGCATGGTTCATTATTGGGATGAGGAGAGGGGAACAAGGTTTAAAACCATGTGTAAAAGAGTGAAAGGATTTTGTATTGGTATAGCTAGGAAGAATATGATAGCATTTATTATTTTGTGCCATTCAATTGCGACATTGAACCATTATGAATCCTCCAATATGTTGTGATCAATTGGTGGTGCATAGAGGAATTGAAAGTTTTAGACATTTCATTTTGAATACAAGGTTTTTATTATGTGATTTTATTATTAGTAATCCTTTGAAAAAATTTGATGATGTGCCTTTAAGTTCATAGGGGACTTAATGGTTGTTTCCAATTTTGTAGTAATGGAATATTTAATTTTCTTCCAATTGTTCATAAGGTGCACTTGCGAGCTCCTTAGGTTCAAAATCTTCCCCAAAAATTAGGAATGCAAGTTGATACATTTCATAAATAACTCTAGAAAAATTGAATTGCACAAAAAATATGAAAAAGATGTTAAGTACCATTGGAGCCAAAACTAGCTCATGGATTGATCATGACCTAGATTTCACCATGGCTTTAACCTATTCAAGATGATTAATTTTCTTATTGTATATCTTTACCTCGCACTTTAAAATAAAAACATGGTTAGATGATTTGCTTTTGATACTTTGAAAAGTCCATATCTTAAACTAGTTAAAATTCATGTAGTAATAATTATTATCAAATTATAAATCCAATGTGGATTCCCTTATGCATGTGTTAAAAAAATATTGGTATAAAATTTCATTAAATATGTGATTGGTCAAAAAAAAAATGTTAAAGATTGAAATTTTCAATGAGAATTGGACTATGAATGATTGAAAATTATGAAAATCAAACATTTTTTTTGGTATTGAATTTTTTTGAATGCATCTTATCTTAAATTCTTCATTTGATGGTGGTTTTTTTTTTCCCACATTCCTATGTCATACTAAATTAGATTTCACATGAAAAAATTTCATGTGTAACAAATGCAATGTCATTATTCAAAAATCCAAGTTATGAATTCACTCTTATCATAAACTCATCCATATTTTCAAATATGCCTCTCATTAAAATCTATTACAACATAAATAATTAGAATTTTGACAATATTAATCTTACAAATGACTTAAACCTTTTAAGTTCATCTACAATCCTTTAAAATTGCAATTGTGACAATCCAAATAGTCCCCTTCATTATGTTTTCACCCTTCAATGCAAGCTTTAGAAAAATCCTTTTGGAACATTTATACCATTTTATTCTTTTTACTTTTTTCAATATGTTATTATGACATATTGGATACAATTTTTTAAACATTGATCTTTTTCAAAATTGATTAAAATTGAGATCGAAAAACATACAAAACAAAGCAGTGTTTACATTTCTTGTGACTCTTATTACTATGGCTACACCTTATTGGCATGTTTAGTTTCCATTTTATTTTTAATTGTCTTCACCATTAGTGTCTTGTATTATGTAATAACACATTTAGGTGGGCTTAGCATACTTATCCAATGTGTTTTGACATTAAATAAATTACATGTGGTTTGTAGAATTTGACAAAAGTTTGGTAAACTCAAGATGTTTCTTGGGAAAATCGACAAAAAAAGTGTACAAAGATTACAATAGCATTTTAGTTCAAGGTCACACCACATGTAAGTTGTAGATGGTTCAAGGTCTAAACTATTAGATTTGTGTGATGCAAGTTGTATTGTTCTTGTAGTTGTTTAATGACATTAAGCCAAAGCACAATAATGTGAACCAATGAAGTACCTCAGTTGTCTACTTACAAAATGAACAAAAGATAACAACAAAAGCCATCATAATTATTGTACATCAGATTTTTTTAATTGAATGATAAAAAACCAAGATAAACTTTCTTCAATGTTGTGCATTAGTTTTCAAATTTTACATTATAAAAGTAGATTTAAAGTATTTTTTCTAAATACAAGTAGATCTAAAATTGATTTGCGGTTTGGTATTTTGTTTCAAGTATGTGTTACCTATGTTCTAACAAAGAAAAAGTAGAATCGATTTTTGATGGGAGCTTCAAAATAATAGTGACTTTTATAGTTGGGGAGGGCACTTCTTGTATGCTTTAGGAAGCACCTAAAATAAAAGGACATTTTGTGGTATGCTATGAAATAATGGTATAGCTTAGGTATATTTTAATTATATTCTTATAATGAACTAAAAGAACCCTATTTAAGTTTAAGTAAATTAGAATTTATTTATTTTTCAATAAGTGGCATCCTTTTTTGTGTGTTATTTGGAATTAAATGGAAATGACCTCTTAAAGTTTTATATCCTAACCTACTATAAGTATATTTCATTGAATATATTGTGCTAAAAACTCCCCAAAAATGAATTTACCAACCATTAAATGGGGATAATTTTGGTATTTTTTTAAAGTTGTTTATTCTAAGTATTTTTGGAAATAAATCTTATAAATGTAAGGGCCATTGGGTTTTTCCTATTGTACATCCACATATTTTGATGCTACTTTTTGTGTTCTCATATGCATGATACAAAATAAAAAGTGGTGATACATAGCTGACAAATGCATATTATGGTGTCCATTTTTGGATGTCATAATGCAAAATTCCAAACATTCTAGTTATGTTATCTTTACTAAATTCAACAATAAATTGGGTTTTGTAAATAATGACTCATGTTGATCATCTATATTGTTATAGGAATAACACTTAAAAATATATACACCATATGTCCATTTTTGGGCATAGGGGGACTTTCAAACTTGTGTTTCAATCTAGGTCATAATCTTTAAATATTGTAAATGGACTCATAGATTTTGGACACTTAAAAAATTTATTATTATTTGTATTTCGTTACAAGTTGTATGATCAAAATGAAAACTAAAATTCATATTGATGATCCCATTGTGAATGAAAATAGGTATGTGGGTACTTTTTGGAAGGTCAAAGTTCATGGAATTTTATAAATATGTAATTCCTTTAAATTTGATTGAAGTATCTTCATTTTGATAGTGTTTTATAATGTATTATAAAAGGATGTACAACACATAGTTCTTTCAAAACCTTAATTTATAATCAACAAATTCATTTTGAAGTTGGTCACAACACTAAAAACTATGTAAAAATAGACTCCTATCATGTCATTTTTGGTCCATTGTAGTTGCATTTATCCACCTACTTTCTTTTTGTCTATTTTACCATGTTCACAGCTAGCCATTTTGAGTTCCTTCACAAGCATTGTACAATTTAAATCAAATAGATGAATTTGCATCTTGATTTTTAAACCAAGTGGCCATGAGGGACATCCCCATCATTTGTTAATAGTTTTGTCAATGGTGTCCATCCCAACACCCTTGCGATTACTCCTAGCATCTTGCATCCCCACCCCCCCCAAACGTCATCCCTTATCACTCATCCATTCCTTGAAAAAAGTTTTTTTTTTTTAAGTTTGTCATAAACCCACCATTCCCCATTGTACCATGTCATTGCCTCATTGTTCCTTCATCATCCTTCACCTTTAGCCCACCATTTCCCATTTTTTGACATCCTTTATTGTCTCATGCCATAGTTAGTCATTCCTCAATGTTCGCTTGTTGTCCCTCATCATCCCCCATCATTCCTTCACATGAATCCATCACTCCCATCACTATCCCTTGTTGTTTCCCATTATTATCTTGATGTTCCAAGTAGAGTGTATGCAATAATGAGTGATTCACTTTTGTGACATTTTTTTGGTTTTTGTAATACCCATCTTGTTTCAATGTCTTACAAACAAAACATATAATCTTGAATTTTCCAATTGGGACTTCGTTTTAAATTAACAACTTGATTATGAAAAAATATGTGTAATTTTTTTTTGACGAAAATGTGTGTTCACTTTTAATAGTGGACTTTGGAATAAAAAGTTATGGAATCATAGTTTGAATATAATGTAGAAAATTGAGGAGCTCAATTGAATTTCATTCCAAATTATCTATAATGATTAATATATGGTGTAATATGAAATATTAAAATTTTATGTCAAATCCTTTAGTCAAAATACATAACCAAATTTTAATTACACATATTCTTAGAATTGTTGTTTCTTCTTTTTTTTAGTTTATTTTTTCACGTGCATATATTTGGAAAATCTACTTGGGTTGCTATTGATATGAAATTTTATTTTTTTGGCATGTATGAATTTTATTACCAATTAACCAATGATATTAGATTAAATTACCAATTTAACACTATGGAGTGGACATTGCATGATTATTATTTTTTTCAAAAGGTGAGCCGTTCAACCATGCATGAACACCATGTTGCCATTCTAGCATGTGTTTTGCCCTCATCCAAGGCAAAATAGGACATCCCCCAAACTTTAAAGCCCATTCCAAGTTTATTTTTCATTTGGTGTGTTTGGATCAAGATCTCGTGGGACACCAAGACTAACAACCCTATTTTGAAATTGACTTTTGGCATGAAAAAATTGCAACATGAAATCTTAAAACTCAAAGAAGAAAAAATAAAACTAAAACAAAAGAACAAGAGTTCAAAATTCAAACCCTATTTGAAATACCATATGTGCCAAAGGATTATAATTTGCTAACCATGCTTTCTGGTAAGAATCTTCCATTGTTTTTGAATGCCTAGACATGATAACTTTGGCCGAATGTTATTAGGTCCCCCTTCAATGACATGTTATGAAGAAATCAAAATAGGAACCCAATCTCAATCAACCATCACATAGGCACCCACGTTTATCCAACTTGAATTGTCAATGGTGGTGATTTCATCAAGGATCAAAGCAAGATATTTTGAAATAACTATCACTTCTTTTACCCTATTCACAACCTCAACATGCATAAACTAGACCATTATTTAATTGGTTGTTTTGACTAATGCTTTTTGGTCATCATTGGGATCCCCAAAAACTAAAATGGAGACTTTAAAACTTCGTATTCCCACATCAATGTCCCTCATTTGAAAAGATGAAAGATGGTGACAAACTTTTGCCTCTTGCAACCTCATTCATCCTTTAGTCCTCCCTATATTTGTTGATCAAGCATTGTGTTATGATTCATGTGGGAAAAAATTAACTCATTAAATTGTACATGTAGACATTACTTGTTGGCATATCACATTCCAATTTGAATTCCAAGTTGTGACAAGTTTTTCAAAACCTTTATCTTTTTGACATGCTTTTCCACATTGGTAGATTACATGGTGCTAACAAAAAATCTCATACTCAAATTGTCATTCACAAACAAAACATTTCACATGTTGGAGTTTAATATTGCTACTCCTCATGATAATTTCAACCATGGAGAACTAAGTTGCCTAACCATCTTGACATTTGTGATGATGTTCACCAATTTTTTTGCTTTTTTGATTGGTTCTTTGTCATCTTACAAGTCTAATATTATATCTTTTAGGTCATTAAACCAAGGGGGCATACATGGGTAGCCCCCCTTAACACCCTACAATAATTGCAACATTCGCACAAGGTGTGCAAAAGACATCATTCTCCTTGTTGCCAAAGTAAAACCCTTTGGTGACTTTGCTCCAATATCTTTCCTTTTTCACAATGATGCAAGGTTCACCAATGAGGTTTTATCATTAGTGTTGCATGAGTATTAGAAGAACTAGACCAACACCAAGTCATATATTGGCATCGACATCTTGTATAACAACTAATTTTTGTGGATTATGCAAGTTCCAAGAAATACAATAACCAACATAACAACCAACAATGCCCAAATCCCACCAAATTGCTAAAACCCCACAATTCTACTCTAAATCCTAAGTTTAAATAACAATGCAAATTATAATTACATTTGATGCACTTGTAATCACCTTAATTCCTAGGACCTACATCCACACAAAAATTCAATTTACATATATTGTATTGTCTATGTAGTGGAAGATATGACCTAATGCTTATTTCCATTGTGTACATAGCTACTCTTTCTAATTTAGTGATTGTAAGTCTTATTTCTACCCAAATCAATACTAGTGTAGAACCCATATTTAATGACACAAAATATCAAGTTCATTCAATGCCACATTTCAAGAATGTCCCCCACCCCAAGCTTTTACCATACATGAAATGTCTAGTTGTCATTGGCTACCTCTATAACCACAAAACAATTGGTTGGTTTAATAAATTGGGTGAAAATTAGAATAACCAAAATGAGCTTAAAATTGGTTTAATCAATTGGGTAATTTTTAACATAGTTAACACAAAAAAATATTATTTTAAAATTTGAATATTTTAGAATAACACAAACCTTCCAAGTACTTCATTTTAATTTTTCCTTGAAGGATGTATAAATGACCATGTGTGTGAGCACTTATAGATTGTGTTATGTCCAACATGCGACTTATGAACATGTGGAGCCTAATAAGGTGAGGTGTGGTTTTGTTAGGTGGTAACAAGTTTTACCATCACCTATTTAAAAGTCTAATTGATGTTCCTTATTGTTATTTTGAATCATTGCAATGTTCCCCAATATTGATTCACATTAAGAATGGAACTAGCAAAACCAAAAATGATCATTTGTCCCATGTAGGAAAAATCCTAAAACAATTTCTATAATTAGACACCTAAACTAATTAGGTCTCTAGTTGGTAGTAAATTATATGTAAAACACTCAAAGTTTTTTTCTTTTTATTTTGTTCAAACACTCCCTATAGGGAAAACAAAAATCATCAATTGAAGGGGGGACATTAGACATCCCGTACACATTTTCCAAACGACAATGCATGGTTAGGCATTGCTCAAGTCATGACCTCTATGTGAACAATTGTCTTGCTAAATGCAAGAGCAAAAAAATGTCATGCATGTATTACCATTCCTCAACTTTGAACCAAAAACCTCCTAGGAGAAGGGGGGGACAATTTTAACAATTGACTAGTTTCATTTGCTTATAAGTAATAGTGTTCAAATTGATTTTAGTTAAAATTTGCACCCAATCAAACCATGTGAGCACCACATAGGCAATGATTACATAATTCAAACTTAAATTAACATAATTGGCTAAATTTTTTTTATGAGGTGAAATTAAATTTTAGTGACTTTTTTTTTTTTTTTAAATGGTTATGTTAATGAGTTGTCATTAACAAATGTCCATACATTAAGTAGAACCATACTAAAGGTGATAAAAAAACATTGATGACATGTGCATTGTAGGGGAGTGCATTTGGTTACAAGGTGATTACAAAAAGAATAGATTTGGCTACCTAAAGCACCAAACAAGGTTAATAGAAAGCAAATGTGCAACCCCAAACTCAACTAGTAAACTTCACAAGTTGCAAGTTCAACTTACAACCTCTAAGCTAAAACTTGGAACCTATTACCTCACTTAGATACAATTATTCAAATCTCACATCTAAACTCTTGCATCAATGACAAAACACATTTTACACTTGCATATGGATGGAAGGAATCAAGTGCACCATTGCTTCACTTAAATACAACAATTCAAATTCTTAAATCAATGACATATATAACACATTTTACACTTGCATATGGATGGAATGAATCAATTGGATTGTTGTTTCATTAATCTATACAATGATTCAAATTCTTGCATCAATGACAAAACATGTTTTACACTTATATATGTTCATGGAAGGAATTCATTGCACCATTGCTTAAAGATAGATTTGGGAAGTTGGTGATCACCATTGCCTTGTTAGTGTAAATGTTATATGAATATTAAATTCTAATGTGTTTATTATCTACTGTATAGTATTAATATGATATTATGAATCATAATGTATCTAGTAAAGTACCTTCTAAGTTTTAGGTCATCATCCATATGACACCAAAAACTTTTCCAATTTCCAAATGCATCCTCCCTACAACTATCATAGTTACACATTAAGATTTAGCAACTAGTATTACCTACACATGATCTCCACTATCCATCACATAGAAGAGTAGCAAAAAGAAAAAAAAGAAAACATAAAAACAAAGGCAAAACAAAGACCTTTTTTCCATTTTTTTCCTTTATTTTGACTTCTTCATCATTATTATTTCTTACAATGTTGAATGTGCATCATCTATTTCCTTGTCTTCATTAACCATGAAATCATCCTTTCGATGCTCAACAATTATCATGCTTTTCCTCTATAATAATATGTTTACAAACATAGATAACAAATTGTATAACAATAAATCAAAATGTATCTAAAGACTCATACTTGCAAAAAAAAACCATATAAAACAAAGGTGAAGAAAAATAAAATAAAATCTTCTTTGCTTTGCTTTCATAAATCTTGAATTCCTTGTCATATTTGTTATATTCATCTAGCTTTTCCTTTGTGATGAAACACATGTAAACAAAATTGTTAAAAGGACAAATTTGAAATAATACCTTGGTATTAATTAGGTACAAAAACCACCTATAGAAACTAGAAATTGAAAATAACTTAGAGACTATAAAATATGGTTACCATAAGTAGTTATGAAATATTGAAAATAGTTAATCATTTTTTGAAGTGTTTTCAAGAAGATGACCACTTTAAGATTTTTCAAATGTGTTTTAGAACTTCTAATTTTATTTACTTCACAAAAATATTGAAGTACCTTGGGTAGATTTTTTTGTCTTCAAAATTCTATGTGCATTATTCTATTGCCAAATTACATTATAGATTTTATAAAATTTTATTTAATCATTCCCATTATTTGTGGTACATGCCTTTTTGATAAAAAAATTGATCATGATTCATGCAAATTTGAGTTTTTTCTACTTCTACGTAAATTCATATCAATATATTTATAATAATAATTCATATTCTTATTTATTCCTTGTTACAATAGTTTGAAGATTATTTATACTATAATTTTCTCATAGATTTACAAAAATAAACAAGAAAATAAACATTTTACAACTTTGAAAAGAAACATAATCACAAAATTAGATGTCAAACAAACACTTTTAGTTTATGCCAGTTTTCTTCTTTTCATTGGTTTTTTTGAATCACCAATGATCATCTCACATTTCTATACATCATCCACTAATTTTTGCCTATTGTTCATTAACTATAAAAAAATATCAATTCATGAGTTCTCATACTCATCCCCCCTTTCCTCAAGGATCATATAATCATCAAAATGTAAACCTTTTACAATAAAATGCTTGCAAACACAACCCACATGCACACAACAAAGGAAATATATAATGACGTTAGTTTTTCTTTAAAAAGACCACGACCAAAAGAAGAAGCAAAGGTAAATCAAGAACATGTCTATCTTTTTTTCATCTTTATGACTTCTTCAATGTTCATCACACATTATTTGCATCTTGATAAGTGACCAAAAATGAGGACCTAAGAGTATGCAATTTATAATAAATGCAAATGCATAGCAAATACATATCACAAAGTTAATGAACATCAGATGTAAACAATACACAACAATGTCTTAGATCTTATCACATGCCATTAGAAATAAAGATTGATATTCTACAACTAAATATATTATCAATTATATATTCCTAAAATACGCAAAAATAGCATGGATAAAATCTTTCAATGTTTCCTCTTGGGTTCATCTGCCCTCTCTAGTCAATTCAAAGTTCCGACTTCCAGTATCCATTTTCTAACATGTCATTTTTGCAATGAAAGTTTTTCCAAGAGCTCCCCTTATTTTCTCCCAACACACACTACGTTTAATCAAACTTAAAACATGTGTGCCCCACCCCCAAAATAATATATAATATTCATATTTTAATTTATTCACTAACATCACACCTTCTTTCAATAGACCTAGAACTTTGAACTTTATTACATTCATGAGTCCATTCAGCACATTGAATTGTCAATTTCCTCCCTATTTTTCTTTGATAATCTCATTGTGCCATAATCACCTACATTTTCCATCATTTCCTTGTTATCTTATATTGTTTTATTAACTTACCGGTATTATAGACATGCACCCTAGCTCACAAAAGCATAGTGGAATAATAAGACCTTCTTACACAACTATAGTTTACATGACATGTTTCAAAACAACATCAACAACTTCAAGATATAAAAAAATTTCCCTTGAGTTTCTTGCTATTTTTGAAAGCTTCTCAACTCGCCTCTTATTTGAATAGTTTTGACATTCTAAGCAATCCACAACCACAAATACACACAAATTAGATGCAATTTATAACTTCTTTAGTTTTACACAAACCTCCCATGCATTGCACTTCCTACATAATAAAACGTCACAATCTACAAACATAAAAAAAACATATGCCACATTGAACAAAAATATGCACATTGCATAACTTGACATTTTTACAAAAAACAAAGCAAAATCATAAAAGATAGAGGTAAAGGAGATTCACATCCTTGGGCATTTATTTCATCTTTGTTTTAGCTTTTGGAATATGAACTCTCACATATGCATGGCCCTTCTTCTACTTCATACAATACCTACAACTTGTGAACATAATCAACACATGCCACAATCAAGAACATACATGTATTACAAACTCCATAACCTCACATTTTTTCAAAAACTAAAATCATAAAATACATATATGAACCCCTTTGGGTATTTTTGTTAAGGGGTGGTGAGTAGGGATTAGTAACTTGCATATCAACAATTAGTATTAGGTTACAAATTAGGATTGATACAAATAATGACTTGTAGATTAGTTACATTTTTATTGGTTATACTAACTAGAAGTCTTTTAATTTTAAACCAAAGTTGTTATAAAAGTTTTATAATAAAATTTTAGACATATAAACAAGTTTTTTGTTTCGAATTTGAAATAGAGCAACACATTTTCATCTATTTTTTTTTCACTTCACAAGTTAAATGTAAATTTTTAGTTTCCAAATTCATGTTTTGTTTCAAACATTTGGGAAATTTGAACTGTTTTTTAGGAATTAAAAAATGCACATATTAGACATGAACCTAATAGAAATTATGTTACATATTATTGCCTTTCAATTGTAAATAAAATCTAGCTCAATAGAATAATAGATTTTGATATTGCATTCTTGTAAAACAATGGTAGAATTTGTAGATCAAAACTAAAAAAAGGTAAAATAATCCATTTTTTCTTTAAAAATTTGAATCCTCAATACTCATCACACATGTGTTTGTAATGGTAACAAACACCATGTATGGATTTCAATTTCCAAAACATATATAAACATATAAATCCTCAAAGAGTAAACAATAATGAATATATGTCATTAATTACCAAATCTTATCCAAAGGGTTCCCAAAAGGGTTCGTATATCATCCTTGTTATCATACCTTGTTTGTTTGTATGCCATATCTCCTTAGGTTAACCACAAGCTCTCAAATTTCATTTGATTGCCAAAACAATGTCAAATGCACAACTACAAATTTGATTTGCAACCTTGAGTTCTACAAAATCACTAAATTTTTACCTCCATTGTGTGAAACCTTATATTCTAAAAATGTGATTAACAATTATTATCTTGTATTACATCACCATGTGCTGGCAATTTCATCAAAGAGATGGGAGATGTAAAAGCTCAATAATGATGGTAGCAATGGTGGTGAGGGAGGGGTGACAATGAAAGGTAGAGCGGCAATTTAAGGTTTAAGGCTCTTTAAGAAATGCCAATCCTAAAACTTGTTGGCAATAGCATTAGATGATTTTTGCAATACAATGTTTTTTTTACTATGGCCTTGTCATATGTTGTCTATTTCTTTTTTGTTTTTGCATAGGCAAATTTTCATCCAAAATGGTCGTTGTGCACAAGTCACAACGTAACTCACCTAAAATTTGTAGGGGGATATTTAATATCTTGTGCCCAATTGACCTTTTGCCATTCACATGCAAACCTTTTGCCATCAAGAAAGTTCAAGTTAAATGAATTGTAACTTTCAATTCTCACATATGTATGATAAGGGCCACTTAAAATGAGGGTCTAGGTCCAAGGTCCAATGAAATAGAGCAATACTATTGGCTCAGAGACATAAATTGGACCCATAGCCTTTAGATGAGGGTCCAAGACCAAAAAGTGGCAAATCAAGGCTAAACCATATTTTGTGCATGGACCGGGAAAATTTGCAACTTAAATCTTAAACCAAAAAATTGGAATTTTGGCTAGTTCCCAAAAGAGATTTATTTGCATCCCTATCAATTCTTATAATCTATCCCAATTTTGAATTGGGTGTTCATGGTGGGTATGAAAAGATTGGAGACATTTTATTGTATCAACAAACACAAATTGCTCATAGTTAACTCATAGGACAAAGTCACTCGCTAAAGGTCCAACTCTCCCCAATCCCAAGCAATTTTATTTTGTTTTGTTCAACATTGTGATGTTAATCAAGTGCAAATCATGCATATTTATTAATCAACTCTAGTGTTATTCAAAATATGAAAGTAGAAAATCTTAAGCACACTTTCGAATCATAGCCATTGTGGCAATTTTAAAATTTTAAAATTCGTTGTTTTTCGTACAATTTTAAATGTAAAAATAGGGAATTTGTTGACAAAATATTATTCTCTTCTCAATATACTTTTCACAAAATCACAAAAATATTACACCACAAACAAAATTAAAACCACTACTCGCAAGGTACAATAAAAACAAGCTCAAATGGCAAAATTCAATTCAAGGGTCATAGCTTCTCTAAACACCGTATTTTTAGGGAACCTAACCCTAGGATTACTACCCGTTAGGAAGAGACAAACCGACCCCATGTAGAGCTTAACTTTAGTTGGATGAATGTCACGGGACTCGTAACCGCATACATGGCCGGTATGAGATCGTTCATCACCAACCCAAATTAGGTCGATTGCATGAGTACTTAACCTATAGGATAAGGGTAGCCCCAGAGGCCCTTCTATGGACTACGTAACTGGCGAGAGCAGCCTGATTACGGGTTGTAACCTGAGACCTCTCCGCCAATGGAATGGCACCACGCCACCAATTTCCATAAAGGAACCGGTTATGTTTTGAGGTGCCTTAGCATGAGATAGCCCTAGAGTCCTCATACCTAGGGACCTCAAAACATGGGTTGAAGGGCCTCTAGGGCCACCCTTTTCTTACAACAAGGACTGACATTTTTCTTTTCATTTTTTTCATTTTACCTTTTTCTTTGAAATGTAAGGAAATGTTGACAATAAAGAAAGGAAAAAAGAAAAAAAAGAGAGAGAGAAAAAAAAGGAAGGGGGCCAAGAGGAGGATGGTCTACAGAGTGAAAGAAATCCTCCAACTTGTAAAAGAGCCCATAGATATATTATTCTGCTTCACAATTGTAAACAAAGGGGTGGGTCACTATGATGGCCTTGCCCAATTTACATTAATAAGTATCTTTAATGCAAAAGAAGAATTATGAAAATTCAAATATTTCACCATGCAAAAAAAATATAATCATCAAAAAAAAATTAAAAAAAAATCCTCTAAAAAAAAGAAACCAAAATCCTTCAAGATATCATAATAACTCTATGACTAATCTCAAGTTTCAACACAAGCCAAAATGATCACTTCCAAAAATCCTCATATAAAAATAGACCTATAGACCTAGATTACCTAGTAGGGGCCTATAAAAATCCCATAAGCTACTATAATACTCTATAATGAATCTAAACACAATATCCTTACCTTGGTAGCCAAGGCCAATAAAGTAGCAAAGGGAATAAATAAATAAATAAATTTTTAAAAAGAAAAAAAGAAAAAAGAAAAAAAGAGCCAGTGCTTTACAATAAGAGAAACCTGAACAAGTCAAGAAGTAAAGAGGAAAATAGTGTCAGAAATGTGAACACTACTGCATGTTAAGTCACAGTTTGTGTGTGACTAAGTCAAGCACAGTTGCAAACCTGTTGTATGCAACAGGTATTGTATATCAGATGTAAGAAGAGGGGCGAGTTGGGCAGTTGAAGAAGAAGAAGAAGAAGAAGGCACAACAAGAAAACCGTTGAAGTAGTAGTTGTTCACAACTGGCCCATATGGGTAGCCTTAGCCTAAGCCTACTTGTCTTTTCTGCTCAAAAGAAAGACAGACAGACAGGTCCCCTGGGACTGGTGGGGCCTTTTGTTTGCTACTACTTACTACTACTACCACAGACAGCAGCCCATGCTGATGATGGGTAAGGTCCTTTGTTCCAAATTGGATGAGGAACTGGTTGTAGCTAGCTACTAGGCATGTGAGCCCTTTCCCTTCCATTCAAGGGGAGTTGTTCCCTTCACTTAAACCAACTTCATTCGTTGGTTCCCCTTGCTATTTATGCAAGGGAACGGGGATGTTCCCTTGGTTCCCCTTGCTATGTTGCCAAGGGTTAGTAGCATGTCATCATCATCATCATCATCATCATCATGATGTGATTGGCTGCCCAGGTGCCAACCTACATAAGAACCCATGGGCCATTGGCCCCACCTCCAATGGAAGGGAATACTTGGCTTCCCCCTCCCCCTTCCCCTTCCCCTTGTATGAGCAAGTGACAATGCTCACCTAACAGATAGGAATGGGCACAATCCACTAGGGAAAAACAAACACTCCACAAAGCTTCCATCCATTTTCCCAAGAGGAAGATTCGCTTGACCATTCAGAGTCATATATTATGATGCTTTGATGGAGTCAGTTTGTGAAGAAGCATCAAGACCTGGCAGGCATATCTGCTTTTCAGAAGCACAAACATCTCCCATATCTTAAGCCTTTTGGCCAAACACCAAAAACTTTGAATAAGATTGAAAATTCAACAACTAAGTACACAACTAATCATGTGGCAATTATGACAAACATAGAGAGAGAGAAAGAGAAAGAGAGAGAGAGAAGATTGTGGAAGAAGAAACTAATAAGAGTGCAATAGTTGAGAATTGTTGTCTCATGTGAACATGTGCATTGAACATGATTCTGAGCATGAAAGCTTTGTTTAAAATAATATAAGTAGAAGTAGACCAATATACACATGATTGAAGAGCTAATCTCTAAATAAAGATTAGTGGGAAAGAGTTGATGAGCTAATCTATGACGGTTGGTTGTTGCTATGACATTAGCCCAACAACTTTTAGCATGACTATTGGGTAGTTCCAACACTCCCACTCTATCATATGCTGGAATCGTATAAGTTCAAAAAATTTGATGCATAGAAAATGCTTGGGTCCAAGCTTTGCTTTTGCTAAGCATATCAACTTCATGTTGGTCGTTGAATAGTAATTGAAGCAAATTTCACGTTCATTTTTTATTTCTTGTTCTGATGAATGGGGGGTTCTTTTTTGTTAATGAGAGCAATGTTTTTTTAGTCATTAGTTTGAATCATCACTCAATAATCATTATACTCACATGGCCTTTTTTTGGGGGAAAGACTTTAAAGTGCTTCCAATATAAATTAAAACAAACACCAAACCTACCAATCAAGAGGCTTAGTTGGATGAGAGAGGTTGGGAGACCTTCCAAAAAGAATGGGCAAAGCTAATTGTACAAAAAGAATCTCACCAATCAAAGTGCCTCAAGGAAAGCCTAAGGTTTTGCATAGGAATATGAATATACTAGAAGATCTTATTTTTCCATGGCATATTAATTTAGATATTGTTTCTCCACTTGAAGTATTATAAATGTGGAGGATGTTAAATATTCAATTTCAAAAACGATACAACACCTAACACACTAGATATATGCCCAAAAAATGTACTTGTAAGAACATCCCATGTTGCATTCAAGCAAACCTACTAGGTTGATCAATATTGTTAATTAAGCATGATGCTTGTTTGGGCCTCCTACCAGAATATGAAAACGTGAAAGCAAAGTTGATTTAAATTTAGTTTTGCAAGAGGCCAAATTGCACCCATGTTTGTTTTGTAAAATGATTACCAAATCAACAATTTGTAATGTTTTGAAAGCATACAATCACAACTCATACGAAGGCCTAAAAAAGCCTTTACACTAGTTCCAACTCACATGTGTGGAGGTTCTTAGCATTTATTGCCAAACAATTTATGGGAACTTCACCTTTTTATCAATTTCCTACATGATATTAATCAAAATATTTTGCATTTGCCACAACATGATCATGATTTCATACTTGGTGTTGATTTTTTTGGGTGCATGCAAGAAAAATTACATATTTCATTTTAGTTGAATGACCAAAGAAAGGAGCTTCTTACAAAGATATAAATCCCCACCATGGCCACTCTTTTGAATGAGCAATAAGATCCTTTGAAGAAACCTAGCAACCACACATTACTTGTTGATATTAAATTAACACAAGATAAAATGCCTTTAGGATGCACACAAAAATGATAAAAATTATCAAAACATTTTGAATGTGTTAAATGACAACATCATGGGCTTGGTTCCATCCCTTGGATTTAAAAAATGTATGATCCCTTTGTTGCAATGTGTAAAACAATCCCCATTGAAAAAAGATTTTATGAAAAATTCTCAACAATTCGCGTTTCAATAATTTCACCTCAACCCCCCATTTTCCATCAAACATGAAGATTTTTTAACATATGCATCACAAATGAAAGATGGGTCCAAAATAACATATTGACTTAGTGTCACAATTGTGCAAAAAACTTTAAATGGACAATATATCAATCTAGAAATTCCAAATGGAACTAATTAGTTTAAAAGATATTTCAACTTTTTTTATTTTAGCAAACATCTTCATGGACCAAATCCTATAGGCACAAAAAATTGCTTTTGGTCAAATCCACATTTATAAGTATATTCCTAAATATTGATGCACACGTTTGCATATATGTGTTTATTTGTACTATACATGGTCTTCATTTAAATGATTTCAAATGTCATTCTTTATATTATATTGATGAAAATAGCTCCATATATATGGAATTCAAAGCATAGTTATAGTTAAATACAAGTGTGGTAATGATGTTAATCATTTCACATTACTTTTTTGCACAAAAGTTTTGTAATTGTAATTATTTGTAAAATATTGCAAAGCTTTTGGCAAAAAAATGTATGTTTAAGCAATGTGATATGGTAGGAAGTTCCAAGTTATATGCTTTAGATCACCTTACCCATATTGTGAATGCCATTTACATTAGAATTCTAGTGACAATGATAATCATAACTAATTTAGATGAAACAAATATATGGTCCATTAGTGGTCATCACCATGACAATTTTGAACATGGCCTAATTGACAATTATGAAAACATTTTGTAACTAGGATATGAAAATGCAAATTAAAATGTGCCTTTTCATTATTTGATTGAAAACAATTCAATTCAATTCAATCTAAACTCAATTGAATGTGAATTGAATCGAATACAAATTCATTCAATATATTTGAATTCAAATCAAATTCAATTGAGTTGCATTTAATTCAAGTTGCATTATCTAAATTTATTTAATATTAAATCATTCAAATGGAACAAATTTATACAAAATTAAGTTATCTTTTTCATCAATTTGTCGTCACTAGTAGTGCATGACAACATGGAGCCCAAATGACATTAATAAAGGATGTTTATTATTGAGTTTAATGTGTCAATTAATGGGACATTTGCTAATTTTGTGACCATGACTATAATACTATAAATATGTTTCAAAACATGAAATGTTGTGTGGAATGTGGTGTAGTAATTTAAAGTTGTCAAATTGAATCCTTCATAAAAGTGAATAATATTTATAATAAATCATTATTAAAGTTTATTATTTGAATGTACCCCTTTGACATTGCTAGGTATGTCATTGCATATGAAACAACTTTTTCAAAAGAGTAACAAATTTATTTGTATTTCAATTTTCAATCTCCAACACAACCATGATATGTTGTTTTCTAGTCACCAATTTATATGAAAGTTTTACTCTTATGACATTCCCTTTCACATGCAACATTTTTGAAGAAAATTAATGAATGTGTGTGATATTGACCTTAGGGTTCAACATTGGTGAATTCTTGGCAAAACAACAAGCTACATTGACAATACTCATTTTGTTCATAACCTAATTTATGCCCATGGAGAGACAACATAAAAGGTCAAATTGAGCATACAACAACTAAAGATTTGTTTTAAAAAATAAAAAATAGCTAGAAACAAATCACCATCGCCATGAACAAATACCAAATCAATTGTCACCAAATCTTGAACAATCAACTAACCACTTCTTTTCAATTTCCCAACCCTTTGAGTTTTTGAGATGGCCAAAGCTCTAGAAGGATCCAAGTTCTGCCATTCCCATTCCCTACAAAAAAAACCATCAAAAACCCCTACGAGCTTTTATGCATTCTTGTCTTCCTAAAACCAACACCCAAAAAATATGTTGTTGTGTAGGGTAGAAGAGAAGCATACTAGACCTAGAATTGTTACCGAACCTTTTAGAATAATGGGTGGAAGAGACACAAACTCATCTTACTTAAAATTTCCAAAAGTAACCCATGAGAACATGTTATATACTACTTTCAACAATGTTCAAAAGGAGGATTGACAAAAGATTGATGGGAATGGAAACCTTGCCTGCAATGAAATTTTCACTATCACAACAACCCACCAAAGTTCACAAAAAAAATCAAATATGGAAAACACACAAGAAAGGAAAGAATTCACAAAGTACAAGTTGGTCCAAATGCAGTTTTGGTTATAGATACTAAGGATGTTTCCTACACCTCGTTTGTTTCGGATCACATCTTATTAGTTCATGTACACATGAAAAAAAACACCTTAAAATTCATTTCAATCCAATTTCTTTTCATATCAATCTAAACTTTTACAATTGTTTCACAAACTTAAACTTTGAACCTTAAACCTAACAACAACCATTATTGTTGTTGAAACCTATTGAGTTTTGTATGCATGTGTGTTTTTTAAGCCTATCCAACAAGGTCCTTGTTCTCCCATTTTCTTCAAAGGAAAGAAACCATTTTGGTACCTGAAACATTGATAAGAATCTTAGAGCTTGTATATATGGAAGCAAATGTCTCAAATGCCTTGAGAATTGCCATATTGTCATTATATGCACTTTGGATAGAACTCAAGACCACATAATCATCTTGTTTCTCCAAATTGTCCATCAAGAAGTAAAAGAAGAAAAAATGTTGCTTCAAACAAAACAAATAGGATAAGAAAGCAAAGAAAGAAAGAAGTCATGATAGGCACTTGTCTTATGTGTAGAGACCGATGTTGCATAGTAGGAAGATGTTTGGAACAATGGTAAGGCCGAAAACTTATAGCCGAATGATGCAAAAAAGAAAAGAAAAAAAAAGATTTGATCAAGAAAAGAAGAGAATGATGTCGATATGGCATAAAATGCAATGAAAGAAACAAGAAGGCCATAATAGAAAAAAATTCCTTCTCCTACCACATAATAAAGCAACAACATTAGTACTTATTGTAGATAAAGGTTTTTAGAATCCATTTAGAGCCCCCATCACAATGGAAAAAATTAAAAATCTTGGAGTGAATTTCTCACAAAAAAGGAAAGAATGAGACAAACCTTTCACTCACAAACAACATAGAGCAAATGAATATAGAACAAAACAAATAGATGATGTTGACGTGGAACCCGACCATTTTTGCATCCCTCGTTCCCTTCTTCATAACTTCTAAAAGCTTCACCAAATTTTTTGGCAACAACGATAAAGGTGGTTTCATCTAGAGATTTCGACATTTAATTTTGTAATTCATTGTTTGTATCATATTCCATATGATGGTTTAGGTGTTTTTCCTTCTTCACTACAACCTCATTCCTTCCTTCGTGAAACTACATCTTTGTTCTCCTACTCTTTTTCATTGTAACTTCATTCCTTCCTAAACTACATCTTTGTTCTCCTACTCTTTTTCATTGCAACCTCATTCCTTTCTTCTTGAACTACATTTTTGTTCTCTTGCTCTTCTTCATTACAACCTTATTCCTTCCTTTTTGAATTGCATATTTGTTTTCCTACTTGGTTGTTACAACGATCCTTCATCATGTACATGTGGCAACCCAAATTAAAATTATTGCATGTGAACTCATTCCATTAGTTATTTGTTTGATAAGCTTGATCCTGCTTCATTTCACCCCCATGATCATCACCTCCAAGCTCTTCCACTTTCCACCTCTTTTAACTCTTGGGTTTTTTTTTTTCCTTTTTAGCTTTTGGATTTCAATTGTAAATTCTGAACTTGCTTGTTGTGGTTGTTGAGGTAGATACTTGAGAGAGATAGAAAGTTAATGATGGACAATGTAACTCATGCTCCTTCCATCATTATTTTTTTTCTATTTTGCTTCACATGAAATGGCCTTTATTCGTTCATTCATGTTTTTGGCTACATTGAATGTATTAAAACTTTTGGTCTTTTATGGATGAACTTGCAATAATTGCTTCTTTTGTCAATTTGGGGAGGGGTGATGGATGGGTTGGTGTGAAATCATCATTGTATAAGGATCCATCGTCTTTTAGACAACAAATGAAAGGCCAAAAACTTAATCATCTTGTTGTTGTAATAAATTAGAAATTGATTTTTGTTGTTTTAGTGAATGTGCAGTAGCATTTGTTGCTTGCATTTGCTCAACTAGTGTGATTGGGTTGTGGCAAATCTTGAGAGCCTCAAGGAGTCAATTCAAACAAGTTGCAATAGCCAAGAGTGAAAAAAAACCAAAAACAATTGTGTATAGACCATTCATAAGGCACGTGAAATCTTGATGTGAATGTTGCTCAAGAATGCACATTGATGTGTAGTCTTTAGTGTTATCCCAAAAAAAACCCTCTTCTACATTTGAGCTTTACCATGAAAAATTGTAAATATTTTCTATTATATATACATATCCTTTCCAATATTTTCAAGTTCATTTTTTAATTTTACATCTCTTGGAAGCATTGTCAAATTTAAAAGACTTGCATATTATAGATTTGGAAACCTTCATGACAAATTACTTTGACCCTAATGAAATTTTGTGAAAAAAAATTCCCCATTTCAAAAAGAAAAATTGATTATGCAAATTGAAATTTTGAAAAGAAAAATAAATTTGCTTGATTTCAAATATATCAAACTTTTTTTTTCTGACATCAATAAAAATTTCAAACATTCCATTTTTTATTCATTTTTTAAAAATACATCATAAATAATAATAAAATAAACACATCTTTCCAAATTATAACAATAGACAAATGTTTTTTTATTTAACTCCAATAATATATATGATGATGAATGATTCACCTTCATTATATTGTTATCCTTTGAATAAAATGAAAAGTTATGTTTAAATAAATGTTCATTCATAATTATGGCATCATTTTTCATTATAACAAAGAAACTTTAAACATATTTATGACATATATTTATTGTCACATATATACCAAATGGCAAACATTTATATAATACAAAAAAAAATCATAAATTCAAACATATCACACACATAAATTCCATTAATTTAAAAAATAATTAATTTTAAAAAATCATTAAATTTCTTGGTAGGAATATAACATTTGATAATGTATCTATGATCAATATGAAAAAAATTACCATGTCATCAATAAAGGATGCAACTTTTGCATTATTCATTGGAGCTACATGATCTTGCTAGGTGGGGGAAAGAAAAAATTACAATCAAGTGTCATTTGCTAACACATATGTAGATGCAACATTTTACATTTATTTGAATGACCCAAAATTCATCAAAGAATATAAAAATAAAATATGAAAATGGGTGCAATCATAATCAAACAAGCCAAAAAGCACATTGGCCAATTGCCAAAACTTTATAAAAATTGTAATTTTGTTAGATATATTTTTGTGGTGCCATTTTAATATCATGTTAATCATAGAATGTAGTGTTGAATGATTAATATGAATGTTGAAGATTTTTTTTAAAAAATTAAAAAATATATATATTGGGTTTTGGTTTTAATAAAAGGACCTTTGAACTTGAACAACAGTTGCATCAAAAACAATCAATTTTACAAATTACTAAATTAAAGACTATTTTGTTAAAGGAATTTTGATGAGACAAAAATTGAAAAGATGTTAATTGATTATCCACACTCAAAAAGCACTCACAATTTGAAAGTTGTGAAATTTGAAAAAAAATTAAATTAAAAATCTACTAAACAAAATTTTAAAATTTCAAAAATCCTTTACTACATGTAAATGGGGTGTAATGTACATGACATCTCAAAAAAAGTTGTATTTTATGAAATAAATAAATAAAAATAAAATAATTATTATATTTTTATACAATTTGAAATTAATATAATTTTTCAAAACAAAACGCAAAATTTGGTAAAATCTGTAGACTTTTTTAAAAAATTAAATTATTTATGAAAAGTTAATACAATAAATGTGATGTATTGAAAAATATATGTATTTTTAGTAACATATTGCAAAAGATTTCATCCCAAAAGTCCTTTATATGAGAAAGTGAAAATGACGACAAAAGGACTACAATCTTTGAGTTTTTCATCATTGTTGGCTCATTTGATTGTGATCAGACCCAAATGGAATGAACAATGGAGAAAAAATGTATTGATTTTATTTGGCATGCCAACTAAAAATTCATTTTTTAAAAAAAATATTAAAAACAAAAACCATACTAACAACTTCAAAATTGCTTAAACTAATGTGGCAAAAATAAAAAACTACCATACAAAATGGCAATTCAAAAAACATTAACACAATTGCAATTTTTGACAAAAATAACAAATTAATTGATGGAAACACAATCAATTTAGGAGATCTAATTTTCATCAAATTTTACATTAGATATTGGAGGCATTTCATTTTCAAACGACATTAATTAACTTTAGAATTAGCAATAGTTAAATTACTAGATCAAGTAAACCTGATAAAAAAAGATATGACAATCATAAATATATCATATGAATACAATGTCCTTAAACCTTAAACCCTAAACCTTTTCTTAAAATTGGGTAAAAATACACATTTATTTATAAATTTCATTTATTAATGTGAATATCTATTTCCATTATAATGTTCAAATCACCATTACATGTCATACATCATTATATTGTTCCATGTGCATTTAATCAAAATAATTCATATGTTTTTACATCCACATATCAAATATCAAACATCATGATTCAATACAACAACTTAATCAATTTTGAGTTTCATTACAAGTACAATTCCAACTAATTATTCATAATGACAATTCAAAATACAAAAAAAATAAACTATCTCTCTCTCTCTCTCTCTATATATATATATATATATATATATATATAAGATGAAAATAATGCCCAAAGGCAAGAGTGAAGAAAAACAAATTCAGAAGAATTAAAAGAAAAAATATTTTTTAAAAATTAATTAATGCCAAAAGACGAAAGATTTATTCAAATAATTGCAAAATACATTAATTAAATGTTTTTCCACCACAAATGAACATACATAATAACATGTCTTGTTTAAAACAATTCAACAATTTCATAAAGAGATCCAACTTTGTTGCATTTACAATGAAAATAAATTTATACATGAACTAATAATATGTGATATTTCAAATTTTGATTTTAAATTAAGGCATATGAAAAATGTACTCAAGATGAATCCAATTTTCATTTTGAATATGATATTGAATTCATCCTAGAAGAATTATTGAACAACACCAAACACGTGCATCCAAAATTAGAAGGACTCTTGTCACCAAATCAAGGTATTTCAACTATTGAACATTAATTTTCATGATCTAAAACCTATTATGTTTTGTTGAAAAATAATAAAATGCCAAAACTTGGATTATCCAATGGTTTATGGATTGGCATCACACCAAAATATCACCAAAATTGAAAAAACATTGATAACATGTTATTGTTGTTGTACCATATTGGTCAAATTGAGATATATCAATAAAGGGAGCACAACATGTCAACATGTACTCAAAGGAAACATTGTAAGTTTTGCACAAGATCTTGAAAGTGCGATAAAACTTCTAGACACATTACCATTGTCATTAGAATCATTATCCATTATTATTACAATACATTTTGTTGGAAGTTCACACCCATCTATAGAATATTAATTAAAAGTTGCAAATTATTATACGTACATAACCATATGGCTCACATGGTTAAAAATGAATCATATAATATGTACAAAAATATAACTATGAATATGGATGTTCTAAACACATTGCTTGAAAATATATACTATAGTCAATAATGATATCAATGTTCCAATTGACAAATATTGAACTTGCAAATGTTGAACATTTTACAAATATCATGGACCTACACCAACAAAAAAAAATACAATGAAATTGAACATTATAAAAACATGAGTCATAGAAACATATAGTATCAAAACCATCAAACATGAATGAAAGAAAAATCTTCAATGAAATACGAACTATAAATTTCAATCACATTATTATTAACCCACAAAACATAAATTTCAAAAGATATATATGTAGTTTATTACAACATTTAAAATTTTATAGTAAATACGTCATGGCTTCCGAAAGTAGTCATGCAACATAAAAAGACCAAATTTTAGTATGATAAAATTTATGGGCAGATTAAGTTTTTTTTCATTTTAAATCTCACATTCATTTATCATTGTTGATAACAATTTTAAGTGGACAAAACAAGAATCTCGATTTATTCCATTACAAAAATATGCTAACAAAAAATGAAAGATGCAAATATGTAACGATAAATCCAAAAGCTCAAGCTATATTTGTACACGATATTGTCAATGTTATCTTCAAATATATGTTACAAGTAAAAAAGACAAAGAATTCATCTAATAACAATTTTGGTGTTCTCAATCACATAAAAGTTCATTATGGATGTTATGAAATTGTAAAAAATGGCAGTTTACATATCAACACATTATTATGGCTTAATGATTATCCAAATCCCAAAACATTTATACAGACATTGCATGATGACAAGATTTTTCGACAAAATATGATTAATTATTTAAATGATATAATTACACAAGACATCAATCAATATAAAATCATGTTCAATAATGACATATACAAAATGCATTGATGAGAATCTTGATAACATACATCCTTGCACTGAAAGGCACCAAGTCTTGAAGAACAAACCTTTACAAAACTATTCCAAAATGACATTCATAAATTAATGAATATATGTAATAGACATGTATGTAATCCAGCATGTTACAAAACAAATATGCATGTATAGATTCCCTCAATTTTGAGTCAATGAAACTCATTTCCACATTGATATGAAAATTTTACACATAAAAATATTTGATACATAGTTAAATAATGCAAATCCATGGATATTATTGGCTTCAAGATGTAACCATGATTTGAAATTTATAGCAACTTCCAATAAAGACAATAAATCATTGATTTATTACACACATATTACATCACAAAAACATTTATTTACATTTCACATATGTATTCTATTTTGCAAATAATAGTACAAAAAATTAAAACAATAAATGAAATCCCAAATAATAATTATCGACAAAAGTTGACGTCACCTCATAAGTTGTTTAAATACAATAGAAAGTCAAAAACAAAAAAAGCCATTAGAGCAATTGGTTACTTATTGAACTTATCAAAACACATAATTGATCATGATTTGAATTACATGCCTTGGTATAGTTTGTCAACATGGGCGAATGGACAAGAAAAAAATCAAAATGTTCAAAATGAAAACAATAATGATACTAATGTCAATTATGAAATTTTCATAGTTGATAAAAACTCATCAAATCAACAATATATCATACACAATTTTGCGGTTGATTACCAACACAAACCTATTTACTTTAATTTTCTATGTCCATATGAATTTTCTAGTACTTGATAAATAAAATCAACAACATTTTTTGTCATAGATTGAATAATGAACACGCTCAATATAACACCCATAGCCTTTACGAATTCAAAATACCAAAATCTTCAATTTTACAAAGTTACACAATACCTTCATAAAAAAAACAACCTTGAAAATTATGCCTGAGCAATTTGTATTTTATTTACAACATGATGTACACTTTTTTTACATCAAATTAGATTTCACTATATATTGGGAAATGACACTAAATAATGTGTATCCAACATTTATTGATTTGCAAAAAAATAAAAATAAAAATCGCATCTTACATGAATGTAAAGAATCAAGAAATGCAAATAGATTATTGAGTATATAATCACCACAACTTGAATTTGATAAAGAAAACATAGAAGAAAAATCAGCAATGAATCCACTTTATGATGATATTGAAAATAAACTCCAACAAAACGTCCATGACATAAATGAACAAAACAACAACATACAAATAGAATTCAATTTGAGCAAATATAAATTGATTATGTATTACATAACACAAGTAATAAAATTTATGTAATTTAAATAACAAAACATCTAGAAACAATAGAAATAAAAACACAAAATGAAAAATTTAATAATCACAACATAAATTTTATTATCAAACTTCAAATTTTGATCGAAAAATGGAATTAAGATTTGAAACTTCCACAAATATCAAACCTTGATGAATTAATACTAAAAATTTCACATCCATATTAAACATAACCTATACAATTGATAATACAAAACCTGAGCTACGCCACTTACCATTTAATGACATGCAATCATATAATATTGAAAAAATAAATAAAACATAACATTTATTGATGAAACAAATATTTATGCACCATTACACATTACACACATCATAAAGGAAAACTATAAGTTAAATAATTCACAAGCCATTTCATTACAAATAAAACAAATAATCAATTATTACAATATGTAGGAAGAGCTACAAGTATTGGTAAACACAGATAACCAAGCTATCCAAGATTTTTTTTTGAAAATGAAAAAAACAATAAAAATTCATAATTGTAACATACACTACAAATGCAACCTTATTAATAAATGGAACAAAAAATACATTTTTTATTTGGGATTATCAACTGATAAACACATAATTATAAGCAAATTGAATTTAGTCATAAACATATGGCCCAATATTTAGTTCATTATTATTGAATATGCTAGGTTGCATTTTGCTTGCCATAATACATTTAAAATTACAAAAATTAAAATCTAGCATTTTACCATTTGGAAGAATCAACATAATGTCATGGGAGATTTTTTACAATTTCCACTAACCAATGACACACCATAATATTCAGCAAACATATAATTGATTTTTACATTCACAAAATTAACACAAAAAAAATCATAGGTAAAAGCCTTCAGGAAAATTACATTCAACCAAATAATATGATCTTAACAAAGAAAATGAAATAAAACAAATACATTCAATATGTTATCCTTTTAGAAAACCTTCGAATTGGAAATATTCTAAAATTAAATTTTTTGATTGATTAAAGACCCACATTCTGTCTAATTTAAATGTCAACTTATTAAATGATCCATGGAGGACACCGACCTTCATGATTCTTCTTAACAAATTATGAAATGTCATAAACCATTACATGATAGATATACATTCAAAAACATCAAATAAAAAATGTTGCATTATTGTTGCGACTAACATGTACAAAAAAGGTCTAATGCATAATGATATCGAATGCATTATAAGACAAATAGTGTCCACAAGTAAAATTCAATGTTTAACACCTTTCCTTAAATTCCATAGAGGAATGAAAGTGTTAAAGACACGAAAAATCACAAGAACAAAGGTTAAAGGAAAAGTCTAAGTTTGATTTTCAAACCAGAAACAAAACAAGATTATGTGATTAAAAAATAAAAACACAAGAACTAAGAACAAGAACCCGAAATGTGCAAGACAAACATGAAAACATATTTTTATTATGCTAACATATGTAAACATGAACATGAAAAGAACATGACAAAGTTATGGTGTAAGATTGTGCCTAATATCAATGTTAAATAGACTGAAAGAAATGAAGGGTTTTATTTATATTTATACCCCTTTGGGGACTTAACTTAACAAAATTTCCAAGCAAGCTTCTATGTGTGCATTAAGTAAAAAAGTTTTTGAACACCTTCTTAACTAAGAGTTGGCTATGAGTTAATTGAAACTTAACTAAAAGTTAATTTAGACTTAATTAGGAGTCTATTAGGAATTAACTAAAGTTAAATAGGATTTAACTAAGAGTTAATTAAAAGTTCACTATGAGTTAACTAGGAGTTTAACTAATAATTAACTAGGAGTTAACTTGAACTTGATTAGGAGTTAATTCGAAGTTAACTTAGATTTAATTAGAACTTAACTATGAATTAACTAAAAATTAACTATAAGTGAATTAAGATTTAACTAAAAATTAACCAAAAGAGAACTAAAACTAAACTAAAAGCTAGGTACAAGTTCAATACAAGTTATGGATGAACATTCAAAGGAATGAACCCCATGACATTGGCATCCATGACAGAAAGTCATTATAACAAAAAAATTATATTCTAAGTTAGGAATTGTAAATGGAAGCATTAGATACATTAATAATATATTCCCTCATAGATTCTAAATGGATAAAAAAAACATTACAATGCATCCCCCCATAAATGTTTGGGTCAATTTTAATGATTTCATAGAAAACAACATCAAACTATAAAACATAAGACCAAAAGGCCTTCCTAAAAATGTCATACCAATAATACCCATATCAAGGAATTTTTAATATCACCGTCACATATTGGAATGAAACACATTTAAAACATTCATAATCAATAGATATCAATTGCCATTTACTTCAACTTTTTGTTTCATAGACTTCAAAGCACAAGAACAAACGTTAAACAACTTAATCATAGACCTATTTTGGCAACCACCTAATAATGTGTGTTTAAATATGCACAACATATACATAACCTTATCAGATCTATGATCCATAAATGGATTCATAATCCTACAAAATATTATTATGCAAGACATAAACAAAACTAACTTCAAAAAATGATCGGTATAAATGTTGGAACCTATTTCAAAACATAACATAACTAAAAATATCCAAAATAATAATCCACTGAAATCCTACAAAGAAAAGAACAAACATTTATTTTTGATTCAGATGACAACAATATTGACAATAATATCATTAATTATTGGCATGAAAAATTCCAATTAACTAAAAATGATGAGAATATATTTTTCAATCTAAATGGATGGTTGAATGTTGTGAGCCATACCAACATAATCATGTGCGGTAGTTTCAAATTTTAAGAATTACATCAGGGGTATTCGAGTGTGGTAAAATTATTATGGGTTTTTGGTAACTTTAAATTAGAATAATGAATGATGAATGCACATAGTTGCACTACTAAATTTTTTGTCTTTTGCAACTTGTCTTATGTAACTAAAAAATGTCGCATGCAACTACACATGTCGCATGCAACTCCAAAATAGTTGCATGTGAGATTTTTTAGTTACATAAGACAAGTTGCAAAAGACAAAATTTCTAGTAGTGTTGCACGGAGGGTGTTTTTTTTTTCGAAATACAATATTGGTGAATAAGATGTTGGGTTAGTTCTTTTCTTCAGAAAAAAGTTGGTAACCATAGTTTTAGAACCTCAGTTGCGTAATTAAGGGTGAAAATCTCTAGAGGGTTGGGGGTAGAAGTAGACACCAAAATTTGTGGTGTTCAGCAAAACATTCATCTTGTTTTAAAATTTAGCAAATATTAAGGATGTTTGAGATTCATGAAGCCATTGAAGGGTGTCAATGAAAGGTCCAATAGAGATAGAACGATAATCAAACCTTATAAACATAAGATTAATTCAAGACAACGTGATGGTTAAATAAATAGTGTGAGTGTGTGGTAATGGCAACAAAAGTTTCATAATGAATGAAACATTTATTCAAATTATGGGTAAGCTCAACGAAGAGATGCAGTAACATGTTGAATCTTTGGCTGTGCCACAGTGATGGTTCATAACTGTAGGAAATCTAGGAGGCGTCGAATAATGCAAACTAAGTAGTCCGCTTTGTTGTTAGGAGGTAGTTCATGAATCGAACCGCACAATCAACGATAATGTCCAACATTGAGAACTAAAGACCATGCGAAGATAGAAATGTCTTTAATTTCGTAACAACCTTCATAGATGATTTTAGGTTCATCACTAGAAATAGGGTCGACTTGCGACAAGATCACCAAGGTGCGAGAGTTCGGAAAAATACGATAGTGTTAGGTTCGAAGGGGTTCAACTTCGAAACGAGCGTGCACCTCTCGAGGTTTGGGATTTTCATCACGAGGATGTTGCGTCAGTGTCAAATCTAAAGATGACTTCGGAAGTAGTTCTTCATTCACTTGAGCGGCTTGGGGCCTGTAAAACGTGACCATGCGCGACGCCATAATATCAAGGAAAGGAAAAAAATAAGATCTTCAATCAAAATCAAATCGATAATGAATGTGTGGAAGACTTGTTACATCGAGATGCGCAGTTATAATTTATAGGTCAAGGAAAAGGAATGAAATGCGTAAGTAATGGCCTAGAACCATGGTAAAGTAAGACCTTAAGGTCAAAGGGAAAAAATTGAAGGTTTAAGTAAAATTTGTTGGGGGGAAAGTGAGAAGAGGTGAAAAGGTGTTTCTCCTTCACTTTCCGTTGGACAACAAGCAACGGAACCTTTTAAGGGCCACCAAGCAATGGAACCTTTCAAGGGCCATCAAGCAATGGAACCTTTCAAGGGCCACCAAATAATGGAACCTTTCAAGGGTCACTAAGCAATGGAACCTTCCATTGGCCACCAAGTAATGGAACCTTCCAAAGGCCACTAAGTAATGGAACCTTCCATCGGCCACCGAATTGGGATCTTCCTTCACATCCTTCCCCCCCCTTTTTTTTTAAGAAGGTGAATTCGGATCATTGGGGGCTTTCTCTTTCCCAGACATAATTTTCAATTCAAATTTTAAGAATACTTGTTCCCACAACCTTGTTGAAGAATAAAAGAATGATTAGTCTTGGTAGATGGTAGGAAGAAGGAGTGTAAAATGGACATTTATAATAGTTTTGAAAGAATGGAAGTGAGTAGGGACAATGTTGGGAGGTTGAAATCTCAGAAAAATCTCATAAACCCTTTCGGGTTTGGTAGCATAACTTCTTAGTGGTTTAGCTGTAGAGCTTAGGATTTGGTAACAAGGTGCGCCTTATAATTAACTTTTGAATGAGCTAAGGCAAACCATATTTGAAAAAAATATGTGTTAGGAATAATATTTCAAGTGAATGGTGGTTTATAGCCAAGTTGAACTTACTACTTTCATAAAACCCTTTTGGGTTTAGTAGCATAAATTCTTATTGGTTTAACTGCAGAATTTAGGATTTGGTAGCAAGGTGCGCCTTGTAGTTAACTTTCTAATGAGCTAAAGCAAACTAAATTTGAATAATGTATGTGTTAAGAATAATATTTCAAGTGATTGGTGGTTTGTAACCAAATTGAACTTACTACCTTTGTAAAACCCTTTTGAATTTGGTGGCATAACTTTTTACTAGCTTAACTACAGAGCTTAGGATTTAGTAGCAAGGTGCACTTGTAGTTAACTTTTTAATGAGCTAAGGCAAACTAGATTTGAATAACATATGTGCTAGGTATAATATTTCAAATGGCTGGTGGTTTGTAGCTAAGTTGAACATGGTGTTGAATTCTTAAAGGTTAGTATAAATGAATGATAATTTGACATAAAATTCTAGGATTTGAGGTGTTTGAGCTTGGAAAGTAGATCTATCAATTTTAAATCGTAAATGATGCATAGGAGGCAAGTTATTCGGTTTCAATTACAAACACAATTTAACTTTTAGAAATACACTTGCATTTTTCCTTCACGAGTAGCATATGTACTTTCAAATATAATCAGCTCAAAGAACCGAGAATAGAGAGACATAAAGTCACTTCACAAATGACTAATAATTAGTAGTTACAATTTGCAAATATTATATGTTCAAAAATTACAATTGAAAGGATACCAACAACACACGTATGCAATCATAGGATTATACATAGATTCCCAGTTAATTGTCTTCAACACATTTTCATAAACTATATTCATTGGATTTTAATTTAAATACATGCATCCATAGTAGACTTGCACTACACAATATATGATTCAAATAGATTGACAACAAAAAAATTATCAAATGACACCATCCAATTACTAACTAACATCATAAATGTAAAACACTTATTATATTCATATGCAATTGTTATGCAACAATTAGACAATTCATCTTGTGGATTTTTCACAATAGCATATGCAACCAATACAACATTTGGACTCACCCATAAAAATCTATTTACAATGTGTCACAAATGCAATCACATTTGCATAACAACATAAACAATAAAAATATATTTCCATTCCTCAAATACTCGCATTCAAACACATTATTAAAATAAATTGGTAGATCATCACTAATAGTGCAAACAATGTGAAGCCCAAGTGGTTCATATGTAGACCTTTTAAAACTCATTTGGTGATCCTTGTCCTTTATGCAAATATGACCCACTAGAAAAAATAAAATTCTACTTATTGCATAATTTATTATATATTGATGTCATTTTTATATTTAAAATTTATTTATTATTGTAATTCCTTGGCATCTTTGACACTAATTATATTATTTGTAGATTATTGTAAATTTCAATTTTAGTTTTTTCAAAGAAAAATTTTTGTGAAGAAAAATGCATAGTCTTTTGGAATATTCAAGAGTATTTCATTCTTGACATGAAAATTTCAAAATTCATTAATTAAACATGTTGAAGTTTTTTTGTACTATATTAATTGAAACTATTTAAAAAATCTTGAAAATATTTGCAAATTTATTATATCATGTTGTGTTTTATACATCCCATGAATATGTTGGGGTTACAACTTTTTCTCAATTTGTGTCATTAATTGAATTAATGCATGCAAGGATGAATGGCTTATTACCATTGAAGCTTTACAAAAAGGAAAAAATAAAGTAAGGAAAGCAACAAAAAAGGGTAAGAGAAAAAGAGATGATCTAGTTTGTGCGGAATAAACCAATGTTTACAAATTGGCTGCAAAATGAAACAAGTAAGGCTTTAAAACCCATAAAAGTTGATAACAAATTTTAAAATTTAAAATTATAAAAATTCTTCCCCATTTTTTATGAAATTGAAACTTGTTCAAAGTTTCGCTCTTGATTTTGAATTCTACATTATTCAAAGATTTAACATTTTGGTTAAATCAATTGCATGTTAACCATAAATCATATCTCTCTTAACATATTATCATTATGTATCACACCAAGGTCTTGAAAGCCTAGAGATTATTTTGTGGATGTTGTATTTAAGTATGCATGATTCACATTCAAATGCATTTGTGTTTCACCGTTTCATTTAACAACTACATTTTAAAACTTAATGGCTTATTAAATAATACATTGCTTATGTTTTGAAAAATGAATCTTAAATTATAATTAAAGTTTTTGACCTACACATCATGATTGCAAATTGTTTTAAATGTCCTAAATTTCAACATGTTTCATATGAAATGGAACACGCCTTAATGTATTTTTAAACCATTAAACCACTCTATATCCATACATTTTTAATGCATTTGATGTTGATTAATTTTCATAATTCAAACATTTGGTAACATTTTATTTAACATGATTGTAACTTTTGGTTTTATTAAAACTAAGAATTACAAATAAATCAATACAAAATTCCATTTTAATTATATTTCAAAAATTAAATTATTGACATTTTTAGTAATTGACATTGGTATTTTCACTTTAATGATGATTTAATTCAAAATTAATAATAGTATAATAAATTGAATTTCATCTTTTTTTTTAAAGGTAATATTTTAGTGAACATTTTTTAATCATAACTAGAAACATATTCAAATCAACATTGAAAATGAAATATTCATTAGGAATATTTGATCAAAGTCATACAAGTCTACATTATTTATATCAATGTAATGTTTATGAAATTAGTTAGATTCAACAAACTCATTTTAAACATTAAATTTATTAATATTAAATGGGAAGTGGCATCTAACAATCTTTTAACATCACCTTCACACATGACTTAAGGGTGGGCATTTTATTTTGCCCCTTGTAACCACACTCTCCTTAGAATGGGTAAACATTTTTTTTTTTGGGGGTCATTCTAATTACTTTCTTTCTCAAATCAATGGAGTATGTTTTCCCTTTGAACTTTGGTTTCTTTAAGAATTAGTGAAGACTTGACCCATTTTTCCATAAAAAGTTGAGCTATTAAATGACTATCAATGTTGTCAAGCCAAGGTCTTGAAACTTTGAGAATTGAAGATGTTGGATACAATGTTGCATGACAAAAACAATTACATAGAGGATGTTGTGAGCATTAGGGTTTGTATTTTTTCAAACTAGAGCTTGTTGGGAAGCATTGTAGGAAGGACATTATGAATGTTAGAAGAACCTAAAAAGATTTTTTTTGAAACAATGAGGGTGCCAAAAAGGACATGATGAATGTCAAAAATATTAATGTTTTAGTAGGTGAAAATTAAATCTCGTGTTCCAAAATTAATGAAATCGAAAATGATTTCATAGATAATTTATATGGATTATTACTGTTTAGTAACTAAATATTTTTAAATAATTTATTTAAATGACTTTAAAAATATATATTAATTGTTGACCTTATGTCAATTGATCATCATTGGTAGTGCGAACCTCAAATCATTTTTTAAATTATGGAATGTACTCTAATATTTTAAATTAATATTTAATATTAATTTTTGTTATAATTTAGTTTCATTTTAAAGGGAGATTTTTCAATGGTATGTGAGAATGAGGTAAAAGTTAATGGTAATCTGCATGATTCAAAATAAAATCTGAAATTCCTTGATTACAATCTCATGTATGCATTTGTTAAAAGGAATTCATCTATGAAGAGAGCCAATGAGCATAATAATTGTGGAGATTAGGACTTGGGAAATACCTTGATAATGATCTCATGTTTTTTTTTGGGTATTTTTCATCCATGAGGAAAGCCATTGAGCACATTAACGTGCAAGATTAGGGCTTGGGTATTCCTTGATTGTGATATCATGTTTACCAAAAAAATTCATCCATGAGGAGAGCCAATGAACACAATAATTGTGGGATTAGGGCTTTTAAAATTCCTTGATTATCATCTCACATTCATGAAAAATAATTTCATCGATGAGGAGAGCCAATGAGCATAACAATGTGTGGGATTAGAGCTTGGGAATTCCTTGATTGAAATCTCACCTTTATTAGCAAAAAAATCATCCATGAGGAGACCCAATGAGCATAGTAATTTGTGGGATTAGGGCTTGGGAGTTCCTTGCTTGAAATCTTACCTTTGTTAACAAACAATTCATCCATGAGGAGACCCAATGAGCATAGTAATTTGTGGGATTAGGGCTTGGGAGTTCCTTGCTTGAAATCTTACCTTTATTAACAAACAATTCATCCATGAGGAGACCCAATGAGCATAGTAATTTGTGATATTAGGGCTTGGGAGTTCCTTGATTGAAATCTTACCTTTATTAACAAACAATTCATCCATGAGGAGACCCAATGAGCATAGTAATTTGTGGGATTAGGGCTTGGGAATTCATTGATTGGAATTTCACGTGAGATGAAAAATACAAAAGAAAACATGAGATCATTATTAAACAAACAATTCATCCATGAGGAAAGCCAATGAACACAATAATGTGTGAGATTGGGGCTTGGGAATTCCTTGATTGTCATCTCACGTTTTCTAAGAAATTTTGGAGAACCATTGAGCACAACAATGTGTGAGATTAGGGTTTGGGAATTCGTTGATTGTAATCTCACGCTCACTAAGAAATTTTCATCCATGGGGAGAGCCAATGAGCACACTAATGTGTGAGATTGGAGTTGGGGAATTCGTTGATTGTAACCTCACGTTTACTAAGAATTTTTCATCCATGAAGAGAGCTTAAAACCACAGTAATGTGTGAGATTAGGGTTTAGGTCTCGTCTTCCTTCCCTCTTTGCCGATTACTCCTGCTGCCGCTTCTGCACATGTTTGCCTTCGATTGCAGGAGCGAGAGAAGGACGGGGAGGAAGCCAGATAGAAGGAAGCTATGTCGTATCTGTTGCCGCATCTGCACTCCGGCTGGGCCGTAGACCAGGCCATCCTGGCGGAGGAGGAGCGTGCCGTGGTGATTCGCTTCGGTCATGATTGGGACGAGACTTGCATGCAGGTGTTGGTGGCTTGACTCATCCTCCTTACTTTTTTTTTGGGTCTGTTTGTGCATCCTCCCCTTTTGCTCCAATTCCTGTGAAAAAATCTGCCTCTGGTGGTTCGAATTTTGCGGCTATGGCTTTCGATGGTGGCCTTGTGTCATGCCCTCCTTATGGGAAAATTTTGATTGAGCCTGGGAGCTAACCTGCAGATGGATGAGGTGCTAGCTTCGGTCGCAGAGACCCTCAAGAACTTTGCTGTCATTTATCTCGTAGATATTAGCGAGGTACCGGACTTCAACACGATGTATGAGCTTTACGACCCCTGCACCATCATGTTCTTCTTCCGGAACAAGCACATCATGATCGATCTGGGTACCGGGAATAACAACAAGATCAACTGGGCTCTCAAGAACAAGCAGGAATTCATTGACATTGTGGAGACTGTTTATCGAGGAGCACGGAAGGGAAGAGGTCTTGTGGTTTCTCCTAAGGACTATTCCACCAAGTACCGCTATTGAGGTAGTGAAAACCATGCCTCCAGCAGTAAAACTGTGTCATTCAATCTGGTTACCATCATGATGGAGGAGCTCTTGAAGTTATCCCTTTGAGATGGGAACAGATACACAAGCTTCCTTGGTCTTCTTTTGTGCTGTAGAATTTCCCCGTTTCATTCACTGTTTGTAAAATCGTTGAAGTGGACTTTCCTCTTAGATCCATATGTGTCTCCAAATTGTTTGATTAGTGCAGGTGTGTTTGTTCCTCTGTATATTAATTGCACACTGTGGAGTATATGCTGGGATCAACCCTAGGATTGTTGCAAAGGACCACCGAGCAAAAGTGTTAGCAGAGGGAGGATCGGACTATCTTTACAAAAGGAATGAACTGACAATATAGCAGTCTGTTGGTCATTTTTGTGAACAAACAGAGGTTTGTGACATTCTTGAATTATCTGTCATGAGGATTGAGAACTTCATACTTACCGGATGTTGAGGTTATATTGATTTCAGAACCTGCATCAGCATATCAGCAAACAAGAAAAGAGGAGACTGTGGCCCCAAAGATGCAGAAATAGAACTGAGTGGTTTGAACAATGGGGAGTCCCACACATGCTCATTGATCTACATGCAACATGCACAGTAATGAGCAGCTAAAAAAACCATCCCCATTTAACTTCATTAGCACCAAACAGTAGGTGGAGCTCAATGCCCTTTCTGAATGGACTGAGTTTCAGTCACAAGATGAGCATGGTATTGGGAAGACTTAGCAATGATCAGACAGTTTTGTCTGTCCTCAAACGTTTAGGGATTGGGATAATTTATTGCAAGCAATGCAAACCATAACCTGTCTTTGCTACTGAAAGCATGGGGAAAATTTGAGATGACAAGGAGCCCCATGCTAGCAATTGTCTGGTTGTTTTGTTAGGTTTTACCACAGGCTGTATGAAGAAACAGGTTGCTCCTTTTGGCACACCTCCCAGCCCTTTGCATGTGCATAAGAAAAAACCAATAAAATAATCTCAATGCACACAAGTCAAGAGACATAGAATGTGCCTGCCTATTTTCACTTTCACATTTTTAGTTCACTTGTAATTCATTGTTTGTTTTGGCCCCTTGTATGAAGGGGGGACAGCTTCAACAAACACTGGGGAATGCAATCAACCTCAAAAGGAAGGTGGCCTTTTTGTTCTTACCAGCTCCATATTGGGATCCATAAAGTATTGCTCATTTGCAATGCTGGTGTGTTCCTGAGTTTGCTGCCTAACAATACCAAGGCCACTGCAACTTCACCAGTGACATCCCAATTACTATGGGCACACACCACATACCCATCCTGACAGACAAACTACACAACATCCAACCCCATCTTTGCAGAAGCTCCATCGTGGCATGAAAACGAAAGAGATTGCAGAGCAAGAGCCAGATCGAAGCAGAAGAAGACAGGGATCAACGATTTTGGTTCCAAGTCTACCATAGACATGGTTCAACAACATTTCTGGTTCAGAGTCTACCATAATAAGTGCAGTGGATGATTTCTGGTCTGACAAGAAGAGTACATGACAGACCAGAGCACTCGTCTTAGTATCCCAAAGCAAAGCTTAGGAGCCCCAGGCCAGCTCCTGCTTTTGTCTGTCATTAATTGAGTCAGCAAAAGCAAGCATTGAGCTCTGCCTAACTCCCTTACTGCTGGAATTTGTACTCTCTCTTCCTGCACTGTGGTCAAGTGTTTCTGTCCATTCAATAGAACATTCGACCTCATTGGAAGGGGCTTGCAAGAATAGACTTGCAAAAGGAAAAATTAGGTTTCAGTCTTCCACATTTGAGTCTACAACAGATTTGAGACGATATTTTGTTTAGATTCATTATAGAGTATAGTAGCTTAATGGATTTTGGTCCCTAGGTATAGATCTATTTTTATATGAAGATTTTTGAAAGACGATATTTTGGCTTGTGTTGAAACTTGAGATTAGTCATAGAGTTATGATATCTTGAAGGATTTTGGTTTCTTGTAGAGGATTTTTTTGAAGATTATATTATATTTTTGTATGGTGAAATATTTGAAATTTCATAATTCTTTCTTTTGCCTTACGATTCTTTTAAATGTAAATGGCAAGGCCACAGTGTGACACACCCCTTGTTGGATTATCTTATCACAAAATTTGCAAAAAAAAAAAAATCATAACTAATTTTAAAGACGTTCAAAGAAATACAATTCCACTTGGATTGACTTTGGAAACCTCTTATTTTTCAAGGAAAACAAATTGCATGAAAAGAAATGTGGGTTATTTTAAATTGGTTTATTTCAACTTCTATTAATATGTCATGAGATATAAAAATAATTAGTCTCATTTATTTTGTATTTATAGTTGGAAACTTCATCATAATTTATAAATGAATTTTGAACAATCCAAAGCCGCTACCGTAATGGGAATGATCTATTTTTGACATGGGATGTGGTGTGGAAGCAATGAATTATTTTCAAATTTTAGATGTTGCATCCTTGGCCAACATCTGAGGAAGGATTTAGCATTAAATGGTGTTAGGTTTTAAAAACCTGTTTAAACTGGTGTTGTTCATGTATATGATTTAGGACTTACATTATGTAAATGCCATAATGAAATTTATTTACACTTTGTGTGTAATTGCAAATGTAAAACATGGGTTATGTGAGTGTAAGTGTAAACTATGTAAATCTAATTTGGCGAAATTTCACACCCAAAAAAAAAAAACACTAATGAGATGGCTTGATGGCTTAATATCATATCATGTTAAACTTCTTCCATTCGAAGGCTGAGCCAAACATAGAGCTCAAGGACCTGTGATCCAATTCAGAACCAAACAAGAGCCTGTCAAAGATATGTGATTTGGACTGCTTATTTTCTTAGCACGAATCCTGACAACAAGTCAACTCTGGTATGTGATTTGGACTGCTTATTTGCTTAGCATGAATCCTGACAACAAGTCAACTCTGGTAATGCCTTTTATGGATCGACCTGGATGAGAAAAGGTTTTGTTTTTGGAACCAAAACACGACTGCACAAATGGTCTTTAGAGTATATTCCCAGCAAAAATAGCTAAGTTATTATGTTTGCTTAGTTTTATATTCCCCAAACTAACCTGACGCCCTGGCTCAGCTCCTATTTCTAACCTTTTTTTACTCCTTTAGAAGTCAAGATGTGTACACAAGCCAAACCTGCCTGACAAAAGAAACTTACAGTAAACCAGCTTAGGCTACAAACCATTCCTACAACCTGACTGATTGTAGGTTCAGGATGCAAAACAGTTCCAAATTGGAATCCTGAATTTGGAAAGCCAATAGTACATAACATCTCAGGCAAT